>Ga0070662_100000332_pt1 | contig 28364 bp, 25 predicted proteins | sample KBSC53metaG_FD_65648 | JGI IMG/M metagenome (GOLD analysis project Ga0070662, IMG submission 65648) | Corn rhizosphere microbial communities from Kellogg Biological Station, Michigan, USA - KBS C5-3 metaG | ecosystem: Host-associated > Plants > Roots > Rhizosphere > Soil ...
TGCGTACACGCAGATGTGTTGCCTGCTGCATCAACCGCCTCTACGCAGAAGTAGTAGGTACCTTCTTTATCGGCAAAGTCAGTCGGTACATAGCCACCATCACTTGTCTTTACCACATAAGTGTAACTATCGTGCCAAGGATTACTTGGGTTATCTTGATAGCCTGGGATATTTGTCCAAAATTTATATACATAATGATCAACATCACTCACAGTTGTATCTTTCCAACTAAGCGTCCCTTTTTGGATGTTCGTATAACCGCCCTGCGTTCCTTGATTGTTAGAGCCAATCCACGTAATGTCTGATGGTGCCGCAGGAGCTGTCGTGTCAATCGTTACACTCCATACAGTTGACCATGGACTCTTCGCGCCATTCGCGCCAACAGCACGAACCTGCCAATACCAAGTACCACTTGCGCCAACAGAATGCTCAGTTGGCCCCGTTGGCTGAACACCATGGTAGTCGCCTGTCCATGCAACATTTGAAAGATTACCGTTGGCATCAACTGCATTCGACTGCGAACCCTGCCACTCGTAGCTCGTAGCACCTAAGACAGCACTCCAGCTAAACCAAAAATCATTAGTATTGATAAGTGCAGTGTCACCTGGGTACGGAGTCGTTGGCGCGCTTAATTTCAAGCTATACGCGCGGTCACCTGACTGCTTAACGTTATTAACGAAGTCATACTGGTTATTTATATCAACAACCTTACCGACAGTTGTCTTATCGACGTAAATACTTGGTGTCGTCTCATCGTGGTGAGAAGTGCCTTTTACAGTTAATACGGCGCCAGTTTTGTCGACATCCACACCGTCCCAGCCGTTATGCGCGGTAGATAAATCTGTAACCGTTACTTTCGAGGCATTTACATTAAGCCCGCTATAGTCATTGTCCTTAACCGTAACATCGTTAAGCACGACAGCTTTCACGCCAAAGACATTAATACCGTGAAGGTTAATACCACTATCACCCTCTTCAGTAAGGTTATTTACTGTAACATTGTTCGATTGAATGCCTATTGCCGAGTTATTGTCATTATCGGTCTTAATAAAACTTGGGCTCACGGTATAACCATTCCCGTTAACAACAACAGGCTTAGTAATTGTCGCCTGCTTCACAAGTGTCATGTCTGAATCAAGAGAAATCGTGTCGCTACCAATCGTATTTACACTACCGATACCTTTCAATACACTGTCGAGGTTATTGAGCGCACTATTCACATGATAGGTATACTTAGGCTTTCCATTAATCACCGTAGACGGACTAGCTACATGGAAACGGTAGCCGTTAATCCAGTCGACGTCCGTGGAGTAATTAAGCTTAACGTTGCTCGCATTAATAGCAAGGTTGGGAGCGTGCACCGATATTCCACCGTTGTTAACGGTAATATTCTTTAGGTTTGCTGTGCCGGTAGCATTATTGAAGTAAATCGAGCCACCCCAGCTCTTCTCATCGGAACGATCTTGCGGATTTGCAATACTACCATATTCAGCTTGATCAGTGAGGGTATTCGGCGTAATTGTACTGTTCTTAAGCGTAAAGTCATTACCTAATACTTCGATAGTCTTATTGGGCTCAACTTTTGGCATAAGGGTTAGCCCGCTAATCGAAACGTTGTTGCCAAAAACTGTCACAAGATTCTGCGTCGACCAGTTTCCATTAGCAGAAAAACCGGTGCCATAAATTGTTGGGTTTCCGATGCCATTGATTGTAATGTCATTTGCAGTAATCGGGAAATACCAGCCAGTCTGACCTTGTGCGGTGATATCGTTAAAGGCGCTCAATCCATAATTACCAGCGTGGATATTCCATACCTGGCCAGGAGCTTGATGTTCAATCGCATCTCGCAAACCTGCTACTGTACTGATATTGATTGCACCTGCAGCAAATGCAGACGGAACATTGCGCGATAAAAGTGGCTGCAGCACGAACGCCATAACAATAAACGATGCCGCGACCACCTTACCAAGACTTCGGGTTTCGCCCCTACGAAGTTGTAATGCCATAGATTATTCCCTCTCACTACCGCACTCCACTGCAGCATTATGATTTTGTTCCATTATATCACCGCGCTTATGCGACATCTAGCATTTCTTAAGGTAAGCCCCCTAGAGTTAACAATTGCCCAGCTTTCTGAAAGCTGGGCAATTGTAGAATTTTAAAGCTTTTAATTAGCTACTTTTTAGAGAGGCTCACCGTAAGCTTTACCCCTTCAACAGTGACTTCTTCAGTATAATCACCAGCTTTTGCGACACCATCGGCGAGTGTTTCAGTGTGAATCGTCTCCTTATGCTCGTCAATAGCTTTGGCAAGCTCCGCATCATCCGTCTCGAGCATTAGCTTAATGTGGTCATCAACATTAAGCCCAGCCTTCTTGCGCGCAGCCTGCACGTACCGGATTACTTCACGCATCAAGCCTTCGCGTTTAAGTTCAGCGGTAAGCTTCTCGTCAATTGCTACACTCTCACCTGTCTTCACGAGCTTAACATTAAGCTCGTCGGTAAGAATCGCCTCGTAATCAACAAATTTACCAAGGCTCGGTACACTCACACTCGCAAGTGGCTGACGAACCTTAAGCCCAGCCTTCGCACGAAGACTCAAGCCTTCATTAACATAGCTGCGGACTTGCTCCATTTCATCAAGCACAAGTTGGTCAACGCCAAACTCCGTAGGCCAATCAAGCAAGTGTACCGATTCACTACCACCACCAAGCTTCTGGTAAAGTTCTTCCGCAAGGAATGGCGTAAATGGCGCCAAGATGAGCGAGAGCTTTAAGAGCACGTAGTGAAGCGTGCGGTATGCGTCATTCTTATCGCCATCGTCCTCACTCTTCCAGAAGCGGCGGCGGCTGCGACGTACATACCAGTTACTTGCGTCTTCAATGAATGGTAGGATTTCAGCCATCGCATCAGGAAGATTATATGCATCCATATTGCGCGTAATATGCTCGTTCAACTGGTGTACACGGGAGACAACCCATTTATCAAGTGGGTTCGTAACATCTGCCGGCGACAGCGTTTGTGCCTGCTTCGGGTCGAATTCCCAGCCATCAACTTCAGCGTACATCGTAAAGAAGTCGTACATGTTCCAAATCATACTAAGCTTACGCGCTACATCCCCAACGTCCTTATCGTGAAGCGCAAAGTCTTCACCGTTAAGCACGGGGCTACTAAGAAGCAAGAAGCGAAGCGAATCGGCACTGAACTTGTCCATCAATTCGTTCGGGTCAGTAAAGTTACCATATGATTTGCTCATCTTACGGCCATCATTGCCAGCAAGCGTACCAGTGGTAATCACGTTCTTAAAGCTATTTGTACCAAAAAGCGCCACGCTCATTGCATGCATATAGTAGAACCACGCACGGACCTGACCAACGTATTCAACAATGAAATCACCCGGGAAATTAGCTTCGAATTTCTCCTTATTCTCAAATGGGTAGTGGAACTGCGCGAATGGCATCGAACCAGCCTCAAACCAGCTATCCATCACTTTATCAATGCGAGTGTATTCTTCGCCGTCGATTGTGAACTTCACTTCATCAATCCATGGACGGTGATAATCTTCAAGTTCTATCCCACTAAGCTCTTTGAGTTCGGCGTAGCTGCCGACAACCTTAATCTTGCCATTCTTAGTCTTCCAAACAGGCAGCGGTGTCGCCCAGAAGCGGTCACGACTCAAGTTCCAGTCAGGTGCTTGCTCGATATTTTTAGCAAAACGACCGTTCTTGAGGTGTGCCGGGAACCAGTTCACATTACCGTTCTGCTCAAGCATCTGCGTCTTCTGGTCGGCGATGTTGGCAAACCAGCTCGGGTGCGCGCGGTACATGAGGCGCGTACCGCAGCGGTGACAGTGTGGGTAGCTGTGGCGAATATAATCAATCTTCCATACAATACCACGCTCTTTGAGCTCCTTAGCAATCGCCTTGTTCTCTTCCCAAACGTTCTTACCGAGCCAATCACCTTCAGTGTAAAGGCCATTCTCATCAAGTACGTGTACGACAGGAATTTTCTTCTCGCGTGCAAGCTCAAAGTCCTCTTCACCATACGCTGGCGCAAGATGCACAATACCCGTACCATCTTCGTCGCTCACATAATCTGCAGCCCAAACCTTATGTGCGTTCTTGCCACGGTTCACACCAAGGAGCGGTTCGTAACTAAGCCCGACGAGTTCTTCGCCCTTTAGCTCGCGTAGCACTTTGTATTCGAGTGGCTGGCGCTTTTCATCAACAAATACCTTCGCTACAAGCTCTTTCGCAACGACTAATTTTTCACCTGCAACTGCAACCTCTACGTAAGTAAAGTCTTTGTTTACGGCGACCGCAGTGTTCGCAGGCAACGTCCAAGGCGTGGTTGTCCATGCAAGAAGTGTCCTGCCATTTTCAAGTTTGAACTTCACGAACACGCTCGGGTCGGTCACATCTTGGTATGCGCCAGCATCCATCGTAACCTCGGCTTTTGAAAGTGGCGTACTGTCGAGCGTACAGTACATAAGCACCTTCTCACCTTCGTAGATTTTACCCTTCTCGTAAAGCTCCTTAAACGCCCACCAAATAGACTCCATGTAGTTCTTATCCATGGTCTTGTAGGCACCCTTAAAGTCCACCCATCGACCAATGCGATCAATCACATCCTCCCAGTCGGCGGCCGTTTGCGTCATGTACGCACGCGTTGCAACGATGTATTTTTCAAGGCCATAATCAAGTACGTCTTGATGACTACTTAGCCCAAGCTTCTTCTCGCTAAAGCGCTCAGCAGGTAGTCCATGACAGTCCCAACCCCAAACGCGCTCCACACGCTTGCCTTTCATCGTCCAATAGCGTGGCACTGCATCTTTTACGATACTACTGAGAAGCGTACCGTGGTGTGGCACACCAGAGATAAATGGAGGGCCATCATAGAATACGTATGCATCCCCCGCTGGGCGGTTTTCAACGGATTTCTCAAATGTGTTTTCCTGCTTCCAGCGCTTCACCCAATCTTTTTCATATTCGAGTGCGCGACGTCGTGTACCATGTTGAAACTTCATTGCTTATCTCCTTTTCTTATCATCATTACTTCTGGAATCATATCGTCAAACAGTGTTTCTGATCCTGGCACTTCCTTGAATCCCCACTTTCGGTAAAAAGCCTTTGCGCGTTCATTGTAGGTAACAACTCCGAGCTCAATTGGCTTTTCAGGATCGCTCCAGTCAATAATCTTCTGCATAAGTGCTCCGCCAATACCTTTACCGTGCCAGTTCTTATCGGTATAGAGCGAGCCAACGTGCTGACAGCCCTCGTCATCGACATGCGGTGTAGCCATTCCAATCACCTTGCCATATTGATCAAGCGCCACCCAGCCCGCGCTCTTCGGATTACCAAGTCGCTCCAAACGTCGCGCACGTTTTTCATCCGACATTTGGTCTGCATTACGTGCCTCCACCCATTCACGAGTCACACCAGCTTCGTCATTCACATACGTATCGAGCCATGATTGTAAGCGCATACGATTGCCTTCGTCAATCGTTGCTGCAGTAAGCTCTGTGATGGTGAATTGTGGCTGCTCGGTCATAATTTTCTCCAAAATAAAAATCCCTTCTCGCTACTGGAATCCGATAATTCGGACGGTACCATCCAGTTTCGAAAAGGGATAATCCTTGTCGCACTTCATTGTCACTATTTCGCCGTGTACACGCTGGATTCTACTAGAGCCACCAGAGGTAGAGCTCGTTCTTTCCAGAACTCGCGGGTGATAACCGCTCAAACGTTTGACATTATTGTAATACAGTTCGTGCTATTTATGCAAATAGTGCCGTACCGTACTTTGCAATAATTGCCACCACAATCAGTACAATAATCGAGAAAAGCGCTACTTTGTCGTAGTCGCGTTCGATAAAGCGATGCGCACGCTCAGAAACTTCTTTTGTAAGATAAAGGTTGTTCTCTCGAATGTTATAACGTGTAATTGCAAACCACACGAAGGTAGTCGTCGCCGTTACGAGCAGGCACCAAGGGCAAAGCGCACCAATCACAAAGTAACTCTGGCTAAGCAGCCAGTACGCGAATATAAGACCAAGTGTGTAAAAAATCTGAGCCACAAACATAAATGCACGTGGGAACTTCACACCAGCAAGGCCAGCGATCGCTACCGTGATAACAATTGGTTCAGCCACCAGACCAAGAAAACTATTTGGAAAACCAAACAGGTTAGCAGCAGGGCTCAACCCTACCTTCGCACAGTTCAGAATAATATTAATACTACAAGAAAGAATCGCGTTTGGATCTTTTGCAAGCTCAATTGCTTCGATAGAAAGCACGAAAGCCGCAATCAAGCTACAGATCGCCCCAACAAGCATACTAAGAAAAATCCAGCGATTGTCGCGGATTTTGCGATCCTCATGCGTAAAATAATCTTTAATCTTGTGTAGCATAGTAACTAACCTCGCTTATTGTTGGGAGCATCGTGCCCGCCCATAAATTCTGCATTTGCCCATCATTGCCAAGTGCAATAATACTCGGGTATTCAACAATATCATATGTACGGCAAAATGAACTACCTTCCGAAGAGTCCGGGTCAAGCACCTCAAGTTCACGGCCTGTCTGGCGCGCAAAATCCGTTATAAACGTATCGACAGCTCGTGCGTAGTCGGTGTTCTCCTTAGTAATCACAACCACTCGCATACTAGTTGCCCTTCTTGCGTTGCTCTAAGATTTGCACAAAATCATCAAGCGTTTTGAATTTGTGGAACACACTCGCAAAGCGCACGTAAGCAACCTCATTCTTTGCAGCGAGCTCATCGAGTACATAATCACCAATCGCCGTAGAATCAACTTCGCTCTCACCAAGCTCGTAAAGTCGCTCCTCAACCCTGTTGATGATCTCTTCTACCTCGACTTCCGACTTGAAAAACTTACCCACTGAACGACGAATTGCGTTAGCAAGCTTTTCACGATCAAAAAGTTCACGCGCGCCGTCTTTTTTGATAACAGCCAAATTCGGGTGTTCGATGCGCTCATACGTTGTAAAGCGATGCTTGCCATCCATTGTCTCACGGCGACGGCGAATGGTAATACCATCAGCAGACTCACGAGACTCCAAAACACGGCTATCACCGATCTTGTAGTTATGCGCCATACGTTATTCCCTTTCTAGGATTCGTCTGATTTGTTTTTCTTGCGGCGACGAAGAAACGCAGGTGTATCATCGTCATCCTCTTCAGCTGGTTGGTTCCAGATATTCTCTGTCGGCTCGGCAGCAAAGTGCTCGGCACCGTCAGAATGGTTAAGCTCCATATCGATGTCATTAACTGCTTTATCAATGTTTTCAGCAACAGGCGCCGAAGTAGTTGCAAGCGCACCAGGTCGCTCAAGCTCGGCAGCTTGCTGTTCAAAGAATGCGCTATCGAAGCCTGTTGCAATAACAGTAATGATGAGCTCATCCTCAAGATCAGGTTTAAGTGTTGCACCGAAGATGATGTTAGCATCTGGGCTCACAGCGCTGGTGATAATTTCAGCAGCTTCCTGGATCTCACTCATGCTCATGTCGTAGCCACCAGTTACGTTGAACAGGACACCCTTTGCGCCATCAATCGAAACCTCGATCAGCGGAGACTCAATAGCCTGCTGGGCGGCTTCTGCGGCACGGTTATCGCCACTTGCACGGCCAATCCCCATCAATGCACTACCAGCATTACTCATAATCGCCTTCACGTCAGCAAAGTCGAGGTTAATAAGTCCATGTTCGGTAATAAGCTCAGAAATGCCCTGTACACCCTGACGGAGTACGTCATCAGCAATCTTGAACGTTTCAAGTAGCGGCGTACGACGGTCTATCGTTTGTAGTAAACGATCATTAGGGATTGTAATGAGTGTATCAACTTGGCGACCAAGCTGGGCAATCGCCCACTCAGCATTAGTGCGACGCTTTTCGCCCTCAAAGCTAAATGGCTTAGTGGCAACACCGACGCAAAGAATGCCAAGATCACGCGCAACCTCAGCGACAACATGGCCAGCACCAGATCCAGTACCACCACCAGCACCAATGGTAACAAACACCATATCAGCACCTTCAAGTGCATCACGAATTTCATCGATCGATTCGCGTGCAGCAGCTTCACCAACAGATGGGTCAGCACCAGCACCAAGGCCGTTAGTAGTATTATGGCCAAGATGGATTTTAATGTCAGCTTTTGAATTGTGGAGCGCCTGCGCGTCAGTGTTCATTGCGATAAATTGAACGCCGACTAATCCAGCGTCTTTCATGCGGTTGACTGCTGAACCGCCTGCACCACCAACACCAACAACTTTTATGCTGGCGAATGTTTGGATTTCACTTGGTTTTACTTCCGGCATGGATTCCTATACTCCCCTATATTCACACGAATAACTATCTTGTTCTAGTATACCATTGTTGTTCACGAATGACAGACCCTCACATTTTAAAGCGTGAGAAAATGCCCTGGATGAAGCCACCCGCGTTTTTCAGCGAGGCACCATTTGGGCCACCGTGACTTTTTTGTGTTCGCTCACGCGACGCCTCAGCATCGACAAGCATCAGCCCAACAACAGTAGCATACTCTGGCTTGTCGATATTGTCCGCAACACCGCCAAAACCACTCGCTTTACCAATACGAGCCGCGACACCCAGGTGCTCTTTAGCACTCTCGGCGATACCCTTTAGGTTAGCGGTACCACCGACCAAAACAACACCGCTCGGTAACTGGCCTGCACGACCCGCTTTTTTGAGTTCTTTATTAATGAGTTCAAAAATCTCTTCAAGCCGAGCGCCGACGATTTCATCGATATCTTCAGTGTTAAATGAAAGGACTTCCTTATCATGCTTAACGCTAACTGATTTATTCTCTCGCGACCCAGACGCTACAGCATGCTGTAACTTAACTTGTTCAGCAATCTCAGGATCTGTTTTTAGGCCAATTGCGAGGTCGTTAGTAATATTCACACCACCCATAGGTACAACCCCGACATATTGCAAATCACCCTCTTCAAACACAGAAATACCGGTAGTCGAGCCACCGAGGTCAATCACGGCAACACCACTCTCAATCTGTTGCTCAGTCAATACAGCCTTCGCAGCCGCAACAACAGATGGCACTGTCGCATTTGGTACGACCGTCGCGAGCTCACTCGCCTTTTCGAGATTCTTAACATACGGGGTCATCGCCGAAACAACATTCGCGTTAATTTCAAGTCGGGTGCCCGACATGCCAATTGGGTCTTTAATGTTACCCTGACCATCAAGCGTATAACTAAATGGTACGACTTCAAGCACCTCACGGTTTGCCGGTACTTTACCAGTTGTCGCGACATCTTCAAGGCGTCGAAGATCATCTTCTACGATTTCCTGTCCTGCCGTACCCACTGCGATCATACCATCAGCACGTGTACTCAAAATGTGAGCACCATTCACGCTAATCGTAGCGCTATTCACCTCATAGCCGCTCATGCGCTCAGCCTCACCCAATGCCTGATCAATTGCATGGGCTGGGCCATTTAGGTTGACAACTGTTCCTTTGCGCATACCAGAATTTGGCGCCTGCCCGACTCCCACAATGGTAGGCGTACCGGTCGCCGGATCAACATGGCCCACTACACAACGAATTACCGTTGTACCGACATCAATACCGACTGCATATCGAGGTTGTTCCTGCATATAGCCGTATTATAGCATAAGCCAGATAATGATACAGGCCTGTGAACACTTTAGCGCTGCGTTAAAATCTCTGCGCCGTCTTCTGTAATAAGAATTGTGTGTTCAAAATGTGCCGCTAAGCTGCCGTCACGCGTTGCAATTGTCCAGTCATCGTCGAGTGTAACAATTTTTTCGCCACCAAGCGTAGCCATCGGCTCAATTGCAATAGTATCGCCAGGTTTCAGCAAAACGCCCGTCCCTTTGCGGCCATAGTTCGGCACATCTGGGGGCATATGCATCTTAAGACCAACCCCGTGACCAACTAAATCACGAATGATACCGAGTTTCGCCTTATCAAGCACCTGCTCGACCGCAGCACCAATGTCGCCCGTATAAACTGGGCCTTTAATTGCATCGATGCCTGCATATAGGCTTCTTTCAGTTGCGCTAATCAAGTGCTTAATTGCACCTTTTGCATCCTCGCCCACTACCATCGTAAACGCAGCGTCAGTTTTCATTTGCTTGTAGGTAATCACAAGATCAAAGCTCGCGATGTCACCTGAGCGGAATGTATAGTCCGTTGGCACACCATGGACAATCTCGTCGTTTGTACTAATACAAATAACGCCGGGGAAATTTACTTCACTCGTCTTGTATGTCGCAATTGCACCATATTCGGCAATTTTACCAGCTACAAATGCATCAACATCTTTTTCAGTAAGACCAGGCTTTACATAGGCACGGATATCATCAAAGATGCGCGCCAAAATAGCACCACCTTGACGCATTGCGTCAATTTGTTCAGAAGTTTTTAGCCCTGTGATTAGTCCTGCCACGTCCGCTCAACCTCATCAAAGATTCGGTCGTGAACTTCGCCGGCGGTACCAGTACCATCAAGGTGAACAATTTTCACACCTGCTTCAGCAAAGATGCCAAGCACTGGGTACATTTTTTGTCGGTAGATTGTCATACGTCGCGCAATAGTCTCGGGAGTATCCTCCATGCGCTTGCGTTTCTCAAGACGCGTCATAATTTCAGCTTCAGGCACTTCAAGTACAATCACGGCGTCAATCTTCTGACCCATTTTACTCATGTAGCCATCGAGCCATGCCGCCTGCTCTTTTGTGCGAGGGAAACCATCGATGATAATATTGCCGTAGTTCTTGCTACGCGCATCTTGAATAGCTGCTTCAAACACTTGGTACGTAAGCTCATCACTTACAAGTTCACCAGATTTAAGCGTTTCAATAACCTTTGGGTCATCACTCTGGCGGAGCATTTCACCCGTTGAAAGCCATTTCCATCCCTTACGGACGGCCAGCATTTGTCCCTGCATGCTTTTACCTGCACCAGTAGGACCAAACAAAAGAATCATACCTATCGTCCCCTATTACTACTTATTAAGTGTTTCTTTAACAATACCAGCAATCATCGCACCATCAGCTGTGTTGCCGACCGATGCTTTCACCGCACCAATCACCTGTCCCATAGCAGCGGGACCACTTACACCGAGTTCAGCAACTTTTTGCTCAATAATAGAGCGGAGTTCCGCCTCGTCTAATTGCTGAGGCAAATATTGTTTGAGGACTTCCGCCTCTTTTTCTTCAGGCTCAGCAAGCTCTGGACGATTGTTATCGCGATAAATTTTTGCACTCTCGAGGCGTTTCTTCACCTCTTTGGCAATAACTTTTTCAATCTCAGCATCAGCAAGACCTTCGTCGCGCTTACCGCTCGCAACTTCTTCGTTCAAGATAGCCGCTTTGAGGTTTCGCAAGGTCTCACCAACAAAACGATCGCCGCTCAAAAGGGCGGCTTTCATTTCGTTTGTAATACGCTCTTTCAGCGCTACCACTCGGGCTCCTAGCGGATGCCTAGCCGCATTTTGGCTAGCTTATCTGCTTTACGCTCGCGGCGGATAATCGCCTTAGCACGTCGCTCGGTCTTAGAAAGTGGCTTGCTAAATCGCATAGAAGCCTTAGCCTCTGCGAGCACACCGCTCTGTAGAACCTTGCGGTTGAAGCGACGAATAATGTTTTCGTTCGCCTCTCGTTCATCTTTACGTGTAACTTGTACCATATCGGAGCTATTGTAACAGATGAAAAGCTGTTTTGCAACTATTTACCTTTGTTTACAGCTCTGAAGCATAGATGAGATGCAATAATCTACCTTGCACCGACCGCATACCTCGCCACTCATTGATTGAAAGCTCCACCCATACGCTAATTTCTTGGCCAACCTCTGCAAACCACTCTTCAGGTGCAGAAAACGCTACTACATCAAGTTTTTTACCATTCACATCTTGCAGGCTGAGCTTTACATGCTGCGATTCATTACCCATTCGGCGCACGCCCATAACAGTAACACGCTCAAAGCATATAATCGGTTCTGGGTTTCCATTACCATATGGTTCAAGGCGTGAAAGCTCAGCAACTAACACTTCTGTTGCCTCGCTAAAATCAGTGGCCGTTACATCAGCTGACGGCAAAAGGAGTCGCTCCTGCGGCGGTAAATTAAGCGACTTAAAGTATTCATTAACTCGCTTGCGAAATGCATCGATATTTTCTGTCGGCAATGTCACGCCAGCCGCCAATTTATGCCCGCCGCCTTTTGTAATGATATCGTCACTCGCACGGATAGCATCAGCCACACTAAAGTCACCATAACTACGTGCGCTCCCCTTACTCTCCACGCCCAGCTCCTGTAGGACATAGGTTGGCTTCTTGTATCGTTCCAGAATTTTAGCAGCCACAATACCAATAATTCCATGACTCCAGTCAGCATGACTTAGTACAAGCACAGGATGATCTTGATATTGCTCAGCCTGCTCAAGCGCAGCTTTATAAATAACATCCTGTGCCTTACGTCGTGAAACATTCAACTCATCAAGTTTTTGCGCCAGTTCAAGTGCAACCATTCCATCAGTCGCAAGCAACATATCCTGCGCATATTTTGCCGTTTCAAGTCGTCCTGCAGCATTCATTCGCGGCCCTAACCCAAACCCAAGCGTACGCGCCGTCAATTGTGATGATTCCGCACCGGCAACCCCCATTAGCGCCTTGAGCCCCGGGCGGCGAGTCTTCGCAAGCACTTTCAAGCCCCAGTACACATGTAGTCGATTCTCGTCAACGAGCGTTACAACGTCACACACTGTACCGAGCGCCACAAGGTCAAGCAGCCATTTCTCTTGCCCGACTTCAAGTCCATCGAGCTGCGTTTGCAAAGCTTGCACTAATTTAAAAGCGACACCCACACCAGGCAAATCAAGGAATGGATACAGCGGTTCACCATCTACCTGCTTGATAAGGCGCAGCTTCTCGTATCGATCCGGGTAATCTTGCAGAAGCCGCTTCGGATTAATCACCGCGACCGCAGGCGGCTGTATCGGCGCAACATTATGGTGATCTGTCACTATCACATCAACGCCCAATTCTTTTGCTCGCACGATCGGCCCCTCGCTCAAACTACCGCAGTCCACTGTCACTATCAGCGTCGCCCCTGTCGCTGCAATCTCCTCTACGGCCTGCTCGGTCATGCCATACCCTTCTCTGAAGCGGTTTGGAATAAACGCATCAACGAAACGAAATCCAAAGCTACCAAGCGCATCAAGTAGTACAGTAGTTGCCGTCAACCCATCAATATCATAGTCACCATAAATAGTAATATGCTCTTGCCGCTCACGAGCTTCGACAAGACGAGAAACAGCCGCCCCCATATCAGGTAGCAAAAAAGGGTCGTGCCGAGTTTCATAGTCAGGCTCAAAAAATAACTTCGCCGCCTCGTTATCGAGACCGCGAGCCTTTAAAATCTGTTCAAAAATTGTCATTATGACTGAATATCGGTTGTCGTACGGCGTGGGCGACTCGCACTTGACTGCTGCTGCGACTTAATCACAATGCTTTGAAGTTCTTTGAAGATTGGGAACTGTTTATTGGTTGAGTAAATCTTAGTGTTGCCCTGCTTTTCGCCCAGCAAAAAACCGACTTTTTCAAGTCGCTTCAGCTCTCGCTGGATGTTACCTGGATCTTCCTTAATAAGCTTAGCGAGACCGCGAACATGAGTATGAAAATCAGGATATTTGGCATAGACAACAACGATTTTACGTCGCACTCTTGATGTGATAAAAACGTCTAACACTGTGACCCTTTCAGTTCGTTCCCTTGTTACTGTTGCTTTTTATTCTACATTCTCAAAGGCGTCTTTGCAAGCCTCGAAGAGTGTAAATTTACTGCCAATTAAGGATATTCTCGTTGATTTTTGCAATAACTTCCTCATGTGAAGGAATAGTGTTGTCTTCATAATAATGGTCAACGCCCATGAAGTTTTCCTTTACGTCAAGGATGTGCACCTCATCCGCGCTCACATGCAATTGGTCGACAACTGGGATAGTTGCGAGCGGCGACACTACCACCAATTTACTGATACGGATTGGCTTCAAAAAGTCGATTGCTACACTAATCATTGCACCGTCAGCAAACCCATCAGATACCAAAATCACGACACGCTCACGGAGCATATCTGAGGTAATCAGACCACCATCACCAAGCAGACGGTTGATACGACTAAACGCCTGACGCTTCTGGTCATCAAGGTACCCGTGGAATTCGCTTGTATATTCTTCGATTTCACCTGTAGAAAATTCGTTATTGTAGGTAAAATTACCACTCTGGGATACCGCGCCGAACATTGTACTTTCGCCCGGCACTTCAATCCCCTCGGTAACAAGCATAGTCAAAATACAGTGCAACTGTGCTGCAATCTCTTCACCTACTAATACACCCCCATCACTAAGGGCGACAACTGCGCAGTTTTCATATCGATACTTCTCTATCAGCTGCTCGGCAAGTAGTTGGCCCGCTTGGGCCCGACTCTCAAAATACATATGCCTATACTACCAGTGTTGTACCCGTATCTGCAAGCAGTTATATGCGTCTCACGGTATAATAGGAAGTAATGAGGTATTACGAGGTTGCTCCAACAAAGATTGTTCGCGCTAATGCGGACACTTTTACCTACGCAAACAGCGCACCTGCAAAAATTGGCGCTTTCGTAATGATTCCCGTGGGCAAACAAACGTTACTTGGAGTTATCGTAAAAGAAGTAGCACGTCCCGATTATGCAACAAAAGAAATCGCTGAATTATTAGAGATTCCAGCCCTACCTTTGCAACTCGTACGCACTGCTGAGTGGATGAGTGGTTATTACCACTCACATCTCGCTACGGTCTTCCAAGCAATATTACCCCGTGGATTAACGAAAAGCCGTAGATACAAACAGAGGCCAGGTGTTACGCACGAGCGAGATCGAACACATTTTTTACTCAATAAACAACAGCAGGCAGCACTAGATACATTGAATAAAACCAACTCTGGTACAGTTCTACTCCATGGCGTAACGGGCAGCGGCAAGACTACCGTATACATCGAATACGCCAAGCAGATGCTTGCCCAAGATAAATCGACCATCGTTCTTGTTCCCGAAATCGCTCTAACATCCCAGCTTGTAGCCGAGTTCCAACAACACTTCCCTGACATTGTTCTCGCCCACTCTAAACAAACCGAGGCCGAGCGCCATACGTCCTGGCTATCCGTCGCAAACAGCACAGTGCCCCAAGTCGTCATTGGACCCCGCTCAGCACTCTTCCTGCCATTAAAATCCATTGGAGCAATCATCATTGACGAAGCCCATGAGCCAAGCTACAAACAAGATCAATCACCTCGCTACTCGGCGCTTCGAGTTGCCGGTGTACTCGCGAAGCTTCATAAAGGCATCGTTATTCAAGGCACCGCAACTCCACTTGTAAGTGAGTATTTCTTGGCTAAAGAAAACAATCGTCCCATAATAGAACTCCCCGAACGAGCCCGTAAAGACGCAGTCGCTCCCGAAGTTACTCTTGTCGACATGACAAAGCGAAGCTCTTTTGTGCGACACCGATTCCTGTCTGACGACTTGCTGTCGAAAATGCAAGCGAGCCTCGACACGGGCAAGCAAGTACTCATTTTTCACAACCGTCGAGGCAGCGCCAGTACAACGCTTTGTGAAAACTGTGGTTGGTCAGCCACCTGCCCTCGCTGCTTCATACCTCTCACACTTCATAGCGACGCGCACGAGCTCCGCTGCCATATCTGCGCATACACCGAAAAAGTTCCGACATCTTGTCCGGTTTGCCATGAAACCGACATTATCCATAAAGGCATTGGCACGAAGCTCGTCGAGTCAGAAATTCGTCGCCTTTTCCCGAACAAAAAGATTATGCGCTTTGATGGAGACACTGCGTCCAGCGAAACAATTGAGCACCAATACCAGGCGCTCTATAGTGGCGAAGCAGAGATTATTATTGGTACTCAGGTCGTCGCCAAAGGTCTCGACCTACCAAAACTAAGTACCGTGGGCGTGGTCCAAGCAGACGCTGGACTTAGCCTCCCAGACTTCTCATCAAGTGAGCGAACATTTCAATTACTCGCTCAGGTCATTGGTCGTGTTGGCCGATCTTCACATCCAACCAATGTCATTATTCAAAGCTACCAGCCAACTAATCCAGCCGTGCAATATGGTATCGAGCAAAACTACGATGCGTTCTACAGAGAAACGCTTACTACCCGTAAACAAAGTAATTTCCCTCCCTTCACCCATCTACTTAAGCTAACCTGTACCTATAAAACAGAGGCCGCAGCAATTCGTAATAGTAAAGCGCTCGCGAGTCTCATTCGTACACGATACCCCGAAGTCTCCGTGCTTGGCCCTACCCCAGCGTTTTATGAACGACAGCGTGATACCTATCGCTGGCAGATAACTGTTAAATCGGCAAAACGAGCACAGCTTCTCGCAATTATTGGCGAAGTTCCTAGCCAATACTGGCAATATGATATCGACCCTATGAACCTACTCTAACCTACCCCTGTTTTTATATCTCTTTTTCGTATATAATTAGGGCAATGAAAAAAGAATCTATCATCATCTTGCCTAACCCGCACCTACGGCAAAAATCAACACGCGTGCACGTAATTACGGATGACATTCGTAAAACTATTGACGATATGACCAGCGCAAGTCTCGACTGGGAAGATTCTCGCCCTCACGAAATCAGTGCAGCACTTGCCGCCGTGCAAATCGACAAGCTCGAGCGCATCGTTATCGTCCGTAGTGACTTCGACGACAAAACTGTTCGTGAGTTTATCCCACTCATTAACCCTGAAATCGTAAAGGGCGAAGGCCCAATGATCGCGGATTACGAAGGCTGCCTTAGCGTCGATGGATTCTACGGGAAAGTCCCCCGCTACAGTAAGGTACGCATTAAAGCTATGGATATAAATGGCAACGAAGTCCGTATCAAAGCCGAAGGTTTCCTCGCACGCGTTCTACAACACGAAATCGACCATACAAACGGTATCGTGTTCGTCGATCATATCCGCGACCAGCATGACGCATTCTACACTCTTAACCCTAAAGGCGAGCTCGACCCGCTCGACTACGACGCCCATGTCAAAGACAATCACAAGCTCTGGGATTAGCCAGCCAATCGTATTTTTTGGCACCGAAGAGCATAGCTTAATTGCCCTTCGTGGTCTCGTCGAGGCAGGCCTGCCTGTCGCCGCCGTAGTCACAAAACCAGACGCTGCAAAAGGCCGTGGCAAAAAGCTTACGGCACCCGCAGTAAAAGTTTACGCCGAAACCCACAATATCCCCGTCTGGCAGCCGACGCGACTCAAAGAAATTACTGAGGATATTCAAAAGCTCGATAATCCCGTCGGCGTTCTCGTAAGCTATGGCAAAATTATCCCAAAAAAGACTCTCGAACTCTTCACGCCCGGCATTATCAATGTACATCCTTCCCTACTGCCAAAATATCGCGGCCCATCGCCAATCGAATCTGCAATCGTTAACCGCGACAACAAAACCGGCGTTACTATCATGTGTCTCGTAAGCGCGATGGATGCAGGCCCAATCTACCAGCAAGTGCCGTATGCACTCGACTTTACTGAGACTAAGCCAGAGCTATATGACACCCTATTCACACTCGGCACCAATCTACTTGTCAGCAAGCTCCCTGCTATCCTTTCGGGCGAGCTGCAGCCTATCCCACAAGATGATAGCGAAGCAACATACTGTGCACTCCTATCAAAAGAAGATGGCAATCTTGATCTTACAGCGCTCACACCGGGCGAAGCTGAAGCTCGTGTACGCGCCTACCTCGGCTACCCACGCACACGCGCAACAATTGGCAATCACACCATCATTATTACAAAAGCGCATGGTGTAATGACACAAAAAACACCGCTCGACCTCGTATGTGCGAACGGTGCATTTTTATCTGTCGATGAGCTCATTGCGCCAAGCGGCAAAACAATGAGTGCTGCTGACTTTCTACACGGCTACTCTATTTAAACATTACCAAGAATTGCGTCACGATTAGCGATAATCTCGCCCTTGAGTTCGTTCATCGTGCGCGATACGACATCTTTGTAATCAGGACGGTTCAGGCTTAACCACTTAAGTGACGCGTACTCTGCAAGTACTGCATTTTGTGGAATGTCCGCCGGTGCGCTCGACTTAAGTTGCTGATAAATCGTATCTTGCTCATAAGCTGGCGCATTTGCTGCGAGCCACGAATTGATAATATCATCTTTTCGATCAAGAAAACTCTCGAATTCCTGTAACTGAGCGTCACTCAACCCTTCAGACAGCTGTGTACCGACTCGTAATTCAAGCTGCTCCCTAAAGTGACCAAGAAAAAGCTTTTTCTGATCCTCCGGTAAGCCACCAAGACCTACTTCTTGTAGAAAGTTATTGTCTAATTGGAACATATCTCTAATCTCCTACAAGACAGTATACCATCTTGTTTCTTTTCTAGCTTATTAAGCTGCTTCGCTCTGAGCGGGCTCTTGGCGATGGACGTCATCGGCAATCGCATATTCAATCCCATCAAGAAACGACAAAAGCGCCTCGCTACGATCCTGCTCATTCTCTATCTGGTCGATTTTCTCTAGTGCCTTGCCAAATAGTTCAGCATTTCCAGTAGACTGCGCGAGAGATATAATTGTCGTATAGTCAACGTCCTCACTGTTGCTAAGATACTCGCTCATACCCGAAAGCTTTTCGAGCGCCTGCGCTCGATATTCCTCAAGTTGTTGAAGTTTTTGATCGTTGTTCATATTCCTCCTTACTGCAATAATACAGGGCCTTCATCCTTCATTTTATCGTACAAATAGTGCTGCATACGATCACCTATGTCCACTCGGTTGCCCTTACGGTCATAAAGCATGCGTTTTTGAAGCTCTTTCTTACCTTCTTCGGTGAAATTAAATACAAATCCACCATCACCCGGTTTTGAGAAATCCCAAGTATATTCATAAAGCTCATGTCCTTCTTTATTCGGACCGAACGTGGTTCTTAATGATGTTGAAATAGCAGACGGCATACGCCACCATCGAGAGCCAAACGCAGAAATCGAGACTTCAATACGCTTTGCGATGTCATCAATGTCAGTCTCCGGATTCTCAGGACCAACAGTACCTGCAGCTGCTACAGCCTCACGGCTCTCATAGCCTCCATTATCAAATCCATCCCAGCCACTGGCAATCCACTTCCCCTGTCGGTAAGCCCCTAGTAACCTGTCTGGCATAGTATCTACCGAGGCTCCTGAGACAAACTTTCCTAGCACGCGATTTGTCGCAACCGGCTCTTTCTTACGATGAAGCTTCTGCCACTTGCTTGGTTTCTTTTCGCCAAATCGTGCAAGCCAAGCACGGTGCGCTAGCGCACCATCGGCACCTCCACCAATTTCATCCTCAACACCGCCCATTGCAGCATAAAGCGACATACGGAACGCCGAGTTTGGCCCGTCGGTAGAGGCCCCGCCTTCACCTCTTGCTTGATGATGCAACATAGACATACTGGTATTAGCGTAAAAATTCGACACCATTGCATATCCGGGGTAGTCTTTATACGCGCTAACTCCTCGTCGGATGGTTGCCGTAAACGTATCCTGCTCGGGATTTGCTTCCATAGACTTTATATAGTTCTTTAGATACTTATAGCTCATGCCTTCGGTATCCGCGTCATTCGTAATCAACAGCGCTTCTGCATCAGAGTCTCGTCGGCCCTCAGCAACACCACGCTCCATAGCCAAGGCAGCAGTATCGTAAAGCACCTTGATGACCTCGCCATATATCTTCCCGCGCTTTTCCTGTACGAATTCATCAGTCCATACTTTTTCAAAGGTTGCGACGCGAAGATCAGGAAAGTCACGCTTAGCCCGCTCAATCTCGGCAAGAGTCTTCTCGATCTTCGCTTTCTCAGTAGGGTCACCCTCAAGAGACTCCTTCCAGTTGACATTTAGAAGAATAACGCTTGCTTTCTGCGATTCAACATCCTGGCGACCAAACATCGAAAGCGTGCGGTAGATATTCTCTGATTCATTTGCACCCGCCACAGGAATACATACGATAGCCTTTGTTTCATTGCCCATAGAGCGTAGATCCTCATTGGCGTCAATGTACTTATCAAGTTCTGCAATATATTCTTTACCACGAGCCTTCTCTTGCTGTTTTTTATACCATTTAAGCTCACGGCCCGTGTCTAAATTAGCATTAGGGTTATTATTGAGTCGCGGCGAACGCTCAGCCAGCCACTTTTCTTCAAAGTTACGTTCAAATGAATAAGCGGATCCGTAGCCACCGCCCATAGCTTCGCGTTTAATCTTTTCAAGCGGACGACGGGGTACGATCGAAGGACCAAAGAATCCTTCAACCACTCGGCCCTGCGCTTCATGCGTAATCACCGGTGGCGTCAATTTTACATGAGGAGCATAGTGCTGAGTCGGCACACTAATCTTATCCGGAATTGTAGTAAGAGAGTCACTTCCTACCTCTGTGGCTAACGGTGCAATGTGCGTCACATCTCCAACTTTATCGCGAACTTCAACGACTTCAGCATAAGCACCGTTAAACTCAACCTGGCCATCCTTACCCACGGAAAAGAACTTCGAAGAAGGATTATCCTTAGGGATATCAATCGCCCCATTCGGCTTAACATCAACAAAGTAAACATGTGCCTGAGTATCACGAGATGCTGACACAGCCAATTTCAGCTTGCCATCATGCGCAGCCTGAGCCCACGAAATATGATTGCTCCCGTGGAATGACCCTTCAGCAGTCATATGAGAAACACTCATTTGAATAGTGCTTCCGTCTTTTCCTAAGCCCTTATCACCTTCACCAGCCCACCACAGTCGCTTCTCATTGTTGTCTGGCATTTCCGTATTACTATCATATGGGAAGTCACGAGTTACATGAGTGGTATGGGCAGAATGTAGCGTATTATACTGCTCAACCGACATGTTCTGTGAAACAATCTTGTCTTCCCCGGCAACCATTCCACCAGTATCGGTAGCGCTGACGTGATGCTCTTTAAGCTGCGCAAGACTTTCCGAACTAAATGACCCGTCCTTATCAAGCGTTAGACCTTCTATAGGAGTAAAACCTTTAGGCCCTTCAATTGTCATCGTACCATTTGATGCAGTCACTAGGTGGTAGTTTGACGGTAATTCAAGTGCATTCGGGTGATTGCCCAGTGCGTGCAAGTCGTACGTTTTCGAAGGTGCGACACGATCAACATGCGCGTCAGAATCATGACCAAAGATAGCCTCACGCACTCCCTCAAGAGTAGTTTGTCGTCCATGCTCCGACGGCGAGCCGCCGTGAACAAGATGCTCGGCCAAACCATCATAGCTCGGGCTTGCAAACGCAAGTGCTTCCTGAGCGCCCAAGCCAATAAAGGCGCTCGTTAGCGTTCCAACAACCACAGCGTTTCGGACACGACGGCGATGTATCTTGCGAAAGGCTGCATCCTTGCTACTTATATCCGCATCAAGCTCGGTTACGGCATTAGTGTACCCGCGTAGTGCCTCGTCAGCCGACTGACCCGCAGCAATATTAAACTGGTCACGAAAACCTTGCGGCAAATCACCTACATACTGGGCTAGGCGCGTCTTAGCAGCGCCTAGCGCTTTTACAAGATCACGTCGTTCTTCTCGTATCTTTACGGGTTCGGAATAGCGAATAAAATCAATGTCTTGCTTGTTTGATACGCTCCTACGAGCATCAACCATAGCAATCGCCTCGTAGGCAGACTGGATTTCCTCTGGCGTTGGGCTCGAGCCCTCACCAAGAAGTGACTCAAGCTGGGCAGTCAAGCTTGTAGCGTCCACCATTTCGTAAAGCGCATCGTCAAGTTCGCTTCTACGCTCACCGCCCTCGTGCCGCTTACCTTGGGCCATTTCGCGTGCGTGCAAAGCTCGCTCTTGCTTAATACGAGTGCTTTCACGAGCCCCAGCGAATGCGCCGCCGAGTACTCCTGGCACCAGTGTCACACCCGCAGCGCGCAGCACAGTACCGCGGCCAATGCGCGCAATACCAAGCGCTACCGCGGCAGCAGTACTAATAGTCTCCGGACTGATCCATGCGGTGTATTTAGATTGTTGTAAGCGCTCAATTACTCTCTCTGTCTTATTAAGCTTTGCTTCAGATCGAACGTCCGAACGTGACTCGCCTGTATATATCTTCAAGCGGTCTAGTGCCGCTTCATGATCATCCATAGCTTTAATTTGGTCACCTATGGCAATAAGGTTATTGATTCGTACACGTCCTTCACCAATAAGTTCTTTGTTGCCAGCCTCAGCAAGGCGCTCAAATAAGCGATTACACTCCTCGGTTAATGCTTCTGGGTCGGCGATATTACCACTAACATAGCGCCTCAGTAAATCTTTAGCAGCCAGGCTGAACTCACTATCGCCAACAAGCTCTTCGTGCTTCTCTCCAGCATCTAGATCAAATTCCATCTGCATACGCTCAATAGTCGCCACCCGAGCGCGTTCACGCGCAACAAGATCAGATGATTCGTGAGCAAGCACATCACCCTCCTCTTCAATCTGAGCAAGTGCTTCTCGCTTATATTTCTCAAGATAGTAAGCGCCGGCAATGCCATTCTCGCCCTTCCACATATTCCTAAGGAAGCGCTTAACCCTGCCCCCCTGTTGAAGCTCATTACGACGACGTGCCTCTGCAGCATCGCGAGCCGCAGTAATCGCATCATAGGTCTGGTCAATAAAGCTCAATACGAGCGGCTCATGCTGGTCAGGTGTCGGCGATCGATCAGAAGAGGCTGGCGCCTGATCGGGTGTAGTTGGTGCAGAATTAGGTACTGGAACAGATGTAACTGGAGTTGTATCGGGCGCAAGAGGTGTCGGCGTAGATGTATCGAGGGGTGAAGGAGCCGTATCTGGCGAAGACCCTCCGCCTGATGTGTCTGCACTCGACACGCTACTAGTATCAACTGAATCATCAGCATCATCAGGAGTCCCTCGATCAGCTAGTCCATCACGGATCTGATCAGCATTTGCTGCAATATCACGTAGCTGTGATCCTGGCGCATATTGACCACCTACCTTTTTCCCAAGTGCCGTAGCGCCTGCCCCGTAGTGCACTCGATCCGCTGAACTTACCGCAAGTTGCCCGTCAAGTAAATCAGATACTTGGTTGGCCAGATCACGATTTGGCTTAGAAGGTTCGTCGTCGTGATCTTCCGTATCTGTCGTCGAAGCCACCACTTCAAGTGAAGTCAGTTCAGTCTCAGCATCCCTTATGAATGCATCGATATCAGTATTGGTCATGTGATGAGCAACATCAAAGCCTAAGAGGTCAGAGAGCGCCGAGCGTTTATCCATATAAGTAGCTTTGCCAGCGACAGCACCAAGAATCGCACGAAGCTCATCCGCACGACCTGGCTCTGCATGGCGGCTCTCAAGCGTCGCATGTGCAGATGTTGCAAGTGTACGTAATTCCAGATTATTAACATCATGAAGGCCGCTAAATAGATCACTCGAGCCCATTGCCGCTCGCAAGTCAGTCATAGGCGTATCAGATTGCTTCACACTGTCCCACGTCGAAGCAAGCATTGCAAGCTGCTCGTCTGTTAGCAGGTCAGCACGAAACTTCTGAGGCTCTTGCTCGCCATTCCCAGAAGTATGCCGATTTTTTGTGTCGATATCGTCGCTCATAGCAGCATACTATCCGTTTGTATTATCCGGTCCTAGATAAAGATCGCGAAAACGCAACATCGTCTCAGTGGTGATACGTTGTACGTCCACACCACTCGCAGCGACGTATTGCTGAATTTCCTCTTCCGGCGCTTCACGATCAAGAAGTTCATTAAGACCATCGATCTTTTCCTCTGGCAGCGCCTCAATCACAGCTCTATCAATCTGATCCATAAGTTGCGATCCTAAATCAGACTCAAGTTGAGCCTTTACTTCGTCACTAACCTGCTGACCCCAAGCTTTTGCGCTCAGCATCTCCTTTATGAATGTCGTAAACGGATCATTCACGGCGTTTTCCCCTTCTGTTTGATTTTTAACGACGCCCTCACAAGCGTTACCTAAAAACAGCATACCATAACCGGTATGCTGTCACAAGCTAAAATTATTGAATTCTAGTTAAGAGTACGCTTAACAAGTTCACGGGTAAAGAACTCTATTACGTCACCTTCTTCTACGAGAAGCTTCTTGTTTGTCTTAAGGCTGAGTCCACACATTTCGCCCTCAAATACTTCCTTCGCCTCTTGCTGCTGGCGCTGAACGCTCATCACTTCAACTTCAGATATCTTTTCACCGCCACGGGTAATGCGTGCAAGCACGTTCGCAACCGCCTTACCCTTAGTAACTTCACCGCCACAGATGATTTCGTCACGAGTTGTACGGAACACACCCTTCACTTTAAGTGTACCGATCTCTGTTTCCACTACCTCTGGCGCAAGCAACTGCTCCATGCTCTGGCGCGCATCATCAAGCAATTCGTAAATCACACGGTAAAGACGTACCTGTACCTTATCGCGCATCGCAAGTCGTTTCACGGCAGGCGGAAGGTCGATGTTAAACCCATAGATAATCGCGTTTGAACTTTCAGCCAAGCGAACGTCACTTTCACTCACGCCACCAACACCACTACCAATAATTCGTAGACTAATCTGACCCTTAGTATCAACAAGACGCAAGCTATCCATTACAGAAGTTAATGAACCCTGCACGTCCGCCTTAACAATAACGTTCATATCCTGCACATCGTGCTTCTGCGTCATCATCTTCAAGAGGTCAGCACCAGTCACATTCGTACTTGCCGCATTGCGCTCAGCCTCAATGCGCGCGCGCTCAACCATAAGGCGAGCTTCTTTTTCGCTCTTTACGATTGTAAAGACGTCACCAAACTGCGGGAGATCTTTAAATCCTGTTACGGTTGCAGGTGTCGATGGGCCGGCAGCTTTTAGTACCTTACCGGCAAAATCGACAAGCGTGCGCACCTTGCCGTAAGCAGTCCCTGCAACGAGGAAGTGACCTGGCTTCAAGTAGCCCTGTTCAACGAGAAGATTCACAACAGAACCCTTGCCCTTTTCCATGTGCGCTTCAATCACAAGGCCCTCAGCTGGCACATCGACGTCAGCCTTCAATTCTTCCATGTCAGCAACGAGCAATACCGTATCAAGCAGCGCATCAACGCCCTCGTTCTGCTTCGCACTAATTGGCACCATAATCGTGTCACCACCCCACTCCTCAGGATTGAGCTGATGCTCACTGGCAAGCTGTGCCTTCACACGCTCTGGGTTTGCACCTTCTTTGTCCATCTTATTGATAGCGATAACAATACGCGCATTGGCGCTACGTGCAAATCGTATAGCTTCAACCGTCTGCGGCATCACGCCATCATCTGCCGCAACAACAATTACCACAACATCAGTAAGCGCCGCACCATGTTGGCGAAGTGCTGCAAATGCTTCATGACCCGGAGTGTCGAGCAAAGTAATTGTTCGGCCGTTGTGAGTAGCCTGGTAGGCGCTAATGTGCTGAGTAATACCGCCAGCCTCACCAGAAACCGTCTTGGTACCAAGAATCGTATCAAGCAGTGTGGTCTTACCATGGTCAACATGGCCCATTACAGCAACGATCGGCGGGCGCTCAACCGCCTTGTCTGATGGTATGTGCAGGCGCTGAGCGGTCGTTGGCTGCTCATTCTCCTTACGCTTTAACTCAACCTCAAGGCCAAGTTCTTCAACGATAATCTGCGCCGTCTCAAAATCGATGCGCTGGTTGATCGTTGCGACGATACCATTCTTAAACAATTCTCCGACAAGCTGCGTAACAGGCAGGTTAAGGGTTTCAGCGAGCTCGCCCACCGTTACTGAGTCGGCGATGACCAAAATCTTCTTCTCCTGGCTGCTCATCTGTTTATCCTTCCTGCCGGCAGCTTGCCGGATCAATTATCCACGAATAGTCATGGGTTTATTTTTTAGCTTTTTTGTCCGTAAGGCTAAGACTAATCTTACGGCTGTCCTTGTCGATATCAAGGATTACGAACTCTTTGCGTTCGTTCAAGGTAAATACCTTCTCAGGATCAACGTCGTTGCCGTTGCCAAGTTCACTAACGTGAACAAGCGCTTCAACAGCTGGACTGATTTGTACGAATGCGCCGAAAGGTGTGATGCGAGTCACAGTACCTTCAACTTTGTCGCCCTTGTTAAACTTCTCAACTTCGTCAAGCCATGGGTCCTTAGTAAGTTGCTTCATGCTAAGGCTAAGGCGTTCTTTGTCGATTGAGATAATCTTAGTTTCGATTGTCTGACCAACCTTTACATAGTCAGCAGGGTTGTTTACACGCTCCCAGCTAATTTCTGAGATGTGCACCAAGCCTTCGATACCATCAACGTTTACGAACGCACCGAAGTCTACAACACCAGTTACAACACCAGTTACAGTGTCGCCGACCTTGAGCTTCTCAAAGCGCTCTGCAAGACCGTCCTTGATTGCTTCCTTCTCAGAGAAGATAAGCTTGTTTGCCTTGCGGTCGCAGTCGAGGATACGTACACGAAGTACCTGGCCTACAAGTGCGTTAAGGCGAGCAAGGATTTCGTCTTTGTCAGCGCTGCCAACACGTGGGTAATGCTCCGCTGAAAGCTGTGAAACAGGGAGAAAGCCGCGAACACCTTCGTATTCTACGAGCATACCACCACGGTTTGCGTCGTATGGAGTAACATCGATGATCTCACCTGCGTCCATCTTGGCTTGAACTTCTTCCCAACCACGGTCCTTAGCAGCCTTGCGGAGGCTAAGAAGACTGTAGCCGTTATCAAGCTCAGTATCAACAACACTTGCAGTTACTTCGTCACCTTCGTTAAGCTGACGGCTGAAACCAACTTCACGGCGTGGTACGAAACCAACGCCTTGTGCGCCTAAATCAATTAATACTTCATGTTTACGGACACTTAAAACGTGACCGGTAGTAACTTCACCTGCAACGAGCTGTTTAACATTCTCGCCTGCAAGGAGGTCATCCATTGAAATTGTGGCTTTTGCCATATAAGTTTATTAGTCGAGAGAGCTCTCCACTGAAGGCTCTTTCGCTAAAACTCCTCTATTAAATTTAATATTTCTCGGTGCATCATAAAGATACTTGCCTAGATCATATCTATTGTACACGGTTTTACAGAGAAAGTCTAGATAAGGCGTCGAGAGCGCGTGTATGACACAACAGAGGCGACGAGGAGCGCCGCTCCAAGCATAGGTGCGATCAATTGCTCTGGCCCGGTCTTCGGTAGTGCCGCCGCAGAAGATGACGAACTTGAGCTACCAGTTGATGACGAGCTCGCGTTAGACGTACTCGACGAGTCCGTTTTCTTAGAACTATCCTTCGACTGAGAATCAAGTGCGGCCTTCAGCTGGTCGTCGCTCGATGTCGATGGCTTTGCAGGCGCCGACGATCCACTATCAGCCGTGTTTTTATCATCCTTACTTGGCGTTGCAGGTTTTGTCGTTGTCGTGTTGTCTGTTGATTGCATGTGGCGAACAACATAAATACCGCCAGCCAAAAGCCCTACTAATACCGCTCCCACCAGCACAAATCCGAGTACGCTCCCTTGTTCGATTCGTCGTGCCATAACTCCACTTCCTCTTTCTTAACTTCTTCCAGTTTACCTCTTTAAATGGAATGGTGCAACCTCGCACGCGTATGCTACTATAGGCGTATGATTGTAGTAATCGATACTGGTGGGACAAAAACACTCATTTCGTCGTTTGGACGAGGCGGCAAAATGGGTGAATCGACGAAATTTCCTACACCTGCAGACCCAAGAGAATATGTCCAGCTCGTTAAAAACGTCATCCGCAGTACATATAACCACGATGAGGTCGAGGTAATCGTGCTTGCACTGCCGGGTATTGTGAAAGATGGCGTTGCCGTCTGGTGCAACTCGCTCGGGTGGAGCAACTTTAACGCTGTTAAAGAATTCCACGACCTACTGCCAGGCGTCCCGATTCTTGTAGAGAACGATGCCAACCTTGCTGGCCTCGCGGAAACTCGTGCACTTAATCCCGTGCCTGTTTCATCGCTCTACATAACTATCAGTACCGGTATCGGCAGTGGTATCTGCACGAATGGCAGTATCGACCAAGGTCTTCGTCTCAGTGAAGCTGGGCGCGCACTCGTAGAATACGACGGCCGCATCCAATCTTGGGAAAACTTTGCCTCAGGCCATGCAATTACTAAAGTGTACAAGAAGTTTGCGCGCGATATCACTAGTAAGCGTACCTGGAATCAAATTGCCGATCGCATCTCACGAGGCTTTCTTGCTGTTATTCCCATCCTGCAACCAGATGTCATTATCATTGGCGGCAGCATAGGTACTTACTTTGATCGCTAT
>Ga0070662_100000341_pt1 | contig 27976 bp, 27 predicted proteins | sample KBSC53metaG_FD_65648 | JGI IMG/M metagenome (GOLD analysis project Ga0070662, IMG submission 65648) | Corn rhizosphere microbial communities from Kellogg Biological Station, Michigan, USA - KBS C5-3 metaG | ecosystem: Host-associated > Plants > Roots > Rhizosphere > Soil ...
AGGTCCACATCCCCTCGCGCCCGCGGTAGCGCAGCGCGGTCCAGAGCCCGCGGACCCTGTGCACGGTTGCCATTCTGTGTCTCGCCTTCTCGGGTCAGGTCCCTCGGCTCGGCCCGCCGCCCCCAAGCCCGGACGCGCCGCGTGCCCCGGGGGCGCGCGGCGCGTGGGCCGGGACGGCGCTCGTCACTTCACCAGCTGCATCGGCTCCAGCACGGCGTCGGCGCTGGCCTCGAGCGCGGCGCGCTCGTCGCCGGTCAGTTCCACCTCGATCACCTTCTCCATCCCGCCCCTGCCCAGCAGGACGGGAACGCCCAGGAACAGGTCGTTGAAGCCGTACTCGCCCTGCAGCCAGGCGGCGCAGGGAAGGATGCGCTTCTTGTCCTTCACGATCGCCTCGGCCATCTGCACCGCGCCGGCGCTGGGGGCGTAGTAGGCCGAGCCGGTCTTGAGATAGCTCACGATCTCGGCGCCGCCGCCGCGGGTGCGCTTGACGATGGCGTCCAGCTTGTCGCGGTCGATCAGCTGCGTAACCGGGATCCCGCTCACCGTGGTATAGGAGATCAGCGGCACCATGGTGTCGCCGTGGCCGCCCAGCACCATCGCCTGGATGTCTTCGACGCTCACGCCGATCTCGGTGGCCAGGAAGGCGCGGTAGCGGGCGGTGTCGAGCACGCCGGCCATGCCGATCACGCGCTCGCGCGGGAAGCCGCTGGCCTTCATCGCCACGTAGCACATCACGTCCAGCGGGTTGCTGACCATGATGATGATCGCGTTGGGGCTGACCCGCGCGATGTTCTCGCTGACCTGGCGGACGATGCCGGCGTTGGTGTTGAGCAGGTCGTCGCGGCTCATCCCCGGCTTGCGGGCGATGCCGGCGGTGACGATGTAGATGCCGCTCCCGGCGCTCTCCTCGTAGCCGTTGCTGCCGGTCACCCGGCTGTCGAAGCCCTCGATCGGCGCCGACTGCCACTGGTCGAGCCCCTTCCCCTGCGGAACGCCTTCCACCACGTCGATCAGCACCACCTCGCGCGCCAGCTCCTTCTCGGCCACGCGCTGGGCGGCGGTGGCGCCCACGTTCCCCGCCCCGACCACCGTAATCTTGTCCATGATCCGTTCTGGATTCGGTTCGTTTTAGTGACCCCGCGCCTGTAAAAGCGCCCCGGGCGCGGGGAACATAGACCGCGCCGCGGGGCGTGTCAAACGCAGGCGGCGGGGTTCGCCGGGCGATTGAAATCGCCGGCAACGACGGCCCGAAGTCCGCCTTCGCGGACTCCCACGCGGGGATCCGCGCGAGGAGCGAAGATCGTTGCGAATCGTGGCTGGCGGTCGGGCGTGGAGGATCAGCGCGGACGGCTGGAGAGCTGCCGGACCGCCTCGTACAGCGCGACGCCGGCCGAGGTGGCGAGGTTGAGGGAGCGGGCGCCGGGGCGCATGGGGATGCGCAGGCAGCGGTCGGGGTCGCGGGCGAGCAGGTCCTCCGGCAGGCCGCGGGATTCGGGGCCGAAGAGGAGGACGTCGCCGGGCGCGAAATCGGCGTCCCACAGCGTGCGTTCGGCCTTCGTGGTCAGCATCCAGACGCGGCGGCCGGCGACGGCGCCGGCGAAGTCGCTCCAGGCGACGTGGTGGGTGTAGTCGACGTCTTCCCAGTAGTCCATCACCGCCCGCTTCGCCCTGGGATGGGTGAAGGAGAAGCCCAGGCGGCCGATCAGGTGCAGCGGCGAGCCGGTGGCGCCGCATAGACGCGCCACGTTCCCCGCGTTCGGCGGGATCTCGGGCTCGTACAGCGCCACGTGGATGGGGTCGGCGAGGGGGAGCGAGATCATCTCGAGACCAAGGTCGGACCGGCGGCCGAAGCCGCAGCAACCACGACGAGAAGCCTCGCAAACTACGCGAGGCTCCACCGCGGCGGAACCAGGCCTCCGCGCCGAAGACCAGCATCCACCCAGCGTACCATCCACGACGACTGCCTTCGTGCTCCAACCTTTCGGCTGCACCCGCGCTCGCAGTCCGCGAAGGCGGACTTCGTGTGGTTGTCGCAGCGAATCCATTCGCCCGTCCCGGCAGCGGCTCGGGGACGGTATCGCCCCGAGCACCGCTATCCCTGCGCCTTCCAAAGACTTCGGCCCGAAACCTGCCTCCAGGCGCGGCGTTCCGTTCATGGTTCGTTCAGCCAAACAGGCGAATCCCGATGAGAAAGATGATCTGCGCGGCGCTGGCGGGGCTCACGCTCGCGGCCGTGGCTTGCTCGAAGGACAGGGACGACGAGAAGTCGCCACCGCCGCAGCGCGGCACCGCCGAGGCCGCGCGGCCCGCCGGCGGGGCCGACCTGCCGTACGCGAAGGAGCCGGACCTCACGCCCCAGCAGATCGAGCAGGGGCGCTTCGCGCAGGATTGGACGCAGGTGGTGAAGCTCGACACCACCGGCGGCGGCGCGCCGGTGCGCAACCCCGAAAAGTGGGAGCAGATCGACGCCCAGCGGGTGAACACCGGGCCCATGTTCCTGCCGCTGAGCGGCGAGGTGAGCGGGCCCAGCGTGCTGCGCGTGCAGATCCTGCTGGACCGCGCCCTCTTCTCGCCCGGCGAGATGGACGGGCACTACGGGAAGAACACCGCCAAGGCCGTGTACTTCTTTCAGCAGTCCAACGGCCTGCCGGCCACCGCCCGGGTGGACAGCGCCACCTTCAGGGCGCTGGCCCGCGTGGCCGGATCGCCCGAGAACCTGGTCACGCAGCGCCGGCTGAGCGCCGACGACGTGAAGGGGCCCTTCGTCACCATCCCCGAGAACATCCAGGACCAGGCCAAGCTGGAGTGCAGCTGCTACAACTCGCTCACCGAAAAGCTGGGCGAGACGTTCCACATCGCCCCCGACGTGCTGAAGAGGCTGAACCCCGGCGTGAACCTGGACGGGGTGCAGGCCGGGCAGAGCATCAACGTGCCGCTGGTGCGCGACCCCAACGCCGCCCGCGGCGCGCGGGTGGCGCAGATCGTGGTCTCGGGCCAGGGGAGCTACGTGCAGGCGCAGGACGCGAGCGGAAAGATCCTCTTCCACTTCCCGTCCACCCTGGGCGCCACCTACGACCCGTCGCCCAGCGGCGAGTTCAAGGTGACCAGCATCGAGCAGAACCCGGTGTGGCACTACCAGCCCGAGCTGATCGCCACCGCCAGCGACACGGCGCACGAGGCGATGGTGCCGGGCGGGCCCAACAACCGCGTGGGCGCGGTGTGGATGGCGCTGTCGGCGCCGCACTACGGGATCCACGGCACCAACAAGCCCGAGACCATCGGCTACGCCACGTCGAGCGGCTGCGTGCGGCTGACCAACTGGGACGCGCTGTTCCTCTCCCACCACATCAGCCGCGGGGTGCCGGTGCACTTCCGCGACATCCAGGGGCGCGCCGGCGGGCAGGCGTACGGCGACCAGGGGATGACGTCGGGCGGCGGCACGGCGGCCGGCACGAAGGTGGACAGCGCCGCGAGCGCCGCCAGCGGCGAGGCCAAGGGCGGCACGCACGGCACGCCGTCCGCGGGGAACCGCCCGGGGACCGGTTCGCGCGACACCTCTTCGTCCACGCGCCGCGGCCGCTCGGGGGGTGCGCGCGACACGGCGAAGACGCGATAGATCGAGAGCTCTCCGCGCGAGAGACGAGAATCCCCTGCCGGCACCGGCGCCGGCAGGGGATTCTCTGCGAATGGAAGAACGGATTTCTGCGAGCAAATGTGCGACCAGAGTCGCGGCTGCAACGGCGCGCAGTCCGCCTTCGCGGACTTCAACCGTAAGGTCGGCCCTACCAGCTTCGGGCGCTCGCCGGCGGCTCGCGCGGCTCGCAGGCGTCGGCGGTGAGGTCGATCAGCTCGCGGAGCGGAGAGATCTCGCCATCCACCACCTCCGCGACCGAGACGGCGCCGCGGCGGAGGACCACCAGGCGGCCGTCGAAGTCCCAGTCGGCCCAGTCGGCGCCCTCCAGCGGCAGGACCGGCGCGCCGTCCGCCGCGGCGACGTGGAAGCGCTCCAGGCGGCGGAAGCCTTCGATCGCGCGCGCCTTCACCATCCGCAGCGGGTGGGCGTGGTGGCCGCGCGTCATGATCTCGGGCGTGACGGTGGCGTATCCCCGGCCGGCCCGCTCGATCTCCATCTCCTCCTCCCTCCGCCACCCGTCACGCTCCAGGCGCCGGCGGTGGAGCGGGTTGTCTTCGCCGCACGCATCGGGGTTCGGCTTCGCGCGCAGACCCTGGGGCCGGTGGCGGGGGTGCGGCGTCGCCTCGTCGGGAAGGTGGTTGAGGAGCAGCGTCTTCTCGCCGTCGAACAATCCCCCGCCCCACCAGCAGTCGCCCTTGGGCCACAGCGCCAGCGCGGTGAGCCACGGCACCCGGCTCACCGCCGTCCACGCATAGGTGTACGGGTCGTCGGGACGGACGCTCCGCCGGTTGAACTGGCTGGCGAAGTACACCAGCAGCTCGCCGCCGGGCGACAGGTCGCTGCGGCGGTCGTAGATGCGGCCCTGGAACCAGTGGCCGCGCTGGAAGGTGTCGCGCCGTGTGTCCCAGCGCACCACCTCGACGTGCTTGCTGGGCCCGCGGCGGAAGATCACCGCCACCGGCGCCGCGCGGGCGAAGAGGATGGACAGCCTGGGCGGCGGCGTGCGGGGCGGCATCGGGTTCGTGGTGCGGAGGTGCGGAGGTGCGGGGGTGCGGGGGTGCGGAGGCGCGAATCTACTCCGCGACGACGCGGTTGCGGCCGGCGCGCTTGGCGGCGTACAGGCGGGCGTCGGCGGCGGCGAGAAGGTTTTCCGGGCCGTCGGCCTCGGCGTTGCCAGCCACGCCGAAGCTGGCGGTCACGCGCAGGCCGGGGGCGAGGGACGGCCAGTCGTGCGCCTCGAGGGCGGCGCGCAGCTTCTCGCAGAGCGACGCGGCCGGCTCCGGCGCGGTCTCCACCAGCAGCAGCACGAACTCCTCGCCGCCGTAGCGGGCGACCACGTCCACCGCCCGTGTCCCCTCGCGCAGGACGGCGGCGACCTGGCGCAGCACCGCGTCGCCCGTGGCGTGCGACCAGCCGTCGTTCACGGCCTTGAAGTGGTCCACGTCCACCATCGCCGCCGCCAGCTGCCGCCCGAAGCGGCGGGCGCGCTCCCACTCCAGCGCCAGCAGCGCGTCCAGCTGCCGCCGGTTGCACACCCCGGTGAGCGCGTCTTCGCGGGTGAGGCGCTCCAGCTCGTCGGCCTGGGCGCGCAGGGTGTCGAGCAGGCGCGCCTTCTCCTCGTTGGCGGCGGCCAGCGCGTCGTTGCGGGCGCGCAGCAGCTCGGCCTCGTGCTGCGAGCGCTCGATCTCGGCGTGCACCAGCAGCGCCTGGATGCGGCGCTCGGTCTCGGCGCCGTGCACCTCATCTTTTAGACGATAGTGCTCCCGGATATGCTCCAGTGCCGACACCAGGTCACCCGACGCTTCGAATGCCGCCGAGAGCGCCAGATGCGCCTCATACGCGATTCGCGGGGACTTCACCCGTTCGGCAAGCGCGAGTGCTGCCCTGAACTCGATCGCCGCCGTGCCCTGATCGCCTGATGCGGCGAGCGACTGTCCCAACTCGATGCGCGCGTCAGCTTCGACGTAGGCATTGCCGACAGCCAAGGCTGTATCCACCGCTTCCCGATGTAACTTGAGCGCAAGCGAGATCTCACCGAGCTTGCGTTGTACACCACCCAGTGCGCTCAGCGTGTCGGCATGGGTCAGCTGGTCACCGGTTACCCGAGTCTGGTGCAGCGCGGCCTCGTAGAATTGTACGGCGCGCTGATAGTCACCCAACCTGTCGTACGTCGAGCCTACATTCTCGAGCGCAACGCCTTCGCCGAGCAAGTCACCAAGATCGCGGGTAAGCGCAAGCACGCGCATGTGGAGTTCCAACGCGATGGCGTACTGCCCCTGGTACCCGTGGACATTGCCGATGTTGTTCAGCGCCTGTGAAACGCCACGTGTGTCGGCCTGCGCCTCCTTGAGCTCCAGCGACTCGCGGTAATGCTGGAGCGCTCGAGGAAAATCCGACAGCGCGTAGTAGATGTTTCCCAGGTAATTGTGGGTATCGCCTTCGCCCACACTATCGCCGGCCGCGCGCTGGATGGCGAGGGCGTCCATCTGTGCACGTAACGCAGCCGGATATTCAGCGCGGCGCCAGTAAACGTTGCCTGTCCAGTTCAGCACGGTTGCGGTCCCGACATCATCTCGCAGCTCGCGGAACAGGCGCCCGGCTTCTTCGAGGTCGGCAAGCGCGGCGTCGTGCTCGAGCAGCACGCAGTGGCATGCGCCCGCGTTGCGCAACGCGTACGCCTCGCCGCAGGTGTAGCGGCAGGAACGTGCCGCGTCGCGCGCCTCTTCCGCCAGGCGAATCCCTTCCCGAGCGTCGGAATACCGCAGCGTCCAAGCGCGTTCATTGGTCGCGTCGATCTGTTCCCATTGTCCGCGCGTGCCGTCACCGGTGTCACGAACTTCGTGGGGGGTGCAGTTCATATGAGAAGTGTCACGAGATGCGTCCAATCAAAGAACATACTCGGATTTGTTGCGAACCGGCCTGATCAGGCCCGACGGATGCGGAGCCTGCAGGGAAGAGATCATATGTAGTGGTTTGCCTCCTGACCACATTTTTGAGGCTTGGGGCGGCTGGCGCCGAAGGTCCCACAAATCACTTACGCCGAAGGATGTGGCGATCACCGAGGAGCCGGTATCGATTACTCGGCGAAAATACCGTTGCAGCCGGCGCGCTTGGCGGCGTAGGCGCGCGTCGGCGGCTGCGAGAAGGGTGTCCGAATCGTCCGCCTCGGAGTTGCCGGCCACGCCGAAGCTGGCGGTCACGCGCAGGCGGGGCGATGGAGTGCCAGGCGCGGTCTCCATGCCGGGCCGGGGAGATAAACGACGGAGGGGGCGATGATCCCGCGGCGGACGGACGCGGATCCGCGTCCGTCCGCGACGGACGGCGCTCTCACTTCGGCGGCGCCATCTCGTCGGCCGAGGGGCCGTAGACGCTGGGGACGGGGATGTCGAGCAGGCGCAGGTAGACGGTGAGCTGCGCGCGGTGGTGCACCAGGTGGTTGATCCCCAGCACGCGCAGCGCCGCCGCGCGCGGCAGGTCCAGAAAGACCTGGTCGCCCATCTTCAGCTTCCACTGGCTGGTCCACGCATTCCCCGGCACCTGCGCGATCGCGCCGGTCGCGGCCGCCGCGGCGGCGTCGAAGGCGGCGAGCAGCGCCTCGCGGTTCCGGGGCGGGCCGTCGGGCCAGCGGTTGGCGCCGGCGGCGTTGAACTCGTCTTTCGACAGCACCAGCGACGCCAGGAACGGGATCTCGGCGCAGTGCGTGGCCAGCGCGCCCAGCGACTTCGACTTCTCGTGCGGCTTCCAGTCCCAGTGCTCGTCGGCCACGCGCTCCAGCACGCGGCGGGTGGTGGCCAGCTCGGGCTCCAGGTCGTTGAACGCGGGCGGTCGCGAAGGCGCGGCGGCGGTGTCGGTCATCATGGTGCGGGGGTGCGGGGGTACGGAGGTGCGCTGGGAACGCCGGCGTTTCAGCGGACCGAGAGGCGGCGTGCCGGGCCTGCATCGTGGCACGCGGCGGCGCGGGCGTCAAGGCGGCGGGCCCTCATCCGGCCCCCGAGAAGGGGGTGAGGCAAACCGTCGGCGCGGGTGGCGGGCGAGGGTGTGGCGTCAGCTGCGTGACGATCGGTTCCTGGAACGATGGACGGATGGCCGCGTGCACTCCGCGAAGGCAGGCTTCCTGACGTTTCAGCGGCGGGTTTCAACCCGCCGTTGGACGCGCGCAAGTGTTTGATTGCGTGAGGGATGCGCGCCCGGAGGGCCGGGAACGCGGCGGGCCGCCTGCCGACCGCGTCGGTCGACGATGATGCCGGGGCGGCCCGCCGCGGGCCCGGCGCGGTTGGCAACGGCGGTATCGTTGCCTACCGCGCGCGCAGCCCGGCCCGGAGCGCAGCGGAGGGACACGCCCGGATCCAGCGGTTGGATCCCTCAGCCCGCGCGCGCCTCCGCCCGCTCCCTGCGGTAGAGCCAGACGCCGCGCACCCCCTGCGCGAACACCATCCCCAGCACGAACGCCACGGGGATGCCGGCCGTGGTGCCGTGCGCGGCGTAGGCCAGGCGCAGCTGCACCACCACCATCAGCATCAGCAGCACGGCGCACACGCGGCTGCGGCGGTACACGCCGTACGCCAGCGCCAGGATGATCAGCGGATCGGCCAGCAGCGCCGGCTCGCCCCCGGGGGTGTGGCGCCACGCGCGGACGGCCACCGTCAGCCGCAGCACCGCCCACAGCGCCGCCACGCTCCACCCCAGGTCGATCAGCCGGTCGGCCTTCTCCAGCCGCGCCGCCCGCTCCGCGGGGTGATCGGGATGCGCGGGACGGCGCAGGCGCGCGAGCAGCTCCGTCATCCCTCGCCCGCGGCTTCCTGGGCGATGCGGTACGCCTCGTTGCGGGCGATCCCCAGCCGGCGGCGCAGCTCTCTGGCCACGCCGCTGGGCGTCTCCCCACGCGCCAGCAGCGCCTGCGCGATGGAGCGCGCGGCCAGCGCGTCCACCTCACCCTCGGCCTGCGTGTCCTGCGGCCTTCCCTCCACCACCACCACGATCTCGCCCAGCACCTCGCGGCCCGCGAAGTGCGCCGCCGCGTCCGCCGCGGTGCCACGGAAGAACTCCTCGTGCAGCTTGGTCAGCTCGCGCGCGACGGCCACGCGGCGCGCCGGCCCGCACGCGGCCGCGAGGTCCTCCAGCAGCTTCGCCACGCGGTTGGGGGATTCGTAGAGCACCCCGGCGCGCGGGCTGGCGGCGATCTCGTCCAGCAGTTCGGCGCGCTCCGGCCCCTTGCGCGGCGGGAAGCCCAGGAAGGTGAAGGTCTCGGCCTGGATCCCCGACGCGACCAGCGCCGCCAGCAGCGCGGACGCGCCGGGGATGGGGACCACCTCGAACCCCGCGTCCACCACCTCGCGCACGATGCGGGCGCCGGGGTCGGAGAGGAGCGGGGTGCCCGCGTCGCTCACCAGCGCCACGTTCTTCCCCTCGCGCAGCATGGCGACCACGGTCGGCGCGCGGCCGGCCTCGTTGTGCTCGTGCGCGCTCAGCAGCCGCGTGTGCGCGCCGATGTGGCGCAGCAGGATGGAGGTGCGGCGGGTGTCCTCGGCCAGCACCACGTCGGCGGTGCGCAGCACCTCGGCCGCGCGCTGCGACAGGTCGCCCAGGTTGCCGATGGGAGTGCTGACCACGTAGAGCGGCACGCCGTCTCTGCCTTCCCGGCCACGGGGGATGATGGAGGTGCGATCGCCCGCGGCCCGTGCAGGTGTCAAGCCACACGGTGCGGAGTGCGGGGTGCTGAGTGCTACGTGCGGAGCGGGCGCGGCGCAAGGCAGGGCGTGCGACCGTCCGCGCCCTCGAGTACCTCGGACGCGCGGGGCGGGGGCTGAACACCACCGCGGCCACCGTGGCGGCGTCCCGGCCGACGCATCGACTTGGCTCCTGGGCATGAGGAAGGGGCGGAGCCGCGTCGGCTCCGCCCCTTCCTGGTCCGTGCGCCCGACCGGGGCGATGGACGCTCAGCCGGCGTCCCCGCCCGCCGGGTCCTTCTCCTTCAGCTCCTTGCGCTCCTGGCTTCTGCTGTAGACGAACACGCCGCAGAGGGTGACCAGCGTACCGCCGATCAGGGCCAGCCGCTGCGGGTCCTTGTCCGCGTAGATCAGGAAGGTGCCGCAGGCGATCATCAGGAACGCCAGCGAGAACGCCAGCCACATCCCCCCCTCTCGCTCGAGATGTTCGCGTCGATCACCTTGGCCTCGAGCGCGTGCCGGTGCGTGGTCTGGCGGTCGAGCGTGACGAAGAAGAACTTCGCCGCTCCCGGCAGAAGCTCTTCGTACTGCGCCACGAGATCGGGCGGCGGCATGGGGCCGGAAAAACTGGACCGCGCGAACACCACCTCTCCGCGCGGCCCAAACGACTCTGTTTCCCCGTCGGTCTCTGCCGGGGCGGCGTGCTTCGCCGGTAGTTTACGAAGCTTGTGCTTCCCCTTCCCGGACATCGAAGGCCTCGTCGATGTGGCTGAACGTTTCGTCGAACGCGGACGCGAAGTCATCCACCACCATGTGCCAGTCGCTCTGGAGCGCCCTGGCGTCGGCCTGCGCCGCGGTGCGGCTGACGTTGTAGGCGCCCCGATCGAGCCGCGCGCCCAGGTCGGCCACCCGCGCCATCCCTCGCAGAAACGAGGGGCGTGCAAAGAGATAATCCGTGGTCATGGCGTGCCCTTTCGTGGTGCGAACCCGGTAGCGCGTCACCTTGCATCCGACGATAACGTAAACATTGGAAACGGGCAAGTGCGGCATACGCGGTCCAGCGATGGAGACCCCACGACTCGCCGGGGTCAGAGCGCCAGGGCCCAGGGCAGACGCTGGAAGAAGCCGTGTTCGGCAAGGACGAAGCGGCTGTCGCGGGCGGTCTTCTCGATCGTAGCCGCGGGGTCCACGCCGTGGTAGTCGGAGGCGACGATGAGGACCTCGGTGACCCAGGCGGCCACGCCCTCGGTCAGCCCCGCCGGGGTGGCGACCGGGTCGCCACTGATGCGGCCCTCGTCGGTCACGTTGAAGGCGGCCACGCAGGAGTGCTGCTTCGCCGCCGTGTCCTGCGCGCGGCGCAGCAGGCCGAGCGCCGTCTCGCGCCCCGCGGTCTGGCTCACCTCGCGCAGCACGCCGCCCACGATGCGGCGGTAGAGGTCCACGAACCCGGGCCCGGCCTGCACCGGCAGTTCGGGGAAGGAGGGGTACGGCGTGGCGCGCAGCCCGGCGCGGGCGAACTCGTCGCGCAGGAAGTCGCCCACCGGCTTCCCCTCGTCGCGGTCGCAGAACCAGCCGCCGCGGAAGGCGCCGTCCTCGAAGCTCAGATAGTGGCAGCGCCCGCCGTCGGCCAGCTCCAGCACGCCGCCGAAGCGCAGCTCGCGCAGCGTGGGAAAGAGCTGGTCGGGCCGGGTGGTGTCGATCGGCGCGCCGAACTCGGCCGGCGGATGCAGCAGGGTGGCGAGCATGGCCTGCAGCTGCGCGTCGGGGGCGCCGTAGTAGCCGATCTGCCCGCCCTCGCCACGCTCGCTCTCGGTGCTGACCACGCGGATCAGCTCGCTGAGCGCGATGGGGGCGCGCGAGCCGGGCTGGATGCGCGCGGAATTGAAGGGCTCGCCGTTGCGCAGGAACACCAGGTAGCAGCGCTCGCCCAGCTGGATGGCCACGTAGCCCGACACGCGCCCCGAGCGGTCGCGCTTGCCGTCGCTCAGGATGCCGGGAAGGTTGACGTAGCTGAGCTTGGTGCGCGGGAGGAACGCGGCCTCGTGCGGGAACTGGTAGATCATTCCGTGGCGGTGCCCGGAAGCGGGTGCATGCGAAGGGGAAACCTGCCCCAACGCGTACACGTTGCGTGCCTGTACGCAAGTGTTTGCGCCGCAACGCGCTTGCACGGAAACACCCGCCGCGCGCGGCGCAAACGGCAATGCGGGCGGGCAAAATGCGGCGGCGGCCCGACGCGCAGAGGTCCCGAGCCGCGCCGGATTTCGCCCGGACCGCGACTCAGGACCTCAGCCTTCAGCATCTGACGTTCCGTGCCGGGCGCGCCGGGCACCTGGCACTCGGCACCTGGCACCGCAGTTACGCCGCGGCGCCGTTCAGGTGCTGCCGCAGCTTGTTCTCCAGCACCGCCTTGGGCACCGCGCCCACCACCTGGTCCACCAGCTTCCCCTCCTTCAGGAAGAGGATGGTGGGGATGGAGCGGACGTTGTACTGGGTGGCCACGCGCTGGTTGGCGTCCACGTCCAGCTTGCCCACCGTCACCTGCCCCTTGTACTCGTCGGCGATCTGCTCCACGAACGGAGCCACCAGCCGGCACGGGCCGCACCAGGTGGCCCAGAAGTCCACCATGCTCAGCCCCGGCCCGCCGGTCACCTCGGCGAAGTTCTGGTCGGTGAGGGTCATCACGTTCGTGCTGTCGGCCATCTCGATCTCTTCCTTCCTGTCTGTGGTAGCCGCGCCGCCCGACGTGGACTAGCTTGACCGGCCGCCGTGTCTATCCTGCAAGAACCGTAAACCTGGCCACCGCGACAGGAGCCGAATGCCCGCGCACGCACTGGACCACGTGGGGATCGCCGTGCACTCGCTGGACGAATCGCTCCCTCTCTTCGAATCTATCACGGGCGGCAAGGGGCACGGCCGCGAACGGGTGGAAAGCCAGGGCGTGGAAGTGGTCTTCCTGGGCGAGGGCGACGGCCGCCTGGAGCTGCTCGCCCCCACCCGCGACGATTCGGCCGTGGCGAAGTTCCTCGCGAAGCGCGGCCCGGGCATGCACCATCTGTGCTACCGCGTGGCCGACGTGCAGGCCGAGCTGGACCGCTACCGGGCCGCCGGCGCCCAGCTGATCGACCAGCACCCCCGCCCCGGCGCCGCCGGCCACCTGGTCGCCTTCCTCCACCCCAGGTCCACCGGCGGCGTGCTCGTCGAGCTCCTCCAGTCCTCCGACGCCCATTGAGCCTCGCCACGATCCCGCATCATCCCTACAACTGATTGGATGATGCGAGGTTACACGCAGTTCACCCCCTTCTCCCGCAGTTCGGGAGAAGGGGCGGGGGGATGAGGGGCCAGAAACGACGCCGGGCGCGGCCCTCCTCGCGAGGACCACGCCCGTTCGTTTCTCCCGATCACCTCCGCCGACGGACTTGCCCGTGAGCACTCAGCACCGGGCACCGATCAGAAGCTCTTCGTCAGCCGCTCCAGGTCGATCTGCTCCACCATCCAGTCGCCGCGGGTGGTGCGCACGGCGACGAACGGCACGTCCTTGCTCTGGCCGCCCTGCGTGACCTGCACGGTCAGCTGCACGGCGTCGGCCTCGGAGCGGCCGGGGATGGAGTTCTGGCTGCGGATCACGAAGCGGTCGTTCTGCAGGATCGACGCGATCGCGAACATCCGCCGCTCCACGCTGGGCTGCGGCTCGCGGCTGAGGATGGCGCCCTCGCGGGTGCCGAACACGTACCCCATCTGCCCGTAGTTCTTGGCCGTGGCGAGCTGCATGAAGCGCTCGACCACCTCGGTGGCCGACGTGGCGGGGCGCACCGCGGGCGCAGGCGTTTCACGCTGCGCGTGCAGGCTCGGCGCGGCGGCCACGGCCAGCACCAGCGCCGATGCGAGCGTAAGCGTACGGATATGCCAGGAGCGCAAGCGGACCTCCGGGTGTGTCGGATGCGGGGAAGCGCGTGACCGGGATTGTCGGGGCGGTGCGTAACGTTCGCGTCCGCGAAGGCGTATGTCAATGGATGGTGCGGAGGTACGGGGGTGCGGAGGTGCGGAACGGGTGCGTGGGTGCGCGGGTGCGTGAGTGCGTTTCGGCATCGGCCCGGGCTCGGGAACGGCCGCTCATGGGCGCGAACGGCCGGGGTCGATGGATCACGCCGCATTGCGGGAGAGACGAGCCTCGTCTATCTACGGATGACCGGCGGGGATGAGCTCACTCGACCCGGATCCACGATGACCTCGATCGATTCATCCAACGGCGCGGCGGAGGTCGGCGCCGGGTGGACGGCGGACGACGTGCGGCGGATGGGGCGCCGCGTGGCCGAGCTGGTGGCCAGGTACCTGGCCGCGCTCCCGGATGGCCCCGTGTTCCATCCCGTCCCCGCCGACGCCGTCCGCGAGATGCGCGAAACCGCTGCGCCGCGCGAGGGGACGCCGGCCGACGCGCTGCTGGACGAGTGGGAGCGCACCGTCGCCGCGTACCCGTTCGGCAACGGGCACCCGCGCTGGTACGGGTGGGTGAACTCGCCGCCCGCGCCGGTCGCCGTCTTCGCCGAGGCGCTGGCGGCGGCGATGAACCCCAGCGTGGCGGGCGGAAACCACGCGGCCGTGCACCTGGAGCACCAGGTGGCGGGATGGCTCAAGGAGATGCTCGGCTTTTCCGCGGACGCGATGGGGATGTTCGTGAGCGGCGGGTCGGCCAGCGCGCTCACCGGGATGGCGGTGGCGCGCCACGTGGCCGCGCGGAAGCTGGGGTGGGACCTGCGCCGCGACGGGATGCGTGGATTCCCCGCCCGGCTCGCCGTCTATGCCGCCGCCGAGGCGCACGGGTGCAACCAGAAGGCGTGCGAGATCCTGGGCCTGGGGAGCGCCGCCATCCGCTCGGTTCCGATGGATACTTCGCTGCGCATGGACGCCGCCGCGCTGGAAGCGATGATCGTGGAGGATGCCGCCGCCGGGATCGTCCCGATGGCCGTCGTCGCCAGCGCCGGCACCGTCAACACGGGCTCCATCGACCCGCTGGGGGCGATCGCCGGCGTCTGCGCGCGGCACGGCGTGTGGATGCACGTGGACGCGGCGTACGGCGGGCCCGCCATCCTCACGGGTCGGTATCACGAGAAGCTGGCGCCCATCGCGCGTGCCGACAGCGTGGCGCTGGACCCGCACAAGTGGATGTACGTTCCCGTAGAAGCCGGCTTCGTCCTGGTCCGTGACGCCGCGGCGATGCGCGATGCGTTCAGCCTGGTGCCGCCGTACCTGCGCATCGACGGCGGCGAGGAGGGGGTGCAGGGGCCGCCCTGGTTCAGCGAGTTCGGCGTGCAGCAGACGCGCGGCTTCCGGGCGCTGAAGGCGTGGATGGCGCTCAAGCACCACGGGCTCGACGGCTACCGCCGGATGATCGAGCGCGACCTGTCGCTGGCCGACCAGCTCGCCGCCCGCGTCGCGCGCGAGCCGGAGATGGAGCTGCTGGAGCCGCGCGGCCTCTCCGTCGTGTGCTTCCGCTGCGTCCCCGCCCGCCTGCGCGCCGACCATGCGGCGGGGGACGCGCTGAACCGTGGCGTGCTGACGGACGTGCAGCTCGGCGGCCGCGCGTTCATCACCGGCACGGTCGTCCGCGGCGTGTTCTGGCTGCGCGCCTGCATCATCAACCACCGCGCGACCGAGGCGGACGTGGACGCGATGGTGGACGCGGTGCTGGAGGCGGCGGCGCGGGCGGGGTGACCCGATCCGGAAGGCCCTGGCTGAAGAAGCGGCCGGGCGGTCCCTCGTGATCGGCAGACGAGGTGCGCGCCAGCCCCGCACCCATAGCCGTTGTGTCGTCACCCGATCAGATTGCCGGGCCGCTGCGACCGCACTACTGTTGCTGGCCAACAAACATCCGGTCCCGTTCCCGACCCTGAACCTGCCTCATGCCGAACCTCGCCGAGGGATTCGCCTATTACATCGTCTTCCTCTTCTCCACCACCCTGCACGAGGCTGCACACGCCTGGGCCGCCAAGCGCGGTGGTGACCTGACGGCCTACCACGGCGGCCAGGTGACGCTGGATCCCACGCCCCACATCCGCCGTGAGCCATTCGGGATGGTCGTACTCCCGATCATTTCCGTTCTGATCTCGGGGTGGCCCTTCGGCTTCGCGAGCGCGCCGTACGATCCCGCATGGGCCCGCCGCCACCCGAAGCGCGCGGCACGAATGGCGCTCGCCGGTCCCGCGGCCAACCTCCTGCTCGTGGTGTTCTCGGGGCTGCTCATCCGCCTTGGCACCTTCACCGGGGCCTTCTACCCGCCCGAGTCCATCCACTTCGGCTACCTCGCCGCCGCGGAACCCGGGTTGCCCACGGCCATCGCCGTCGTCCTGAGCATCTTCTTCTCGCTCAACCTGCTGCTCTTCGCGTTCAACCTGCTGCCGCTCCCCCCGCTGGACGGGAGCGGAGCGATCCCGCTGGTCCTGAGCCCTGGCGCCAGTGAAGCGTACCAGAACTTCCTGATCAACACCCCGGGCATCGCCTGGATCGGGATGCTGCTCGCCTGGCGCATCTTCGACGTGCTCTTCGACCCGATCTTCCTCGGCGCGGCCAACCTCCTGTATCCGGGGCTGGGATACCGCTAGACGGCGCTCTCGCTGCATCCTGCCCACCTGCGTACGAACCGAGGGAAGGAAGGATATGACGCTCAAACGGATGGACAACGTCCTCATCGTGGTCGACGATCTCGAAGCCGTCAAAACATTCTTCATCGAGCTGGGCCTCGAGCTCGAGGGCGAGTCGACCGTCGAAGGGCCGTTGGTCGGGCGGCTGATCGGGCTCGGCGATGTCCGGGCCACCCTCGCGATGCTGCGGACGCCCGATGGGCAGGGCATCGAGCTGGACAAGTTCCACACGCCCGACGCGATCAGGTTCGGGCCGGTGGACGCGCCGGTGAACACGCTGGGCATCCGCCGCATCATGTTCGCCGTCGACCACATCGACGACGTCGTCGCACGCTTGTGCGCCCACGGGGCCGAACTCATCGGCGAAATGAAGTACGGGGACACGTACCGGCTAGCCTACATCCGCGGGCCCGAGGGCATCATCGTCGCGCTGGCCGAGCAGCTCGGCTAACGCCTGTCCAGGCAGGCGAGACCCGGATCGGCAGCCATCCGTCCATCTGCTGCACGGTCATTCCGGCGCGGTGGCCGCGAGAGTCTTGCGCGCCGGCCCCGCACCCCTGAGCCTTGTGCCGCCGAGCGGCGCCACCACCCGGTCCCGCTACAACCAACCACCAGCGCACCGCATGTCCAGACTGCGCGTCCACAGCTTCGGAATGTCGCTCGACGGGTTCAGCGCCGGCCCCGACCAGAGCCTCCAGCACCCGCTCGGTGTGAACGGCCCGGAGCTGATGCAGTGGTTCTTCCCCACGCGCACGTGGCGCGAGATGCAGGGCCAGCCCGGGGGCGAAACCGGCGTCGACGACGAGATCGCCCGGCGCGGGTTCGGGAGCTTCGGCGCCTGGATCCTGGGCCGCAACATGTTCGGCCCCGTGCGCGGGCCGTGGCCCGACGAGAGCTGGCGGGGCTGGTGGGGCGACGAGCCGCCGTACCACGTCCCCACCTTCGTGCTGACGCACCACCCCCGCCCGCCGCTCGAGATGGCCGGCGGCACCGTGTTCCACTTCGTCACCGGCGGCATCCACGCCGCGCTGGCGCAGGCGACCGCGGCGGCGGGCGGCCGCGACGTCCGGCTCGGCGGCGGGGTGGCCACCGTCCGGCAGTACCTGCAGGCGGGGCTGGTCGACGAGCTGCACCTCGCGGTCCGGCCGGTGCTCCTGGGGGCCGGGGAACACCTGCTGGGGGGCATCGACCTGCGCGCGCTGGGCTACGAGTGCGCGGAGACCGTCGCCGGCGAGCGCGCAACCCACGTCTTCATCCGCCGGCGTCCGTGACCGCCTCCGCCTCCGGGCCGGCCCCGTCGCGCGGCGGAGGGACGGAGCGCACCTTCCGCGTCCCCTGACGATGCCGGACTCTTCCTGGCGCGTCCTCGGCTACGACCGCTTCGCGCGGGAGGAGTACCTCATCGGCGAGTTCCCCTCGCGGGCGCTGGCGGAGGCCGCCGCCCGCGAGGCGGAGCGCCGGCACGAGCTCACGCAGGACGCACCTCTGCGCGACGACGTCTGGATCGTGGCCCCCGAGCCCGCCGCCGATCCCCCGCCGCACGCCGGCTGCCGCACCTGCGGCATGCTGGGCGAGCGGGAGCGCGGCTTCCAGAAGGTCGGCCGCGAAGAGGAGGCGACCCACCTCCCGCCGTCCGTCTCGCGCCTGCGCGCCGTCCGCGACCTCCCGCCCGGCTTCAGCGGGACGCTGCAACTCCGCCAGTGCCCGGACTGCTCGACGTATTACCTGCTCCGCGAGGCGCACGAGTTCCTCTACGGCGGCAGCGAGGAGGAGCAGGAGCTGACCCGCCTGAGCGGCGCCGCGGCCGCGGAGTACCTGCAGCCACCTCCATCCAGCGGCTGAGCCGGGCGCGCCGCGCCTGAACATCGGCTGCAGGGGATGCGGGGCCGTCCATGCTTTCGGTGGACGAGAGTCTTGCGCGCCGGTCCCGCACGCCTGACCCTTGGTGTCGTTCGGCGGCTACTCGTTCCAACGCGCTCAAGTGATGCGATTACGCTCTTCTTCCGTCCTCCGCGGGACCGCAGCTGGTCTCGCCACGCTCCTCATGGCGGGCGCCGGCTGCGGCCGGCAGGCGAGCCCTCGCCCCTCTCCGGCCGCCGCGCCCGTCGCGGCGGCGCTCGCCGCCGTGGCCGCCGGGGGCGAGATCCCCGCGGACCTGGTCGTCACCTACGACGACATGCATGGGATGTGGGGCGGCACCACCATCACTCTGTCCGGCAACGGGGACTACCGGATGGACGAGATGAACCCATCCTCCGGCCAGCCGCCCCGGTCGTTCCGCGGGCGCGTTCCCGAGGCGGAGGTCCGTGCCCTGACGGCGCTCCTGGTGGAGATCGAGGCGTGGCGGCAGGTGAGCCCGCCGCGCATGGCCGTCCCGGACGAGAGCCGCGCCTACCTGCAGGTGCGCGCCGCCGGCGGCGTGGCCACCATCTGGGAGTGGTACAACGAGATGCCCCGCAACGGACGTCTCAGCCGGGTGCGCGGCCGCATGGCCGCACTGGGTAGCGGCTTCCCGGACGCCCTCGCCCCGCCGATCCCCCCCGACTGAGGAGCGGGCCTTACCCGGCTTACTGCACCAGTCGCTGGATCGCCCGCTTCAGCGGCCGGGCACCGTACGCCGGGGTGTGCCCTTCCTCGGCGACAGCTCCGCGGGTGGCCATCTCCCGTGGCGATCCACGGCGTTCCCAGGTGCGATGCGGGATGTAACGCCGTGTTGCAGCGGCGCTACGGACACGCTCCCCTCCAACTTTCAGTTCTCCAGCAATCACAATCACTTACGTAAAAACACACTCGTGGACCGGAGGATGCGCCCGTCAGGTGGGCGCACACGCCGGTACCACTTTCATCCCATCATCCCGGAGGAAGACCGTGAAGAAGCTGAGCCTGGACGTCAACGCGCTGGAGGTGGAGTCTTTCCCCACTTCGTGGCTGAGCAACTGGGAAGGCACCGTACACGGGCAGGACGACGAAACGGCTGGCGGGAACACCAAGTGCGGCGGCATCCACACGTGCGGCGAAGGCTGCCACCGCCCGGTCTCGGAGGGCCCGGTCACACAGTGCGGCGGCGTCCAGACGTGCGGCGATGGCTGCGTGCGCCCGGTCTCGGAAGGTCCGGTCACGCAGTGCGGTGGCGTCGAGACGTGCGGCGCCGGCTGCGCCAAGTGACGCAGGCGCCCCGCCCGGACCACGGTCCGGGTGGGGCGGTAGCAACCACTGCTCATTCACGCGGAAACACGCAAGGATTCCAAGGGCCGCTCCCGTGCCTCGCGGCACGGGAGCGGCCTTCGTTGATGCGGTACCTCCTGACACCTCGTTGCCTCGCTTCAGCAGGCTGACAAAAAAACTCAGGGGACAAAGGAAAGTCATGAAGAATCCTGCTCGAAAACCTTTGCTTCACCCCTATGCCGGCACACAGCCTTTTGTTCCTGAGCGCGCCGGTTATTACGATACCGTTTGGCCCAGCGAGCACACCGACCTGTGGCGGTCTCACGCTGTTCCGAATGCAGGACTACCCGCCAACTTCACTTCTGAGCAGTTGGTCGTCGACACGGCCCCGCTCAATTTGCCGGTGTGGGGTTACACGCGGGCACGGCACGAGGTGTTTGTCGCTGGTGGAAGTCCTTTCCTGTTGGACAGCTTTACCCGGGCAATCAAGAGGGGAAAGCCATTGGAAGGCGCCGCGTTGATTCGTTCCATCGCCAACGATCTTCGCAACGATTCGATTCCCTACGTCGCCAGGGTTGGGCCGCGGACCATGCAGGTGAGGCAACTGAATCTGACCGGAGGAAAGACAGTCAACTACACCGGCGGCCTCCTGATGCATGAGAATGGTTTCGTCTACGCTGTTTCCAGAGCCATTCTCTACAAGGTCGACCCAGGAACGATGCGAGTCGTCCGGCGTGTGGAACTACCGTTGGTCGGAACCAACGAACTCGATGACTATTGGACGACGTACAACGGGTTGCAGGTTCTGGCGTCGGGGGCGCTTGTCGTGAAGGGATTTCACCTGCTCGACAGCGCCAACGTCACCGGCTGGTTGCTGCTGATCGGGGAAGATGACCTGAAGATCGCCGTAAAGCAGCGCACGGCGGTGTCGTCAGCGCGGCTGACCATCCAACAATCCGCAGATGGCCCGACCTATCTGTATCATGTCAATGATTTCGACTCGCTGCGCTTCGAAATCACCCATACCGGCTTTGTGTTGGACGACGCCTGGACACGCAGTTACCGGACACTCGACGACGGCAGCACCCAGGCCAGTTCGCCCCTGCTGTTCGGTCAAATTGGGCAGGTGGCCTTCGCAGACAACACCGCCCAGGGTGCCACGACGCCCATCCAACTCTACACTCAAGCTGTAGATACGAACGCTTTGCCAGACGACCTGACGGGGACTCCGGCCTTCTCCAGGAGTCTGTCCGGCTACAACTTTTTCATGGTGGCTGGCGACCCCTTCGAACGGCAACTTCTGGTCTCCTACGATCCCATCAACAAACTGCTTGCCGCTCAGCGGGTTACTGCCGATGGCAGACTGGAACCGGTGTGGGAACATGACCGCTACAAAGTCAGTGCCTCTCCAGCGATCGTGCCTGACCGTGACCTGCTCTACATTGACAACTATCGGGGCGGGAAAGACCACCTGGTCATCCTCAGGCTTTCCACTGGCCGAGAGTTGGCTTCCATCGAGCTGGCGGCAACTCTGCCGACCATCGGAACGATCTTCCCCGGCCTGAACGATGATGTCTACGTCTTGAGCAGCGAAGCTGGCGGGAACGATGGAATCATCAGCCGAGTGTATATTCGTGAACCGTAGCGAGTCCGATCGGAATCAAGGCGATGACTGAGGGCGAACCATAGGCGATATATGCGAAAATGAGTTCTCAGGTATGACTGAAACTCCCCGTAGGAAAGCCATGCGCCTGACCACGACATGCACCGGAGCCGCCGCAGCGCACTTCTTATACTCCGGCCGATGCCGTTCAGCGGCCCGGTGATGTGCGGCGTTAGCCGGCGCCCACGCTCCACCGGATGGCCAAGTACCGTGTCCTCCCGAGCACCGCGTACAATTACGCGGTGTCGTTCATCTCCGTGATGCACGTGGTGCCACAGGCCTACGCCATGCGCGCGTTCATGCGCGCTCCCGCGAGAGCTGCCCGTCCGAGCATGGCGCGACGGCGTAACGTTTGCGGCACGGCGATGCCCGATGCGCATCGCGAACAAGCCTGCGTCCGAGAGTGCACCGGGGACGCACCGCCCTCCTGAGCGACCGCTCTTCGAGCCTCCGCGGATCCGAACCGAGGAGGAAGGGAAGCGCCCCACCTCGTGGCTCGAGTTTTTCTTCGATCTCGTGTTCGTCGTCGCGATCGACCAACTCGCCCGACGTCTCCAGCATGGAGTCACGGGCCACGGGGCGATCGTCTATCTCGCCCTGTACGGGCCCATCTGGTGGGCGTGGGTGGGATTCGTCCTCTACACGGACCGGTTCGGCACGGACGACATCAGCGACCGGTTCATGACGTTGGTCCAGATCGGCGCCGCGCTGGTCATCGCCGCGGCGGCGACGCAGGCGACGTCGGATCGCGCGGGGGCGTTCGCCATTGCCTATGGCGTGTTCCGGCTCATCCTCGCCGCGCGCTATGCCTTGGCCGCGCGTTATGTGCGCCAGGCGCGTCGGGAATGCGCGCGCCAGTCGATCGGCTTCGCGCTCGCGGCGAGCATCTGGATGGTGTCGGCCGCGGTGCCGGCGCCAGGGCGCTTCTGGATGTGGGGCGTGGGGTTCGGCATCGACCTGCTCACGCCGTTTGCCTCGCCGCGCATGCACCACATCGTCGCTCCCGATCCGGACCACATCGAGGAACGCTTCGGCACCTTCATCAATATCAGCCTTGGCGAAGGATTCGTGGGCCTGGTCGAGGCGATGCGAGACCAGCAGCCGTGGTCCGGCACCCTGCTCACCACGGCGGCCCTCTCACTGCTGATCGGATTCTCGATCTGGTGGGGCTTCTTCGACACGCTGGATCAGGCGCCGATGACGGAGGTGCGCAGACGCCATCGCACGGGACCCTACAAGATCTGGATCTTCGCGCAGCTTCCGCTCGCCGCGGGGGTCGCCGCGGGGGGCATTGCGGTGGGGAACCTGACGCACCACGCGGACGCCGCCGTGCTCGAGGATTCCTTGCGCTGGCTGGTGTGCGGGATGGTGGCGCTGTGTTACGTCGCGCACGCCATCGTGCACATCGCGTACGCGAAGGCGGGTGCGGGACGGCAGGGGTGGCTGGTCGCCGCGCGCAAGCTTCCGACGATCGCGGCGGCGCTGCTCCTCGGCGCCCTGGGTAACGGGCTGCCCGCGGTGACCGTCGCGGCGCTGCTCGCCGGCGCCGCGGGGGCACAGGTCGTCTGGAACATCTGGGACCGCGCACACGCCCACCCGTCGAACGGCGAGGATCCCGGGCCGGGTCTCGCCCACGCGAATCACTGAACCCCCGCCATGGCCGGCCACGTCGCCTCGTCCGTCAGGTAGCAGCCCCGGACCGGCGGTGGGGGCCGGGAATATGCATCCGGTGCCGGCCATGCCACGCCTTCGCAAATCGTCTCTCGTGCAGAACGGCGGCACCGCCGACATCGAGGTAGCGCGCGCGCGGGGCAGCTACGTCTACGATGCGCGCGGCCGGAAATACATCGACTTCATGATGGGCTGGTGCGTGGGCAACTACGGCTGGGGGCGACCAGACCTGCGCCGCCGCATCCACGCGTTCCGTGGACCCGACTACATCTATCCGGGATACGCGTACAAACCCTGGCGAGTGCTGGCCGAGTTGCTCGTGGGGCTCGCGCCGGAAGGGCTCACCCGCTGCTGCCGCGCGACGGGCGGATCCGAGGCGGTGGAGCTGGCGCTCCAGGCGGCCATGCTGCACACCGGCCGCAGGAAATTCGTGGCCCTCGAGGATGCCTATCACGGCAACACCCTGGGCGCGATGAGCGTGGGCGACGGCGACGACGCGGTGCGCGTGCTGTCCGTCGCGCGGCTCAAGCCACCCCTCGATGCGGGCGCGCTCGGCCGCCTCCAGACGCGGCTCAAGCAGCGCGACGTCGCGGCCGTGATCATGGAACCGATCTCGATGAACCTTGGCGTGCTGATTCCCGGGACGGAGTTCATGGAAGAGCTCGTTCCGCTCTGCCACCGCTTCGGCACGCTACTGATCCTGGACGAGGTCGCAACGGGGTTCGGGCGCACGGGCAAGCTCTTCGCCACCGAGCATTACGACGTGCGGCCGGACCTGATGACGATCGCGAAAGCGGCGACGGGAGGCGCGGCGGGTATCGGCGCGCTCCTGGTGCGCGAAGATCTCGCCGCGACACTCGAAGAAGCCGGCAATGTCTACTCCACCTACGGCTGGCACCCGCTCAGCGTGGACGTTGCCATCGCCAACGTGCGCTGGATCAAGCGGAATCAACGCCGCCTGCTGGACCAGGTGGACCGCTCGAGCGCCTACTTCGTGGAGCGTCTTCGCGGGATGGCGTTCCCGGAGGAGCCGGAGATTCGCTGGCGTGGGATGGCGATCGCCGTAGAGGTTCGGGACGAGAAGTACGCCGGCCGGGTGGCGAGAAAGTGTCGCGCGCGCGGGCTGCTTCTCGACTGCCAGGAGAATGTCCTGCTCATGCTCCCGGCGCTGAACGTCGATCGCGCAACGGCCAGAGCCGGCCTGGACATCCTCGAGGCATGCCTCTGAACCGCCGAGGACGAGCGGACGGGCGCGATCGCGGTGATCGCGATTCCCGGCGACGGCACGCGGGGGTGATCCAGGCGTGTGGGTCGTAGGCGGCTCCGATCCGGAGGCCGTGTTCCGGGCGCGCGTGCACGCCGAGCTCACGATCCTGGACGACTGGGGACGGCCGCATGGAGGAGAACTGGGCCTTCCACCAGACGCGCCGATTCTACTGAGCGCCTGCGCGCGTCGGTGCGCCAGCGCCGGCTGACAATCGGCTGCAGGGGATGCGGGGCCGTCCATGATTTCGCGGAGCGAAAGTCTTGCGCGCCGGCCCCGCACCCCTGACCCTTGCTTCGTCAGGCCGCTGGGCAACCATCGTGGCAGCCGCCAGGTACCGATCTCCGCCCGACGAGTGGAGGAAATGCGGTCATGGGTGACACGAGCCGGGGTCGTGCGTGTCCGGTACGTTCGTTGCCCGATCCTCGCCGTATGTTTCCCCGGCCGCACGCCTGTTTGCCGCGGCATCACAGGCACTTTACATGACGAGGACATGCATCGTGAAAAACGCCCTTTGCCTGATCGCGCTGTTATGCGTGGGTGGATGTGCCAACTTCGGCCGCGTTCTCAACCAGAACATGACGGACGTCCCTGGCGACAAGGGGATCATCCTCTTCTCCACGGAATCGGATCGCACCGCACTCAGGTATGCCCTCGCACTCTCCGTCATCGACGCGGAAAGGCACAAGGAGGTTCCCCTGAACATATTCGTCGACGCGAGTTTCCTTCCCTCCGACTTCGAGGAATTGCACGGAAACGTCCGCTCTCTTCAGCTCAACGCCGGACGGTACTACGTCACACCTCGCTCGGGTAACCCGTACGCCTGCCTCCGCTACCGTCCACAGTTCGAGTTCACCGTCCGAGCCGGCGAGATCGTCTACATAGGGAGCTTCCGGCGCGTGGGGAACTCCGTCGAATACTCTCCGGGGGCAAATCGGGAACGAGACATCAAGTTCTTCCTAGAGAGGAACCCGGCCCTGTCGCAGACCGAGATCAGGCTGGAAACCGCATCAATGTCGCGAGATACAAAAGGCGAGTGCGACTGACGCTCGGATCCGCGCCCGCCCGCCTTCTCTTCTTCGCGAACCCGCTCCGTATGGATCGGCCGGCGGCATACGGTGGCTTTCGGCCTCGCTGCTTGCGTGCGCATCCCCCCAAGCCATCCTGTGGGAGATAAATCCTGCGTATCGAGATCACCTTATTTGTATTCAGGGTGATATTTGTATTCAGGGTGATGCGGCTGCGCGCATCGGTTTAGCCGGAGCACGACCACCTCGAAAGCGTCGGCGGTAGTAGACCTAAGGCCGGGTGTAAAGGTTTGTAACGCAGAGCCACGATGGCTCCGGCGCAGATGCGGCCTGACAATCGGCTGCAGGGGATGCGGGGCCGTCCATGCTTTCGGCGCACGAGAGTCTTGCGCGCCGGCCCCGCACCCCTGACCCTTGATCCGTTAGACTAGGCGGCTGTGGCTGAGTTCCGCGGCGGCAGACAGTTCGCACCCGTGAACCGCTGCTGTGGCCGCGGTGCAACAGATGAGATAACAGATGAGATGATGACGCGATGAACATTCGCGACCTGCTCAAGTCAGACGACAAGCCGGTGGTTGGCATCTGTTGGTACTCTGCCGAGCAATGGGCACGGCTACGTGAGGTTGCCGCTGATCCTGGGGAGCTCGAAGAAACCCATGAGGAATGGCTGACGATGATGAAGCGTAGCCTCCGAAGATTCCGGGAGGCCGGCATCCCATACCAGTTGGTCGATGTCGATGTGGAGGAGCTCGTGAGTTGGTGCAAGCGCAAGAGGAGACCGATCAACGGCTCTTCACGTGCGGAGTACGCCACACGTCTGCTCCAGCAGCGGCAGAAGGCTTCTTGATACGTGAAGCACACAGCAGCGGCCGGAGGAAAGTCTCGCGCGCCGGCCCCGCCCCCTGACCCTTGCGTCGTTTGGCCGCTGCACCAGTTATCAGGAAAAGCCGCTCCCGTACCTCACGACACGGGAGCGGCTCTCGTTGATGCGGTGACTTCCCGACGCTTCGCCGGCCTCCGATGGTCACACGCCCGCATGCACCTCGGGTTCGGGCGCGGCGCCCGCCGGCGCGGGGGCGCCGGCGGGGCGGAAGGCGAGCGCCGAAGCGCCCGGGTCACGGTCCACCACGATGGTGTCGCCCTCCTCGAACTCGCCCTCCAGCACGCGGATGGCGAGCGGGTTCTGCACCAGCCGCTGGATCGCCCGCTTCAGCGGCCGCGCGCCGTACGCCGGGTCGTAGCCTTCCTCGGCGATCAGCTCCTTCGCGGCGTCGGTCACCCGCAGCGTCATCTTCCGCTCGGCCAGCAGGCTCTCCAGGCGGCGCAGCTGGATGTCGACGATGGTCTTCAGCTCGCCCTTGTCCAGCGGCTTGAAGACGATCACGTCGTCCACGCGGTTCAGGAACTCGGGGCGGAAGTGGCGCCGCAGCTCGCCCAGCACCTGCCGCTCCACCTCTTCCCGCGTCTCCGGGCGCTCCATCCGCGACGACTGCTCCAGGATCAGCGGGCTGCCGATGTTGCTGGTCATGATGATGACCGTGTTGCGGAAGTTCACCGTGCGCCCCTGGCTGTCGGTGACCCGCCCGTCGTCCAGGATCTGCAGCAGCACGTTGAACACGTCGGGGTGCGCCTTCTCGATCTCGTCGAAGAGCACCACGCTGTACGGGCGCCGCCTCACCGCCTCGGTGAGCTGGCCGCCCTCCTCGTAGCCCACGTACCCCGGCGGCGCGCCGATCAGCCGGCTCACCGCGTGCTTCTCCATGTACTCCGACATGTCGATGCGCACCATCGCATCCTCGTCGTCGAACAGGAACTCGGCCAGCGCGCGCGCCGTCTCCGTCTTCCCCACGCCGGTGGGGCCCAGGAAGATGAAGGAGCCGATCGGGCGGTTGGGGTCCTGCATCCCCGCCCGGCTGCGGCGGACGGCGTCGGCCACGGCCTGGGTCGCTTCGGGCTGGCCGATCACGCGCTGGTTCAGGTGCTGGTCGAGGCGGGCCAGCCGCTCGCGGTCGCTCTGCAGCATGCGGCTCACGGGGATGCCGGTCCAGCGCGCCACCACCTCGGCGATGTCGTCGGCGTCCACCTCTTCCTTCAGGAACTTGCTCTTCTGCTGCAGCTCGGCCAGGCGCTGGTCGCTGTCGGCGATCTCCTTCTGCAGCGCGGGGATGGTGCCGTACTGCAGCTCGGCCGCGCGGTTCAGGTCGCCGGTGCGCTGGGCGCGGTCCAGCTCCACCTTCAGCTCGTCGAGCTTCTCCTTCCTGCCGCGGATCTCCTGGATCGCCGCCTTTTCGCCCTGCCACTGCGCCTTCATCCCGCTGCTCTTCTCGCGCAGGTTGGCCAGCTCGCCTTCCAGCCGCTGCAGCCGCTCCTTCGATTCGGGGTCCGACTCGCGCCCCAGCGCCTGCCGCTCGATCTCGAGCTGCATGATGCGGCGCTCCACCTCGTCGATCTCCTGCGGCATGCTGTCGATCTCGATGCGCAGCCGGCTGGCGGCCTCGTCGATCAGGTCGATCGCCTTGTCCGGCAGGAAGCGGTCGCCGATGTAGCGGTTGCTGAGCGTGGCCGCCGCCACGATCGCCGGGTCGGTGATGCGCACGCCGTGGTGCACCTCGTAGCGCTCCTTCAGCCCGCGCAGGATGGCGATGGTGTCCTCCACGCTCGGCTCGCCGACGAACACGGGCTGGAAGCGGCGCTCCAGCGCGGCGTCCTTCTCGATGTACTGGCGGTACTCGTCCAGGGTGGTGGCGCCGACCACGCGCAGCTCGCCGCGGGCCAGCGCCGGCTTGAGCATGTTGCCGGCGTCGGGGCTCCCCTCGGTCTTCCCCGCGCCCACGATGGTGTGCAGCTCGTCGATGAAGACGATGAACTGCCCGTCGCTGCTGGTGATCTCCTTCAGCACCGCCTTCAGCCGCTCCTCGAACTCGCCGCGGTACTTGGCGCCGGCCAGCATTGCGGCGATGTCGAGCGAGATCAGCGTCTTGTCCCGCAGCCCCTCGGGCACGTCGCCGTTCACGATGCGCTGGGCCAACCCCTCCACGATCGCCGTCTTGCCGACGCCGGGCTCGCCGATCAGCACCGGGTTGTTCTTGGTGCGGCGGCTGAGGACCTGGACGACGCGGCGGATCTCCTCGTCGCGGCCGATCACGGGGTCGAGCTTGCCGCGCCGGGCGCGCTCGGTCAGGTCCACCGAGAAGCGCTGCAGCGACTGGTACTTCTCCTCGGGGTTCTGGTCGGTCACGTGGTGGGC
>Ga0070662_100000347_pt1 | contig 27724 bp, 24 predicted proteins | sample KBSC53metaG_FD_65648 | JGI IMG/M metagenome (GOLD analysis project Ga0070662, IMG submission 65648) | Corn rhizosphere microbial communities from Kellogg Biological Station, Michigan, USA - KBS C5-3 metaG | ecosystem: Host-associated > Plants > Roots > Rhizosphere > Soil ...
CTGCGACACCGTGGAATGCACCGGAGAAAATGGCACGAGCTGCGAATGGTCACTGTGCTATACGTGCTACACGTGCCCTCCCGTGACGCCCGATCCGGCGGTGTGCGCGTAGCCGCCGGGGCGTGACCCCGATCCGGTGATTTCGCCCGGCAGAACCAACGGCCGCCGCGGGCAGACTCCCGCGGCGGCCTGGTTTTCCGCCGATGGCATGGCGCCTATCTCCGCGGCATCGCGGCGATGACCTGGTCGCCGAGGACCTCCTGGGCCCAGCGGCCCCAGATGCCGCCCCAGCCATAGTCGGCCCCGGTGAACACCGCCGCCAGGTCGAGCTCCGGCACCACCACCAGCACCTGGCCGCCGTTGCCCGTGGCCGCCCAGGTGCGGTAGCTCCGCCCGCCGGCGGTGAGGGCGCCCAGGTGCCACAGCCAGCCGTCCCACCCGCGCCCGTAGAAGTTGCCGAAATCCTCGGCCGAGAGCCCGGTGGTTTCGGGCGAGACCTGGGCGTGCGGCGCCGTGGAGAGGCGCACCCAGGCGCTGTCCACGATCCGCCGGCCGCGCCAGGTGCCGCCGTCCAGGTACACCTGCCCGATCTTGAGCAGGTCGCGCGGACGCAGGTAGGCGCCGCCGCCCTGGTACCCCTCGCCGGTGGGCTGCAGGTTCCAGTACCAGCGTCCGAACCCCAGCGGCCGGGCAACCGTGCGCGCGAAGAGCTCCGGGAGCCAGGTGCCGGTCGCCCGGGTGAGCGCCCCGCCCACCAGGTTGGGGCCCGCGGAGCAGTAGGCGTAGCGCGTCCCCGGGTCGTGCGCCACCGGCAGGTCGAGCGTGTGCCTCCACCAGTCCGGCTGGGCCGACTGCGACTGCATGGTCCCCTCGTTCCCCGGCGAATCGGGGTCGTTGTCGTCGCAGGCGAGCCCCGAGGTGTGCGTCATCAGGTGGGCCAGGGTGATCCGCTCCTTGCGCGCGTCCGGGTTGGCGGCCGGCCCGGGCCCCGCGAGCAGCGCGTAGACCCGCGTGTCCGGCGAGAGCGGCGCGCCCCGCCGCATCGCCGCGCCCAGCATCACCGAGGCGAAGGTCTTGCCCGCCGAGCGCACGTCGTGCGGCTGGCCGCGCCCGGTGCCGTAGAAGTACTCCTCCAGCACCAGCTTTCCGTGGCGGGCGATCAGGAGCGAGTGCATCAGCAGGGGCCGCCGCGCGGCGGGGTCGGCGCTGATCACCCGCCGCACCGTGCGCTCGAGCGCCGCCTCGTCCAGCCCCACGTCGCGCGCCCGCGCCGTCTCCCAGCCGTCGCCGGTGGCGGGCGGGCGGCGGTACGCGTACGCGGTGCCGCCCGGCGGGCGCGGGAAGAAGTCCGCCGCCGCCTCTTCCGTCTGCCGCGTGAGCTCCAGCGTGCGGCCGATCGGCCGCCAGTCGAGGCGCAGGCGGCCGGGACCCGTCAGCGCCGCCGCGTGGACGACGCTCGGCCGGGCCGTGTCGCCGGCGGCGAAGCGCACCGAGTCGCCGTCCACGCGCACGCGGTACTGGGCGGCCCCGCCCACGGCGTTCGCCTCGGGGTTGCGGAAGGCGCCCACGAGCGCGCCGTCGGGGCCGCGGAAGAGCTTGAGGTAGAGGGTGAAGCGGTCTTCCAGCGGCACCACCGTCCCCCGCCACCTCCCGCCGCCGGCCGCGCGGAGCACCAGCGGCGTCGCCATCGGCTGCAACACGCCGCCGGGGACGTTGGCGCCCGGTCCCGGCGCGGCCGGCTGCACCCAGAACCCGGCGATCTCGCCCGTCTGCAGCCGCTCGCCGCGGAAGGCGCCGCGCCCGCCGAAGTCGAAGCGCACGCTGTCGCCGGCGGGGCGGAAGGCGGCGCGCGCGCCGCCGATCTCCGCGCTCCACCCCGATGCGAGCCGCCGGACCGTGAGCTCCCCCGCCAGCGGCGGCCCGAAGCGCACCTCGCCCTTCCACACCCCGATCAGCGCGTCGCCGCGGGGAGCGGATGCGGCCTGCTGCGCGGCGAGACCGCCACCCCCGGAGAGCACCAGGCAGCACGCGGCCGCCCGGGCGAGCCATCGACGCATGGTCGGGTGCGGCGGACGGCGGATGGATCGGCGCGGTTCGGCAGACGGGGCGAGGGGCTCGCGCATGGGAGCGGCTCCGGGGTGGGGAGGATGGAGGGTGCGGCGCGATGGCGGACGCCCGCCGCGGCCGGGTTTCGTCTTCATGTCGAATCCGGAAGAATATCTGGCGCATCCCTCTGCCGGAGTGCGATCCGGGCTATGGATCCTTCGGCCTGCAACCTACGCCGTCTGGTTGGCCTGGGTGCGAACACTCGGGATTGCATCGGATTCGATATCAATCCGCGCGGATGCACAGCGCCGGGTCGGTGCGCGCCGCGCGCAGCGCCGGAAGGGCGCACCCGACGATCGCCGTGAGCGCGGCCACCGCCAGGGCCAGGGAGAGCGTGAGCGGGTCGGCGGGCGTGACCTGGAAGAGGACGGAGCGCAGCACGCGCGTCCCCGCGACCGCCACCACGCCGCCCAGCGCCAGCCCCGCGGCCGCGCGCGCCAGGCCGTCGCGCACGATCATCCCGAAGAGGTCGCCGCCGCGCGCGCCCAGGGCCGTGCGCACGGCCAGCTCGCGCCGCCGCTGCGCCACCACGTACGACAGCACGCCGAAGGTGCCCAGCGCCGTGAGCGCCACCGCCACGGCGGCGAACGCGCCCAGCAGCCACGCCAGCCGCCGCGTGGTGGCGATGGAGTCCGCCAGGCGCTCCTCCATCGTCCCCACCTCGGCCAGCGGCACCGCGGGGTCCAGCGCCTGCACGCGTTCCCGCACCCGCGCCGCGAGCGCCGCCGGGTCGCCGGCCGCGCGCACCACCAGGTAGAGCTCGGTCCCGCCCTGCTGCCGCACCGGCTGGTAGACCGCCTCGCCGCCGCCGGAGAGCCCCTGGTACTTCACGTCGCCCACCACGCCCACCACGGTGACGGGGTCGCAGTCGGTGCACCCGCCCTCGCGCATCCGCCTGCCCACGGCGCTCTGGTGCGGGTAGAAGTGCCGCGCCCAGGCGCGGCTCACCAGCGCCACCGGCGGCGTGGCCGAGTCGTCGGCGGCCGCGATCGGGCGGCCCTCCAGCAGCGGCACCCCCAGCGTGGCCAGGTACTCCGGCGTGACGAACGCCCACGGCGCCTGCGGCTGCGAGCTTCCCGCCGGCACCGGCCGGTCCACCAGGTCGAAGTTGTTGGTGTCGCCGTGGTTGTCGGGGGGCAGGGTGCTGGACAGCCCCGCCTGGCGCACGCCCGGGAGGTCGCGCACCTGCCGCAGCGCCTGCTCCCAGAAGCGCAGCTGCGCCGGCGCGTCGGGGTAGGCGCTCTCCGGGAGCACCACGCGCGCGGTGACCACGCCGCGGACGTCGAAGCCGGGGTCCACGCGGCTCAGGTTGGCGAAGGAGTGCAGCAGCAGCCCCGCGCCGTACAGCAGCGGCAGCGTGAGCGCGAACTCCGCCACCACCAGCGCGGTCTGGAACAGGCGCGTGCCGCGGCCGGTGCCCGCGCGCTGGCCGCCGGCGCGCAGCGAGGAGTCGAGCGACTTCGGGAGGGCGAAGAGGACGGGGTAGAGGCCCACCAGCACGCCGCTGACGCCCGCGGCCACCGCGGCGAACGCCGCCACCCGCAGGTCCAGCGACGCCTCGTCCAGCCGCGGCACCCGCGGGCCGATGCGGGCCAGCACGCGGATCCCGGCCGCCGCCAGTATCAGCCCCGCCGCGCCGCCCAGCGCGCCCAGCACCACGTTCTCGGTCAACAGCATCCGCGCCAGCCGGGCGCCGCCCGCGCCCAGCGCCGCCCGCAGCGCGATCTCGCGGCGGCGGGCCGAGGCGCGCACCAGCACCAGGTTGGCCACGTTGGCCACGGCGATCAGCAGCACCAGCGCCACCGCCGCGCCCAGCACCTTCAGCGGCCGCCCGCCGTCGCCCAGCAGCGCCTGGCGCAGCGGGACGGGGGCCAGGCGGGCGCCGCGGTCCTGGAAGCTGGCCTGCCAGAGCGGGAAGATGCGCTCGCTGATCCCCGCCAGGTCGCGGGCCGCGTCGTCCAGCGTCACGCCCTCCTTCAGCCGGCCGACGGCGCGGTAGCCGAACGGCCCCTTCCGCTCCGGGGTGGGCAGGTGGAGCACCGCCCACGCCTCCGCCTTCATCCCCGCCAGCCGGGTGACCCCCGGGGCCAGCACGCCGACCACGGTGTAGGGGTGGCGGTCCAGCGTCACCGTCTGTCCCAGCGGATTCCCGCCGCCCAGGTGCGCCGCGGCGAACGCGCTCGAGACCACCACCGTCGGCGGCGCGGCGGGGTCGTCGTCCGCGGCGCGGAAGCCGGTGCCGCGGGCGGGGCGCACGCCCAGGGCGCGGAAGAAGTCGCCGGTCACCCACCCCACGTCCACCCACTCGGCCCCGGCCGGCGTGGCCAGGGCGGCGCCGCCGGGCTTCATCAGCGCCACGGACGAAAAGCTGTGCTGCTGCGCGCGGATCGCCTGCCAGTCGGCGTTGGAGAGGGTGCCGCGGTACCCCCCGGGGTTCAGCTGCTGCACCTGCACCAGGCGGCCGGGCGCGGGGTAGGGGAGCGGCGCCATCAGCACCGCGTCGATCGCGCTGAACACCGCCGCGTTCGCGCCGATCCCCAGCGCCAGCGCCAGCACCGCCGCGATGGTGAAGGTGGGCGAGCGGTGGAGCGAGCGCAGGGCGAAGCGCGCGTCGAGCAGCGTCGCCTCGGCCCAGCGCAGCGGCCAGGCGTCGCGCGCCTCTTCGGTGTAGCGGTCGACGCCGCCGAAGCGCAGCAGCGCCTGGCGCCGGGCCTCGGCGGGGCCCATCCCGTCGCGCATCAGCGACTCGGCCTCCATCTCCACGTGCGCGCGCATCTCGTCCGCCATGTCGCGCTCCACGCGGCGGCGGTGGACCAGCCGCCGGAGGCGGCGGAGGTGGGTGGCGGGGCTCATCGTTCCCTCACGTGGCCTGGAGGACCAGATCGACGGCGGCCACGAAGGCGCGCCAGCTCGCCCGCTCCTGGGCGAAGGCGGCGCGCCCGGCCTGCGTCAGCTCGTAGAACTTCACCCGGCGCCCCTCGGGGCTGGCGCCCCACTCCGCCTGGATCCACCCGCGGTCCTCCAGCCGGTACAGCGCCGGGTAGAGCGACCCCTGGTGCACCTGCAGCGCGTCGTCGGAGAGCTGGCGTACGCGCTTGGAGATCCCCCACCCGTGCAGCGGTCCCAGCGCCAGCGTCTTGAGGATCAGCAGGTCCAGCGTCCCCTGCAGCACGTCCACCGGCTCGCCCATCGTCCACCCCCTGGCCGTTGCGATACCTTGTCATTCGACAATACGAGGGCAGCCTACGGCGCGAATTGTCGATCGTCAAGGTATTGGATGGGCCAGTGTGGCGGATGGTTGGATCCGCTCCGCCGCCGCTGCTGAAGCCGGGAGCCGCCGCCTCTCGCGACCCCCGCCGGGATGTCATCCTGAAGGAGCCTGAGCGACTGAAGGATCTATACTTGGCTTTGCTACCAAGCCAGATGGCCCACGCTGGATCTACCGATGCAACCGACGGATCTGGTCCGCTCCGCCGGATCGCCACCCTGCTCCGCATCCCGTTGCAGGCCGTACTACGGACGCACACGCGACGCGCCCCGCCGGCGATTCACCGGCGGGGCGCTTGTTCTTCTGACACGGGGTGCGGCAGCGGCGGGCGGAGAAGTGCAGCCGCTCAGATCCGCATCATCGGCTCACGGCTCGGCGGTGCCGAACGCCGGGAGCGCGATCCAGGCCAGCCGCTCACCCGTATCGAGCTGCTCCAGGCACTGTTGGACCGCGGCCAGCAGCTGCCTGGGGAGAACGGGCTTGGTGACGTACGCGCAGAAGCCGGCGCGCCGCAGGGCCTCGGGGCTGGCGTGCACGTCGGCGGTCACGGCCACGACGGGGATCGCGCAGGTGACCGGATCGGCCTTCAGCCGCGCCACGGCCTCCCAGCCGTCGATGCCGGGCATCATCAGGTCCATCAGGATCAGCGACGGGGTGAACGACCGCGCCTGCTCCAGCGCCTCGGCGCCGTCGTGCGCCACCACCACCGCGAACTCCGCGTGCTCCAGCACCGCCTTGAAGACGATGCGGTTGTCCTCCACGTCGTCGCACACCAGGATGAGCTTTTGAGCCATGACTGCACCCGCACCTGCACAATGAGCCGGGATCGGCCCGAACCGGGAGCGGAGGGAGTCTTGGAAGGCTTCCAGGGCCGGCGTTCCGGGAGGAACATCCAAGTTAACCTATGACAAGTGTTTGCGACAGCGGACGAGACGAACCAGTTCGGCCCCGCGGATGGAGCGCCCATCGCGTTCAAGGGTGTGCGTCAGGCCCGCGCAGCCCCTCGCGGAACGCGCGCAAGAACTCCTCGCAGTCGGCCCGTGCGCGCCGGACCAGCTCCGCGATGCGCGGCCGGGCGGCGATCATGCGTTCGGCCAGCTCGTCGGAGGCGAGCGTCAGGAGGACGTGGTCTCCGTCCATCACCGTGATCCCGATCACCTCCGGATCGCGCGTGAACAGCCGATCGGCGTGCGTTTCGGCCTCGGCGCGCGGCCGGACCAGTAACTGAGCTGCGACGTACTCGGCGCGCGAGAACGGCAGCCGGCACGGATTCGGATCGTGCGCCGCGTTGCTCATGGTTGCATCACCTCGCCTCGAGTTCGTCGTGAAACGGGTTGATGCGCCACGCGTGCGCGGGTACGTTGCGTCGTGATCCCGAGGAATGCGCAAACCCGCCCGCATACCATCCATATGCACAGAATGACCATGAGCCCCCGGGAAAGCTTTGTGCTCTCGCTCCGCGGGCCGGACGTTCCCGGCGCCGAGATCCTGGACGACCTGCGCGATGACCCGGCTCAACGGTTCGTTTTTGGAGTGTATCGCCTGGTCGGAAGCTGGCTGGCGACGGAAGAGCAGTTCAGACCCACCCTTTTCCACATCGATGACCTGGAGACGCTGTCCATCCAGATCGTCGACCAGGCCGATTTCGCCACCGGGCCCGAGGCCGAGAATCCGACCGCCGGCCTGGTGTTGCTCGTCACCGAAATGGTCCAGCCGAAGCCGGACATCCGCGGGATGGCACTCGCGGCTCTGACCGTGGCGGAGTGGGCCTTCGGCTTCGATCACATTCGAACCGCTCTGGCGTACTCGCGGCTCGCTGCAGCCGTGGCGAACAACTCGCGGTTCGCGTGGCTCACGGCGCGGCACCATCGAACCTACGGATATTCAGAGGAGTCCGAGACCTGGTTTCACGTAGCGCACGCCGCCGCCACGCGAGAACACGATTGGGACACCAAGGCTCGAGCGCTGATGGGGCTCGGGGTGCTGAGCTTCAAGCGCGGCAGCTACCCTCTGGCACGCCGGCGTTTCGAATTCGCGCTCCGCGTTGCAAAGAGGTACCACGTGCCGGAGCGTTTGGGCGAGATCCACCATCACCTCTTCACCGTCGGAGTAGCGACCACGGATCATGCGTTTGCGGAACGCGAGGCGCACCTGGTCCTGGATCATTACCGCCACTCGCATCCAAGGCTGCCGCACTTCGCGCACGACCTCGCCGCGTATTGGACGGATCGCGGCGACTACACCAATGCCCTTTTGCTCCTTCGACAACTGCTCGCACGGAACTATTTCGAGCACGAGCCGGACGCAGAGTTGCTTACCTACGCTTGGGGCGCTCGTGCCGCTGCAGGCGCTGGGGATACAGCCTCCTTCACGCGGTTTTTCACGGAGGCCAGAGAGCGCATTGCGGCAGCTCGGGCCGCATCCCTTCCAGTTGCCCAAGCGTTGCTCTTGCTCGCGCGTGGAGCACTATCGTTGGAACGGTGGAATGTCGCGCGGGACTGTCTTGTGGAAGCCTTGAGCGAGGCTGAGCGCACCGGGAACGGGTACGTGAAATTCCGCGGCGACGAACTTCTCGACAAGGTGGACCAGCGCCTTCGCACAGAGCCGATGTATTCTGGTCCGCAGAATGCCCCCGTGGCAGAGCGCGCCGTCACTTTGCTGAGGCGGCGAGCGCCATGAACCTCACTTCGCCCCTCCCCCAGTTCTTCTGAGGGAGGGGCGATGTCGACAGCGGTGAGGGGCGATGAGATCACCCACCGCCCCCGAGCAGGCCGGGGTTACGGCGAACCGAGTCTGAAGCAGCATCCATCTTGGCGCTGCTCGGACGCGGCGTGGCTCCGGTCGCGTCCGTACATGCGGCGAGGACAACCGCCGCAGCAACCAGCAGCAGGCACTTTCGATTCACTCGATCCTCCCCTTGGGTTAGAGGTGAAGCGCGGTACGGCCCCTGAGAGCGCGCCGTCACTCTGCTGATGCGGCGAGCGTCATGAAGTTCACTTCGGGCCTCCCCCGTTCTTATGAGTGAGAGGCGATGCTCGATTGCGGTGAGGGGAACGGAATCACCCACCACCCCCAAGCAGGCCGGGGTCACGACGAACCGAGTCTGAAGCAGCATCCATCCTGGCGCTGCTCGGACGCGCCGTGGCTCCGGTCGCGTCCGTACACGCGGCGAGAACGACGGCCGCAGCAAACAGCAGAAGGCACTTTCGGGTCATTCGTCCCTCCCTTGGGTTGTAGATGAAGCGCGGTGCGGCCCTCTGCACGTCGGGCCAGCCCCCACGTTCATTACCCAAGTACGCGGATGTCAACATTGACACCGCGCGAAATGACCGCCTGCTCGAATCACAACCGTGTCCGAAGCCCTCAAAACAAAACCGGCGCCGCGGGGATCCCCTCGCGGCGCCGTTGTCGTTTCGCGCGGCCAGCCTGCGCACCACCTCGCGTCCCAAGGACGCATCATGCTGCGTGGGATGCAAAGGTGCGCGTGTAAATTCAAGAAAGTTCTTGACTTTGGGCAGTTCGGGCCGCTTCCTGTTCTACCTGTCGTTCATCACTCCTCTCACCCGTCCTGTCGTTCATCGCTCCTCGCATCCGTCCTGTCGTTCATCACTCCACTCACCCGTCCTGTTGTTCATCGCTCCTCTCACCCGTCCTGTCCCCGCTTCTCCGTTCACAAAATCGCCAGCCAAATCGAAGGAGGTCGTTATGTGTACCGACTTGTTGATCACCTCGAAAGCCCAAGATGGGGAGAACGTCGTCGTCAATGCGCGCAGCCAGGAGTTTTCCGCGCCCCTCGGATACCGGCTCATCCTGCGCCGCGCGGGCGACATGGTCCAGGTGACCCGGCCGTCGACGAAATCGCTGGGGACGGGTCGGCCGCTCGCCGATCCGGTGCTGGTCGATCTCTGCTGCTCGCGATTCGATTACATGGGCCTGGTGATGACGCACGAGGGCGTCCCCGTTTCGACCGCGCTGTTCGACGGGATGAACGCCGCCGGCCTGTCGGTCGGAGGTCTGAACGCGCCCAGCTCGAAATACCAGGCCTCGGATGGAGAGACGCAGGAGGTTTTCGCCGGTTTCTTCGCCGACTGGCTTCTGGCCAACTACGCGACCTGCTGGGAGGTGAAGAACGCCTTCAGCCGTGGCTTGTTGCGTGTGGTGGCGACGGCCGGCGGGCCCGACCCCCTTGAAAACGCGAAGGTGGTCCAGAGACACGTGCACATCCACTTCGCCGTGCACGACGCCGGCGGCAACAGCCTGGTGATCGAATTCATCGACGGCGAGGCGGTGGTGACCGACAACCCGATCGGCGTCCTGACCAACCTCCCGGTGTTCTCGTGGCACCTGACCAACCTGGGGATGTATGGGTACCTCTCCAACCTGAGCACGCACGACGCGGTCGGGTTCGGATCGGTGTCCTACGGGCCGCCGGGCAGCTTTACGCCCGAGCCGGAGAGCCTTGCCCCTCCGTACCGGTCGGCCGGCATCCCCGGGATGGGCGACGGCCTGGCGGGGATTCCGGGCGATTTCCGTCCCGCGTCGCGCTTCGTCCGGACCGCGTACATGAAGAAGTTCGCGGTTCCGCCGGAGACGACCAGCGAGGCGGTCACCCAGGCGTTCCATCTGCTCAACGGCGTCGACATCGTGAAGGGTGCCTCGGCCGAGACGGGCCACGACGGCACGCTCGAATACGACACCACGCAGTGCATCATGGTGAAGGACCTGATGAACCGCGTGTTCTACGTGCGGATGTACGATTCGCCGATGCCGTACTCGATCTCGTTCGCCGATTTCGCCACCTTCGCGCCGCCCCACCGCGAGAATTCGCAACGGGGCGTGCAGATCACGATCCCGTCCGCGCCGCTGGCCACACCGCTGCGCGTGGAGGACGTGTACCGGGGCATGGAGTTGCAGTAGCGAACGATGCGCGCCTTCCTCGAGCCCCTCCGCTGAGGCCGATGCAAGGCCGAGTCAGCGCAGACGAGCGGAGGATCGTCTGCGAGTGACGCCGACAGGACGATGGCGCCGCGGGCACTTCCCTGTCCCGCGGCGCCATTCTCGTCTCACGCGGCCAGCCTGCGCACCACCTCGGCCGCGCCCTTTCTGTCAGCTGCGTGTCGGCCATCGTGCACCTCCGTCCGGCTTGACCCCGGCTTCTTCGGCGGGATCGTGTGCCCCACCTGGCGCGGCTCGATCTATCGCACAGCGGATGTGGACTTCGCACCAGAACACAGGAGACTCCATGGAGTTGGACGAATATACATGCGAATCCTGTGGCTATTCGTTTTCCGGCTGCGGCGGGATGGGTATCGGGATCTTCCGGGATGGATTCCAGACGATCACGTGCGCGCAATGCAAGGAGCTCCGGGATCTTCCGCTGAGTTCCGACCTCGTGATGGGTTACTGGATGATCAACGAGTCACCGCCTGGGCTGGAACAGGATCGCGCCCTCGCCGATTTCGCGTCGCGAAACTTCGTGTGCCCGATCGAGCCGTGGCACACGGTGCATCCATGGGAGCATCGGGGTTATCCGAAGTTTCCAGGCACCGTCATCGCCGCCTGCCCTCGCTGCGGAGGCCACATGCAGGCCGCCGGTCTGCACTGGATCATCGAGTAAGCCACCGCAACCGACCGCGTGGCCGGCTGTATCACCCACGCGGAGATCGCGGACGCCTGCGGCGTGTCGCTCCAGTCCATCCGCCAGGCGCGCATGGACCCGAACTCCCCCAGCTACCGCAACCCGCCGACGGGGTGGGAGGGGGTGTTGGCGAGACTGGCGAGGGAGCGGGCACGTCAACTGGACTCTTTCGGGGTAGAATTGAACACGTATGCCCGGTCGGGATGGTAAGGCCGTTTCTCGGGGGAACTGAACGGGGGGAACACCGGTGGCGTTTTCGTGGCGCATCGGTGACGCGTCGAGGGATTGATGTCGCTACATATCTCCGCCGCAAGATCCTGCAACGCAGCACTTTGCGGGTTCCCTGACCATCAGCAGAATATAAGCACAGCGACCGCTAGACGTGAGACGTTGTTGAAAATTCTTGACTCTTTAGTGTCGCTGCATAATCTTGGGCTGTAATCACACTCGACCGGAGAATTCCCATGACACCGCCCCCTGAATGGCTAGACAACCTGAGGCATCTTCTCCACAACGCTGCTCAGTTGCCTTCCCGGAAAGCGTTAGGTGCAGCCGCTCTCGCCGTTCCGGTGCTAGCCGCGCACTCTCCGGCCGATCGCGAGGTAAGTCCCGGTAGGCAAACGCTGCTGCACGACAAGTTCATCTTGGCGCCCGCACTCGCTGACACGGGCGGAGTGATGCACTGCGACACCGTTTACATCGGCCCGGATGGCCAACGCGTTCCGCGACCCTCCCGAGCCTCTGGACGGAGCGGGACGCGCAGTTCGACAGGAAGAACTACTACCCCGGCCGCTCCTCGTTCGACGCCGCGCGCCTCAGGCGGGGGGCACTACTCCCACTACTCCCATAGTTCACATTCCTCGCACAGTTCTCATCGATCAGGAGGTTGGGTGTGAGTACCGCAGTGCCTTGCGCGGCTGACGGGATTTCGGCGCTGGTCGGCACGTTCTCCTCCGATGAAGGTTTCAATCGCGAGGTGGCACTGTCGGTCAACACCGGGCTCTACGGGATTGATGCGGTTTTCCAAGCCTGCTACACCTTCACAGATCGGTGTTTCTTCCATTTTTCGCATAAAGGTGGCGAAGATGTCGTCCTGTCCATGCGCCGGAAGCGCGAAGATGGCGATGTGGATGATCTGATAGGTGAATTCGTGAATGAGTTGATTAACCAAAGAGTTCGGATCGATCTCTTCCGACGAACGCATTTGCTGCGGGAAATGATCGTAGCGCAGGCGTTTACCGAGGCTGATCTTCTCAAGCCTGGTATGGGCTGACCCGAACGGGCGCGAATCACTACGAGCCTGCCGACGTGTTTGTTGTACCACGGCTTTCCCGCACCTGTTGTTTCCTTCAGAAGAATCACCGATGCAGGAGCAGTTTCATCCCGCGACGTTCTTTGCACCCGAAGGTGCGAAGTATACGCTGCTTCCATTCCGGTTCATGGACTTCGATGGCCGGAGGTTTCTTGCGAACGATGCTGGGCAATATTGCTTTTTGGACTCTCCGGAGTTTACCACCCTCCTAGACGGGACACTCAGCCGAACCTCTCCGGCCTACATGGAGTTGAAGGCGAAGCATTTCATCTCGGACACCGCATTACGCGTCCCATTGCGCCTGCTGGCCACGAAAATTCGGACAAAACGCAGCTTTCTCGATGGATTTACGCGGCTGCACATATTTGTAGTAACCCTTCGCTGCGATCATTCTTGCCAGTATTGCCAAGTTTCCCGCGTTACCGCCGACCGAAGCCGTTACGACATGTCGAGGGAGACTGCGGATCGTGGTTTGGACATGGTGTTCCGCTGCCCAGCTCGCGAGGTGAAGATCGAGTTCCAAGGCGGCGAACCGCTACTCAACTTCGAGCTGATCCGCTACATCGTCGAAGAAGCCGAGCGCAGAAACGAGGAGCAGGGAAAGGAAATTGAATTTGTACTAACAACCAATCTGGCGTTGATTGACGACGAGATACTCGGCTTTCTGCGCGAACACCGCGTCTACGTCTCCACGTCGTTGGACGGGCCGGCGGTCATCCACAATGCGAACCGTCCCCGTCCTGATCGGGATAGCCATGATCTCACAATCCGCGGAATCGATCGTGTGAGAAAGGCGCTGGGCCATGACGGTGTCTCTGCTCTGATGACCACCACCCGACTCAGCCTCGCCCACCCGGAAGCGATCGTCAACGAGTACGTAGAGCATGGATTTGATCACATCTTCCTCCGGCCGATAAGCCCCTACGGATTTGCCGTGCGCACGCGGCGGCACACCGGGTATGAATTGAGCAGCTTTCTTGAGTTCTACCGGAGAGCACTCGACTACATCATCGAGGTCAACCGTCGCGGCACCGTGCTTACCGAAATTTACGCACAGATACTCCTCACGAAAATTCTGACTCCTTATGCAACCGGATATGTAGACCTGCAATCTCCGTCGGGCGCCGTCATCGGTGCGGTCGTTTACAATTATGACGGTGACGCGTACGCATCCGACGAGTCGCGAATGCTTGCGGAGATGGGGGACCGCAGCTTCCGATTGGGCAATCTTCACCAAGACTCGTACTCGGACATCTTCGGCGGACCCGTGGCTCGCGCACTGGTGGAGGCGTCCTGCGTCGAATCGCTGCCCGGCTGCGCAGATTGTGCATTTCAGACCTACTGCGGGGCCGATCCAATCGAGAATTACGCGACGCAGGGGGATGTGATCGGTCACCGCCCAACGAGCCATTTCTGTGGCCGGAACATGGAGATTATTAAGCACCTCTTTCGCCTATATCACGGATCCGACGAATTCGTACAGCGCCTCTTTTGGTCTTGGGTTGAGCGGGTTCCGGTGAGTTCGTTGTATCCGACGATCCCTGATTGAAGATACTCATGAGACTCTTTTCCAAGGGAACAGCTGTCGGCGTAGCCGTTCCGACGATGGGGAAGCTCACACGCAAACCGGTTCACGATCAAGCCACCCGGCGTGACTACATTGTGTACGGTGACCCTGCTTCGCTGAACGGCTTCAACGGTGACCTCAGCGGTTATGCGGGCGTGTACGATCCTCGGACGTGTGCACAACCCGGCAGCCTGCCGACCGTGAGCGGCGTGCCGAACCTTGAGTACTTGGACGATGACGATGTAGTGCTGCTCCTGCCGTCCGGTGGAGTGAACGTGCTATACCGCCGCCGCTCGGAGCATAACACGATCCTCACCACGGAGCGTTGTAACAGCTACTGCCTCATGTGCTCGCAGCCACCGCGTGAGGTTGACGATTCTCACAGGATAGGAGAGATACTGCGGCTGTTGGAACTCGTGAGCCCGGATACGCGAGAGCTTGGTCTCAGTGGTGGAGAGCCGACGTTGCTGGGTGATGATCTACTCACGATAATACGGAAAGCTGCCGACGTGCTACCGCGTACAGCACTTCACATGCTTACGAACGGGCGGAGGTTCTCCGATTACACTCTGGCGCGGCGGCTAGGAGAGATACGTCATCCGGACCTGATGCTCGGCATTCCTCTGTACTCGGACCTTGACCACCGACACGATTACGTGGTGCAGAGGCGTGGTGCGTACGACGAGACGGTGGAGGGGATCTATAACCTCGCGGAATCAGGGGTACGGATCGAAATCCGCGTAGTGCTCCATCGACAGACGTATGAGCGTCTTCCCCAACTTGCAGACTTCATCTACCGCAACATGCCGTTCGTAAGCCAAGTCGCCTTGATGGGTCTTGAGATGTTCGGCTTTACCCACAGGAACTTGGAGGAACTCTGGATTGATCCCGCGGAATACGGTCCGCAACTCGAATCCGCCGCATTGTTCCTGGCTACTCGCGGGATGAATGTGGCCGTGTACAATCATCAACTCTGCACGATTCCACGCGCGGTCTGGCCTTTCGCACGGAAGTCTATCTCTGATTGGAAGAACGTCTACCTCGCCCCATGCGACAAATGCGGGGTGAAGGACTATTGCGGCGGTTTCTTCCAATCCGCTACGAAGCGGCACAGTGCTTTTGTACGGCCACTGCCACGCCAGAATCCTGATGCTGACCGCATTCTGCGCGAGTGGCACGGAATCAAGACGAGCACCGCCTCGTCCGTCCCTCCAAACTCGTGAGCTGCGTAAGCGAACGGTCTAGGCTCCTGTCGTTTCGGTCGTTGCTCGTTGTAGCGTTGATCGTGGCATATGTCGCCTGTACTCCGAGTTCGGGCGTGATAACGTCCGAGCACATTCCGGACGCAGTCGATTCAATCGTGTGGGGATCGATAAATTCTGGCGAGGTCGCTGGCGTGACCGTCGCAATTATGCGGGGTGACCAGATGATTCTGCAGCGTGGATATGGTTTTGCCGACCTCACCCGCCGAACTCCTGCGACTGCCGCGACAGTTTACCGAATCGGTTCGCTCACAAAGCAATTCACTGCCGTTGCGCTTCTACGGCTGGTGGACGAGGGCCGTCTCAACCTTGACGCGCCGCTATCCGCATATCTCCCACAGTTCCATGTGGACGGACCACCGGTCTCGATTCGGCATCTTCTGACCCATACCTCCGGGATCAGGAGTTATACCGACCTCGATTCGGCGACGAACGACATGATCCGGCACGCCGGAACACATGACGTGCTTCTTGCCGCCATAGCAAACGCGGGCTTTGACACCCCACCGGGTGATTGGTGGCACTACAACAATTCCGGCTACTATCTCCTGGGACTCGTGATCGAGCAGATTGGACACCGCGGGTTTGCGGAGTACATGCGCGATTCGGTCACCATGCCAGCTGGTTTGGCTGCGATCAGTGAATGCGAGATCGCCAATTCAACGCCTGACCTTGCGATCGGCTACGTGGTCACCCGCCATCGGCTGGTTCCCGTTGGGCCCGAGTCGCTCCTCCCTTCGTTCAGCGCTGGGGGATTCTGCGCAACCGCTGGGGATCTCGCGCAGTGGCAGCGAGAACTGCACACGGGAAGACTCATCAGCGAACGAGCGCACACATCGATGGTGACTCCAGCCGTGCTTTCGGATGGCACGCGGACGAGCTACGGATTCGGGCTCTTCATTGGGGCCCTCGAACGGCACATGGAATACAGCCACAACGGGCGAATCGATGGATTTTCCGCCCAAGCCGCATACTACCCTGCCGATGGGTTGAGCGTAGTGGTCCTTGCGAATACTGAGACCGCAGTAGCCGAGCAGTTGGAAAGGCGCATTTCTACCGCTATACTCGGCTTTGTGCCTGCGGCTGTTTACCGCTCGCCGCGTCGAGAACCGGATACAAGGCAACTGGAAGGTGTTTACTTCGACGGACCGCTCACAATTCCAGTTTGGTACGAACACGAAAGGCTGGCGCTGCGAACTCCTGCGGGAGACACGGTCTTTCTTGCCCCCGCAGGACGCGACGCGTTTGTGCAGCAGGATGACTCCATGACGACGTATTGGTTTCATCTGCTAACGGATCATCGGCGGAGACTCGAGGTTCGGCGGAATGGAATGCTTTACGCGATGGCCGAGACCGTAGATTAATGATGCTTCAGCGACGTTCAGCGACACGGAGGCACGCGCGATAATCGACCACCATTTCCAGTCCACCCCTGTATCGGACCCTCCACTCCTCCCCATTGTTCGGCACCCAACTTGCCCCACCCGTCACCGCCGCCCGCCGCATTCGCTTGCCGCGTGCGGCGCTGGCGCGTTACAATGCAGGTGATCCCCGCACAGAGCCAACCCTCTGCCAGGTCGCCGATGCCCTCTCGCGAGCAGCCCGGAAGCGACCCCGCACCCGAACACCCGTCCGACGCGTACCATCCGCTCCCGCTGGAGGGGCTGCGGGTGGCCGACCCCGTGGAGCAGCTCCTCGAGGAGGTGGTCGAGGAGACCGAGCCGCGCTCGCTGAACTACGGGACGGCCATGCGCGGCCGCATCGCCGTCATCACCGGCGGCGCCACGGGGATCGGCAAGGCGATCGCGCTCGAGTTCGCGCGGCACGGCGTGCACGTGGCCTTCAACTACTACAGCTACGACAGCGCGCGCGACATCACCGACGAGGCCGAGCAGACGGCCCGCGAGATCAAGTCGATGGAAGTGCGCGTGCACCACGACGAGTGCGACGTGCGCGACAGCCGCTCGGTCGACCGCTTCGTGAGCGAGGCCACCGAGAAGCTGGGCGGCGTGCACATCCTGGTGAACAACGCCGGCATCGCGCGCGACCGGGCATTGTGGCGCCTCACCGACGAGCAGTGGAAGTCGGTGCTCGACACCAACCTGACCGGCGCCTTCCACATGATCCGCGCGGTCAGCCCGCTCTTCCGCCGCCAGAACGACGGGAAGATCGTGAACGTGAGCTCGGTGCACGGCATCCGCAGCGAGTTCGGGCTGGCCAACTACAGCGCCAGCAAGGCGGGCCTGCTCGGGCTGACCAGGAGCGCCGCGCTGGAGCTGGGCCCCAGCAACGTGAACGTGAACGCGGTGGCGCCGGGCTACATCCGCACCACGCGGCTGACCAGCGGCGTCCCGGCCGAGATCCTGGACACGGCGCGCGAGCGGGCGGTGCTGGGCCGGCTGGGCGATCCGCAGGACGTGGCCAACGTGGTGGTGTTCCTCTGCAGCGAGTACGCGCGCCACATCACCGGCGCCGTGATCCCCGTCGACGGCGGCCATCTCCTCTGATCGCTGACCTGAGGGGACAGGGGACAGGGGACAGGGGACAGGGGACAGGGAACAGCCGGCCAGGGTTCGCCCCGGGCGGTTGAAACCGCGGCAACAACGGCCCCAAGTCCGCCTTCGCGGACTCCCGCGCGAGCATCCGCGCGCACTGCAATCGATGGCGCGCGCGAAGTTCACCCCTTCCCCCGCGCAGCGCGGGGAGGGGGCGGGGGGAGGGGGCCTGCCGCGGCATGCGCCGATGCCCGTCCTGACGCACCCGATCCACCTAGCTTCCGTGATGCTGTTCGCCCCACGCCCCGCTCTTCCGCTCCGCCGCGCCCTCGCCGCCGCCGCGCTGGCGCTCGCCGCCGCGGCCTGCGCGCCGCACGCCGCGCCCGCGCAGGCCTCCGCCGCGCCGAAGCCCGCGCAGGCCGTCGCCGCGATGGACCTGTCCGGCCAGAAGGTACTGGTGCTCCCGGTGCAGGCCGTCAGCGGCATCCCGCAAACCCGCGACGACGCCACGCGCGAGCTCCTCTTCGCCCTGGGCGAGCGCGACACGCGGACGCAGTGGCTCGACCCCGAGCGCCTGCGCGCCGCGCTCCGCCGCACCCCTGGGTACGCGGACGACCCCGACGCGCTCCCGGCCGAGAGCTTCCAGCACCACCGCGAGCGCTACATGCAGGGCGGCCTGGGCAGCATCGTCCGGCGCTACAGCGCGCTGATGGACACGCGCCTGGTGCTGATCCCGCAGGCCGCCCAGTGGCTCCCCGCGGCGGACAGCGTCGGCGGCGGCTTCATCCGCCTGAGCGCCGTGATGGTCGACGCGCGCAGCAGCAACGTCGTCTGGTACGGCGAGGCCGACGGCCAGCGCCGCCCCCAGCCCGACGCCGCCGCCCTGGCCACCGCCGCCGCCGCCCTCGCCGCCCGCATGCTCGTCAGCCGCTGACCGTCGGCGTCCGAACGACCGAACCCCTCGTCCGCATCCTGCGGCCGAGGGGTTTTGCTTGTCCGCACGCCCCGATCTAAGTTTGCCGCGCGCGGATCCCGGCGTGCAGTCCGCGCAGGCGGACTTCCCGAAGTTCCAGCGGCGGGTTTCAACCCGCCGTGCGGTGGTTGCGCGCCGATCCTCGCCGCTCGCACAGACGCCCGCATGGGAGGTCCGCGAAGGCGGATTTGGGCCGTTGTTGCCTCGGGTTTCAACCCGGGGTGCACGGTGCCCGCGCCAAGGCCAGCGGGTTCGCCGCGATGCTCGCGAGGGAGTCTGCGCAGGCGGACTTTGGGCCGTTGTTGCCGCGACTTCAGTCGCCCGGTCGTGGCCCGGCTAAAGGGCTCGCGCACTTGTTGCATCCTGCATCGAACCACGCGGCAGGCGCCCCGCGCGCCCGCCCCACGCATACACGGACCGGATCCGGAATGGCACAGACCGTAACCCTGATCCCCGGCGACGGGATCGGCCCCGAGATCACCGAGGCGGTGGTCCGCATCCTCGAAGCCGCGGGCGCCCAGCTGGTGTGGGACCGGCAGATCGCCGGCGAAACCGCGCTCAAGCAGGTGGGCAACCCGCTCCCGGCGTCCACCATCGACAGCATCAAGGCCCACAGCGTGGCGCTCAAGGGCCCGCTGACGACCCCCAGCGGCACCGGCTTCCGCAGCATCAACGTGGCGCTGCGGCAGGAGTTCGAGCTCTACGCCAACGTCCGCCCGGTCCGCACCCTGGTCACCGGCGGGCGGTATGAGGACATCGACATCGTCCTGGTGCGCGAGAACACCGAGGGGCTGTACAGCGGGGTGGAGCACTACATCGGCATCGGCGGCGACCCGCGCGCCGCGGCCGAGAGCGTGATGCTGGTCACCCGCTACGGCGTCAACCGCATCCTGCGCTACGCCTTCGAGTACGCGGTCAAGAACGGGCGCAAGAAGGTGACGCTCGCCCACAAGGCCAACATCCTCAAGTACACCCAGGGCCTGTTCCTGGACATGGGCCGCGAGATCGCGAAGGAGTACGAGGGCCGCGTGGAGTTCGAGGACCGTATCATCGACGCGACCGCGATGCTGCTGGTGATGGACCCGCACCGCTTCGACGTGATCGTCAGCGAGAACATGTTCGGCGACATCCTGAGCGACCAGATCGCGGGTCTGGTCGGCGGCCTGGGCCTGGCTCCCGGCGCCAACATCGGCGAGCACGCGGCGATCTTCGAGGCGGTGCACGGCTCGGCGCCCGACATCGCCGGCAAGGGCGTCGCCAATCCGTCGGCGCTGCTGATGGCGGGGATCATGATGCTGGAGCACCTGGAGCAGCGCGAGCCGGCGCAGCGCATCCGCGCCGCGCTCGAGGCCACCATCCGCGAGAAAGACTCGCTGACGCCCGATCTGAAGGGGAGCGGCACCACGCAAACCTTCACCGACGCGGTGATCCGCCGACTGCCGAGCAGCTGACGCCATGAGCGACACGGCCGAGGGCTTCGACTGCCGCAACTGCGGCAACCACGTGACCGGCGAGAGGCCCGACCACCACGGCTGGTGCAAGGGGTGCCGCGGCGTGGTGGTGAAGCGCTCGTCGCTGCTGGGGGTGATCCCCGCGGCGCTCGTGGTCGCCCTGTACGCGTGGGTGCTGGCCTACTTCGGGCTGTTCGACTCGGTGTTCGTCATCGTCTGGATCGCGCTGGGGGTGGGGCTGGGGTGGATCACCTTCAAGGTCGCCCGCCGCGTCCTCTTCGACGTGATCCGCAGCCGCGGCGTGAAGCCGCCGTCCGCCACCTGACCCGCCCCGACGTGCACGGATTCCTCACCAGCCCCTGGCTGAACGTGGTCGCCGCCATCCTGGGCGGCATCATGCTGGGCTTCGGCATCGGCCGCTTCGCCCACCACCCGTCGCTGGTGCCGGGCGTGACGGCGGTCATCGGCCTCCTCGTCCTCTGGTACGCCGTCTCCGACCGCCGCAAGGCGCGTGAAGACACGCCGGAGAGCGAGGACCACGGCGCGCGGACGATCGAGTAACGTTCGCTTCGTCCGGCATCGCACTGGCGGCTGAAGCCTCGCAACCCCCGCGAGGCTTTTTTCGCACCCTGCTCCGAGCTTTTTCCCCGGACGAAATTCTCCCCCTCCCCCAAGGCAGTTTTTGGGGGAGAGGGCCCGCCGCGGCCGCGCCGATCGCTGTCTTTCCGCCTTGATCCCGCGGCCACAGCCTCGCGCGGTTTGCGAGGCTTCCCGTCGTCGTTGCTGCGGCTTCAGCCGCCGGTGCCCGGGGCTGCGGCGCCGGGCCGGATTTCGGTCCATTGGAGGCCGAATCCCCATCTGTTTCCTTGCCCCACCCCGCCTCCGGCCTATATTCCCGCCGCTTCACACCGTTCCTATCCGACCCGAGACCTGACGAGCTGCAAATGCCGAAGTTCCAGGGCGTTGACTACTACGACACCGACGCGCTGCTCACCGAGGAGCAGCGCATGATCCGCGACACCGTGCGCGAATGGGTGGACGACAACCTCCTGCCGGTGATCAACGACGCGTACATCGGACGCTACCTGCCGAAGCAGCTGATCCCCGGGATGGCCGAGCTGGGGGTGTTCGGCGCCAACCTCCCCGAGGAGTACGGCTGCGCGGGGCTCGACAACGTGGCCTACGGGCTGATCATGCAGGAGCTGGAGCGCGGCGACAGCGGCATCCGCTCGTTCGCCAGCGTGCAGGGCGCGCTCTGCATGTACCCGATCTACGCCTTCGGCAGCGAAGAGCAGAAGCAGAAGTACCTTCCGAAGATGGCCGCGGGCGAGATCATCGGCTGCTTCGGCCTCACCGAGCCCGACTTCGGCAGCAACCCGGGCGGGATGATCACCCGCGCGCAGAAGACGGCGGACGGGTGGGTGCTGAACGGCGCCAAGATGTGGATCACCAACGGCTCCACCGCCAACATCGCCATCGTCTGGGCCAAGACCGGCGACCTGAGCGACACCAGGTCGATCCGCGGCTTCATCGTCCCCACCGACACCCCCGGCTTCACCGCCAAGGACCAGAAGGGCAAGCTCTCCCTCCTGGCGTCGGATACGTCGGAGCTCGTGCTGCAGGACGTCCGCCTCCCCGAGGACGCGATCCTGCCGAAGAGCGGCGGCCTCAAGAGCCCGCTGATGTGCCTGACGCAGGCGCGCTACGGGATCGCGTGGGGCGCGGTGGGCGCGGCCATGGCGTGCTACGACGAGGCGCTGGCGTACGCGAAGACCCGCGTGCAGTTCGACGGCAAGCCGATCGCCGCCACGCAGATCCAGCAGACGCGCCTGGCCGAGATGCTCACCGAGATCACCAAGGCGCAGCTGCTGTGCTGGCGCCTGGGCAACCTCAAGGACCAGGGGACGCTGCGCCCCGAGCAGGTGTCGCTGGCCAAGCGCAACAACGTGAACATCGCCTGCGAGGTGGCGCGCGAGACGCGGCGGCTGCTGGGCGGCAACGGCATCCTGGTCGAGTACCAGGCCATGCGCCACATGGCCAACCTCGAGTCCGTCTACACCTACGAGGGCACGCACGACGTGCACGGCCTGATCCTGGGCAACGACATCACCGGCTACGCGGCCTTCTGATCGTCGTTCCGCGTCCGTAGGTGCAGCGCGGAGGCGGGCTTCGGCTCGCCTCCTCGTTCGTGTTGGAACTGCTGGGTTTGGGCGTGTCCCTCCGCTGCGCTCCGGGCCGGGCTGCGCGCGCCGTAGGCAACGATACCGCCGTTGCCAACGGCGCCGGGCCACCGCCGCGCCACGTCCCGCACCGATCCTCGGGGATTGGTGCGCGCGCGGCGGCGTCCCGGCCCTCCGGGCGCGCATCCCTCACGCAAGGTATGGTTGCGGCGGTCGTTACGGCGGGTTGAAACCCGCCGCTGTTTCACCCCAGGTCCGCCTTCGCGGACTCCCGCGCGAGCATCTGCGTGAAGCACCACAGGTCTCCCCGCGTGAAGTGCTCCCCCTCCCCCGCGAAGCGCGGGGGCGGGGGCGGGGGGAGAGGGCCCAGCCGCGGCACGCGCCGTCGCCCGTTTCACGCACCTGCACCACTCCCGCAGTCCGCGCAGGCGGGCTTCCCGCAGTCCCAGCGGCGGGTTTCAACCCGCCGTGGGGGGGCCGGAGGCGGGGGGCGCAGGCTGGGCCCGCCCGCCGCCGCGCCGATCTCTCCCGTTTCACGCGGATCTTCTCGCCACGTGGTTGCGCTAACCCCTTGTCAAACGCCCCCTTGAAGAAACCGCCCATCTTGATTATATTGAAAGCCTGCGACGGGCGGCGGTTCGTTGCGGCCCGGGCGGATGCCGGCAGCGGCGCGGCACGGGTTGACAGGCGGGGTGTGCTTCGGTACATTCCCCGGCCTGTCAAACGACGCACCGGTAGCTCAATTGGCAGAGCAGGGGACTCTTAATCCCAAGGTTGAAGGTTCGATTCCTTCCCGGTGCACTTCTCGCAGAAGTGCCGGTGCGAGATACAAGGTTCAAGCGCCCGTAGCTCAGCTGGATAGAGCGTCTGACTACGGATCAGAAGGTCGGAGGTTCGAATCCTTCCGGGCGCGCTTCGGCGGCGAGACGCCTCACGGCACTCGCCGCTTGCAGTCGGTGCCAATCGCGGACCGTCATGCTCCTGTGGCGGAATTGGTAGACGCGCTAGATTCAGGATCTAGTGGGCGTAAGCCCGTGGAGGTTCGAGTCCTCTCGGGAGCACTGTCCGCGGTGTTGGCTGGCACCGATCGCTGTAATGCCCAGGTGCTGAAACTGGTAGACAGGCCAGACTAAGGATCTGGTGCCTTAACCGGCGTGGAGGTTCGAGTCCTCTCCTGGGCACTGCCACATTGAAAAGACGGGTCTGGGAGGCGAGTGAGGATCGCGGCGCGGCTTCGGCTGCGTCGAGGAAAGTCCGAGCTCCGCAGGGCAGGGTGCCGGCTAACGGCCGGGCGCCGCAAGGCGACGGAAAGTGCCACAGAGAACAGACCGCCGATGGCTCCCGCCGGGAGCACAGGCAAGGGTGAAACGGTCGCGGTAAGAGCGCACCGCCCCGGCGGCAACGTCGGGGGCAGGGCAAACCCCACCCGGAGCAAGGCCAAACAGGAACGAGGGGCGGCCCGCCCCGCGACGCGGCTCACGCCCGTCACAGTTCCGGGTAGGCTGCTTGAGGCCGGTGGCGACATCGGTCCCAGAGAAATGATCCTTCGCCCGCGCAAGCGGGTGACAGAACTCGGCTTATTCCGCCTCCCTCCCGTCCGCGCACGCGCTCGTAGCTCAGCTGGATAGAGCGTCGGCCTCCGGAGCCGAAGGTCACAGGTTCGAATCCTGTCGGGCGCACTGGAACCACATCGGCGCCGCTGCAGCCGCAGCGGCGCGGGGTTCGTCGTTTCCAGCATCGCCAGGTCGTCTACCCGGTTGGCGATCCGCCATGACGCGCGACTCCACTGATCCAATCTTTGGATCAAGGGGGTCGAGTTCTCGTCCAACCGGAGTTTTCCCATGGATCAGCCGAACCCCGGCCTGCGCGAGGTGCTGGCGTCGCCGGCGTTCGCGCGGCTGGTGCTGCACTTTGCGCTGCACGGCGACGAGGCGGTGCACGTGCGGGCGCTGCAGCGGCGGTACGGGCTCTCGATGAGCTCGCTCAACCGTGAGCTTCGGCGGCTGGAAGGCCGCGGCCTGGTGTCGTGCGTTGGCGAAGAGGGCCGGGTCTTCTACCGCGCGGTGGAAGAACACCCCGGCTGGAAGGCGCTCCGTGAGGTGATCCGTGGGTTCGCCGACCCCGCCGAAGTGGTGGAAACAGGCCTCAGCGCGGTGCCGGGGATCGAGGCGGCGTTCGTGTTCGGGTCGTTTGCCCGTGGCGACGCCCGCGTCGACAGCGACGTGGACGTGCTGGTGGTCGGTGGCTCTGCCGACCCCGCGGCGCTCGGCCGCGAGGCCGCGGAGGCGTCGGTCCTGCTGGGACGCCCCGTCGAGGTGCGGGCGTACACGCCCGACACCCTGCGGAGGCAGCTCGCGGCCGGGAACGCGGTGCTGCGGCGCATCATGGCGGGCCCCAAGCGCTGGATCGTGGGGGACGAGGCGCGTCTGATGGCGATCGCCCCATGAATCGCCCTCGCGTCGACAGGCTGCTCGATTCGCGCAACTCGTAGCTCAGCTGGATAGAGCGTCGGCCTCCGGAGCCGAAGGTCACGCTTAGAATCCTGCCGGGCGCACTGAACGAATCAACCCCCGCGGTTGCTGCACTCGCAGCGGTCGCGGGGGTTTGTGCGTTCGGGCCTTTGCGCGCCGCGCTCACCGGCTCCAGTTGCAGCACGCCGCGTGGCGGAGTTAGTTACACATCCGCCAGAGCCGCTCTCATGCGGCCCGGTCGCGATGGCCATCCCCCGCCCGACTTCCATGGACATCCTCGTACTCTCCCAGGTGCAGGTCGAGGCGTTGCTTCCGATGGCCGACTGCATGGAGGCGGTTGCCGGCGCATTGCGGGCGCTCTCGGCCGGAGACGCGCGGCTGCCGCTGCGCACCGTCGTGCCACTGCCGGACGGCCGCGGTGTGTTCGGCGCGATGCCCGCCTGGGTCGGGGAACCCGCGACGCTCGGGATCAAGGTAATCACCGTCTTTCCCGGGAACGAGGGGTCGCGGCTGGACTCGCACCAGGGGGCGGTGCTGCTCTTCGAACCCGGCGACGGGCGTCTGCTGGCGGTGCTCGACGCCAGCTCCATCACGGCCATCCGCACCGCCGCCGCCTCGGGGGTCGCCACGCGGGCGCTGGCGCGCGAGGGCCCGGCCGACCTCGCGCTGCTGGGGGCGGGCGTGCAGGCGCTGACGCACCTGGAGGCGATGCGCGTGGCGCGGCCGCTGGCGCGCGTCCGCGTCTGGAGCCGACGCGCGGAGCGGGCGAAGAGCTTCGCCCGGGCCGCGCGCGAGCGCCTGGGCCTGGCGGTGGAGCCGGTCGAACGGGCGGAAGACGCGGTGCGTGGCGCTTCGCTGGTGTGCACCGTCACCTCGTCGCGCGAGCCGGTGCTGCATGGGGAGTGGCTGGCGCCGGGCGCGCACGTGAACGCGGTGGGAGCCAGCCAGCGCACGGCGCGCGAGCTCGACGCCCAGGCGGTGCGCCGGGCCCGGCTCTTCGTGGACCGGCGCGAGTCGGCGCTGGCCGAGGCCGGCGACTTCCTCCAGGCCCGCGACGAGGGGGTGGTGGGGGATGATCACATCGTCGCCGAACTGGGCGAGGTCCTGCTCGGCGTCAGCCCGGGGCGGCGGTCGCCGGAGGAGATCACCCTCTTCAAGTCCGTGGGAGTGGCCGTGGAGGACCTCGCGGCCGCACGCCTGGTCTACGCGCGGGCGATCGCCGCCGGCACCGGGACACGCCTGGAGCTGGGTGGCGAGCGACACGGCGACTGACGCAGACGGAGAGCGCGCGCACGCCGCAGGCACGGTGACATCCTGACGTCCGATTACGGAGGCAGCATGACGGCAACGGTCCGCGAACTCTCCGCCCCCACCATCGACCAGGTGCGCGACGCGGCGCGGCGGCTGCGAGGGGTGGCGCTGCGCACGCCGCTGGTGCGGCTCCACCTCCCGCCCGGCGCGCCCGAGGTGTGGCTGAAGCTCGAGAACCTGCAGCCGATCGGCTCGTTCAAGCTGCGCGGCGCCGGCAACGCGATGCTGAGCGCGCCACGCGACCTGCTGCGGCGCGGCGTCTACACCGCCAGCGCCGGCAACATGGCGCAGGGCGTGGCGTGGCTGGCGCGCGAGTTCGGCGTGCCCTGCACGGTGGTGGTCCCCGACCACGCCCCACAGACCAAGCTGGCGGCCATCGAGCGCCTCGGCGGCCGTATGGTGAAGGTCCCGTTCGACCGCTGGTGGCAGGTGCTGGTGGAGCACGAGTACCCCGGACTCGAGGGGGTCTTCGTGCACCCGGTGTCGGACCCGGCGGTGATGGCCGGCAACGGCACCGTGGCGCTCGAGATCCTCGAGGAGCTGCCGGACGCCGACGCGATCCTGGTTCCCTACGGCGGAGGCGGGCTGTCGGTGGGGATCGCGGCGGCTGCCCGCGCGCTGCGGCCCGAGGCGAAGGTGTATGCCTGCGAGGTGGAGACGGCCGCGCCGCTGCGCGCCTCGCTGGCGGAAGGGCGAGCCGTGGCGTGCGAGTACGTCCCCAGCTTCGTGGACGGCATCGGGGGGAAGAGCGTGCTCGCCGAGATCTGGCCGCTGGCGAGCACGCTGCTGGCCGGTGCGCTCACGGTCTCGCTCGAAGAGGTGGCGGCCGCGGTCCGGCTGCTGGTGGAGCGGACCCACGTGGTGGCCGAGGGAGCGGGCGCCGCTTCCGTCGCCGCGGCGCTCAAGGGCGTCGTGGACGCGCGGCGGGTGGTGTGCGTCGTCTCGGGCGGCAACATCGACCCGGCAAAGCTCGCCCGGATCCTCATGGGCGAACTGCCCTAGACGGTACGGCGGCGTCCGCCGCCGGAGCCGAAGGTCACAGGTTCGAATCCTGTCGGACGCACGGAACACGGTCGAAGCCTCACCACGAATCGCCGTGATGAGGCTTCGTTGCGTTCGGGCCCGGCGGTCATGCAGCTGACCCCGGTCGATCCGCAGTCAGGGCCGCTCAGGCCTTGGCCGGCTCTTCGTAGCAGTCCCACGACGGCGGGCACGAGAAGCGGATGCTCCCCGAGATCACGCAGGGCACCTTCGCGTCGTACGCCTCCACCGTCCCGTCAAAGTCGGCGGCATTCCCCGGCACGAACGACTCGACCGACACGGACTCCGGGTCCAGCATGAGCTTGCGGGCCATCGTTCCTCCTCCGTGCGTGTGACAGCGGTTCCGCCCGCCCATCGGGCAGGTCCGCAAGACAGGCGATGCTGCATTCTCCGCGCCACGGCGTAATGAGATCCGTGCCAATAACCGGCGGAGAGCTCTCATCCCTGAGATTGTTGGATGCGGGAGATGCCGTGCCTCACGATCGATGGATCACTTTCCGTCCGCGTACGAGTCGTATCCCCTCGCCATCACTCCACAGCTCAGGTGCGGGCGAGCCTGCATTCGCCCTTTCCACCGGCTGTTCCTGTCCCCTGTCCCCTGTCCCCTGTCCCCTGTCCCCTGTCCCCTGTCCCCTGTCCCCTGTCCCCT
>Ga0070662_100000348_pt1 | contig 27713 bp, 26 predicted proteins | sample KBSC53metaG_FD_65648 | JGI IMG/M metagenome (GOLD analysis project Ga0070662, IMG submission 65648) | Corn rhizosphere microbial communities from Kellogg Biological Station, Michigan, USA - KBS C5-3 metaG | ecosystem: Host-associated > Plants > Roots > Rhizosphere > Soil ...
TGGCCGCAGATCGGCAGCCAGGGCAGCCCGTTCGTGCAGATCTTCAGCAACCTCGGGATAGGCTCGGCGGCGACCCTCCTCAATATCGTGGTGATTTCGGCGGCCGTGTCGGCCATCAACAGTGACATCTTCGGTGCCGGCCGCATGATGTACGGCCTGGCGCAGCAAGGGCAGGCGCCCAAGGGCTTTGCCCGGTTGTCCAGGCAAGGCGTACCGTGGATGACGGTGGTGGTGATGGGCGCCGCCTTGCTCGGCGGTGTGCTGCTCAACTACCTGATCCCGGAAAACGTGTTCCTGCTGATCGCGTCGATTGCCACCTTCGCCACCGTATGGGTGTGGCTGATGATCCTGTTCACCCAGGTCGCCATGCGCCGCTCGATGACGAAAGAGCAGGTGGCCGAATTGAAATTCCCGGTGCCGTTCTGGCCCTGCGCGCCGGCTGCGGCCATCGTGTTCATGCTGTTTGTGTTTGGCGTGCTCGGTTACTTCCCGGACACCCAGGCGGCCTTGCTGGTCGGTGCGGTGTGGATCGTGTTGCTGGTCGTTGCCTACCTGCTGTGGGTCAAGCCCGCCGCCGGGCAAGCGGCCAAGGTCCATTACGACCCGGCCTTGTCTCATCGATAACTTAGGGAGGCGTTGATGAAAACCCTTTGGCAACACTGCCACGTCGCAACCATGGCCCAGGGCAAATACTCGATCATCGAGGATGCCGCCCTGGTCACCGCCGGTTCGCTCATCGAGTGGGTCGGCCCGCGCAGTCAAGTCCCTGCGGCGGATTACGCCCAGGTGCATGACCTGCGTGGCGCATGGGTCACCCCCGGGCTGATCGACTGCCACACCCACACGGTGTTCGGCGGTAACCGCAGCGGCGAATTCGAGCAGCGTCTCGAAGGCGTGAGCTACGCCGAGATCGCGGCCAAGGGCGGCGGTATTGCCAGCACGGTGCGCGCCACTCGCGCCGCAACCGAAGATGAGCTGTTTGCCAGTGCTGAAAAACGCCTGCGCAGTCTGCTACGGGACGGTGTCACCAGCGTGGAGATCAAGTCCGGCTACGGCCTGGACCTGGCCAACGAACGCAAGATGCTGCGTGTGGCCCGTCGCCTCGGTGAAGCCCTGCCGGTCAGCGTGCGCGCCACATGCCTGGCGGCCCACGCGTTGCCGCCGGAGTACAAAGACCGCGCCGACGATTACATCGAGCATATCTGCGCCGAGATGCTGCCGGCCCTGGCCGCGGAAGGGCTGGTGGACGCGGTGGATGCGTTCTGTGAATACCTGGCGTTTTCCACCGAGCAGGTGGAGCGGGTCTTCAAGGTCGCCCAGCAACTGGGCTTGCCGGTGAAGCTGCACGCCGAGCAGCTTTCGTCACTGCACGGCTCCAGCCTGGCCGCGCGTTACCAGGCGCTGTCGGCGGATCACCTGGAGTTCATGACCGAAGCAGACGCCATCGCCATGGCCGCCTCCGGCACCGTCGCGGTGTTGCTGCCGGGCGCGTTCTACTTCCTGCGCGAAACCCAGTTGCCGCCGATGGACGCCCTGCGCAAACACGGCGTGAAGATCGCCATCGCCAGCGACCTCAACCCCGGCACCTCGCCGGCGCTGTCGGTGCGCCTGATGCTGAACATGGCCTGCACCCTGTTCCGCATGACCCCGGAAGAAGCCCTGGCCGGTGCCACGCAACATGCGGCTACCGCATTAGGCATGGGCGACACCCACGGCTCCCTGGAAGTGGGCAAGGTCGCGGATTTTGTCGCCTGGCAAATCGATCGCCCCGCCGACCTCGCCTACTGGCTGGGTGGCGAGCTGGATAAACGCGTCGTGCGCCATGGCGTCGACGTCACTGTGTGAGGAGTACTGCTTGTGGATAAGGTTCTGAACTTCAAACAAGGCCGCGTGCCGCTGCTGATCAGCATGCCCCATGCCGGTCTGCGCCTGACGCCTGCGGTCGAAGCCGGGTTGATCCCCGAGGCGCGAAGCCTGCCGGATACCGATTGGCACATTCCTGCGCTGTATGACTTCGCCGAAGAGCTGGGCGCCAGCACCCTGGCCGCCGAATACTCGCGGTTTGTCATCGACCTGAACCGGCCATCCGACGACAAGCCGCTGTACGCCGGCGCGACCACCGGGCTGTACCCGGCAACGCTGTTCGACGGCGTGCCGTTGTTCCGCGAAGGGCTGGAGCCGTCCCCGGAGGAACGCGTCAGCTACCTCCAGAAAATCTGGGGGCCGTACCACCGTGCCCTGCAAGAAGAACTGGCGCGCCTCAAGGCCGAGTTCGGCTATGCCTTGCTGTTCGATGCGCACTCGATCCGCTCGGTGATCCCGCACCTGTTCGACGGCAAGCTGCCGGACTTCAACCTTGGCACTTTCAATGGCGCCGCGTGTGATCCCGAATTGGCCAGCCAATTGGAAGCCATTTGCGCCGCGCACCCGCAGTACTCCCATGTACTGAACGGGCGCTTCAAGGGCGGCCACATCACCCGGCATTACGGCGATCCGGCTCAGGATGTCCACGCGGTGCAGTTGGAGTTGTGCCAGAGCACTTATATGGAAGAGGTTGAACCGTTTCGGTATCGCCCTGACTTGGCCGAACCGACGCGGGTGGTGTTGAAGCAATTGCTGGAGGGGGTATTGGCCTGGGGGCAAGCGCGCTATCGGTGAATTGGGGTGCTGCTGGAATAGCTATCGGGAGCAAGCCCCCCTCCCACCTTTTGATTGGTGAACCCAGTCAAATGTGGGAGGGGGCTTGCCCCCGATGGCGGTCTCACCGTCGCCCCAGTGCAACTGCCGGTCGCCACAGTTCGTGTTGAATGCATGCTCACTGCGTAAGGTTGTTTAATAAAAACAGCCGAGTGAGTGCTCACCCATGAAAAAACTGTTGTTGCCCCTCACCTGTGTCGCACTGCTCAGTGCGCACGCCATGGCCGCCGAACCGACCTCCTGCAAAAGCATCCGCATGGGCGTGGTCAGTTGGACCGACGTGATCGCCACCTCGGGCATGGCCGACGTGCTGCTCAATGGCCTGGGCTACGACAGCAAGCAGACCAGCGCGGTGCAGCAGATCATCTTCGCCGGCATCCGCGACAAGCGCCTGGACATCTTCCTCGGCTACTGGAAACCCGCGATGGACAACAACATTGCGCCGTTCCTGGCGGCCAGGCAGGTCAAGGTTTTCGACACCCCAAGCCTCGCCGACGCCCAGGCCACCCTGGCCGTGCCGCAGTACGTAGCCGACACAGGCTTGAAGACCTTTGCCGACATCGCCCGATTCAAGGACAAACTGGGCGGCAAGATCTATGGCATCGAGCCGGGCAGCGGCGCGAATACCGATATCCAGAAAATGCTCGACACCAATCGTTTCGGCCTGGGCGGCTTCAAGCTGGTGGCCTCGGGTGAGGCGGGCATGCTGGCCGCCGTGCAGCGCGCGGTGAATCGCAAGGAGTTCGTGGTGTTCGTCGGTTGGACCCCGCACCCGATGAACATCAACATGAAAATGGCCTACCTCACCGGCAGCGAAGACGTGTTCGGCCCCGACGAAGGCCGTGCCACCGTGTCCACCGTCACCGCGCCGGACTTTGCCGAGCGTTGCCCCAACGCCAACCGCCTGTTGGAGAACCTTACCTTCACCGCCGCCCAGGAAAGCCAACTGATGGTGCCGATCATGGAACGCCAGTCGCCGCAGGATGTGGCCAGACAATGGCTGCGCGACCACCCCGAGGATTTGCAGCGCTGGCTGGCCGGGGTAAAGGCGTTTGATGGCGGCGATGGTGTGGCGGCGGTGCAGGCGAGCCTTAAATGAGTGGGTATCCGATTTCGCCTGAGCTGGCGGCGTTTGTGGAGAAGACGGAGTCCTTCACCAGCGAAGACACGTCGCTGGCTGGGTTGCGCAACGGCTACGACCGCATGTGCCAGGCGTTTACCCCGCCGTTGCCCGAGGGGCTGACGATTTCGGATTTTTCCCTGGCTGGCGTGAGTGTGCGCAGCTATCTGCCCACTGCCCCCACGCCCCTGGATGGCTGGCCGTGCCTCCTTTATATGCACGGTGGTGGTTGGGTGGTCGGTGGGCTGGACTCCCACGATTTCATCTGTTTCGAACTGGCCAGTACCTTGCAGGTGCTGGTGATCGCCATCGACTACCGGCTGGCGCCGGAGCATCCGTTCCCCGCTGCCTATCAGGATTGCCGCGCCGTGTGGCAGGCGGTCCAGGCGGGGCAGGGGCCGCATGCCATCAACCTGCAACGTCTGGTGGTGATCGGCGACAGCGCGGGCGGCAACCTGGCCGCGGCGTTGTGCCTGGGGTTGCGCGACGACCGGCAGCCACTGCCGCTGGCCCAGGTGCTGATTTACCCGGGGCTGGGCGGCCCGCCTGACTTGCCGTCGAGGCGCGACTGCGCGGATGCCCCCTTGCTCAGCAGCGCCGACACTGACAGTTACCTGACGCTGTACCTGCAGGGCAGCGGCAAGCCCACGCTCTATGCCATGCCGCTGCTGGCCAATGACTTCAGCGGTTTGCCCAGGGCGCTCATCGCCGTGGCCCAGTTCGACCCGCTGCGCGATGACGGCATGCTGTACGCCGAGCGCCTGCAAGCGGCGGGTGTGAGCACCGTGCTGTATCCGGGCAAAGGCCTGGTGCACGGCTGCCTGAGGGCGCGGCGGCACGTGCCGGAGGTGGACCGGCTCTACGATTTCCTGCTGGATTACCTGGGGAGCGAAGGGCTGACACAGGTCTAAGCGCTCTAGGACATGCTCATTGCACAATTCGGGTTTATAGTGCCAGACGGCAAAATAAAAGACGTCCCCCCAGGGATGAACCCGACCCCCTACGGAGCGCGCAATGCAGACTTGGTACCCGCAGATCAAACCCTACGCCCGGCACGATCTGGCAGTCGATGACACCCACACCCTGTACGTCGATGAAAGTGGCTCCCCCGAAGGCTTGCCCGTCGTATTCATCCATGGTGGCCCTGGTTCCGGTTGCGATGCACAGAGCCGCTGCTATTTCGACCCGAACCTGTACCGCATCGTCACCTTCGACCAGCGTGGTTGCGGTCGCTCCACCCCGCGCGCCAGCCTGGAAAACAACACCACCTGGGACCTGGTCGCCGACCTTGAGCGCATCCGCGAGCACTTGGGCATCGACAAATGGGTGCTGTTCGGCGGTTCCTGGGGCTCGACCCTGTCCCTCGCCTACGCGCAAACCCACCCGGAACGCGTGCATGGCCTGATCGTGCGCGGCATTTTCCTGGCCCGGCCGCAGGACGTCCATTGGTTCTACCAGGAGGGCGCGAGCCGCCTGTTCCCGGATTACTGGCAGGACTACCTTGCACCGATCCCGGCGGAAGAGCGCCACGACATGATTGCGGCCTACCACAAGCGTCTTACCGGCAACGACCAGATCGCCCAGATGCACGCGGCCAAGGCCTGGTCCGGCTGGGAAGGGCGCATGCTGGGCCTGTGCCCGAGCCCGCAGCATGTGGAGCGTTTTTCCGAACCGCAACGCGCGCTGTCCATTGCGCGAATCGAGTGCCACTACTTCACCAACAACTCGTTCCTTGAGCCCAACCAGTTGATCCGCGATATGCACAAGATCGCCCATCTGCCTGGCGTAATCATTCACGGGCGCTACGATATGATCTGCCCATTGGATAACGCCTGGGAGTTGCACCAGGCGTGGCCCAACAGTGAGCTGCAGGTGATCCGCGAAGCCGGCCATGCGGCGTCCGAACCCGGCATCACCGATGCCCTGGTGCGTGCGACCAGCCAAATGGCACGTCGCTTGCTCGATCTGCCGCCTGAAGAAGCATGAAGGGCCTGTTGCAACGGGTGAGAGGCGCCCGGGTGGAGGTCGCGGGCGAAATCGTCGGCGCTATCGACCAGGGGTTGCTGGTGCTGGTGGCCGTCGAGCCTACGGATACGCCGCAGAGTGCCGATAAACTGCTGCACAAGCTGCTGAACTACCGGGTGTTCAGCGATGACCAAGACAAGATGAACCTGTCGTTGAAGGATATCGACGGCGGTTTGTTGCTGGTGTCGCAGTTCACCCTGGCGGCGGATACCAAGAGCGGGCTGCGGCCGAGCTTCTCCACAGCAGCCCCGCCGGCCCTGGGAGCGGCGCTTTTTGATCACTTGCTGTTACAAGCGCAACAATTGCATGGCAGGGTGGCGTCGGGGCGTTTTGGCGCCGATATGCAGGTGCATTTGGTCAATGATGGCCCTGTGACCTTCCTCTTGCAGACGTGAATGTATTAAAAACGACTTTTAATGCCTAAAAACGCAGGGTTTCGCTACAAATACTTCGTTGTCCCTGATGCGTTGTCTCGCGGGCTACTAGATAATCGCGCGCTACGGGGATCAGCGTTGTTTGGTCCATTTTTGACTTAGGTAGAGACTTGTCCGACAACCAATGGGGAATCATTTTGCCCCCGGGGAGTCGGAACAATGCTCGCCAACCTGGCATATAGATAGCTGGCCGTTGGTTTTTTGATCTGTTTTCGGCGAGGGTTGCTCGTGATTGTTAGTCCCTGTAATGCACCAAAATTGTCTGCCAAACGGTTACGAAACGCACTGGTGACGGGCTCCGCCCTGTTTTGCCTGTTCGGCGCGGGTCAACTGTGGGCATTCAGTCTGGATGATGTGTCGGCCAAGGCAAAAGAGCTGGCCGGACAGAAATACGAAGCTCCGCGCAGCAATCTGCCGAATGAATTCCGCGAAATGAAATTCGCGGACTACCAGAAGATTCGTTTCCGCAACGAAAAAGCCGAGTGGGCTGATCAGAACACCCCGTTCAAGCTGTCCTTCTATCACCAGGGTATGCATTTCGATACACCGGTGAAAATCAACGAAGTCACCGCCGACAGCGTCCAGGAAATCAAGTACGACCCGACGCGCTTCGATTTCGGCGACGTGAAGTTTGATCCCAAGGCCACCGAACAGCTGGGTTATGCCGGCTTCCGTGTGCTGTACCCGATCAACAAGGCCGACAAGCAAGACGAAATCATGACCATGCTGGGCGCGAGCTACTTCCGCGTGGTCGGCAAGGGCCAGGCCTATGGCTTGTCCGCCCGAGGCATGGCGATCGACACGGCATTGCCGTCCGGCGAAGAATTCCCGCGCTTCACCGAATTCTGGATCGAGCGTCCAAAACCGGGTGAGAAACAACTGGTGATCTTCGCCCTGTTGGACTCCCCACGGGCTACCGGTGCTTACCGTCTGATCCTGCGTCCGGGCACCGACACCATTGTCGATGTGAAATCCCAGATGTTCCTGCGCGACAAGGTCAGCAAGCTGGGCGTTGCCCCGTTGACCAGCATGTACCTGTTCGGTGCGAATCAGCCGTCCAAGGTGCTCAACTACCGTCGTGAGCTGCACGATTCCAGCGGCCTGTCGATCCATGCCGGCAACGGCGAGTGGATCTGGCGCCCACTGAACAACCCTAAACACCTGTCGGTCAGCAACTTCACCGTCGAGAACCCGAGAGGTTTCGGCCTGCTGCAGCGCGGTCGCGACTTCAGCCACTACGAAGACCTGGACGACAACTACGACAAGCGCCCAAGCGCCTGGATCGAGCCTGAAGGCGACTGGGGCAAAGGCACTGTCAACCTGGTAGAGATCCCGACGGCCGATGAAACCAACGACAACATCGTTGCCTTCTGGAGCCCGGAAAAACTGCCGGAAGTGGGCCAGCCGCTGGACGTGTCCTACCGCCTGCACTGGACCATGGACGAAAAAGCCCTGCACCCGGCCGACAGCGCCTGGGTCAAGCAGACCCTGCGTTCCACCGGTGACGTGAAGCAATCGAACCTGATCCGCCAGCCGGATGGCAGCGTGGCCTACCTGGTGGACTTCGAGGGCCCGTCCCTCAAGGCCCTGCCGCCGGATGCCGCAGTGCGTAGCCAGGTGAGCGTCAGCGACAACGCCGAACTGGTTGAAAACAGCGTGCGCTACAACGAGCACACCAAAGGCTGGCGCCTGACCCTGCGCATGAAGATCAAGGACGCAGGCAAGCCGACCGAAATGCGCGCAGCGCTGGTGCAGGACGTTCCGCCTCCGGCCCCTGAGCAGGACACGAGCCACGTGCTCAAGGCCGACAAGGTCCTGGCCAAGCAACACGAGAAGCAGGCCAGGAAAGACGCCAAAGACAAGGAAGCCAAGCAGCCAGAAGCTGCCCCAGCCACGCCGGAGCCGATCAAGACCGAACAAGTCCTGACCGAAACCTGGAGCTATCAGTTGCCTGCCGATGAGTAATTCTCAAATCCAGCCAGAGACCCTCTCCGAGTATCTGGCGCATCTGCCCATGACCGCTGAGCAGCGCGCCGAACTGGCGGGCTGCACCTCCTTCAGCGAGTTGCACGAGCGCTTGTCGTCGAAGACCTTCGACGCGCCCATCGACGCCGCCCAGGCGTCGGTTGGCACGCGGTTGACCCTCAGCACCGCCGAAGAGCTACAGGACGCCGAAATGCTGGCCCTCGATGCCGAAGGCCGCGTGTGCCTCAAGGCCACCCCGCCGATCCGTCGCACTCGCGTGGTCCCGGAGCCGTGGCGCACCAATATCCTGGTGCGTGGCTGGCGCCGTATCACCGGGCGCAGCAACCCGCCGGCCCCGCCGAAGGACGAGCGCGTATTGCCGGCTGCCCGCTGGCGTACCGTCGGTTCGATCCGCCGCTACATCCTGCTGGTGCTGATGATCGGCCAGACCCTCGTCGCCGGCTGGTACATGAAAGGCATCATGCCTTACCAGGGCTGGTCGCTGGTCGACTTCGACGAGATCCGCAACCAGACCCTGCTGCAAACCGCGACCCAGGTACTGCCATACGCCCTGCAAACCAGCATCCTGATCATGTTCGGCATCTTGTTCTGCTGGGTGTCGGCCGGTTTCTGGACTGCGTTGATGGGCTTCCTGGAATTGCTCACCGGTCATGATAAATACCGCATCTCCGGTAAAAGTGCCGGCGACGAGCCGATCCCGAAAGACGCCCGCACCGCGCTGGTGATGCCGATCTGCAACGAAGACGTACCCCGGGTGTTTGCCGGCCTGCGCGCCACGTTTGAGTCAGTCGCCGCCACCGGTGACCTGGATCGCTTCGACTTCTTCGTGCTCAGCGACAGTAACGAGGCCGACATCTGCATCGCCGAACAGCAAGCCTGGCTTGACGTGTGCCGCGAAGCCGGTGGTTTCGGCAAGATCTTCTATCGCCGTCGTCGCCGTCGCGTCAAACGTAAAAGTGGCAACCTCGACGACTTCTGCCGTCGCTGGGGCGGTGACTACAAATACATGGTCGTGCTCGACGCCGACAGCGTGATGAGCGGCGAATGCCTGACCAGCCTGGTGCGCCTGATGGAAGCCACGCCGGATGCCGGGATTATCCAGACCGCGCCGCGTGCGTCGGGCATGGACACCCTGTACGCGCGCATGCAGCAGTTCGCCACCCGTGTGTACGGCCCGCTGTTCACCGCCGGCCTGCACTTCTGGCAGTTGGGTGAATCCCACTACTGGGGTCACAACGCGATCATCCGCATGAAGCCGTTCATCGAGCACTGTGCCCTGGCACCATTGCCGGGCAAGGGCGCCTTCGCCGGTTCCATCCTGTCCCACGACTTCGTAGAAGCTGCGCTGATGCGCCGTGCCGGCTGGGGCGTGTGGATTGCCTACGACCTGCCGGGCAGCTATGAAGAACTGCCGCCGAACCTGCTGGATGAACTCAAGCGTGACCGTCGCTGGTGCCACGGTAACCTGATGAACTTCCGCCTGTTCCTCGTCAAAGGCATGCACCCGGTGCACCGTGCGGTGTTCCTGACCGGTGTGATGTCCTACCTGTCGGCGCCGTTGTGGTTCCTGTTCCTGGTGCTGTCCACGGCCCTGCTGGCGGTGAACACATTGATGGAGCCGCAGTACTTCATGGCACCCCGTCAGTTGTACCCGCTGTGGCCGCAATGGCATCCGGACAAGGCGGTAGCGCTGTTCTCCACCACCATCGTGCTGCTGTTCCTGCCCAAACTGCTGAGCATCATCCTGATCTGGGCCAAGGGCGCGAAAGAGTTCGGTGGCAAGTTCAAGGTGACCTTGTCGATGCTGCTGGAGATGCTGTTCTCCATGCTGCTGGCGCCGGTGCGGATGATCTTCCACACCCGCTTCGTGCTCGCCGCATTCCTCGGCTGGGCGGCAACCTGGAACTCGCCGCAACGTGACGACGACTCCACCCCGTGGAGCGAAGCGGTCAAGCGTCACGGTCCGCAAACCGTGCTGGGCTTCCTGTGGGCGCTGCTGGTGGTGTGGTTGAACCCGAGTTTCCTGTGGTGGCTGGTGCCGATCGTCGGTTCGCTGATGCTGTCGATCCCGGTATCGGTGATTTCCAGCCGTGTCGGGCTGGGCCTCAAGTCTCGCGACGAGAGCCTGTTCCTGATCCCTGAGGAATACAACCCGCCGCAAGCCCTGCTGTCCACCGACAAGTACACCCACGAAAACCGCTGGCACGCGCTGAATGACGGCTTTGTGCGCTCGGTGGTCGACCCGCAGCAGAACGCTTTGGCTTGCGCCTTGGCAACCTCGCGTCACGCCCAGGCCGAACCGATCGAGTACCTGCGTACCGAACGTGTGCGCCACGCGTTGAAAGTCGGCCCTGCCGGCCTCAACAACGGCGAGCGCCTGGCGTTGCTCAGTGACCCGGTCGCCTTGGCCCGCCTGCACGAGCAGGTCTGGAGCGAAGGTCACGCCGAGTGGCTCGCCGCCTGGCGGGACTCGATCAAGGCAGATCCGCATGCACCGTTGCTGCCGCTGAAACCCCTGTCGTCCCAGGCCCAACCGGCCTGATTCGGATACCCCCGAGAGCTCACCTCGGGGGTGCTTCAAGCGCTGATCCTACAGCGTTTCCCGGTTCTTCCTTCTTTGTGCTAACCCCTTGTTTTTTCGAAACAAAAGACCCTGGTTCGAGGCGTATTGCCGTGCGCGTGGCTGCGTTAGCATCGCCCCCGAATTTGACTTGGTGCGGGGGATTCATGATCAAACGGTATGGTTCGGCGCTGCTGATCGGCGCTGTCGCTTTCATTCACATGGGCCTGGCCCAGGCCGGTGCAATCGATGACGCCGTTCGGCGCGGCGTGCTGAAAGTCGGCACTACACCCACTTACGTGCCCTTCGAAATGACCGATAATCAGGGGCGCATCGTCGGTTTTGAAATCGACCTGCTCAAGGTCATGAGCCAGGCCCTCGGGGTCGAGCTTGAGCTGGTCGCGGTGCCCTACACCGAACTGGTTACGGGGCTTTTGGCGAAGAAATTCGACCTGATCGGCAGCGGCATGACCGTCACTCAGGAACGTAACCTCAAATTGAATTTCAGCGATTCGTTCATCGTCGTTGGTCAGTCGGTGTTGTTGCACCCAAGCCTTGCGGGCAAGGTCAACGTTGTCGAAGACCTTGACGACGCCAGCTACCGAATTGCTGCCACCGAAGGCACCACGGGCGAGGCGGCGGCCCGACGGTTCCTGGGGGCGGCTCGGATCAGCAGTTTTGCCACGCCCGAGGAAGGGGTGCGCCAGGTGGTGCAGGGCAAGGCTGACGCCTTTATTCATGACGCCCCCTACAACCTGATCGCCCTGAGCCGCCCGGAAAACCGCACGCTGTTGGCGCTGGAACAACCCTTCACCTTCGAACCCCTGGCGTTCGGCTTGAAAAAGGGTGATTTCGACAGCCTCAACTGGATCAACCATTTCCTCAATCAGGTGGCGCAGGACGGGACCTATGATCGCTTGCACGACAAGTGGTTTAAAGACACCGACTGGATGGTGGAAATCGACTGAAAGTCATAACTGCTTACATATCAATCCGTTGCCCGGGCTGTCTGCGCGAGTGTCTACCCCTGCGCTTTGCTGCAGCGTTGTGGGGCTTTTCCGACATACGCCGACAACAAATAGCCGTGAAACCTTTGTGACGGCAGACGAGTGGGTTAGGATCGCACCCCGAAATGGTGCAGCCCTTTTGCGCGCCGACCTTACAAGAATGGTTCAGGGGACTTGATGATGAAAAAGTATCTTTCGATGCTGCTGCTCGGCGTCACCGCGCTGGTCGCGGCCAATGCGGCCCAGGCCGGCGCGATCGACGATGCCGTCAAGCGCGGTACGCTGAAGGTCGGCATGGACCCGACCTACATGCCGTTCGAAATGACAGACAAACGCGGCGAAATCATCGGTTTCGAAGTCGACATCCTCAAGGCCATGGCCAAATCCATGGGCGTCAAGCTGGAGCTGGTCTCCACCGGCTACGACGGCATCATCCCGGCCTTCCTGACCGGCAAGTTCGACATGATCGGCAGCGGCATGACCCTGACCCAGGAACGCAACCTGCGCCTGAACTTCAGCGAACCCTTCATCGTGGTCGGCCAGACCCTGCTGATCCGCAAGGAGCTGGAAGGCACCGTCAAGTCCTACAAAGACCTGAACGACGAGAAATACCGCCTCACCTCCAAGCTGGGCACCACCGGTGAAATGGTCGCCAAGAAGCTGATCTCCAAGGCCAAGTACCACGGCTACGACAACGAGCAGGAAGGCGTGCTGGACGTGGTCAACGGCAAGGCCGATGCCTTTGTGTATGACGCGCCGTACAACGTGGTCGCCGAGAAGAAAGTCGGTAACGGCAAGCTGGTGTTCCTGGAAGAACCCTTCACCTTCGAACCGCTGGCGTTTGGTTTGAAGAAGGGCGACTACGACAGCATCAACTTCATCAACAACTTCCTGCACCAGATCCGTAACGACGGCACCTACGATCGCATCCATGACAAGTGGTTCAAGAGCTCCGAGTGGCTCAAGGACATGGAATAACGCTTCAGACCGAGTTGCCTGTATCGCAGGCAAGCCAGCTCCCACATTTGACGGTGTTCACACATCAACATGTGGGAGGGGGCTTGCCCGCGATGGCGGCCTCACAGGCAACACAAATCGCGGAAAGTGAAATGAAACAGAAAAAAGCCCAATGGCCCTGGCACCTGCTGACCGTGGTCGTGCTGGTCGGCCTGGCCGGCGCCTTGTACTACGCCACTTCGCTGATGTCCTACGAGTGGCGTTGGAACCGTGTACCGCAATACTTCGCCTACCAGGCCGAAACGTCCCAGCGTGCCGCTGACATCTCCACCGTGGTCGAGCTGGTACGCAAAGGCGATGTAGCCGAGGTGACCCTGCGCAACGACGCGGGCGCCGAGCAAAAGCTGACCGTGGCCGACAACAGCCTGCAGGTGGCCCGTGGCGACGATGTGGCTGAAGGCGATGTGGTCGGCGTGACCCGGCAGTGGGCGTTGGGCCCGTTGATGTGGGGCTTGTGGACCACGCTGTGGTTGTCGGTGGTGTCCGGCATCCTCGGTTTGGCGATCGGGCTGGCGACTGGTTTGTGTCGCTTGTCCAGCAACCCGACCCTGCGGGATCTGTCGACGATCTACGTCGAACTGGTACGTGGTACGCCACTGTTGGTGCAGATCTTCATTTTCTATTTCTTTATCGGCACGGTGCTCAACCTGTCCCGGGAGTTTGCCGGCATCGCGGCGCTGTCGTTGTTTACCGGTGCCTACGTGGCGGAAATCGTCCGCGCCGGCGTGCAGTCCATCACCCGTGGTCAGAACGAAGCTGCCCGTTCCCTGGGCCTGAGTGCCAGTCAGTCGATGCGCCACGTGGTATTGCCGCAGGCGTTCAAGCGTGTGCTGCCGCCGTTGGCCGGGCAATTTATCAGCCTGGTGAAGGACACGTCCCTGGTGTCGGTGATCGCGATTACCGAGCTGCTCAAGAGCGGTCGTGAAGTCATCACCACCTCGTTCTCACCGTTTGAAATCCTGTTCTGTGTTGCAGGCCTGTACCTGCTGATCAACCTGCCGCTGTCGAAAATGGCCAGCCGGCTTGAGCGGAGGCTCGCACAAAGTGATTGAAGTCCGCGATCTGGTAAAAGTCTTCGACACCCGTGGCCACGTGGTCCGCGCGGTGGACCACGTCACCACGCATGTGGCCAAGGGCGAAGTGCTGGTGGTGATCGGCCCCTCCGGTTCCGGCAAGTCCACCTTCCTGCGTTGCCTTAACGGCCTGGAAGAGTTCGATTCCGGCTCAGTGAGCATCGACGGCTTGCAATTGGCTGATCCGAAGACCGATGTGAACGCCTATCGCCGTGAAGTCGGCATGGTGTTCCAGCACTTCAACCTGTTCCCCCACATGACCGTGCTGGAGAACCTGTGCCTGGCGCAAAAAGTCGTGCGCAAGCGTGGCAAGCAGGAGCGCGAGGCCAAGGCCCTGGCGCTGCTGGAAAAGGTCGGCATTGCACAGAAGGCCAATGAGTTTCCGTCACGCCTGTCCGGCGGCCAGCAGCAACGGGTTGCGATTGCCCGGGCCCTGGCGATGGAGCCCAAGGTGATGCTGTTCGACGAACCCACTTCGGCGCTGGACCCGGAAATGGTCGGCGAAGTATTGGACGTGATGAAGACCCTGGCCCTGGAAGGCATGACCATGGTCTGCGTCACCCACGAAATGGGCTTTGCCCGTGAGGTGGCCGATCGCGTGCTGTTCTTCGACCATGGCAAGTTGCTCGAAGATGCCGCCCCGGCCGAGTTCTTCGATGCACCCAAAGACCCACGGGCCCAGGCGTTCCTGCGCCAGGTTCTGTAAGGCTCAGAGCCTGAATTTGCCTACCAGCGTCTGCAAGTCCAGGCTCAGTTTGGTCAGTTGGACGCTCGCCGCCGCCGTTTCCTCGCTGGCGGCGGCGGTCTGTTCCGATACATCCCGCACCTTCAACACGCTGCGATTGATCTCTTCAGCCACTGCACTTTGCTGTTCGGCCGCCGCGGCAATCTGCGGGTTCATTTCCTGGATCACCGAGACCGTGCGCGCAATCGCCGCCAAGGCGTCACCTGCGTCGCGGGTCAGCCCGACACTGTAGTCGGTCAGGCTGCGGCTGCTGTCCATGATGTCGGCGACTTGCTGGGTGCCGGTCTGCAACCCCTGGATCAGTCCTTCGATTTCTTCGGCCGATTCCTGGGTGCGCTGTGCAAGGCTGCGTACTTCATCGGCCACCACCGCAAAGCCTTCGCCGGCCGTGCCCGCGCGTGCGGCTTCGATGGCGGCGTTCAGCGCCAGCAGGTTGGTCTGCTGGGACACCGATTTGATCACGTCCAGCACACTGCCGATCTTCTGGCTTTCTTGCTGTAACGCCAGCATCGCCCGGCCCGCGAGGGCCATCTCATCTGCCAGTTGGCTTATCTGCTCAACGGCCTGGGTCACCACCTTCTCCCCGGCGCTGGCTTGCAGATCGGCTTCGTTCGCCGCGACCGAGGCTTGCTCGGCGTGCCGGGCAACTTCCTGTGTGGTGGCGAGCATTTCGTTCATGGCGGTGGCCACTTGATCGGTTTCGTCTTTTTGGTGGTTGATGCCGGTGTGACTGTGTTCGGTAACGGCCGACAGCTGTGTGGCGGCGCTGGCGACCTGGCGGGCGCTGTCGCCGATGCCGCTGATCAGGCTGCGCAGGTTGCGGTTCATGTCACTGATAGTTCGCTGCAATTGCCCCAACTCATCGCGGCGTTCCACTTGGATGTCATGGCTGAGATCGCCCTGGGCGATGCGGTTGGCAGACACCAGCACCTGGCGTAGCGGCACGGCGATCTGGCGGGCGATCCACCAGGCTGCGAGGGCACCGAGCAGCAGGGCAGCCACCGTGACGCTGATGAGCAGTGTCCGGGTGTCGTCGGCTTCCTTGCCGCGCTTGAGAATCTGGCTATTGCTCACCGCTTCGCTGTGTTCAAGCAACTGGTTGAGCTGCGTTTCAAACCGCCCCTGCGCAGTTTCGGTGGTGAGCTGAGCGTCCTTGAGCTTGATCAACTGCGCGCGATAGTTCGCCAGGTCGGTTTTAAGCAAGGTGGAATCGATCGGCAGGTCTGTCACCGCCGCTTGGGCAATGTCCAGGGCATCGAGGGCCTGGCCGACGGCTTCGGCATAGGCTTGCAGCGATTCCTCCGCCCAGGCGGGGCTGCGGGCGCGGTCCTCGGCTTGCTCCATCGCCTGGCGCAGGTTCTCGATGGCATCGAGTGCCTGCTGGTCCTGCTGGTCAGGCAGTTCGCTGGCCAGTTGTACGAGCGTGTCGCTGGCCTGGAGTGCTGTGGCGTGGAGGGGGGAGCGCAAGTTCTCGCGCGCCTGGATCAACGGCGGCAGCTCCACCAGCGCCGCCTTGAAGCTGGCCGACAGGCGTTCCGCTTCCTGGACGCGCTGCAAATCGGCTGGGTCTTTCAGATGGGTTGACAGGAAGCCGAGGTGCTCATCGATCTGAACGAACTGCCTCTTCATTTTGTCCAGGCTGGCCGTGTCCGCCAGGGTCCGGTACACGATACGGTCCGCACGCATGGCTTCAGCAACAACCGACAGTTGGCTCAAGGCAGTCAGGTTGCCTGAGCGGAACAACACCGCATTCAGGGCTTGCCAGCCGGCCACGGCGATGGCGAAGCTGAGCATGAGCACCTGGCCAAACCCCAGGGCGAGCTTGAGGCGGACGCTGGCATTGACCAGCCAACGGGTCAGTAGAGGAAGCATGGTGAACCTCCAAATCTGAAAAAGCGTTTCGCGACAAAAGAAACGCTAATTCGATTCGGAGTATTGCTGGGCTGATAACTGCGTAGGAAATTTCACAAGGTGCTGATTAGATGCGGAAGCGCCCCACCAGTGTCTGCAGGTAAATGCCCAGGCGTGCGAGCTCGGCACTGGAGGCGGCGGTTTCTTCACTGGCCGAAGAGGTTTGTTCCGACACATCGCGCACGTTCAATACGCTGCGGTTGATCTCCTCAGCCACCGCACTTTGCTGTTCTGCGGCAGTGGCAATCTGCGAGTTCATCGCCTGGATGGTCGAGACCGTGCGCGTGATGCTCGCCAACGCGCTGCCGGCGCGACGGGTCAGCTCGACGCTGCTGTCAGTGAGGCCACGGCTGTTGTCCATGATGGTCGCGACCTGCTGGGTGCCGCTCTGCAGGCCGACGATCAGCTCTTCGATCTCTTCGGTGGACTTCTGGGTGCGCTGGGCCAGGCTGCGCACCTCATCCGCCACCACGGCGAAGCCTCGCCCGGCTTCCCCGGCACGTGCGGCCTCAATCGCGGCGTTGAGGGCCAGCAGGTTGGTTTGCTGGGCAACGGACTTGATCACATCAAGCACGCTGCCGATCTTGTCGCTTTCACGCTTCAGGTCGCCCATGGCAACGGTGGAGTTGCCCACCTCGGTGGCCAGGCGTTCGATCTGGGCGATGGCTTCACCCACCACCTTGTCACCCTCACGGGCCTGTTGATCGGCGGCCACGGCCGCTTCAGAGGCTTCCTCGGCGTTGCGCGCGACTTCCTGCACGGTGGCGGCCATTTCGTTCATGGCGGTGGCGACTTGGTCGGTCTCGACCTTCTGGCTGTTGACGCCGGCACTGGTCTGTTCGGTCACGGCCGACAGCTGCTCGGCGGCGCTGGCGATCTGGGTGACACCTTCGCTGATCCCGCCGATCAGCTCCCGCAGGCCGACGGTCATGCTTTGCATGGCGCGTTGCAACTGGCCCAGTTCATCCTGGCGCACGGAAGTGAGGTTGTGGCTGAGGTCGCCGGAGGCCACGCGTTCGGCCACCTGCAGCGTCTGGTTCAGCGGAAGGATGATCTGGCGGGTGATTGCCCAGGCGGCCACCAGGCCGAAGATCAACGCCAGCACGGTCGCCAGCAGCAACAGTTGTTTGGCATGTGCGGCATCGGTGTCGCGCACCACGGTTTGCGACGTGGTGAGTTGTTCGCTGTGGCTCTGCAGAGTGTCGCCCTGGGCGCTCATGATTTTCAGCGCGGCAGCGGCGGCCGTCTGTGAGTCGCGGTACTGGCTGACGGCAGCGCGGTAGGCTTGCAGCGAAGTGCTGGCCTCCTGCAGGTTGGCCTGGTACTGCGCGGGCAGTTGTCCTTCGAGTTCGGTGATTTTCTTCAGGGCATTGTCGATGGCATCCAGGGCCGGTTGCTCGGCCTCGACCTTGCCGCTGTAGGTGTAGCCACGCACCTGGAAGCGCGCTTGCTGGATCAGTTTGCTCAGGTCGACCACGCTGTTGAACTGGGTGACGCTATCGCCTTGCAGCAGGGATTTTTCCACCTCACTGACCTTGGCCACGGCGTTGTCGGCGGTGTCGCCCAGCCTGCTGCGCGCACCTTCACGCTTGAGCCCGGCCTGGACCATGGCGCCAAAGGCTTTTTTGTATTGGTTCAGGGCATCCTGTTGCTGTTCCACCAGGGCCTTGTCGGCGGGTTGCTCGATCAGGTCGGCGGCGGTTTTGAGGCCGCTGTCCAGTTTGGCGATCAAGCCGTTGACCGCGTCCGTGCCTTGTTCGCCGCGACGCATTTCGAAGTCCAGGCGCGCCAGGCGCAAGTCCTTGGTCAGCCCGTTGAGGCTGGAGATATAACCCAGCTTGTCACCGCGACTGGTGACATCCCCCAAGCCGGTCCAACCGGTGAAGGTGATCATCAGCGTGAGCAGCAATACCAGGCCGAAGCCCACGCCGAGTTTGGTTTTGACGCTGACATTCCCCAGCTTTTCGGCTAACCAACGATACATGCTGCGAACTCCCCTGGAACAAGGCTTGGACTTATTCAAAGGGTATCGGCCGGCATGCGCAATTCTGTAGTGAAGCTGTACCCGTGTGGGAGGGGGCTCAGGGCGGTCAGAAGAGGCGGGCGAGCAGGGCGGTGACGGCGGTTTCGACGCGCAGGATGCGGGCGCCGAGTTGTACCGGCTGCAAGCCGGCCTTGGCCAGCAGGTCCACTTCGTAGGGAATCCAGCCGCCCTCGGGACCAATCGCCAGAGTCACTGGCTCGTCGAGGCCGCGGGGGCAGGCTGGGTAGTCGCCAGGATGACCGACCAGGCCCAGGGTGCCTTCAACCAGTGCCGGCAGGCGGTCTTCGACAAACGGCTTGAAGCGCTTCTCGATAATGATCTCGGGCAGCACCGTGTCCCGCGCCTGTTCCAGGCCGAGGATCAATTGCTCGCGAATCGCCTCGGGCTCCAGGAAGGGGGTTTGCCAGAAGCTCTTCTCGACCCGGTAACTGTTGACCAGCACTACTTTGGGCACGCCCATGGCCGCTACGGTCTGCAGCACTCGGCGCAGCATCTTCGGGCGCGGCAGGGCCAGCAGCAGGGTCAGCGGCAGTTTGGCCGGCGGCGGTTGGTCGAAGCTCACATGCAACTCGGCTTCACTGGCCTCCAGGCGCAGCAGTTGGGCATTGCCCATCAACCCGCCGATGCGGCCGACGCGCAGGTTGTCGCCTACGGCGGCGCGGTGGACTTCCTGCATGTGCACCAGGCGCCGATCACGCAGCACCACGCGGTCGGCCGCGATGAAGTCGGCCTCCTCCAGCAGCAACAGGTTCACGGCTGGGTCGCTGGCGGCTGGTCGTCGTCGCGCTGGTCGTCCGGGTGTTCGCCGCGCTTGCTGATCAGGCTGCTGAACAGGATGCCGATCTCGAACAGCATCCACATCGGCACGGCCAGCAGGGTCTGGGAGAAGATGTCCGGCGGCGTGAGGATCATGCCGACCACGAAGCAGCCGATGATCACGTACGGGCGAATCTTCTTCAGGTACGCCACGTTGACCACGCCGATCCATACCAGCAGCACCACGGCCACCGGAATTTCGAAGGCCACGCCAAAGGCGAAGAACAACGTCATCACGAAGTCGAGGTAGCTGGTGATGTCGGTCATCATTTCCACACCGGCCGGGGTGGCGGCGGCGAAGAACTTGAAGATCAGCGGGAACACCAGGAAGTAGGCGAACGCCATGCCGGTGTAGAACAGCAGGATGCTCGACACCAATAACGGCACCGCGATGCGTTTCTCGTGCTTGTACAGGCCCGGCGCGATGAAGCCCCAGATCTGGTGCAGGATCACCGGGATCGCCAGGAACAGCGAGACCATCATGGTCAGCTTCAGCGGCGTGAGGAACGGCGACGACACATCGGTGGCGATCATCGTCGCGCCGGCCGGCAGGTACTGGCGCAGCGGCGTGGAGACAAAGGTGTAGATCTGCTGGGTAAAGGCGAACAACCCGGCAAAGATGATAAAGATGGCCGCTACACAACGCAGCAGGCGGGTACGCAGCTCGGTGAGGTGCGAGACCAGCGGCATGTGCTGGTCGTTTTCCGGTTTATCAGCGCTCATGGGGCTCGCGGCGGCAATGTAGGGTCATGGGGCGCGGGCGACGCGGCAGGCGTCGGCGCAGGCTCGGTTGGCGCGGAGGGTGCCACGGGAGCGGCTTCAACGGAAGGCGCGATGCTGTTTTGAGCCGCAGGTTCGACCGGTTTGGCAGGCTCCTGCACGGGCGACAGAATCTTGCGGGCTTCCTGCTCCAACGAGAGGATGTGCTCGTTGTGCAGTTGCCGGCGGATCTCGTCGGCGCCGATTTCCCGTTCAACTTCCTGTTTGATGGCGTTGAAACTGCGTTTCAGGCGCCCGATCCACAGGCCGGCCGTGCGCGCTGCACCGGGCAGGCGTTCCGGCCCCAATACCAGCAGGGCCACGAGGCCGACGAGCAGCAGTTCAGAGAAGCTGATACCAAACATTAGTCAGTGCTCACGAGTCTTTGCGGGTCGGCTCTTCGACTTTCTCAGCCTGTACGTCGAAAGTACGACGCTCGCTGATTGGCTGGGTAGCCTGCGGGTGCACAGGCTGCGCCGGAGGCACGGGGTTGACGGCAGGGTCGGCCGGCTTTTCGTCGTCGTTCATGGCTTTACGGAAGCCCTTGATCGACTCGCCCACATCGGTGCCCAGGTTCTTGAGTTTCTTGGTGCCGAATACCAGTACCACGACCACCAGAATGACGATCCAGTGTTTCCAGTCAAAAATGCCCATGCTGCGTATCCTCTAGTCTTGGTTATTCAGGCGGACGGGCGCGAGGCCTTCTCGGCGTGCCCGGACAAGCCGAAGCGACGGTCCAGTTCATCCAGCACAGCCTGTGGGTGCTGCCCCAGTTGGGCGAGCATGACCAGGCTATGGAACCACAGGTCGGCGGTCTCGTAGATGACATCGCTGCAGTCGCCGCTGAGCTGCGCATCCTTGGCGGCGATGATGGTCTCGATGGACTCTTCGCCGAGTTTTTCCAGAATCTTGTTCAGGCCCTTGTGGTACAGGCTGGCGACGTAGGAGCTGTCGGCGTCCGCGCCTTTGCGGTCTTCCAGCACCTGGGCCACACGGTTCAGGGTATCGCTCATGTCTAGTGTCCTGCCGAGTAGATAGCGTGCGGGTCTTTGAGCACCGGCTCCACGACTTTCCATTCGCCGTTCTCGAACACGCGATAGAAGCAGCTGTGACGGCCGGTGTGGCAGGCGATGTCGCCGATCTGCTCGACCATCAGGATCACCACGTCGGCGTCGCAGTCGATGCGCATCTCGTGCAGGGTCTGCACGTGCCCGGACTCTTCGCCCTTGCGCCACAGTTTGCCACGCGAGCGTGACCAGTAGATGGCACGCTGCTCAGTGGCGGTGAGGCTCAGGGCCTCGCGGTTCATCCAGGCCATCATCAGCACGCGCCCGGTCTTGTAGTCCTGGGCAATGGCCGGCACCAGGCCGTCACTGTCCCACTTGATCTCGTCCAGCCAGTCTTTCATGTTCAGCTCCGGCAATTTGCGACAGTGTATAACCGGATTGGCTATCGACGCACGATCAGATAAACACCCACGGCGACCATGATGCCGGCCGGCCAGTGGCCCAGTGGGTTCAGCGGGCCACCAATGGCGAGCATGACGCCGCCGACCAGATGCGCGGCGCCCAGCAGGCGCAGGAACCAGTCGTCCTTGGGCTTCTTCCAGGGCGGCGACGGGTCCTTGGCGTGGGGTTGGGACATGCGCTCCAACAGGTCGCGGGTCATGTTGGCCAGATGCGGCAGTTGCTCCATCTGGCTGTGCAGGTTGCCGAGCATGGTTTTCGGGCTCATACGCTCGCGCATCCAGCGTTCGAGGAACGGCTGTGCGGTGTTCCACAGGTCGAGGTCCGGGTACAGCTGGCGGCCCAGGCCTTCGATGTTCAGCAGGGTTTTCTGCAATAGCACCAATTGTGGCTGCACTTCCATATTGAAGCGCCGCGCGGTCTGGAACAGGCGCATCAGCACCTGGCCGAAGGAAATATCTTTTAACGGTTTTTCGAAGATTGGCTCGCACACCGTGCGGATCGCCGCTTCGAACTCGTTGAGCTTGGTCTCGGCCGGCACCCAACCCGAGTCGATGTGCAATTGCGCCACACGGCGGTAGTCGCGCTTGAAGAAGGCGAACAGGTTGCGCGCCAGGTAGTCCTGGTCTTCCGGAGTCAGGCTGCCGACGATGCCGCAGTCGATCGCGATGTACTGCGGGCTCCACGGGTTGACCGTGCTCACGAAGATGTTGCCCGGGTGCATGTCGGCGTGGAAGAAACTGTCGCGGAACACCTGGGTGAAGAAGATCTCCACGCCACGCTCGGCAAGCATCTTCATGTCGGTGCGCTGGTCGGCCAGGGTCGCGAGGTCGGTGACCTGCACGCCATAGATGCGCTCCATCACCAGTACTTTCGGGCGGCACCAGTCCCAGTACACTTGCGGCACGTACAGCAGCGGCGAGCCTTCGAAGTTGCGCTTGAGCTGGCTGGCGTTGGCCGCTTCGCGCAGCAGGTCGAGTTCGTCGTAGATGGTTTTTTCGTAGTCGGCGACCACGTCCACCGGGTGCAGCAGGCGTGCGTCGGCGCTGAAACGCTCGGCAGCGCGGGCGAGGATGAACAGCCACGCCAGGTCCTGGCCGATGATCGGCTTGAGGCCGGGGCGGATCACCTTCACCACCACTTCTTCGCCGGTCTTGAGTTGCGCGGCGTGCACCTGGGCGACCGAGGCCGAGGCCAGCGGGTCGACGTCGAAACGGCTGAACACGTCGCTGATCTTCTTGCCCAGTTGCGCTTCGATGAGCTTCATCGATTGCTGGGAGTCGAACGGCGGCACGCGGTCCTGCAGCAGCATCAGCTCGTCGGCGATGTCTTCGGGCAGCAGGTCGCGGCGGGTCGAGAGGATCTGCCCGAACTTGATGAAGATCGGCCCCAGGTCCTGCAAGGCCAGGCGCAGGCGCGCGCCTCTGCTGAGTTCCAGCTGTTTGCGCGGGAACCAGCGCCATGGCAGCACATAGCGCACGGCGAGCAGGAACCACGGCAGGGGCAGGGCGAACAGCAGGTCATCGAGGCGGTAGCGGATTACGACGCGCTGGATACGAAACAAACGGCGGACGGCGAGCAGCTTCATGCGTTATCGCTTGGATCAAGGGAACGGCTCAGGCGCTCGAAGCGCGCCTCAAGGCGTTCCAGGTCGATTTTGGCCTTGTCGAGTTCACGAAAGCGCGCTTGCGCTTCCCGCTCCCCGACCAGGGTGCGCGATTCTTCGCTCAGGTATTCGGCGAGGTTCTGGTTGAGGCTGGCGAACCCTTGCTGGTACCAGCGCGAACGGCTGCGCAGGTGCCCGCTGATCAACTGGGTGGCGACGGGGCCGATCCAGCGCGACAGTTCGTATTCCCAGTCCAGTTCCAGGTCCTGCAGGATGGCGGCGAGGTCCATCAGCACCGAGCTGTCGCCCTCCAGCTCGACTTCGGCGCTGTGCAGGATGGCGGTCTTGTTGCGGCTCAGGGCCAGGTGCAACAGGCTCGATGCCGGCGCACGCAGCGTGCAGTCGGCGTCGGCGGCCCACTGGGTCGCAAGCATCAGGCCTTCATCGCTGGGCAGGATAAACAGCTGCAAGCGGGGGCTGCGGCAATCGACGGCAATGACTTTACCGTTTAGGTGCGCAAGCCGTGCCAGGGCGGTGCTGTCCAGGCGCAGCACACGGTTGAGGCCGTGTTCAACGCTGGCGAGAAGGCCTTTGATCAGCATCAGGGCTTGATGCCGCGGTGCAGGGCGACGATACCCGAGGTCATGTTGTGGTAGGTCACGCGGTCGAAACCGGCCTCTACCATCATCGACTTCAGGGTTTCCTGGTCGGGGTGCATGCGGATCGATTCGGCCAGGTAGCGATAGCTGTCCGGGTCATTGAGCACCAGCTTGCCCACCAGTGGCATGAAGGCGAACGAGTAGGTGTCGTAGACCTTGGACATCACCGCATTGGTCGGCTTGGAGAACTCCAGCACCAACAGGCGGCCACCCGGCTTGAGTACGCGCAGCATCGAGCGGATCGCGTCTTCCTTATGGGTCACGTTGCGCAGGCCGAAGGCGATAGTCACGCAGTCGAAATGGTTGTCCGGGAATGGCAGCTTCTCGGCATCCGCCTGGACGAACTCGATATTGCCGGCCACGCCTTTATCCAGCAGGCGATCGCGACCGACCTTGAGCATCGAACTGTTGATGTCGGCCAGCACCACCTGGCCGGTCGGGCCGACGAGCTTGGAGAACTTGGCCGCCAGATCGCCCGTGCCGCCGGCGATGTCCAGTACGCGGTTGCCGGGGCGAACGCCCGACAACTCGATGGTGAACCGCTTCCACAGGCGGTGCATGCCGCCCGACAGCACGTCGTTCATCAAGTCGTACTTGGCTGCCACGGAGTGGAACACCTCAGCGACTTTTTCCGCTTTTTGGCTTTCCGGGACGTTCTTGAAGCCGAAGTGAGTGGTGGGTTCGGCATCGCTGCCTTTGCGCTGATCAGTCATATCGCTGTCACCAAAAGAGAATGCGGGACATGATAATCCCCAAGGCCTGCTTTGTCTTGGCAAGGCTGACGGTAAGATGGGCGGTCAGCGAGACCTTTTGCCGCATCGAAGGTATCCAAGTCCCTATAAAGAGGAGTCATTGCAATGGCCCGTATAACTGTTGAGCGTGCACATTCCCTGGGTAAAGAGGGCGCGCGGGCAAAGGCCGACAAGTTGGCGCACAAACTCAAGGAGCAATACGGCCTGGAGCCGTCGTGGTCCGGCGATACCTTGAATCTCAAGCGTTCGGGGGTTAAAGGCACGGTATTAGTCGCTGAGGATTCGCTGCGCATTGATGTGGAGCTGGGGCTGTTGATGTCGGCCATGAGTGGCACCATCAAGTCCGAAATCGAAAAGGCCCTGGATAAGGCGCTGGCGTGATCCCATTGTTCTTAGGGTGCCGATTCTAATTTTCCCGCCTACTTTGTGCCCAAGCCCTCAACTCCTGTGGGCCGTTCCTCCCCCCTATTCTGCGTGAGGTGCACCATGGCCAAAGTTATCCTGAAGAAAAAAATCGACGCCCAGACCACCACCCTGAGCGAGGTCAAGTCCTACGCCCGCAAGATTTGGTTGGCAGGTCTGGGTGCTTACGCCAAGGTCGGAAGCGAGGGCGGCGAGTACTTCAAAGAGCTGGTTAAAACTGGGCAACATGTTGAAAGCAAAGGCAAAAAAGTTGCAGTTGAACAACTTGAGGCCGCCAACAGTCAGATTGACCAAGTAAAGAGTAATGTCTCCGCAGTCAAAGGTCTGGTAGAAGTTCAGCTGGATAAAGTTGAAAAAGCTTTTGATACTCGCGTTGCCAGTGCCTTGAATCGAATCGGCATTGCGTCTAAACATGACGTTGAGACACTCTCTGCTAAGCTCGAAGAGCTGACGACATTGCTAGAACGTGTCGCGCGTAAACACTAAGGAGACATCGGGATGGCTGTTAAAAAGACTACTCAGAAAGAAGGCAGCTCGTGGGTCGGGGAAGTTGAAAAATATTCCCGTAAGATCTGGCTTGCTGGTTTAGGCGTGTACTCGAAGGTTAGCAGTGACGGCGGCAAATACTTCGAGACTTTGGTCAAGGACGGCGAGAAGGCCGAGAAGTTGACCAAAACCACGGTTGGAAAAAAAGTTGAAGCGGCCAAGGCAACTGCCGGCTCTGCCAAATCCAGCATTGCTGACACTTGGGAGAAGTTGGAACAGACTTTCGACAAGCGCCTCGCCAGTGCCGTTTCGCGACTGGGCGTGCCGAGTAAAGCTGAACTCAAAACGCTGCACAGCAAGGTCGATACCCTGACCAGGCAAATTGAAAAACTCACCGGCGCCAAAGTGGCTCCGGCGAAAACCGCAGCCGCCAAACCTGCTGCCAAGCCTGCCGCTAAAACAGCAGCGGCCAAACCGGCTGCGAAAACTGCCGCCAAGCCTCTGGTAAAAGCCGCCGCCAAGCCGGCCGCCAAACCAGCGGCCAAGGCTGCTGCGAAGCCAGCCGCCAAAACTGCTGCAGCCAGACCCGCTGCCAAGCCTGTCGCTGCGAAAGCTGCTGCCAAGCCAGCCGCTAAACCAGCGGCTAAACCCGCAGCCAAGGCTGCTGCAAAACCAGCAGCAAAACCTGCCGCCAAGCCAGCGACCAAAACCGCAGCGGCCAAGCCAGCCGCCAAGTCGGCCGCCGCGAAACCGGCTGCCAAGCCAGCGGCAAAACCAGCCACCGCGAAGAAGCCTGCGGTAGCGAAAAAACCAGCAGCACCGAAGCCAGCTGTTGCCAAGCCTGCTACTGCGCCAACCGCCTCCACAGCCAACTCGGTGTCCGCGCCGACCCCTGCTGCTGCGACCCCGACTGCAACGCCGGTAACCCCGACGCCATCCAGTCAGTCCTGATTTTTTCCAGGAGACGAAAAATGCCCGGCCTACGAAGGTCGGGCATTTTTTTGCGCCCTTAAGGCCGTTTCGTCAGTTGTAAGTGATGGAAACGGTGACCGCGCTGACCAGGCTGCCCTGAGTGATGGCTTCACCGGTCTTATGGTAAGCCGCCGCGAGGGGAAGTACGGCCTTGTTGCCGTTCGTCGCCACAGTTCGGCTGCGCTGCTCAGGGGTGCCATTGGCGGGGATGGTCGAAAGGGTGGGCGCGCGATGTGTCAGCCACAGCGCAGTGCCTTTTGAGCCGCCGGTATTGGCAAATAACTCGCCGTTGCCCACGGCGGGTGTTCCGGCAAATAGGAAGATCACGTTACGGATATCCGATTCGCAGTCGGCGGTAACCTCGAAGTCGAGCTGGCCGGCGGAGGGGCTCGCGTCCAGGTCGGAAATCTTGATCGTTGGCAACGTAATGTTCCGATTTTCGTCGCCCGCTGCCAGGTTGCAGGTGCCGGCGTTGACTTGTCCGGTGAAACTCAAGGTGCCGGTAGTCGCGGCGTGGGCGGTGAGGCTGACGAGTCCGCCAATCATGGCCATCAGCAAGGGAATGCTTCGAAGGTACATCGGGTTTTCCTCGGGTTTCAGTTAGTTGTAGGTAATGCTGACGGTGGCGGTACTAGCCAGAGTGCCTGGGCTGACCCTGCCGTTTTTGTGGTACGCGGCGCTGAGCGGCAAGACCGCCCGATCACCGGACACCGTCACCGTGCGCTGGTCATTGACGCTGATGGTCTGAGGCACGCCATTGATGCGTGAGTAGAGCCACAGCCCTATGCCTTGGGCGGTGCCCGTATTGGCGAACAGTGCGGTGTTGTCTGGCGCGGGCGTCCCGGTAAAACGAAAGGTGACGCTGCCAGCGTCGGTGCAATTGGCGGTGAGATCGAAGTTCTGAACGCCGGCGTACGGTGCGTCTTTCAAATCGCCGACATTGATCGGGGCAAGTGTGATCAGGCGGTTGACGTCCCCGGCGGCGAGGTCACAAGTGGCGGGAGCCCGGATGAAACGTATGGCGTTGCCGAACACCAATCGAAAACTTTCCGGGACGTTATGCCACCTGTCCTCCCAGAGGCTCCCACTGGGTATGGTCCCGTCTGCCACTGTGCCCATCCTGTAGAAAGTGACTTGCGCCGAGGTGAAGCTTTG
>Ga0070662_100000359_pt1 | contig 27296 bp, 21 predicted proteins | sample KBSC53metaG_FD_65648 | JGI IMG/M metagenome (GOLD analysis project Ga0070662, IMG submission 65648) | Corn rhizosphere microbial communities from Kellogg Biological Station, Michigan, USA - KBS C5-3 metaG | ecosystem: Host-associated > Plants > Roots > Rhizosphere > Soil ...
GCATCGACCTTGGCCTGTCCTCGCAGCTTGACCTTGGCGAGACCGGCCGAGCCCTTGGCCCATCCGAACACCTCCTTGATGCGCTTGCGGCAGCGTTGGCTGATCTCATAGCCGGGGTGGCGGGTGGTGCGCTGGTCTATCGCCGTTGTCCGCATCTTGCTGGTCTTGGTGAGATGCCCGTCGATCGCGATATGCGCGGTGACGGCCCGTTTGCGCAAATCCTCGACGAACTGACGCACATCATAGGCCTTGTCGGCGCCGAGCGTGACGCGGCCGCTCCTCTTGCACCGCTCCACCATCGCCAGCGCCGCCACGCGCTCGGTGGTGCCCCAGCCTGGGTGATGCCGCCATCCACCGCCAGGCCGTTGCGATTCTCCATTAGGATATGGCCGATATAGCAAAGCCTGGCTGGCTGGCCGTCGCCCTTCTTGTAGAGCCGCGCCTCGGGATCGGTCGTGCTGGCATGCGTTTCGTTGGAGCGCTTCTCCTTGTGGATGTTGCGCTCGGCGTTGGGCCCGGCCCCTCGGGATCATCGTCGCCCCCATCCTTGCGGCGGAAGCTCTTGATCGAGGCCCCGCCTCGATCAGCGCCCCGTCCACCGAGAAATGCTCGCTCGAGATTAGCCGCTTGACCTTAGGCCGCGGCAGAACCGCGCGCAGGAACTTCGCTGCGATCTCTCCCGAAAGCAGCCGCTCCCGGTTAGTCGTGAAACTCGAATGGTCCCACACCGCCTCGTCGACACCCAGGCCGACGAACCAGCGGAACAGAAGGTCGAACTCGATCCGCTCCATCAGTTGGCGCTCCGAGCGGATGCCATAGAACGCCTGCAACAGCATCGCCCGCAGCAGCCGCTCCGGAGGGATCGAAGGCCGCCCAAGCCGAGCCGGGTAAAGCTCTGCGAAATCTCCGTCCAACGCCAAAAGCGCCGCATTCGCTATCTTCCGAATATGCCGCAACGGATGACCAGCGCGTATTCGCTCCTCCACATCCACATAAATAACGACCCGGTGCGTTCGTCAGTCCCGCGCATCACTCACCTCCAGATCCCGGAAAGTGAATCACGACAAGCCCGCCAATGCCAGCTACTTCTTCAACAGCCTGCTAGAACCGATACTTCAACGACACGCCATATGTTGCAGGATCGCCGGGAAAGCCGTCGATGAAGCCAACGGGTGTAAAGTCTATCATAGACTGCAAATACCGCTTATCCAAAATATTGCGCCCGAATACCGCCACTTCCAAGCCCGATGTACCCACGTTCAAAGTCGCACGAGCGTTCAGCAAGCCGAACGCAGGCCGGGACAGCAGCGGGTTGGCAGGCGGCACGGGCGCAAAATAGGTCTTAGATCGCCAGTCATAATCGGCAGCAATGACAAGACCGCCCAAGGGCGTCCTAAGTGCGTATTCACCTGATATGCTTACAGTGTACTTTGGCGAGTCTATAAAATGCGAGCCCAACCTTACCCCCGGCGCCGTCTGAAGGACCTTGGTATACTTTGGATCTACGTAGCCGAAGGTGCCGGAGAGCGTAACGGCGCCGAGCACAACAGTGCTTTCGAGCTCTGCGCCATTGATCCGAGCCGAGCCCGCGTTCCGAATTGACTGCGCTTGCGCTATAACGTTGCCGTTAGCATCGAGGACCGGCAGCGCGACCGTGAGTTGTATATCATCATAGCTAGATCGATAAAGGGCAGCGTTTACGCGCAAATGCCGATCTAACAGATCACTCTTGAAGCCAATTTCATAGGTGCCGAGCTTTTCAGGATCGAAGGCGGCTACGGCATCCAGCGTCGTGCCACGCAGATTGAAACCGCCCGACCGATACCCTTGGCTGTATTTGCCGTAAGCGAGGATCGTTGGGGAGATGCGGTAATCTGCGCCCACCGTGAAAGGGAAATAACGGTATTTTGCAGTAGGCAGCTTGTTCGTGCAGATCGGCGCGACTGCCGTGTTGACCCCGCACGTCACTACGGCGCGCGCGCTGTTCAGTCTCCGATTGAAAGACACGAGATTACGCGTATCCTTGGTAAAACGGATTCCACCGGTCAGCCGCAAGCGGTCTGTCAATGCGAAGGTGCCCTGCGCGAAAGCACCGCCGGACGCATTTCGGACATTCCCTTCCGTCAACACGCCGGTAGTACTGAGTTGTGGAAACAGCGTTGGAGAAAATGATAGGTCATGCGATTTCTCCAGGAAGTAATACCCCCCTATAATCCAGTCTAGCCTATCTTGAAACATTTTACCAAATAGCTGAACTTCTTCGCTATATTGATGCTGCGTGTCAACTGTGCCGGTTTGGCTACTTAGGCTGTAAGGGATCCCGTCGAGATCATTGTTAGTTCGTCGGTCGAGCGCGCGATAAGAAAATATATTTTTGAACGTCGCCCCGCCCAGCTTTCCGGTGAGGACGCTAACGCCACCGCCCAGCTTGGCCCGCAGACCCGAAAAAGGCTGTGCGTTCGTCCGCCGCGTATACGGGTCGACATACCGCGCGATACTGTCTGTGCCGCCGCTTACAAGATTGACATAGGTTGCTGCTTGCGCCGCCCCATAGACGAGTGTGACCCACTGACCGTGATTCCTGGCCCGCGTGTAGTCGCCGCCAATGAGCAGATTCCAATTGTCGTTGAGGTCGATGCTGAGTTGAGCACGAATGAAGTTCGAGTTCTGATCGTTCAGGTCCCTCCCGGAGAGCAAGCTCTTGGCGTAACCATCATGCTGGCTATGCTGGCCCACGATGCGCAGCGCCACGCCTTGGGCAACCGGGAGGTTGAGAACACCACTTAACGTGAGCAGGTTGTAATTTCCGTAAGTTCCTTCGATCGATCCTTCAAATTTATCGACCGGGCGTTTAGGTACGATATTGATTGCTCCGCCTATGGTATTGCGACCGAAAAGAGTACCCTGAGGGCCGCGCAAGACCTCGACCCGGTCGATGTCAACGAGTGCAAGGTTGGCACCAGGCGAGCGGGCGATGTAAACACCGTCCAGATAGAGCCCGACCGCCGGATCGATGGTCGGCAATGCTTCGTTCGAAATAATTCCGCGCAGTGAGATGCTCGCGTGAGTGGGATCGCCAGGAAAAGGGCGCACGTTCAACGACGGTGTTAAGCGCTGGATCGAACTGACGTCCGTAATCTGCGAGCGCTCGAGCGCCACGGCGGGCAGCGCTGTGATCGCGGTCGGAACATCCTGGAGCCGCTGCTCCCGCCTGTTCGCGGTTACGATAATTTCGGATACGCCTTGCGCTGCCGGGGCGGGCACCGATGTCGAAGGCGCAGCCTGCGCGGCAACACACTGCGGAACGGCGGCGAACGCAGCCGATACAGTCGTCAGCATCATCCTGTTTTTCATAGCTTCCTCCCCTGGGCACCGCCTTCTCCAATCCGCCCGTGCGGGCTGATCGGATCGGAGCTCGACACGCCGGGCATTTTGCCTCGGCCAAGCCTCGACAAGGCGCCGTCATCCGGCACGCCTAGTTTCTTTGCATCGATGTGAACGCCAAGCTTACATCGCAAACAGCTGCTAGCATCTCTATGTCGTCTAGGAAAGTGTCTTTCTAATCGACATAGAGAAGATATATGCGCAGTCGGTGACTGGTGCAGGTGCACTGGCGCACGGGGTGCCGCATCCTGAGGAGAGAGCGATGGCCAGATTCGGAGCGAGTGAAAGCACGCGAGCGGCACCGGAGAGCGTGCGTCAGCTCAGCGGCCCATCGCGAGCGCAGGCTTGGCGCATCCTCGCGCTGTTGACCGCTATCAACTGCCTCAATTATCTCGACCGCAACATTGTTTCGATCCTGGCGCAGCAGATTAAGGCGGACTTGCGGATCTCCGATGCGCAAATCGGCTTCCTCTATGGCACTGCTTTCGCGGTTTTCTTCTCGCTTTTCGGCATGCCGGCGGGCCGCCTCGCCGACGGTTGGACACGGCCACGGCTGCTTAGTTTGGGTATCCTGATCTGGTCCGGCGCCTCGGCAACCGCCGGCCTCACGACCAGCTTCGCGGGGTTGGCAGCCGCACGTATGGCGGTCGGCATCGGCGAATCGGTGGCTACTCCCTGCGCGCAGTCGCTCATCACGGATTCCTTCCCGCCGGGGCGACGCGCGCTCGCGGTTAGCATCTATGTTTCGGCGGTGTCCGTCGGCGGCGGCCTCGCATTGCTTCTCGGCGGCTTTCTCACGCAGCATTGGCCGGTCTGGTCCGAAGCCATGCCGGTCTTGTCTGGATTAAAGGGCTGGCAGGTCGCGTTCATGGTCGCTGGCGTGCCCGGCATCGTGCTAGCGGGTTTTGCTTGGCGCCTACCCGAGCCGGAGCGTGGTGCCCTCGATCGGATCACAAGCGCGCACAAGCGCTATCGCCTAGCCGATTTGGCAAGCGAGCTGACAGCGGTCCTGCCGCCTCTCACTCTCCTGCACATGAGCCGACATGGTGGCCGGCGCGCGGTCGCCTTGAACGTTGTGATCGCCGCTCTCCTCTGCGCGTGCGCGGCGGGATGTGTACATCTCCTAGGGGACTGGCCGCAGTTTGTCGCGCTGGCATTAGGCCTTTACGCGATGGCATCTTGGCACCAGTCGATTGCTTTGCGCGACCCGCCCTTGTTCGCGCTGATGCTGGGCAGCCGGCCGTTCGCACTGCTGTTCATAGCCACGTCACTTATAACTTGTATCAGCGGCGGGGTGGCGTTCTGGGCCGTTCCTTACGCGATCCGTAACTTCGCCCTGCCGGCGGGCGGTGCAGGGATGTTGTTTGGCCTGTTGCTGGTGGGATCGTCAGTCTCCGGGATGCTGTGCGGAGGAACTCTATGCGATCGGTGGAGCCGGCGCGACCGACGTGCTCCGGCATGGCTCGCTCTGATCGGACTGATAGCACCCGCGCCTTTCGTCTTCCTCATGTTCCTCTCCGGGCAGCTTTCCCTCTTCGTCGCCGGCTACGTCGTGTTCAGCTTCGCAAGCTATGCCTGGACCGGTGCCTGGGCATCCTTCGCTCAAGAGCTGGTGCTGCCGCGCATGCGGGGCACGGTGTCTTCGGCGATCTCGCTCGGCTCGATTTTGATCAGCCTCGCGATTGGACCGTATATGGCGGGTAGGATCGGTATGGAGACCGGGGCGCTCGCGGCTGGCGTGCTCAGCCTCTACGTCCTCGCGCTTCCCGCGCTTCTCCTTTTGCTGCTCGCGATTCGCCACCTGCCGCAGGCGCAAGCCACGATTATGGAACGGGCCCGCCTTGCGGGCGAGGACGTCAGAATCATGGCGTCCTGACCAATCGCCCCGACTTTGTCTCTTGCACGGTCAGCATCTGAATGAAGGAGATGGAATAAGGTCCAAACATATCAGTGAGGGGCGACGCCGTTTCAGCTTGGGAGGGGCAAAATCGCTCTTGCCGCTCATCTCTCTTACCGCTGTTGAAAGCATAGCTGTCCGAACCCAGCCCTTGCGCCGTTCCACCGTTCACTGCCCGCCACTTTTTATATAGCGCCTAGAAAAGTCTTGCGGCGCGTCGAGCCTTCTGTATGGTGCGCGTCTAAGCAGGAGGAGCTCCGCTAATGCGCGAGAGAAGTAAGGAGCTGGAGCTGATCATGTCCGGCATCGGCGGTCAGGGTGTCCAGCTGATCGGCAAGGCGCTGGCGCTGGCAGCGATTGCAGAGGGCCAGCATGCGCTCGTCTACGGAGAATATGGCGGGGAGATGCGGGGCGGAAAATCGCTGGTAAACGTCGTTATAGGCCCGCAGCGACTACGCGCGCTGCCGATAGTGGCAAGCGCGACACACGTGATTGCGCAGCACCAGAAATATTGGGACGAGATCCTGCCGCGCGTGGGGCCAGCAGCGCTGGTCGTTGCGGACAGCGCGATCGCCGAGCATATCCGGCTCCCCGCCCAGAAATTAGCGACAATTCCTGGTAACGAGCTTGGGCGACAGGCCGGCAACGCGATGGCCGCTGGGTTCGTTATGCTTGCGGGCTTTGCGACACTCACTGGGATCGTTACGATCGACAGCCTTATCGCTGCAATGAAGCAGCTGGTTCCGAGCTATCGTCGCCAGCACATCGAGACGAACGAGCGAGCATTGCGACTCGGCGCAGAAGCGGCCGCGTCGGCTTCTGCAGCGCTGGCGACGGCATGAACGTGGCCGCCCGTAAACTCTCCCGCGGCACGATCGTGGTCGCAGTAGATCGCTGCAAGGGCTGCGAGCTCTGCGTGCAGGCCTGCCCGGTCGAGGTGCTTACCATGTCTGAAGTTACCAACGCGAACGGGTTCCGTTTTCCCCTGCTCGCACCTGGCTGCACGGGGTGCACGGCGTGCCAGCAGGTCTGTCCCGACTATGTTTTCGAGGTCTATAAATACGAGGAGGCTGTTGATGAGCTTGCGGCTGATTGATGGCAGCGAAGCGGTGGCCGAGGCGGCGCTCAGTGCCGGACTGCGCTTCTACTCGGGCTATCCCATGTCTCCGGCTACGGATCTGCTCGAGCAACTCGCCAAGAAGCTGCCGGAACGTGGCGGCGTCTGCATCAACGCCGACACCGAGATCGAGGGCGTAAACATGGCGATTGGCGCCTCCATGACCGGGTTTCGCGCAGCGACCGGATCTTGCGGGCAGGGCCTCTCGCTCATGCAGGAGGCGATCGCCGAGGTCGCACTTAATGAGACCCCGCTCGTGATCTTCAACATGGCGCGGAGCCAGCAGGACTATTTCCAGGCGACCCGCGGCGGCGGGTGGGGTGATTACCGCACGATCGCGCTCGCGCCCAAGGACGTTCCGGAGGCCGTCGAGCTGACGCAACTCGCGTTCCACCTCTCGGACAAGTACCGCGTGCCGGCTATCGTCTACGGGGACAATATCCTGGCCCGTACCCTCACTGCAGTCGATACGAGCCCGATCGCGTTCGAGCCGCTGCCGCCGCGGGATTGGGCCCTCGACGGCACGACCGGAGGTACGGGCCGTTCCAAGCAGATCTGGACGTGGGGCGTCGGCAAGCACCACACGCCCGGCCCGGGTCCACAGCTCCATTGGCGTAATATTGCGGACAAGTTCGCGCGGATCGCCGAGACCGAACAGCGCTGGGAAGCAGGCTTCCACGAAGATGCCGAGACCATGGTCGTGGCCTTTGGCACCGCCGGAAAGTTCGTGGAATATGTCGTCGAGGACATGCGGCAAGAAGGATGGCAGGTCGGTTTCTTCCGTCCCATCACGCTCTGGCCATTTCCGGAGGATGCGCTTGAGCGTGGATGCAAGACGGCGCGTCAGGTTCTGGTGTTCGAGCTTAATGCGGGACAGATGATCGACGATGTCCGGATCAGCCTCGGCAAGCGGGTACCGATCCGGTCTATTGGCGGTATCAGCTCAGACGACGCCGGCATCAACATCGGGGATCGCATGGACGCCAGCTATATCCGCGCCCGCATCATCGAAGCGATGGAGCCAGTCTCGTGAACTACGTCGACACCACATATCCGCCGGTTCGAGAGAGCCGACAGGTCGCGAGCTTCAAGCCTGCGCTGCTGCAGACTGAGGAACACCACCTTTGTCCCGGCTGCGGCGAGCCTGTCGCCATTCGCCTCATCTGCGAGGTGATCCAGGAGCTGGGACTAGCCCAGGACACGATCTCCATCTTCGGGCATGGTTGCTACGGCGCCTTCATGTCCACTCTCGACGTGGAGACAACGCTTTGTCTGCACGGGCGCGCGCCGGCAGTGGCAACGGGTATGAAGCGTATGCGGCCGGACAAGCTGATCTGGACGATGCAGGGTGACGGCGACATGGTCAGCGAGGGCTTGGCCGAGGTGCTGCACACGGCCGCACGCGGCGAGAGCGTCACCTGCTTCATGCTGAACAATGGCGTGTTCGGCGACACTGGAGGACAGATGACGGCGGCCTCGGTTGTAGGGCAGCGTACCAAGAACACGCTCGAGGGCCGCGATCCGGGTTATCACGGATTCCCGATTACCATTGGCGAAATGGTCGCCGCGCTGCCGGGCAGCGCCTATGTCGCGCGTGGCTCCGTCCACAATGCAGGCTCGATCGCCCAGGCGAAAAAGATGATCCGACGCGGCTTTGAGCGTCAAATGGCCAATGCGGGCTTCGGGTTGGTCGAGATCCTCACTATGTGCCCGACGGGCTGGTTTCTGCCGACGAAAGACGGTCCCGAGTATATGATGGAATCGCTCGGTTCGGTGTACCCGTTGGGCATCATCAAGGATGTGGGGGCCGAGCAGCCGGCCTGAACCTTCATCGTCAGGATCATCGTTCAAGGCGGAAGAAAGCGCGTGGTCGAATATACGGTTTCGAAATTGCTGCGGATCGCTGCTGCGACAGCACCGAACCGCATCGCAGCGACGCTCGACGAAGAGGCGGTGACCTTTCGAGACTGCGATCGTAAGGCGGCTCGCTTAGCGCATGCGCTCACCAACTGGGGTGTTCGCCGACAGCACCGCGTCGTCTACTGGGCTGACATATCGCTACGGACGATCGACCTTTACTTCGCGCTATCGCACGTCGGCGCGATATTCGTGCCCGTCAATCCGGCTCTCTCGCTGCCGGAATTGCATGCGGTGATCGATTATCTCGAACCACACTTCATTGTCGCCGGTGCCGGCCATGCGGCGGCAGCAGAATCTGTCGCGCGACGCGCTGGCGTTCCCCTCGGTGTGCTCGGCGGCGGAAGGTCGTGCCCCGGTCACGATCTTGATGATGCTGCTTCCCGCGCCTCAGACGGGGCCGCACCGGATTGCGCGAGCAGCGCGGATATTCAGGTTATGTTCCTCACCAGCGGCAGCACGGGCCGGCCCAAGGCAGTGCGCATCTCGCAAAAGGCGCAATGGATGCGCTGTGCCAGTTCACCGAGCTACACCGAGGTTGGCGGCGGTCGCGGTACCGCGAACATGTTCCCGCTGTTTCATATGGCGGGCTGGCACATGACCGTTCAATCCGTTGCGCGCCGCCGGGCAGTGCATCTGGTCCAGCGAGCCTCGTCCGAGGCGCTTTGGCAGGTGATCGAGGCTCATCAACCGCAGGAGCTTTATGCGATCCCGGCGGTTTGGCGCCGCCTTCTCGACGGCGGTGCGGGTCGCGACGGGCGATGTCTCGTCCATGCTTTCACCGGCACATCGCGCGTTGAACCCGAGCTCGTGGACGCGATCCTGCAACGCTTTCAAGGCGCGCGGACCGGCGTCTATTACGGATCCACGGAGCTCGGCAACGCTATCGGGATTGGACACGATGATCTCCTCGATCATCCGTACAGCGTCGGCATCCCGCTTCCTGGGGTCGAAGCGCGCATCGAGGACGGCGAGTTGCTGCTGCGCAGCGAGACCATGATGGACGGCTACCACGCCCTCCCCGAGGAGACTGCGGCAGCCTTGCAGGGCGGCTGGTACCACACCGGCGATCTCGCCGAGGTCTCACCCGATGGTTTTTTTGAGATCGTTGGGCGGCGGCGCGAGATCATCCGCTCGGGTGGCGAGAGCATCGCTCCCGCCGAGGTCGAAGCGGCACTTCGCACGCTCCCGGATGTTGCCGATGTGGCAGTGGTCGGCCTACCGCACGAAGGCTGGGGGGAGGTTGTCTGCGCGGTTCTCGTCATGCAGGCGGGGAAGAAGACACCATCGATCGAGGCTCTCCGGGGGGCGCTGGCCGATCGCCTTGCCTCGTTCAAGCATCCGCGAATCGTTAGGGCAGCGAGCGGCCCATTGCCGCGCACGTTGGCAACCGGACAAATCCAACGGTCTCAGATTCGACAGGCGCTCATCGCGCAGGGTTGAAGGGGTAGGCCGAGGCACAGGAGAAGGATGTGCAGCTTGCACTTGCCAGCCGAATTGCGATCGTGACCGGCGCAAGCCAGGGGATCGGCAGCGCGATCGCGACGATGCTTGCTGCGGAGGGCGCGCGCGTGGTGGTGACGGCGCGCCGTCAACGAGGGATCGAAGACGTCGCACGGGCGATCACTGCGCGCGGTGGAGAGGCCGTCGCCCTGCCCTGCGATGCGCGCTCGCCCGAAAGTATAGCCAGCCTGGCCGGCGAGGTGCGCGAGCGTTTCGGAGGTGTTGACATCCTTGTCAACAATGCGGGCGGCATTCACGGTTTCGCCACGTTCGACGGCCTCACCGACGCTGATTGGATCGCCACATACGAAGTGAATGTGCTTTCAGTCGTACGCATGGTTCGCGCGTTTCGCCCGATGCTCGCGGGACGCGATGCGCGTATCGTCAACATAGCTTCGGAAACGGGGATACAGCCGGAGAGGGTATATCCACACTATGGGGCTGCCAAGGCGGCGCTCATCAATCTCTCCAAGTCGTTGTCCAAGGAACTCGGCCGCGACGGCATAGCGGTTAATTGCGTGTCGCCCGGTATCATCCGCACGGAGGGGGTAGCGTCGGGGTGGGAAGAGACCGCGCGCACTAAGAACATCTCCGTCGAGGAGGTGGAGCGCCAGTTCATGACGCTGCGGCGAGCGGGCGTGGTACGGGGCACACCCGGAACTGCGGAGGAAGTCGCAAGCCTGGTCACGTTCCTCTGCTCCGCGCGAGCATCATTCATCACCGGCGGCAATTTCCGTGTCGACGGAGGCGCCGTGAGCGCTGTCTGACGACAGGCGTTGATCGGCGCACGGTTGTCAAATAATCAACTCCGATGAGCACGAAATCGACGAACGGCACGCAGCGCGCGGGAAACGCTTCGGGGCGGCGCGAATTGGGCAAGTCCGGGATCACGCGGCAGCGTATTCTCGATGCAGCCGCCAGGATCTTCGCTGAGAAAGGTTATGGACGCACGCCTATGGGCGAGATCGCTCAGGAGGCGGGCATCCACATTACCGCGCTCTACTACCATTTTAGCACCAAAGACGACTTGGCTGAGGGCGTGATAAACCACGGGGCACAGCTGAACTACGCGCAGATCGTTGAGCGCCTGGACGAACTATCGAGGGAGGCGACCTTTATCGAGAGGTTCCGGGTGGCCGTGCGGGCGCAGCTGGAGGGCGTGGTCGCCAGACGCTCGTATGTCCTCGCCCAATCGAAGATCCTTTCCGAATTACCCGAGGCGCGTCAGGAGCGCCACCGCGCCTTGCTGCGCCAGTTGGCCGATCTATGGCGCGGGCTGCTGCGCGAAGGACGTGCCGCCGGCATGCTGCGCGAGGATCTCGACCTGAGCGTGGCACGCATGATCCTGCAAGGGAGCATCAACTGGACCATCGAGTGGTATCGCCCGGGCGGCCGCGACATCGCGGAGATCGCGGGCCAAATCGCCGATACAATCCTCACCGGCATGCAGTAGCATATTTATAGGCTGAGTAGAAAAGTCGTTGACAGAATGGGTGAGTGTCCGATAGCGGAATGATCGACGATCCGCGTAGCGGGTATCGATGAAACAAATTATCGAAGAGAGCGATGCGGTACGTCGGCACTGCATTTCGACGAGTCGGATGGACGGTCAAGGCCACTCGATCGAAGCTCGCCCGGCCGTGAGGACCGACATGGCAATGGCCAGCGATGCGGAGTTTGTAGCCTCCTCAGCCCTAACGGTGGAAACCGTGACGTGGGTCAGACACTGGAACGAGCACCTCTTCAGCTTCGCGATCACCCGGCCTCCGACTTTTCGGTTCAGGTCAGCCGAATTCGTGATGATCGGGCTCCCGCAGAACGATGGCCGGCCGCTGCTACGTGCCTATTCGATCGCTAGTCCTGCCTACCATGACGAGTTGGAGTTCCTCTCGATCAAGGTGCCCGATGGGCCGCTCACGTCGCACCTGCAAAGCATCTGTGTTTCGGACCGCATTTATCTCGGCGGGAAGCCTACGGGAACACTCGTTACTGATGCTCTTCGTTCCGGCTCGCGCCTGTTCATGCTCGCTACCGGCACGGGCCTCGCTCCTTTTCTGAGTCTCGCCCGCGATCCGGATGTCTACGAAATGTTCGCCGAGGTCATTATAGCGCACAGCGTCCGTCGTGTAGCCGATCTTGCTTTGGGGTCCGAATTGGAGGGACGGCTCGGCGACGATCTGTTGGTGTCGGAGCAAGCGATCGGCCAGTTTCATTACGTCCCCACCGTGACGCGCGAGGACTTCTACATTGGCGGTAGGCTTGATGCGGCGGTCGCAAGTGGCACCCTGTTTGCCGGGAGTTCCGGCCCGCCGCAGTTCGACCCGAGACATGATCGAATAACGATGTCTGGAAGCACACCCATTATCCGCAACTTCGCGTCGATGCTTGAAGCTGCAGGCTTCGTCGAAGGTTCTAACGCCAAGCCCCGGAGTTACGTGATCGAGCGAGTGTTTGTCGCATGACCTACATCGTCACAGATGCGTGCATACGATGCAAATACATGGACTGTGTTGAGGTCTGCCCCGTCGACTGCTTCTACGAGGGCGAGAACATGCTGGTCATCAATCCTTCCGAGTGCATCGACTGCGGCGTGTGCGAGCCAGAATGCCCTGCAGAGGCGATCCTTCCCGACACCGAGAACGGGCTCGGGAAGTGGCTGGACGTAAACACAACCTTTTCGGTGCAATGGCCGAACATCACTCGCAAGCGCGAGGCGCCAGCTGATGCCGATGAGTGGAAAGACGTGCCGAACAAATTCGAAGAGCACTTCTCTCCCCGGCCGGGGCGCAAACAGATCTGATTGCCTCAGGTCGCGGGCTGCCAACTCGTGACTATTACCTGCTAGGATAACTCAATCCTTCTCAAAGCCTTCAGCCAAGCGAACGGCGACTTTTCCCGAGAACGCTGCGCGGCGTGCCGGAACAGCGCGCACGCTGGAAGCGCGTAAGCGTGGTGTGGAGACCACGGCTACGCGGCTTCGACGATGTGTTCCTCTTGCGGGCGCCAGTTCCAGGGCATCAGTTCATCCCAGCGTGATGCGGGCCAATTGCTTGCGATCTTCTCGATGACGTCGGCGATATAGGCCTGTGGTTCAAGTCCATTGAGCTTAGCGGTCTCGATGACAGAATAGATGGCGGTGGCACGTTCGCCGCCAGCTTTGGAGTCAGCGAAAATCCAGTTCTTGCGTCCGATTGCGATGGGCCGGATCGCACGCTCTGCGATATTGTTATCGATCTCGGCGGCGCCTTCGTCGATGAAGCGCGTGAGCGCATCCTGGCGCTTACGGCCATAGCTGAGCGCTTTGGCCATGTTGGACTTGGGCGAAAGACGGCGCAGCGCATCGTCGACAACCGAGCGCAGCTCGTTCACCTGGGACCTGCTTGTGCTTTGTCGATGTTGGCGGCGCTGGTCGGGAGGCTGCCCGCGTATCTCCTCTTCAATCCGGTAAAGCGCGGCGATCCGATCGAGCAGGCCGATCATCAGCGGCATTGGGCTGGTCGCGTGGTTCTCGAATATCTTGCGCCGGAAATGTGCCCAACAAGCCACCTGGTGAATACGGTTGCCTTGGTAGAGCTTGTCAAAGCCGGCATAGGCATAGGCCTGCAACAGTCCGGTGAAGTTGCGCAGCTCGTTCTAAGGATGGACGCCGCTGCGATCAGGCGTGAAGCGATACCAGACCAGTACCGGCGACGTTGCCGCGGACCAACTGCCGAGCCTCGAGTCAATTGACTGGGGGTATTCGGCGGCCTAATCAGGTGAAAGCCAGAAAGGGCGCGCTCTCGAGGTTCGATCGATGGCGAAAATCGTCACATGAATTACGTGGACCTGTGCGTGGCTCCAGAGAGGGAATATAAATTATAGCCTGGAGAAATCATAAGCTTAAGGCTTTAGTTCGAATCCCACCCTCTCCGCCAGAGATCATTGAAAAGTAAGTCTAATTTGATGAACTCTTCCCAATTCCCTTCTACGTTCCCATCTAGCGTCAAACGATAGCCACGGAGGCAAGGACGCCATATCTGATTGGCGGCCCCGCCCCTCATCATCGATGGGGAGGGCAAGCATGATACACGGGAACAGCGCAAATGCGCCTGCGAAACACCAGACCTGTCGCCTGCCGCGCCCCGGCTTTCGCTACGAAGCGCGTGGCGGGGCTCCGCCTTGCCTCCCAGATCGCCTCCTCATCAATCGCGTCGTTCGATCGCGACAAGGAGCAGCACACCGACGGCGGCGGAGGGTTGAGCCGTGCGGACCCTCCGTTGCATCAGACTTCCGCAGTTGGAGCAACACCGATCAAATCGCTAGTGGTGGATGCGCGCGGCTGGAAGGCTGCGCGTTTGTCGAAGCCTTGCTTGGTCCAGTTCCAGATCGTGCCGGGACTGACGTCTAGAAGCAGGCCGATCTCAGCGCGCGAATAGCTGATGTTGGCGCAGATCCCCCGGAGGTCGTAAAGTGAGCTATGCGCGCTGATCCTATTCAATCAGCGCCCGAATCACCTCGACACGCCAAGCGGTAATGCGGGGGCCAAGCTTAACGGGTTTGGGGAAGCGGCCGCTTGCGACCCCGTTCCACCAAGTCGTGCGGCTGACCGGAACCACCTTCAAAATCAGGGGCAAGCGAACAAAACCTTCCATTGGCAACTGGGCAATCTTGGCCATGTCCGGTCCCTTTTCAACCTGTTGAACATGGCCCGTTGAACGAGGGCTGATTCGCTCAAGGTCAGCGTAATCGATCTCGAAATCGATCACTGGGCGCGTTGCCTTGTTCTTTTCCCTGACATTGTCTTCCGTAAGGCCCAATTTCGGTGCCGCTTCTGCAATGGCAGTTTCAAAACGCCCCTTCTTGCCGTCTGGCCTGAGCTCCCGACACCGCGCGGTTACATGGGAAACGACGCCCCTCCGTCGCTCCAATTCGCGGAATGCGTCGCGCTGCTGAGCCGTGTGATCGCCGAAAGCTTGATCCAGCGAGTTTGTAACAGGAACATCCCCCATAACTTTCTGCACCCGCCGCACGAACGCTTTTCCAACATGTTCCGGGATCTCAAGTTGCTGCTGTCCTTCGGAATCAAAGCATTCAAGGATCGAAGCAATGATGGCCAGTGGTAGACGTTCAAACAGTTCTATTTCCCAGTTAATTTCCCACGGAGATTTCACGAATGCACGCTTGTTGCTCATTAGGCGAATCCACTTCGCAATGGTTTAATCAACCTGAATCGACCGTTGGCCGAAATCGCCGTTTAGGAACAAATCCGTCGATCATACCCGTCTGAACTACCTTGATTTGGCCGCGTCGTTCGCAGAGCCATAAATAGCTGAGAAAGGCAGAGCGCGCGATTTAGAAAAGGGCAATGCTAGCGATGTCGATCGCCACGTAGTTGGCTCCAATGATAGTTCTGCCTCCGGCGAAATCGGAGATGGCCGCCGGTCGGTGGCTTTCCGTCTGGCATGGCGATCACAAGATCCAGTACGTTTGGAGCCGGAATTTTCAAGCTGGCCAATACCAGCATCTTCCATAATCCGCTCGCGCGATGTACGGGTGGCCGATGCGGTCTTTTGCTCTGGCGTTTGCGCTTGCTTGCTTGAGCCAGGTAGCTGCCGCCAAATGCATAGGCAGCGGCGACCAAGATGTTATCAATCGAGCTCTTTCGGCCGCGAACGCTCGCGCTGTGTTATGCCAAAAAGCCCGATTTCTGATAAGCAAACCGATCTTGCTCACCGCTCCCGGACAGGAGCTGACGACGGAAGGCAGCCCAGCGGAACCGCTTCAAGCCACGATCAAAGTCAGTGACGCTGCTCTGGACACAGCCATATTTTCGCGCGCCTCGAACATTCATATCCATCACATCCGTGTCGACGGCAGTCGACAGGCCCTAGGAAGGATAAACAAGGGCGGCGCACTTATCGAAATCGGCGGTAGCGTGAAGGACATCGCCGTCGATCACGTGCGAGCCTTTGATCCCCGTGGATGGTCCACGCTGCATGTCTTTGAAGGACAGCTGGATTGCGCCGGTGCCAAGATCGTGGCCAACATATTGGGGCCAGCAGGCAATGGCGGAGGGGAATGGGCCGACGGCGTTTCATTCGCTTGCCGCAACGGACTGATAGCGAACAACAGGATCGTCGATGCAACAGACGGCGCGATCGTAATCTTCGGCGCGCCGGGAACGAAAGTGCTCAACAACGTCATCATAAGCAGGTCAAAGCCGTTACTCGGCGGAATCAACCTAGTAGATTACCGGCCATTTTCTGGCGACTATACCGGCACCGTTGTTCAGGGAAACTCGATCAAGGCCACACCCAACGGACTGATCAAAGTCGCAATCGCGGTGGGACCGGCGGTATGGGGCTCGAACAGCGGCCAGCGAAATCGCGGCGGCATCGTTATCGGTAATCACATCCAAGGCCGTAATGTCAGCTTCGGGATAGCGGCGGACGGCGCTGACAATTTCCGGATTGAAGACAATGATGTAACAGGTCCCTTTTTTGGACAAAAAGGGCCCCATTGTATACCCAATCAGTTGGGCCCCGGAATAGCGTTGGCCCGGAATTCTGCGACCACCACCGGCAGCTATAGCGGTGATTTTGAAGATGGACCGCTGCGTTATAGTATCTGCATGAGTGATAAGTTGCGCCAAGTTAACTAGTTAACCTAGAATTGCACCAAAAGTGCAGCTTTGAACTGTGGCCGTTGCAATTCTTTTCGCCAGCGCCACTCGCTAAGCCGAGCTTACCAAAAGCTGTATCGCAGTGCAACCTGGCTCGCGATCCAGCTATGTTACTGATTTGTAACGATTTGTTTTTGTACCAAAATGACACATCCCTTTGCAGTGCAACATAGCGCTTGACTTAAATCGTTGGAAATATAACGTTTGATTAACTTGATTCGTGGGCAAGAAGTTAACTTTGATTGCAGCGAGCGGCAGGGCGTCCGTTGTTTTCAGTATGTTAGCGTGATGGCGGGAATGGCCTGATTGTCCCGGAGTGGTGTTAGGGGGCGTCATGGCGTTAACGACTGCGACTATTGTTGGCGGCAATACCGTTACCTTCGATCTTTCCGGTACCGAAAAAGCGCTAGCCCTCAACGCTCTTCAAGCGATCCAGTCGGGTTTCACCTCATCGTCAGTTCTTACTGATCCTTCCCAGGCGCCTTCGTCCACGCCTGGCAGGCTCAACGTGTACAATCTGGACAGCCTCGGCGTAGATTCCGTTGTAGCGGCTCCCAATACGCATGCGGTGATCATGCTGGGCGCGAATCCCGGCGGCGTAAACATTCAGGGCAATAACGGTACGGAATTGATTATCGGCAGTTCCAAGGGAGATACGATCAATCCGGGTCGTGGTGATGGAACAGTTATCGGTGGCGGCGGAAACGATTCCGTGGTGTTGCGCAACACCGGCACCGTCTATGTTGGCGTGGGTACTGGCAACGACACGGTCGACGTCGCGAATTCCAACGCACACATTATTGGCGCCGGCCCGGGCGACCGGCTGAATGTCGCTGGTGGCAATACCACAGTGAGCGCCGATGGTCCTCTTAATGCCAAAGTTTATGGTGGCGAAAGCTATTTGACGCTGAATGGTGGCTCCCTCAGCGTGGTAGGCGGAAACAACCATGTCACCGTAGCGGGTGGCCAGGAATTCGTTTCGGTGGGCGGGAGCGCCACGCTTGATATCGTCTTCCAATCGCAGGGCCAACACACCGTAACAGGATTGCCGGCTACCATTCACCAGCAATCCAGCGGCGACTACAAGCTCGTCCTTAACGGCCAGGATACAATTTACCTGGGCGCGGGCAACGATACGATCACGCAGGATTTCGCTTCCACGGTTTATGGCGGCTCGGGTAGCCTGGACTATACCGGTGGCTCTGGTCGCGACTCCGTGATGGCTGGCAGCGGCAACGCGACCTTGTTGGGCGGTGGCGGAGCGGATACTCTGATCGGTGGCATTGGCCGCAGCACCCTGAATGGCGGCAGTGGATCCGATCTCCTCATCGGCGGCAGCTTCCGCGATACCATGGCCGGTGGCGGCGGAAGCGATCTGTTCCGGTTCGCTACCTCGGCGGCCGGAGGCGCGCACACGATCACGGACTTCGTCAAGGGCCAGGACAAGATCGACCTTACAGGCGGCGGCTATTCACTTGCCGATATCGCAAGCAAGACGGTCAGTGGCAGCGACACCACTGTGACGTTCGACGACGGCACGAAGATCGTCCTGAAGAATTTCAAGAATCTCAGCAATTCGGACTTCATCTGATAATCGCCTGAATCCGGCCCGCGGCCCAAGCCGCATTCACAATTTCTTTATCCCGTCGCCCGAAGGAGTTATGGCATGCTTGCAGGAGCGTGCGTCAGTGATTTTTGGGAACGGATCGGAAAAGCGTAGCCAGTTAGCGCGACAGGCTCAGTTTTTGGGCATTCGCGGTTAACCATGGAATCGGCTCGCGCTGCGTTTCTCATTAAGCCGGCTGATGTAGACAGCGAAATCGTAACTTTGCTGCGGGGCGTAACGAATGCCGGCAAGGCAGCCAAACCGTCCCTGGCGCTTAGGTTGGCGGATCGAGCGCATCGGCTGGCGCCGACGTCACTGGAAATAGTCCGGCTTTATTCCTCGCTACTTATAAGGAACGGTTTCCCTACGGAAGCCGCAGCCATCATCAGCGAACTGAAAGACGGCGTGCCGGACGCTCAACTCGCGGCAGTCGACGTAGAGGCCTCTCTCGCCCTGGCAGATCTAGAAGCGGCTGCCATTAAGCTCGAATCCTATCTGGCCCTTTTTGCCGTCTCACCCTGGTCAGCCCTCGCCAAAGTGGCGAGGCGCGTTGTTGAACAGACCGGCCCCACCTGCGCCGGATGGATCGGTGTAACGCCGGAATTCAACCTGATCGGGGATCTGAGGAAAGCTAGCAATTGCGAACCAATTGCATTGGAGGCTACTTACCCGGGCGAAGCGCCGCTGCTCCAGCAGATTGATTGTTCCGGTGGTTGGTCCAAAGAGGACGGCCTGAGTTCGATCCGTGCCATGCATGGCCTACGGATCGCCTCGGCAGCTTGGCAGCAACCTGCAATCGGCGCGACCGTTTCAATTCCCGAATCATTCGGCTTCACCTGCTCAGTGGCAACGGGCTCGGGCGGTTTGAGGGGGAGCCTGCGCTTATCATGGTTACCGCCGGAAGTGGTGCCATCCGTTGTCGCCGTCTCCGGCAAGGTCACGCGCGACATCTGGCTGGAGCCCGACCCGGATCAGCTTGGCGCACATATGTTCGAAATGAAGGCGGGGACCTTCCGGCGGTGGCGTCACTCAACTGTCGATCTTTATGTCAGACTTCCGGATGGCAGACAGGAGCAATTTTGCGGCTCGCCTTATCCGCTGGCACCGGTCAAGCCCTACGAGGGAGCCGGTGTCAAGGCCCCAAAGACCATTCGAGCGCCGCGCGACTCAGTGATCAAGATCATCATTCCTGTCTATGGCGGGCGGGAGGATGCGGTTAGATGTATTGAGAGCGTACGCGCGACTGTGCCGGACGATGTCGATATAGTCGTTATCGACGATGCGTCGCCGGACAGTGCATTAACGACGTATCTCCGAGAATTTGCGGATTCCGGAGCGATAAAGCTCCTCTCCAACCTTCACAACATGGGATTTCCAGCCAGTGTCAATCGCGGGATGGCGGAAGCGGCTGGGTACGACATCATCATCCTTAATTCCGACACGGTCGTATTTCCCGGTTGGCTTGAGCGCATGCGCGCCCACGCCGATGCCAATCCGGAATATGCGACGATTACTCCGCTCTCGAATGTGGGTTCAATCGCGAGCTATCCGGCGAATGAAGACCCGCTATGTTCGCATGACCGTGCTGAATTGCGCGATCGCCACGCAGCAATTGCCAATGCCGGTCAACTTGTAGAAGCGCCCACAGGGGTAGGCTTCTGCATGTTCCTGCGCAGGGCGGCAATTGATCAGGTTGGCCCCTTTGACGAAGCACTTTTTTCGCTCGGCTATGGCGAAGAGAATGATTTTTGCATGCGTGCTAGCTCACATGGATGGAAGCACGGGATAGCATGCGACATATATGTGCTCCACCGCGGCGGGATCTCCTTCGGACCGCGCAAGCATGCGCTGATGGCACGCAATGGCGCCATCTTGAACGAACGCCACCCTTCCTATTCTTCATCTGTCGAAGATTTCGCATCCCGCGACCCACTTGCTCCCTTCCGGCGAGCGCTGGGCGAGGCCGAAGTCGCTCTCCAAGACAAGCAATGCCTCGTCGTCAGCCTGGGACTAAGGGGAGGTGTGGAACGGCAGGTGAATGCCAGGCTCAATCAACTTCGGGAGGACGGTTATTCACCAATTCTCATCCGCCCCACCGTAGACGGCAAACAGCTCCAGATCGACAACGCGCAAACCCCGGCCGGGGAGCTATGCTATGACCTTCCAAGAGACGCTGGCGCGTTTGAATCGTTTCTGGAACGCTGCAGGATTGAGCATCTTGAGATTCACCACTATCTCGGCATTCCTGATGCTATCATCGAAACGTGCATCAATCATTCGCCATCTTTCGACATCTACATCCATGATTTCAGTTGGTACTGCCCTCGCCTGACATTGCTGGGGCTTTCCAACCTGTATTGCGGCGAACCCGACATAGACAGGTGTGAGCAGTGCGTAAGCCTATTGGGATCGGCGTTGCATGAGGAGATATCGGTCGCCAATCTGCGCGCGCGTAGCGAGCGATGGTTCTCACAAGCCCGACGTTTGATTGTTCCGAGCGAGGACACCGCTGCACGATATCGAAACCACTTCCCCCGCCTGCTCTTCGAAATCCAGTCATGGGAGTCCGAGTTCGAACCGATTAGGGTGAATTCCCCTTCGGTCGACGCACCTCTCAAGATCGCGGTCATCGGCGCAATCGGCGATCAAAAAGGGTATGATTTTCTGCTGGAATGTGCCCGCTATGCGGCGCTGCGTGACCTCCCCGTCGAATTCATCGTGTTCGGCTTCACTCAAGACGATCAACGTCTGATGCAAACGGGAAAGGTGTTTATCACCGGCCGGTACGAGGAGGATGAAATCGGCCACCTCCTTCAGCGAGAGGCGCCTGCGGCGGCGGTGTTTTTGTCGGTAACTCCTGAAACGTGGTGCTTTTCGCTCAGCCACGCGATGCGCGCCGGTCTTCCCATATTGGCTTTCGATCACGGCGCCGTCGCGGAACGGTTGAAGGCGAGCAAAGTCGAATATGAGCTGGTTGATCTTGGCGTAACGGCGCAGAAGCTTTACCGCGCGCTTGTCGATCTGGTGGGACGACATCGCGATAATTTGGCGTCTGGTCGTACACCAAATTTACATTCCGAACTGGCAAGGGAAGCGAATGCGCCAAGCGTCTTTCGCCCCGAATTGCCCCCTGGAGTAGAACGCGTGCCCGTCAACGAAAACATATCCGCAACGGCCGAATTCTTGAAGTTGGCCAAAGGACTTTATCTGTTTTCCGTGGTGTCGGATAATGAAGAGCCCTCTGATGAAGGCAATGCTCTTCCTGCTGTTCAAATCAGTACAGCGCCGGGAAGCCGGCAGGGGGCGGTAGAATATCTTGGCTCCAGAAATGTCGGCCAACATTGGCTTTACCGATCGGGAGACAACCTCGTTCTCAAGGTCACTCAAAGCTCTACGGATATTGTCGTAACGCTCGTTACGCGGCCCAATCTAAAGCCGCTCCAGATCGATGTTCAAAGGCTCGAAGGCGAACATGACATCACTGGTTGGCATGGAGCCGGCTCATCTCAACCTGCGTCGTTTACGGGCAACCCTCAATCCCAGCTTGCAGGTGCCAACATCGTACCGCCCCTCCCGCCTACATCAGCGGATTGTCTCAAGTCACAAATAGTTGTTCACGTTCAAAATGTGGGTGACATGGTATTCTTTGATCAAAGCTGGGCTGGCGCGTCGGACCGGAAGTTGTCGATCGAAGCATTTGCCATCACTCCGATGCTGAACATAGCCCCTGATGGAATAGAATATAAATGCCTGATGGCAACCGGCATGGAAAGCCATTGGGTCGAGCAGGGACAGCCCTGCGGCACGCGTGGTTTGGCCACGCCTTTGCTTGGCTTTGCCGTCCGACCGAAAAACGGCTCGCGCTCCAAACGCTTCAGTTGCGAATATTTCGGTCGGTTTGCATCGGGCAAAGTGGTAGGTCCAATTCAGGATGGCCAGATGTGCGCCGGCATTGGCCCGTCTGACTATTTGGAGAGCATCTGGGTGCGCATACTCGAGCGTAGTAAGCGACCAAAGAAGGCCAGCGCGAGTGGGGCCGCAAAGACAAAAACGCAGGAGACCAATGACCCGCCTTCCGAGCGCATCGGCCCCCGATTTAGCGTCTTCCGCGAGATCGACGCTTGAGGAGAAATGATGAAGGTGCGGGGCGCGCCATAAAATGAAGGATGCGATTGCCGAACGACCAGTTCTGATCAACGCAGGCTGTGGACCTTCCGGTGCGGAGCACACGCCAAGGCTTTTCGAGCAATGGCGTCATCTTCGGGTGGACGTGGATCCTGATGTCAAGCCGGACGTGATTGCCAACGTGACGGACATGTCAGCGTTGGCAGACAATTCCGCCGACGCACTGTGGACATCGCATTGCATTGAGCATTTATACCGCCACCAAGTTCCGCTGGCTTTGCGAGAGTTCAGGCGCGTTCTCAAGAATGACGGCTTCGCCATCATCATTGTTCCGGACATCCAAGCCGTTGCTCGCTACGTCGCCGACGATAAGCTCAGCGACGTCCTTTACGAGTCCTCCGCTGGGCCGATTACACCCCACGATGTATTTTTTGGGTTAGGAACAGCGGTCGCCGCAGGCAATGAGCACATGGCGCACAAATGTGCCTTTACGCCCAAGACCCTTTTCGAAGCACTAGGGGCAGCGGGCTTTCCCGATTTTGTAATAAGACGGCGCGAGAAAAATCTAGAGTTGGCTGCCGTAGCGCGCAAGACACCCTGGCCAAACCCTGATTATCGCAATGCCTTGTTGGATGCGCTGATGCTATGATCTACGTGTTCATTCATCAAAACTTCCCAGGTCAGTATCAACATGTTGTAAGACATCTGGCAAATGACCCGAAGAATATAGTTTATTTTATATCGCAGCCTAACGCGAACTGGATGCGCAATGTCATCAAGGTGGCTTATCATCCGGAGCAACCGGCCAATCTGATTTGTCATCCTTATACGGTCGATTTCGACGTGGCGGTTCGCAATGCGGCGGCTGTCGCGCGATCCCTCGAGATGCTACGCGACGAGGGGGTACGGCCCGACATTATCGTCGGCCATAGCGGCTGGGGCGAGACCATGTTTGTAAAGGATGTCTATCCGGACATTCCGCTCCTCACATATATGGAATTTTTTTATCATCACGCAGGCGTGGACACGGGGTTTGACCCGGAATTCCGTGGACCGCCAGATGACAGCCGCCGTCTTCGCACCAAGAACAGCGTCAATTTTCTGAGCCTCGACGCCGCCGATTGGGGTCACTCGCCCACGCATTGGCAGCGCGGTCTCTACCCGCCCGAACTGCGCTTAAGGATCAGCGTAGTCCACGAGGGTATAGATACTCAGACCATAAAACCGGATCCAAAGGCATGGTTGAAGCTTTCCCGCGAGGAAAGAACGCTGACCTCGGAAGATGAGGTCATCACCTTTGTGGCGAGAAATCTCGAGCCTTATCGCGGTTTCCACACTTTCATGCGCGCTTTGCCAGAGATAGTGCGGCGGCGCCCCAAAGCCCACATATTGATCGTGGGTGGCGATGGTGTCAGTTACGGCAGCCCCGCGCCTTCCGGCACGACTTATCGTCAATTGTTGATGAATGAAGTTGGGACTGAGCTTCCTCTTGAGCGGGTCCACTTCCTGGGGCAGCTTCCTTACGAACAATATCTCAGTCTGCTCCAGATATCCTCAGCGCATGTCTATCTGACCTACCCGTTCGTGCTGTCCTGGTCCTTCATCGAAGCGATGGCCGCAGGTTGTGCCATTATCGGATCGAAGACGGCGCCCGTCTTAGAAGTGCTGAAGGACGGCGTGAATGGGCTGGCGGTTGATTTCTTTTCTCCCGAGGACATAGCGGATAAGCTCGACATGATCCTCGACGATCCAGATCGTGCTTTGCATTTGCGGCAAGAGGCACGCCGAACCGCAGTTAGTCAGTTCGATTTGACGACGCGGCAACTGCCCCTTTGGTCGAAGCTGTTCGAAGACCTTATCTCCGGCAACAAACCTGAGATCTTTCCGAGCATGCGAGCAGAAGCGGTGCCTAAAGCCCGATCGCGATCCGGCGCACGTGGGGGCGCTGTTCCCAAAGCATCTCAGCCGGTTCGGGCCAATTAGTACGCGAGCGTTGAGCCTCAAGCTCAGGCCCGTGAGGAGAGTTCGCGGCGAATGGCCTCCAGGCGAAATCGGTAGCGTACACCAGCTGCCTCCCGATTGTACCTCCCAGCAACGAAATTCTGGCCATTTTGGGCTAGAGCCGCTCGATAAGGACTGTCGGTGCGAACCTTACGCATGAGATTGGCTGCTTCATCGATATCTGGCTCCGCCCAACTCAGCCCGGCAGAAAATGGATATTCGTGCTCGCGGATAACAACAGCGCGTGCCGGCACCAGAGCCGCAGTGTTTCCGTTACAGAAGTCGAGATTTCCTGACCAATCGGTCGCGATCACGGGTTTGCCCAGCAGCATGGCTTCGGCAAGCGTACGTCCAAAACCTTCGGCGCGATGCAGCGAAACGACAGCATCACATGCCGACATGAGCCCCAATACATCGATTCGCGGAAGCGTCTCATCAATGATCCGGATGCGACGGTCCGCATCAGCGTGAGCAAGGAGCGTGGCGAATTCGGCACTTGCGCGATCTGAATTCATCGTCTTCAGAATAAGGCTCACGGATTGATCGGTAGCATCGAATGCCTCCGAGAATGCGCGAACCAGCCCGAGCGGGTTTTTCCGCGCGACGAAGGAACTCCAGTCGAAGACGAAAAGGAAGCTGAAGCAATCGCGTGGTAAACTGAATCTACCGTGATCCACAGGGACGTCACCTGTCAGCTCGACACAGGGGGGCATGCGTATGACGGGCGCACGTGACCTAGGCAAAAAAGCTTCGCAAATATGCTGCGTAGCAACCCAAATCTCGTCGACCAGCTCACAGATTGGGGTTAGCTGATCTGGCCACACCGACAATTCCCACGGCCAGTACCCAACATTGTATCGCCCCGAAAAAAGCGAGGGCGATTTTAGATAGACTTCGAGGGTATCGATCGGGCTCATGCAAAAAATGTTGATGTCCCCTGTCGCTTCAGGAGCAATGAAGCGATCCGCACTTTCGTCTTGCTCCCGATGTGCCGCCGGATGGCAATTAAAGATCTCAAAGGGAACGCCGGCAGCTTCCAAGGCGAATGCCGTCGTGCGGATATCTTCGCCAATCCCAAACTCGCCCTTGGCAAAGCCGACCAGACTGATACGCTGTTGCAGTGAAGATCCGATATCCTGGCTCCAAGCCTGCCTTGGAAGAACTGGCTTCTCAGCCTCAAACAGGAGATCGTGCGCCCATTGCACGGCGCCCTCGGTGTGGTACCAATGGCTGAAGGCGAACACCTGTTCTGGCGAGGATAGGGGGAAATTTTCGCGCACTTCAGCTACGCCCTCCCATAACAACAACGCAGAAAGCGGCAGTCTAGCTTTCGCGTCTATGAGATGCTGCAATCTGGCAAGCTGATCCGATGATAGTAGGAACCGACGGCGATGCTCTTGCAACCCGAACGAAATGGCCCAGCGCAGAAGAATGCGCCGCCCCAACTGGGTTTGCAGATCAAGACCTTGCTTTAGTGCGTCGCTAAGCTCCCTTAGCCCGAGAAAGTAACGGGATATCGGCAGCTCGACGTCCTGCACTATCCCGGGAGCAGGCTCCGTAAGCCATTGCAGATAGCCTCGCCACAGCTCGGGCGCGAGACGCTTGGCAAGCTCGGGATATTCATCAAGCCCAAAATTGTACCACCAGGTGAGGAAGCGCAGAACACTCGGCTCGTCGAACGGCCCGCTGGGCACCACATCCCCCCGCAAGGATGCCAGCAGAAATAGATCGCGCCCCAACAAAGCGCTGAAGGGATCGCCTTCCATGATCTAGCCGCGCGCCCGTGGCATGGGCGGCACGATCTGTGATGGTCGGTTGCTTTGCATGTTCTCAAAGGCTAGGATTCCTCGCGATTGGTTGTCAATCTTGTGGAGCGCGTGCGGGAAGGCTATCGAGTGAATTCGACCCCCATAATAATAATGTCTTTCAATCGGCCGCAATTTCTCCGGCCGGTTCTGAAATCTCTTATAGATCAAGCTGACGATTCTCTCGCCGGACGCTCGGTTCACTTGTTCCAGGACGGAGCGGTGAATCAATATTCTAGGATCAGATACGCTGCCGATTCCGAAATCGATGAGTCGGTGGACGTGTTCAAAGAGCATTTTCCGAATGGGGTAGTTCATCGCGCCCCGTTCAACATCGGCATAATGGAAAATTTCAGAAGAGCAGAACGGTTTGTATTTGAAGAAAACGAATTTTCTTGCGCCTACTTTTTTGAGGATGATCTTATCCTGTCTCCAAATTACCTCACCGTTATGGATACGATACAACGATGGGGAGAAGATACGAACCGGATCTCTTATTTCGCAGCCTACGGTAACTACTACGCACCGCAAGCCGAAGCGTTGGAACATAAGGGAGAGTTCATAACATTGGATCACCACTGGGCATTTGGACTTTACCGAGAACATTGGAAAGCGATGCAGCCACTGTTGAAGCCATACGAGGCGGTCGTGTTCGGTACGGATTATTCCAGGCGAGACCATCGCAAAATTTTTGCGCTCTACGAGTCGGAAGCCGCCTCACCGCGGGCTTCCTCTCAGGACGCCGCAAAGGCATTCGCCTCCCAGAAGCTCGGACTGTGGAGATGTAACACGTTCACCACATACGCTAAATATATTGGCAACACTGGCCAACATATGACCCCTGAGCTTTTTCGTGAAATTGGGTTTGATCGCGCAATCATTCAGCGCCACGTCGGTTCGCTTAGATTTCCTACGCATGAGGATATCCTGAGCAAGCTGTCAGCCCAGGCAAATCTATTCAAGGAGGTCAGACAGTACGAACTCAACAGTCTCCTCAGAAATTTGCCGCCGCGGGAACTTAATCCATTGCGCTTATGTGAGGAGCAGGATGTAATAAATGGATACCGCCTATTTCTTGCGCGGGATCCAGAATCCGAAAGCGTCGTTAAATCACTCGCTGGGCGACATAGCGTTATAGATTTCATATCTGGGCTGGTGCGTTCGGAGGAGTTCCAAAGCCTGGGCGGAAACCTCGCCCAAAGGCCGTCAACGCGAGATGATGTCACCTACTCCTATAGACTGGCGCTCCATAGAGAGCCTGAGAGCGAGATCATATTTGC
>Ga0070662_100000373_pt1 | contig 26737 bp, 20 predicted proteins | sample KBSC53metaG_FD_65648 | JGI IMG/M metagenome (GOLD analysis project Ga0070662, IMG submission 65648) | Corn rhizosphere microbial communities from Kellogg Biological Station, Michigan, USA - KBS C5-3 metaG | ecosystem: Host-associated > Plants > Roots > Rhizosphere > Soil ...
GGTGGTGCGGTGGTGCGGTGGTGCGGTGGTGCGGTGGTGCGGTGGTGCGGTGGTGCGGTGGTGCGGTGGTGCGGTGGTGCGGTGGTGGTTCGGGCCGGCCGCGAACCGGGTCGCGGCCGGCGGATGTCCCCCTTCACGTGCGGAGGCGTTGATGAAGAAGATGCGGCTGGACGTGGACGAGATCCGCGTCGCGAAGTTCGAGACCACGCCGGGCGAGCCGGCGAACGGCACCGTGGTGGGCCAGGACGCGGCGCCCACCGGATTGACGCTCTGCTTCCGCGACACCTGCTGGTGGGACAGCTGCATCACGGGCCCGCCGCCCCCCTGCCAGCCCTGCCTGGAGCACGGAGCGTGATCACGACGCCCCGCCGCACCCCAGCCGGCGGGGCGTCGTGCGGTCGTCCGCTCGTCGTCCCGCGTAGTTCCAGGTTTCTACAGGATCTCGTTCCCCGCTGGCTGAACGTTACGGGACGATCTTTCGCGAACCGTGCCGCGCCGATGCCTCCGCGCACCATGGGGCGAAGTACCGCGCGCGGCAGGGTATGGCGCGCGCCTGAACGCCGCACGAAGGGCCGCGGCGCAGACGTGGCGCGTATTTTGTATCCTGGTGAATGATGCAACGGGATGCCGGGGCAGGATCGGCCTCACGGGTCCCGCGCGGTCGGCGGGCGGAGATCGGCGTCGCGCCCGGGCGCGAGCCCCGGGCCCGGTGGTTCCCTTTCAATGGGAGGTAGACCATGAAGAAGCTCCGGATGGACCTGGACCAGCTGGTCGTGGAGCGGTTCGAGACGGTGGTGGACGAGGAGAAGGAGGGCACCGTGCTGGCGAACGGACTGCTCACCAGGACCGCGGACTGCGGGAGCTGCCTCATCGACAGCTGCGTGACGGGAAGCATGCGTCCCTGTGCCAACTGCCCGTGACCGCGGGCGCCCGTCCACGGTGACCGTGGCGGCCGGAGCCCGGGCGCGAGTCTCTTCGCGCCCGGGTGTCTGCGTTCGGCCGGGCGCCCGGCCCACAGCCTTCCGCCCGCCCGCGACCGGTTCGCGCCTCAGAGCAGCGCCACCGGGTCGCGGTCCACGATCACGCGGAGGTCGGCGGCCTTCGGGGCGCGCGGCCGCCAGCGTTCGTAGAAGTAGCGCGAGACCTTCCCCAGCGTCTGGGCGCTGTGCGAGCGCAGCAGGAAGTGCCAGCGCCAGCGGCCGCGGATGCGGTCGATCGGCGCGGGGGCGGGGCCGGTGAGCACCACGTCCTGAAGCCGCTGCGCGTCGATCAGCCCCTGCACCCATGCGGCGCCCGCCGTCGCCGCCTCCTGCGTGGGGGCCTCTTCCAGCCCGCTCACCACCACGTTCACCAGCCGCGAGTGCGGCGGGTAGATCGGCTCGCGGCGCGTCTCCAGCTCCTTGGCGGCGAAGGCCAGAAAGTCGTGCTCCATCGCCGCCACCACCGCGTAGTGGTTGGGGAGCGAGGTCTGGATGAACACCTCGCCGCCCTTCGGTCCTCTCCCGGCTCGCCCGGCGACCTGCGTCAGCAGCTGGAAGGTGCGCTCCGTCGCGCGGAAGTCGGGGAGGTGGATCCCCACGTCGGCGTTGATCACCCCCACCAGCGTCACGTTGGGAAAGTCGAGCCCCTTCGCGATCATCTGTGTGCCCATCAGGATGTCCACCTCGCGGCGCTCCACGCGGCCCAGGATCTCGTGGTGGCTCCACTTCCCGCTGGTGGTGTCCACGTCCATCCGGGCGATGCGGGCGCTGGGGAAGGTCTCGGCCACGGTGCGCTCCACCTGCTCGGTCCCCACGCCCTTGAAGCTCAGGTCCCTGCTGCCGCAGGCGGAGCAGTGGCTGGGCGACGGCTCCTCGTGCAGGCAGTAGTGGCAGGTGAGCCGCGCGCGCCGCCGGTGGAACGTCAATGACACGTTGCAGTTGGGGCACTGCCACACGAACCCGCACTCGCGGCACTGCACGAAGTTGGCGTACCCGCGCCGGTTGAGCAGCAGGATGGTCTGCTCCTGCCGCCGGATCCGCTCGCGCACCGCGTCGGCCAGCACGTCGCTCAGGATCACGGGCCCGCGCTCCACGCCGGGGCCCGTCGTGTCGCGCTGGCGCTTGCGCTCGGCCTTCAGGTCCACGATGCGGATCGGCGGCAGCGGCTGGCCGCCCACGCGCTCGGGTAGCTCCAGCAGGTGGTACTTCCCGCTCTCCGCGTTCGCCCAGCTCTCCAGCGAAGGCGTGGCGCTGCCCAGGAGACAGACCGCGCCCTCGATCCGCGCGCGGACCACGGCGACCTCGCGGGCGTGGTAGCGCGGGCTCTCGCCCTGCTTGTAGCTGCTCTCGTGCTCCTCGTCCACCACGATCGCGCCCAGCTCCGGCAGCGGCGCGAAGATCGCCGACCGCGCGCCGACCACGATCCGCTTCTCGCCCGATCTCAGCGCCCGCCACTCGTCGTAGCGCTCGCCGTCGGAGAGGGCGGAGTGGAGCACGGCCACGCGGTCGCCGAACACGGCCTTGAAGCGCCCCACCGTCTGCGGCGTCAGCGCGATCTCGGGGACCAGGACGATGGCGGTGCGCTTCTGCCGCTCCACCACCTCGCGCAGCAGCTCGATGTACACCAGCGTCTTGCCGGACCCGGTGACGCCGCGCAGCAGGTACGTCCCCGGCTCGGGCGTGCGCGAGGCGGCCACCAGCCGGCGGATCACCCCGGCCTGCGCGGGCGTCGGCTTGTGCTCCGGCGCCACGCCGGCTTCCACGCCCGCGTACGGATCGCGCGACACCTCCTCCTCGGCGATGTCGGCCACCTCCTTCTTCACCAGCGCGTTGACGAGGGCGTAGGTGTAGCCGAGCTCGTTGACCAGGTGCGTGACCTCGGCGGCGCCGCCCATCGCCTCCACCAGCTCGAACAGCTCGCGCTGGCGCTGCGCGCGGCCGAAGACTTTCTCCCGCCCCAGCAGGCTGGCCACCTCGCGCACGCGGAGAACGCGGTGCGTCTTCACCGGCGGCCCCACGCGCGGCCCCTCGGTGATCACGCGCACCAGCCCGATGTCCTCCAGCTTGCGGATGGTGGGCCACCAGACGCGGTCGCCCAGCTCGCGCCGCACGCGCTGCAGCGGCTGCGGCCCGTCGCGGTTGCGCAGCCACTCGATCAGCTTCAGCTCCAGCGCGGCCAGGTCGCGCCCCGGCGCCATCCCCCCCGACAGCGCCACGTAGTCGGTGGACGAATCGGTGAGCCCCGCCGGGAGCGCCGTCCGCAGCACCTGTCCCAGGGGAGCGAGATAGTACTCCGCGATCCACCGGCACAGGCGGAGGACGGCCGGCGTGGCGCTGGGCGACGCGTCCAGCACCCCGACGATGGTCTTCGTCTTCTCGGGGTTCTGGACGTTCGCCTCGTCGCGCACCCGGTCGATCCACCCGATGATCTCCTTGTTGCCGAACGGCGCCAGCACGCGCGCGCCGGGCCGCGCCTGCTGGCGCAGCCCGTCGGGCACGCGGTAGGTGAACGTCCGCGTGAGCGGCAGCGGAAGGGCGACGTCTACGTACAACTGCGCAGGGGACAGGGAACAGGGGACAGGGGACAGGGGACAGCGGGCGCAGGAAGAAGCTAACAGGCGGGGCAAGGTTCACTCGGCGCAAGCTGGACGCTTTGGTGCGCGATGCCGCGGAGACGCGAAAAAGCCTCTCCTCCGCGGTTGGAAGAGAGGCTTCTCGACACCCGGCGTCGACGCTGCCGCCCTACTCCCCCTCCGCCGCGCTGGTCTCCGCCACCACCGGCGCGGCCTTGCACAGGCGCACCACGGTCACGCGGCGCTCCTCGGTCTGCTCCACGCGCAGCTCGGTGTCGCCGTCGATCCCCGGCGCCTGGACGGTGTCGCCCACGGTGGGGATGCGGCCCAGGGTGCCGAAGACGTAGCCGCCCAACGTGTCGAACTCCTCCTCGGGCAGTCTCAACGCGAAGCGGTCGTTCACCTCGCCCAGGCTCACCCCGCCGTCGATCAGCGTGTCGCCCTCGGGCGTCGCCTCGAACTCCAGCTCGGGCTCGTCGTACTCGTCGGCGATCTCGCCCACGATCTCTTCCAGCAGGTCTTCCATGGTCACCAGGCCGTGCGTGCCGCCGTACTCGTCCAGCACGATGGCCAGGTGCACCTTCTGGCTGCGCAGCTCCTGCAGCAGCTCGCTCACCAGCTTGGTGCCGGGGACGAAGTAGGCCGGGCGCAGGATCGACTTGAGGTCGAACCCCGTCTGTTCCAGTTCCTCGCGCTTCGCCAGCAGGGGCAGGAGATCCTTGGTCAGCACGACGCCGACGATGGAATCGACCGAGCCCTCGTAGACGGGGTAGCGCGAGTGGCCCTCCTCGATCGCCACGCGCACCAGCTCGTCGAAGGTGATCGCCGAGTCCAGCGCGATCATGGCGGTGCGCGGCGTCATCACCTCGCGCGCCACCGTCTCGCCGAACTCGATCACCCCGCGGATCATGTCGCGCTCGTCCTGCTCGATCTCGCCCGGGTCGGCGCCGTGCGTCACCAGCATGCGCAGCTCCTCGGGGGTCTGCATCAGCGGGTGGAAGCCGGTGCCGCGCACGCCGAACGCCCGCACCCCGCCGCGCACCAGGAACGACAGCGGCCGGGTGATGGGGAAGAGCGCCACCGACAGCAGCTCCAGGAAGGGGATGCTGACGTGCGCGGTGATCCACTCGGCGCGGTGGATGGCGATCAGCTTGGGCACCTGCTGGCCCAGCGTGGCGTGCAGGAGGACCGCGGACGCCAGCGCCACCAGCGTGGACGCCCACGGCACCAGGCCCAGCGGGTCCAGGAAGCGGCGCGCCACCAGGATGGCCACGTAGCCCAGCAGCATGCTGAGCGTGCTGCGCGCGATCTGGCCGGCGAACACCAGCTCCTCGAGCCGCTCCAGAGGCGGCAGGATGCGCTGGTTGCGCGGGTCGCCCAGGCGCGGGCTGGTTTCGATGCGGGAACGGCGGACCGCGATGAGGGCGAACTCGGCGGCCACGAGAAAGGCGTTGGCCAGGACCAGCGCCAGCGCGATGAAGAGGGGGAGACTACTCGGGTCGGGGTCCATTGAGGGGGTTCGGGGTACTCAGGAGCCCCGGTCAGCGGGGCCCCGCAGGCGCGCGGCGCCGCGCATGGGCGGGGATGGCGGACGTCTGAGCGTCCGGTCCCCGTCCGCGAGGCCGCGCGGCGGCGCCGTCAGGCCGCGGCGCTCTCCGCCTCTTCCGCGGCGGCCGGAGCGCGGGAGATCACCGGGCGGCAGAACCGCATCCCGATCTCCTCCAGCTCCTTGAGCTCCTTCGGCTTGAGCGCCGGGTAGCGCTCGCCCAGGAACTCGATGGTTTCCTTCATCCAGTCGACCTGCTGCTCTTCGCTCGCGTGCAGCACGCCGCAGCGGTTGATGTGCGAGAACAGCTCGTTGCGCGCCTCGTCCAGGGCCGTGGGACGGCTGCTGGGACGGCGGTCGCGGTCGCGGTCACGATTACGGCTCAAAGCTCCTCCTGGTCTCCAAAAGAACGAACCCTCGCGCGGAGGGTGGAACGACAATGCACGTGTGGCTCAAATCTAACACTTTCCGGCCTCGCGCGAAACCACGCGTTCCGGTCCGGCGCTTGCGATTCCGTGCCGCTTGCTACCCCCGCAGCCGCATTCGGTTCAGAGGCCGATGACGCCGCTCCCCACGCGCCGAACCCCGCTCGCCCGCCGCCGCCTCTCCACCCCCGAGTGGTGGGTGCCCATGGGCCTGCGTGCGGAAACCAGCGACGTGGGCCGCTACCGCATCCACTGGGTGCACGCCGGCGCCGGCGACGAGACGGTGGTGCTGCTGCACGGGCTCTCGGGGTCGAGCCGCTGGTGGCAGCGCAACATCCCGGCCCTGGCGGGTAGCAGGCGCGTGGTGATCCCCGACGTGATCGGCTTCGGCCGCAGCCGCGCGCCCGGACGCCTTCCCGGGATGCCCGAGCTGGCCGACCGTTTCGCCGAGTGGATCGCTGCGCTGGGGGATGACCCCGTCCACCTGGTGGGCCATTCGATGGGCGGCCACCTCTCGATCCACCTGGCCGCGCGCCACCCCGGGCTCGTGCGCCGGCTGGTGCTGGTGGACGCGGCGGGGATCCCGCGCGAGCGGACGCCCCGCAACCTGGTCCGTTTCGCCTACGAGGTGGCCCCGCCGCGCCGCTGGGGCGATCCCCGCTTCCTGCCGGTGATCTGGCGCGACGCGCTGGTGGCCGGCCCGTTCACGGTGCTCACCGGCCTGCTCAACATCCTGCGCGACGACGTGCGCCCGCTGCTGCCGCTGGTCACCGCGCCCACGCTGATCGTGTGGGGCGCGCGCGACGGCCTGATCCCGGTGGAGAATGGCCACGAGTTGCGCCGGTCGATCCACGGCGCGCGCCTGCTGGTGATCCCGCGCGCCTACCACAACTGCATGGTGGACCGGCCGGCCGAGTTCAACGCCGCCGTGCTGCGGTTCCTGGACGGGGACGAGGTGGGGGAGTGAGATCCATCCGCGCCCGCCGGTCCCGCGGGCCCTCACCCCGGCGCCCGGGCGCGGCTGCGTCGCGTCCCGGACGCCTGTCCCTCTCCCAGAAACAGCCTGGGAGAGGGACCCGGGGGCGCCGCGCGCGGCTACCTGGACCGCGGTGGATGCCCGTACCGCGCGCGTTCACCCCGGCGGAGCGCGAGCCGGTAGTCCGCGAAGGCGGACTTCGTGTGGTCGTTGCAGCGAATTCATCCGCCCTGGCCGGGCCGCGGGCGCGATGACCGTCCCGTCCGGCGACGCGGCCGTGGCGTGGAGCCGCGAGCGGTGGGTGCGCGTGGGCCCGTTCGACGTGCGCTACCGCGAGGCGGGCGACGGTCCGGCGGTCGTCCTGGTCCACGGCCTGGGGCTGTCGGCGGACTTCTGGTGGAAGAACGGGCCGCCGCTGGCCGCCGCGGGGTTCCGCGTGCTCGCGCCGGACCTGCCGGGGTTCGGAAAGACGGAGGGGCCGCCGTACCTGTCGGTCGAGGACCAGGCCCAGTTCGTGGCCGCCTGGGCGGAGGCGCTGGAGCTGGGCCCCGCCGCGTACGTGGGACATTCCGTGAGCTGCCAGGCCTCGCTCCAGCTCGCGGCGGAGTGGCCCGAGCGCGTCACCGCCCTCGTGCTGGCCGCGCCGACGGGCGACCCGGCGCCGCTCAGGCTGGTGCGGCAGGCGCTGGGCTTCGTGGCCGATCCCGTCTTCGAGCCGCCGTCGCTGGTGCCGGCCGTGGGCGAGCCGTACTTCCGCGCCGGGATCCCGCGCTGGCTGCGCACCTGGTACGCGGCCGGGCGGCACGACACGATGGCCGTCGCGCGGCGGGTCACGGCGCCGGGGATCGTGATCCTGGGCCGCCACGACCCCGTGGTGCGCCGCGGCTTCGCGAAGGAGCTGGCGGAGTGCCTCCCCGGCGGACGCTGCGTGGTGCTCCCCCGCGGCGCCCACGCCGTGGTCTTCGACGCGCCGGACGACTTCAACGCCGCGGTGATCGAGTTCCTTCGCGAAATCCACTCGGCGCGCTGAGTCCGGCGCGCCGAACTCGCCACCGGTTCGTCTAGCGCCGCAGGTACACCTCCACCGCCGCCCACCTGCGGCCGCCGGCGGCGCGCACCGCCTTCACCAGCGGCGAGGCACTCGAGTCGAAGAAGTAGGTGTACCCGCACTTCCCCTCCACCTGCGCCTGGACGGTGGCGCGCGCGAGCGGAACGTCCGTGGCGATCAGCGCCAGCGATCCGGGCGTCACCCGCGCTTCGCCGGTGCGGCACCCTCCCATCCGCGTCCGCGTGACGGTCGCCGCCTCGAGCGGCGTGACCGGCCGGGCGAGGGCGCAGGCCGGGATGGCGCGGCCGGGCGGGAGCGGCTCCGTTTCCGGCAAGACGGCGCAGTCGGTGGCCAGCGTGTGGGTGCCGGCGGGAAGCAGCCGCTCGTCCCCCGGGATCGCGGGGTAGAGGAGGTGCCACTCTTCATCGGGCGTGATCTCCACCAGCGCCACGTACGCCGGGCGCTCGAGCGAGATGGTGACCTCCGCCCGTGACTCGGTGAGCGACCTGGGGGCCAGGATCGCGGGTCCGATGTCCGGCTGGGTGCCCTCCACGTACGGCGCGATGTGGACCCGGTTCGGTTCGTTGCGCCGGAGCCGCTCCACCACCTGCCGTTCGAAGCGGGTACGCACCCGATCCGGCTGCAGCATCCCCTGGTCGTGCGAGATCGCGCTCAGCAGCGCCAGCGTGCTTCCGCCGCCCGGGCGATCGGCCACCACGGCCGTCACCGTGACCGCGCCGTACGCGTGCGCCGTGTCGGCCAGGCGTTCCGGCGGGAGCATGATGCGCAGCGAGTCGGGGCCCGCGGCGCTCTGGGGCGGCGGCGCCTCCTCGTCGCGGAAGCTGAGCCGCAGGTCGTAGGATCGCCGCAGCACCTCGCCGCGAGAGAGGTCCAGCGGATACGAGGTCTCCGGGATCGGCACCTCGTGCGCCAGCGTGCTGGTGGCCCCGAAGGCGAAGATGCACGCCGCCGCCACCCCCGGCGCCAGCAGCCGCCGCAGCCGCGGGGGCGCCACGGGCCGCGGCCGGTACGCCCAGGCGGCCGGCACCGCCAGCAGCGCGGCCAGGTCCGTCACGTCGATCACCCGGTGCACGCGGAGCAGCCCCAGCGCGTTCCACGCGTCGATCAGCGGCTGCGCGGCGGGTGACTTCCAGAAGACGAAGGCGATCGCCGTCAGCGCCGCCACGGCGGTCCGGGCGCGGGGGAACACGGCGCACCAGAACACCACGAACACGAAGAGGCCCGCGACGTCCGAGAGCTTTCCCGTGAGGGCGCTGGGGTACGCCGGCTTCAGCACCAGATCGTTCGCCAGCAGCAGCGCCAGCGCGGCCAGCACCGGCGGCGCGAGCAGGGCGTCGAACCGTCTCTGCATCGGCGGGGCTCCTGGGTGGCGGGTGACGGATCGGATCGGAGCGGGAACGATGGACCAACGCGTCGACGGCGTCCGGCGTGACGGCGCAAAGGTTAGTGTCGGATGAACGCGCGGCGGGAGCAAGCTCGGCCGGCGCTTCGCTCGCCACGAATTGCCTTCCACGCCCGGCGTGGCGACTTTGCATCATCGACCCGATCCCATCTCCCGAACACCGCTGGGAGGTCCCGTGACCGCAATCGAATCGCCCGCCGAAGCCGGCGTCGCCTGGCCCCGGCTGGACCTGGACGACTGGGAGCCCACGCGCGACACGCTGCACATGTGGACGCAGATCGTGGGCAAGGTGCGGATGGCGCTGTCGCCGCCGGTGAACCACTGGTGGCACGTGCCGCTGTACGTCAGCGCGCGCGGGCTCACCACCTCGGCCATCCCGTACGGCCGCGGCACGGTGCAACTGGACTTCGACTTCATCGGGCACCAGCTCTGCATCGCCTGCAGCGACGGCGGCCGGCGCGAGGTGAAGCTGGAGCCGCGCACCACGGCGGACTTCTACCGCGAGGTGATGGCGCGGCTGAGGGAGATGGGGGTCGACGTGAAGATCTGGCCGGTGCCGGTGGAGGTGGAGAACCCGATCCCCTTCGCCGACGACACCGTGCACGCCGGCTACGACCCCGACGCCGCGCGCCGCTTCTGGACGGTGCTCGCGCGCAGCACGCACGTGATGACGGAGTTCCGCGGGTGCTTCCTGGGCAAGTGCAGCCCGGTGCACTTCTTCTGGGGGAGCTTCGACCTGGCGGTCACGCGGTTCAGCGGGCGCAAGGCGCCGCCGCACCCCGGCGCGCCCAACGTGCCCGACATCGTGACGCGCGAGGCGTACAGCCACGAGGTGAGCAGCGCCGGCTTCTGGCCCGGCGGCGGGCCGATGCGGCAGGCCATCTTCTACAGCTACGCCTACCCCGAGCCCCCCGGATTCGGGGAGCGGACGCCACGGCCGGAGGGTGCGCTCTATTCGAAGGACTGGGGCGAGTTCATCCTCCCTTACGACGCCGTCCGCCAGTCGCCACACCCCGACGCGGCGCTGAGAGCGTTCCTCGACTCGACCTACGAGGCCGCGGCGGAGCTGGCGCACTGGGACCGCGAGGCGCTGGAGAAGCCGGGGCCGACGACGCCAGGCGAGCGTTGAGAACGGGGCTTACCAGCCTCTCCCGGAACGGGGGAGGTGGACGGCCTGAGCCGGCCGGAGGGGCGCGGAGGCCGCGGCGTGCTCGTGCGCCCTCGAAGGAAGAAGAAGCCAGGGGGAAGGCCGCTACCCCAGCCGCTCCGCCAGCGCCCACGCCAGCAGCGGGAGCATGAGCTCGTGGTGGCCGGTGATGTGATAGCCGCGGCCGCCGCCGGTGCGCGTGGGGCGCTCCACCACGTTCACGCGGGTGCGGTAGTGGCGCTGCATGTCGAAGTCCACCGCGGTGAAGGCGCGCGGGGCGCCGGCGTTCAGGTTGCGGGCGACGGTGAGCGCCTTGAGGAAGACCTCGGGCATCACCACCGCGCTGCCGAAGTTGATCACCACGCCGCCGCCGTCCAGCCCCGGGAGCGCGGCGGCCAGGCGGCGGAAGTCGCGGTGGCCGGTATCGCCGATCGCCGCTCCGTTCGCCGCCGGGTGCTGGTGGATGATCTCGGCGCCCAGCGCGGGGTGCAGCGTGTACGGCACGCCCAGGCGGCGCGACTGCAGGAGGAGCGACAGCTCCGGATACGCCAGGTCCGCCCGCAGGTCCAGGTCGCGCGCCAGGCTTTCGCCCATCCCCCACCCCTCGCGCATCCCGCGCTCGAAGGCGGCGTTCATGTCGCGGCCGGTCTCGTCGGCCATCCCGAACGAGCCGTCGGCCAGCCCGGCCTCCACGTCCTCGCTGGTCCCGCCCCAGCGCGCCATCTCGTAGTCGTGGATCCCCGCGGAGCCGTTGGACGCCAGGTGCGTGGCCGCCCCGCGCCGCATCAGGTCGATCAGCAGCGGCGCCAGGCCGGTCTTCACCACGTGCCCTCCCAGCATCCACACCACCGCCTTGCGCGCGCGGGCGGCGGACGCGACCGCATCCACCACCTGCAGGAAGGCGTCGGCCTGCAGGACGTGGGGGAGGGAAGCCAGGAACGCGGCGAAGGTCCGCTCGCCCGCCCGCGACGGGGGTGGCGAGGCGAACTGCTCGGCCACGACCTTGTTGGGGCGGGCGCTCACCGGCAGGGTGCGCACAAGCGAAAGGTCCGCCTCGGGGGGGCTCCCCGCGGCGGACCCGCTCGGACGGCCGTGGTCGTCGTTCACGTGGCGTCAGACGGAGGTGGAAGAGGGGATCACGATCCGGCGCGGTAGCTGCGCAGCGACATGGTCAGCGAGCCCACCACCGGCACGCGGCTCTTGATCAGCACCGGGATGCGGCGGTCGTCGTCGCTGAAGTAGATCTCCGCGCGGCCGCCCTCGCCGAACAGGCCGTTGGTCTGGATCACCGGCTGCACCACCACGGTGCGGAAGCGGCCGGCGGGCACTTCCACCGTCTCCTTGCGGACGACGCGCAGGACCACCGGGTTGCCGCTCTCCTTGAAGTAGCGGTTGAGCGTGTACACGTCGCCCACCTCCAGCGGCAGGGTCCGGGCGTAGTACATGAAGCTCAGGTCGTCGAGCGGCCGGTCGCTGGCGATGGTGCCGGTCTCGTCCTTGTCCAGCCGGCGGTAGGTGCGGTGCGCCGGGTCGAACTCGTAGGTGCGGTTGCGGCGGTAGCGCACCTCGTGGATGCTCTGGATGAAGCGCCGCGAGAACAGCCCCTGGGTGTCGATCCAGCTCTCGTAGCGGTCGTTCACCCGCGCGATCCCCACGCTCCCCGACACCTGCATGCGGGCGTGCATGGTCTGCGCGCCGCCCACCGTTTCGGTGCCCGCCACCTCCACGAAGCCGCTCCCCACGCTCACCACGCCCAGCTTGACCTGGTAGTCGGCGCGCTCGCCCACGGCGAACGGCAGGCGCGCGCGCGAGCCGTCCTGCACCGGCGCGAACCCCGCCAGCAGCGCCACGCCGCCCACCACCGCGGCGGCCTGCGCCCATCTATTCCAAACACGAAGCGTCATCGATCCTCCAGGAAGTCACTCTACTCCGCCGGCGCCTCCCCGCCACCGCCACTTCCCTCGCCGGCGTCACGAACCCCTACGTCGCGCGGCCCCGGATCGGATGCGGCGCCGCCGTCGAATGCGACCCCGGCATCGGGTGCGCCGGCCTCGGACGATGCGTCCGCGCCACCCTCGGCGGACGATTGGCCGGCGCGCGAACGGCGAGACCTGCGCGGGCGGGAACGTCTGCGCGGGCGGGCGGGTGCCTCGCCCTCGCCTTCCTCTACGGATTCCGCGGCGCCGGGTTCCATCTCCGTGCCCACGGATACCTCGGCCGTGGCACCGGACTCCGCGTCGAACCCTGCATCCGGCGCCTCGGACCCGGCTGCCTGCGCGTCCGCGCCCTCCTGCGCGCCGGCGCGCTTGCGGCCGCGGCGGCGGGGCGGGCGGCGGCGCTTGCGCGCGGGCGGCGCGGCCTCGTCGCCCGCGGCCACCTGCGGCGCTTCGTCGGCCATCGCGGCCGCGATCGCATCCTCCGACACCTGCCCCGCGGGCGCCGGCGCGGCGTCGGCGCTCGGAGCGCCCTGGCGCTCGCGGCGCTGCTTCGGCGGGCGCTCGGGCCTGGGCGCCGGCGGGTTGGAACCCGCCGCTGGAACGTTGGGAAGTCCGCCTTCGCGGACTGCGCCCGACGACCCGCGCGGGGGGCGGGCATCGCCGCGCTCGGCGTTCGGCTGGCGCTCGCGGCGCTGCGGCCGGTCGCTCTTGGGACCGCGTTCGGGTTGACGGTCTGGCCGCGCGGCGCGGTCGCCTTGCTGGCCGCGGTCCGGCTTTCGGTCGCGCGGGCGCTCCCGCCGCGGCGAATCGGCCGGCTCCGCGTGCCGGGGCGGAGGCGAGGAGCGCGCGGGCTCCGTCTCCGGGGCCACGGCGGGCGCCGCGGCGGGCGCGGCGGATTCCGGGGGCGCGGCGGCCGCGGCCGCGCGGGCCTGGGCCAGGCGGCGCGGGGCGCTGCGGGCCAGGTTCCACAGCTCCAGCGCGGTGCTCCACGGGCGGAAGCGCGTTTCGCGCTCGCGGCTCGTGTAGCGCAGCCGCACCTCGGCGTCCTCGGCGCGGCGCACGTGGGGGGCCACGCTCAGCAGCAGCTCGGCGTTGGCGGCCCACCCGGCCTGCCTGGTCAGCAGCGGCTTGCCGTCCTGCAGCGCGCGCTTGAGCACGCTCACCCGGTAGGCGCGGAAGCCGCTGAGCGGGTCCTTGATCTCCCTGGGCAGGCTGCTGCGCGGAAGGAGCCAGGGCAGCCCCTTGCGCCCCCAGCGCAGCGAGCGCGGCAGCTCGCCCTCCACCCCGGCGACGGACGAGCCCACCACGTCGGCCCCGCCCTCCACCCGCTTGAGCAGGTTGGGGATGTCGTCGGGGCTCTCGGTGAAGTCGGCCTGCATCACCACCAGCACGTCGCGCTTGGGGTGAGTGGAAAGCCGCACCGCCTCGCGGATCAGCTTCTCCACCGCGGCCGCGTAGCCGCCCGTGCGCTCGTTGCGCAGCACGGTGACCGGGAGCACCCGCGCGTACGGCTCCAGCACCTGGGCCGTGTCGTCGGTGCTGCCGTCGTCCAGCACCAGCACGTGGTAGTCCCGCGGGAACTCCTCCATCACCTGCCGGGTCTTCCAGAGCAGGACGCCGATGGTGCGGGCTTCGTTCAGGGCGGGGATGCAGATGTAGATCACGCGTCGTCCGTCTCGTTGTCCGCGGGCGCGGAATCGGCCTCGGCATTACCCGAATCGAGGCCGGAAAGTTCCGCCGGGGGCTTCGTTTTCCAGCGTCTGTGGAACCAGAAGTACTGCTCGGGCGCCTTGCGGATCTCGCCCTCCAGGCGGGCCGCCAGCTGGGCCGTGAGCGCCTCCACGTCGGCCTCCACGTCGCCCGTGCGGATGACCGGGACGCGCTGGCCGCTCACCTCGTAGCGCACGCCCGGGCCGGGAAGTCGGCGCGCGACGCAGGCGAACACCGCCGCGCCCAGCTTGTGCGCGAACAGTGCCGGCCCGCGGTGGGTGGATGCCGGGCGGCCGAAGAAGGGGACGAACACGCCGGCCCGCCGCGCGTCCTGGTCGCCCACGATCCCGATCACGCCGTTCTTGCGCAAAAGGCGCGGCACGCGGCCGGGCGCCTCGCGCTGGGTGATGGTCTCCACCCCCAGGTTGCGGCGCAGCTGGTCGAGCCGTGCGTCCACCAGGCGGTTCCCCTGGCGGCGGACGATCGCGGCGATCGGGATGCCGCGGCTGGCGACGGTGGCCGCGGCGATCTCCCAGTTGCCGTAGTGGCCGGTCACCAGCATCACGCCCTTCCCCTCCGAGAGCGCCTCCTCCATCTGGTCCCACCCGACGGGGACGGTGCGGTCGATGATCGCCTGCCGGTCGAGCGTCCCCAGCCGCAGGATCGCCGCCGCCTCGCGCCCCAGGTGCTCGTACGCGAGCTTCGTGGTGCGGCGCACCCACGCCTCGTCGTGCTCGGGAAAGGCCAGGCGCAGGTTCTCCAGGACGACGTTGCGGCGGAGCCCCATCCCGTGCACGATCCGCCCCACGCGCCGGCCGAACGCGTCCGCGGCGCCCTCGGGGAGCGTGGCGACCGCGGTCTCGAGTGTGCGCGCCAGCGCGTACTCCACGCGGTGCGCCACCGAGTGCTTCGCGTCCGTCTGCCCGCGCGTGGACGGCGGCACCGTCATCGGCGCGGGCTTCTGCTTCAGCTCTTCAGCCATCTATCTCGCAACGAATTCCAGTATCTCGAAGGTGCGGTGCATCCGCGGCGCTGCTGCGGATGATCCAGGCTTCCACCGGGCGGTTGAAACCGCGGCAACAACGGCCCAAAGTCCGCCTTCGCGGACTCGCACGCACGGATCTGCGCGGACTGGCGGCCTTCGTTCGGCGGGTTGAAACCCGCCGCTGATTCAACCCAAGTCCGCCTTCGCGGACTGCACGCACGGATCTCACCGTGGGAGCGGAGTTCGATGGGATCGCAGTCCGCGAAGGCGGACTTCCCGAAGTTCCAGCGGCAGGTTTCAACCTGCCGATCGCGGCGGCCACACCCGGTTCAGCCGCGGGCCGACACCACGCGTTCGAACAGCGCCTCGTAGCGGTCCAGCATGCGCTCCAGCGTGAACTCGGCGCGGACGCGGGCGTGGCCGGCGGCGGCGAGGCGCGCCCGCAGTTCCGCATCGCCCGCGAGGCGCGCGATGGCGGCGGCCAGCGCGGGCGCGTCGCCGGGGGGGACGAGCAGGCCGTGCTCGCTGTCGCGCACCAGCTCCGGGGTGCCGCTGACGGCGGTGGCGATCACGGCGATCCCCGCGGCCATCGCCTCCTGCACCACGTTGGGCGCGCCCTCCACGAAGCTCGGCAGCACCAGCACGTCCAGCGCGCGCATCACGTTCGGCACGTCGCGGCGGTAGCCCAGCCAGTGTACGCGCGGCACGCCGCTCAGCGTCTCCCGCAGCGCCGCCTCGTCCGTCCCCTTGCCGGCGAAGAGCAGGTGCGCGTGCGGGACCTGTTCCGCCACGCTGCGCCACGCTTCGGCCAGGATGCGCAGCCCCTTCCGCGGCTCGAAGCTGCCCACGTAGCCGAAGCGGACGGCGTCCGGCGGCACGTCTAGCGCAACCGGCCCGGCGGACTCGAACGGGGAGGGATCGAGGCCGTTGTAGATCACCTCCACCCGCTCGGGCGCCAGCCACGGCGCCGAGGCCAGGATGGTCCGCCTGGTCGCCTCGGCGTTGGCGACGTGCGTCACCGTGCCGCCGTAGAGGACGCGTCCGCGCGGGCCGGCGGACAGCGGCTGGTCGTTGGCGTGGCGCACGATGGCCGGGATCCCCAGCACTCGCGCGACGGGGACGGTGAGCCGCACGTCCTTCTTCATCAGCGCCAGCAGAACGTCCGGGCGGTGGCGCCGAAGGGCCTTGCGGACGCGCCAGAGCACGCGCGGCGACAGGTCCATCCCCTTCAGGATCGGCTCGAAGGGCGCCACGCCGCGCATCCGCTCCTGCAGCATGGAGCCGGGGCGGCCGTAGACGATCACCTCGTGCCCGCGAGCTTGCAGCCCCCGCGCCAGCACCTCCGTCACCCGGTGCACGCCCCCCCACGCCTTCGAGGCGTTGCTCAGAACGATCCGCATCGGGTCCGGGTCGGCATCCTTGGACGGCTGAACCGCTGGGTTTGGGCGTGTCCCTCCGCTGCGCTCCGGGCCGGGCTGCGCGCGCCGCAGGCAACGATACCGCCGTTGCCAACGGCGCCGGGCCAGCGGCGGCGCGCCCGCCATCCTCCCCGGCCCGACGATCCCGCCGGCGCGCCGCCGCCGTCCCGGCCCTCCGGGCGCGCATCCCTCACGCAAGGTGTTGATGCGGCGGCGGTTATGGCCAGGCGGTCGGAACCGCGGCAACCACGGCCCGAAGTCCGCCTTCGCGGACTCCCACGCATGCATCCGCGCGGATCGGCGAGATTCCGCCGAGGGGTGATCCCTCGGCGGGTTGAAACCCGCCGCTGATCCACCCCCAGTCCGCCTTCGCGGACTCCCGCGCGACCATCCGCGCAACCAGCCGAACCCGCTCCGGCGCGGAGTTCTCCCCCTCGCGCCGGCCGCGCCAACGCTTGCCTTCCCCGCGCCGGGATCTCCCACCCCAACCTCTCCCGGTACGGGGGAGGTGGACGGCCTGAGCCGGCCGGAGGGGGCCTGCGGGCTCCGCCAGGCCGCACAAGATAGCGCCTCCGCATGATCCCCGTCCAACCCGGGGACGGGTGGATCACACCGTTGTCGCGGGGACGCGCGGGGTTGCGTGGCGCGGCGGGTTTCGGCTACACTCCGCGGCTATTCCGAACGCGCGCTGGAGCCTGTACGCGGCTCCGTTTCCATATCATCCACGGTACCATCGTGAACTTCCCGCCGGTCAGGGAGCAGCTCGACGAGATCCGCCGCGACACGCTCGAGATCGTCCCCGAAGACGAACTGGAGCGCAAGCTGGAGCGGTCGCTCAAGACCCGCACGCCGCTGGTGGTCAAGCAGGGCTTCGACCCCACGCGCCCCGACCTGCACATCGGCCACGCCGTCAGTCTCCGGAAGCTGCGCACCTTCCAGGAGCTGGGGCACGACGTGGTGTTCGTGATGGGCGGCTACACGGCCATGATCGGCGACCCCAGCGGCCGCAACGACACGCGCCCGCCGCTCACCGAGGAAGAGGTGGAGGCCCACAGCCTCACCTACGCCGAGCAGATGTTCAAGGTGCTCGACCCGGCCAGGACGCGCATCGAGAACAACGCGAAGTGGCTCAAGCCGCTCACGCTCGAGGACATCCTGAAGATCACCAGCCACTACACCGTGGCCCGGATGCTGGAGCGCGACGACTTCGAGAAGCGCTACAGGGGCGGCGTGCCGATCTCCATCGTGGAGTTCATGTACCCGCTGATGCAGGCGTACGACTCGGTGGTCCTGAAGGCCGACGTGGAGCTGGGCGGCAGCGACCAGAAGTTCAACCTGCTGGTCGCGCGCGTCCTGCAGCCGCACTGGGGCCAGGAGCCGCAGGTGTGCCTGCTGATGCCGTTGCTGCGCGGTACGGACGGTGTCGCGAAGATGTCGAAGAGCCTCGACAACTACGTGGGCGTCGCCGACGCGCCCGCCCAGATGTTCGGCCGCACCATGTCCATCCCCGACGACCTGCTGGAGGAGTGGTACCGCCTGGCCAGCGGCCTGTCGGGCGACGAACTGGAGCGCGCGGTCGACCAGGCGCGCACGGACCCGTACCGCGCCAAGCGCACCCTTGGCCGCCTGATCGCCGCTACCTACCACGGCCCCGAGGCCGGCGCCCAGGCCGAGGAGGCGTTCGACGCGCTCTTCAAGCGCAAGGAGATCCCCGACGAGATGCCCGGGTTCACGCTCTCGTCCGACGACCCCGAGCTGGGCGGCGTGCAGGACGGCGGCGTGCTGGTGACCAGGCTGCTCGTCCGCGCCGGCCTGGTCTCGTCCGGCGCCGACGCCCAGCGCCAGATCCAGCAGGGCGCGATCTCGGTCGATGGCGAGAAGGTGGCCGACCGCCTCGCGCGCATCCCCGCGAGCGGCGAGCACGTCCTCCAGCGCGGCAAACGCCACTTCGCCCGCGTTCGGTTTGGTTGACCACGCTACGGGCAGTTCCGACCGGCAGGTTGAAACCTGCCGCTGGAACCGCGGGAAGTCCGCCTTCGCGGACTGCGCTTCGGCATTAATCCATCGGCAGAACGGTCGAGCATACTGGAGGCGTGTACTCGGCGCGGATGGCCGCGTGCAGTCCGCGAAGGCGGACCTGTTGTGAATCAGCGGCGGGCATCAACCCGCCGTCCGGGGTCGGCGGCCTGGGCCCCATCCTCCTCCCCCGCCGCCACCAGCCCGCGCGCCAGCACCCCGGCCAGCGCGCGCACGTCCTCCGCGAGCTCCCGCGTCAGCCGGCCGACCACGGTGTCGCGAGGGACCGGTGTCAACTCGGGGACGGCGATCTCCGCGGGCACACGGTCCAGTCCGTCCACCAGCCCCTCCAGCGCACGCGCGGCGGCGTCGCCGAACTCCATCACGTCGGCCGCGCCCTCGGGTCGGCGGGTGGGCGCGTAGCCGAGGGCGTTGGCGGCTTCGGCGGCGCGGCGGACGTAGGCGAGCGCGGCCATCCCCGCCTCTCCCGCGCGGTCGCGGCGGGCTTCCCACAGCACCAGCTGCAGCGACTCCTCGGCGTTCAGCACGGCGAGACCGGCCGCGCGCCGCGCCGCGTCGGTCTCCGCGCGGCTGGCCGCGTGGGCGTGGCGGCGCGTGGCCACCCGGACGTACGCTGCCAGCGCGCGGATCGCCGTCGCCAGCCGGCCGCGGAACGCCAGCCCCTCGGGGGTCGGCCAGAAGACCTTCGCCGCCACCAGCGCCAGCGCGCCGCCGATCAGCGTGTTCACCATGCGGATCCCGGCCAGGTGCGGGTCCGGCGTCGACGTCTCCGCCAGCAGCACGAAGGTCGGCGTGAGCAGCGCGCTGTAGACGCCGTAGTTCACCAGCAGCACCGACACGGCGGCCACGGCCAGGGCGAACACGATCGCCAGCAGCACCGCGGGGTCGTGCACCAGCGCGATGATCCCCGCCGCCACGATCCCGCCCGCCACCGTCCCGCCGATCCTCTGCATCCCCTTCACCCAGGTGGCGCCGGCGGACGGCTGCAACACGATCAGCGCCGTCAGCGTCACCCAGTAGCCGCGCTGCACCTCAAGGTAGTGCGCCAGCGCCGTGGCGATCGCGGCGGTGGCGCCCACCCGCAGCGCGTGGCGCAGCGTGACCGAGCGGGGGGTGAGGTTCTCGCGCAGCACCTCCATCACCGTCTGCCGGCTCTCGGCGCCGCTGTCGGCCACGCGCACGCGGCGGCCGCTCTCCACCCCCGCGGCGGCCTGCCAGCCGAGCGTAGCCTCGTGCCGCAGCGTCGCCGCCAGCCGGTCGATCCATTGGATGCCCTCCGCCGGAAGCTCGGGGGCGGGGAAGGGCGGCGGCGCCGGGGCCCGTTCCCGCTCCACCGCGTCCGCCAGCTCGCGGGCCAGCGAGGCGACCTGCGCGGCGGACTCGCGCGCCGGCTCGATCCCCTCCGTCTGCCCGCTCCACGACGCCGCGTCCAGCGCGCCGCCCAGCGCGGTGAGCGCGCCGAAGGTGCGGTTGGCGGTCTCGGAAAGCATCAGCAGGCGCTCGCCGCGCCCGCTCTCGCCGGGGCGGCCGCGGCGCGTCTCGGCGAGCGTGGTGCGCGCCGCCTCGAGCCCCGAGCGGAAGCGGGCGAAGTCGCGCGGCTGGGCGTGGGCGACGGAATCGGCGTAGTCGGCCAGCGCGCGCCAGCACTCGGCCAGCGCGCCGCGGGCCGGCGCGTACGCGCGGACGGGCCACAGGAAGAGCGACAGCGCCAGCGCGAAGGCGCTCCCGGCCAGCAGCGCTCCGCCGCGCTGCGCCACCTCGCCCAGCGAGTGCGCCGGGGCCGAAAGGGAGATGACGAAGGTGATGACGGCCGACAGCCCCACCGTCCCCGACGCGGCCCCGAAGGCTCGCATGAACGCGCCGATGGTCGCCAGCGCGAAGATCAGGGGGATGGAGAGCTGCGGCCGGCCGCTGGCCACCCCGCCCAGCATCCCCGCCACGGTGATGCCGATCGCAAGCCCGCCCATGGTGCGCGCGCGGGTGGCGTAGGCGCCGCCCTTGTCGCCCAGCGCGGTGCTGAAGCCGGCCAGCCCCAGCCAGGTGGCGCCCGGGATGGCGAACGCGTGGGCGATCAGGATCGGCGCCACGGTGGCCACGCCGGCGCGCAGCCCCGCGCCCCAGTTGGGCCGCACCGCGAAGCGCGCCAGCTCGCGCGTGCGCCCGTGCACCCCGGGCGCCGCCACCAGGGGCCGCGGCTCCTCCGCTCCGATCACCTCCCGATCCGCCACCATCCATCTCCTCTTTGAAACGGCGATCCGGGGCTTTCCGCGCGGAAAGCCCCGGATCTTCTTCATTTCCCACGCCCCGCGCAACGGCGTCACTTCATCCGCATCGTGGTACCCGGGGCGCCGCTCCCGGTTCGTGCCGGTGCGTGTCGACGCGGGAGGCGCGGGTCCGTTCAGCGGCAGAGCCCCGGCTCAGCCGCGGTGGTGGCCGTCGCTGTCCTGGTGGCCGGACGGTTTCGATCAAAACGAGTTGGGACCCGTGATCGTGATGCCCTCGACCACCCCGCCTTCCTCCCCGATCTGCTGGGTGATCACCACCCGGTCACCGATCAGGTACGGGCCGGCCCAGGCGCTCCCCGAGACGTTGCTCCCACCCGACCCTCCGGCACTCGCCTGCTCGATCCTCGCCAGGTCGCCGCCCACAGGTCGCGTGGCGATCACCAGGCGCGCCAGCACGGTGTCCAACGACTGCAGGTCGGCGAGCGCGTGGGGGGCCAGGCGCATGATCGCACGCACTCGCTGCGCGGAAGCGACGGGGTCCGCCAGCGCGCCGGCGGCCAGGCGGGCGGCCACCATCGGGATGAACGCCGGGTCGGGGACGTTCACGCGCGTGTCCGGCGCCAGGAGCGTGTCCGCCGTCCAGCCGGTGCCTGGGTTGGCGGCCAGGAGCTCGTCCACGCTCACCCGGTACAACTCCGCCAGCGCCGCGGGGGTGGCGGCCTGCCGGGCCTCCCACGGGATCTTCAGCTTGGCGGGCCCCTGGTCGCGGAGCGCGTAGTCCTCCCCCACGCGGTGCCAGGCGGCGAACTCCGGCGCGTCCGGGTGTTCGGCGAAGCGCGCGGCCGCGGCGGTTGGCGGCCACCCTAGCGCTTCCAGCGCGTTCACCCGCGCGGTGGCCCGCGCGCAGAAGGCGTAGTCCTGGATGTTGTGCGCGGCCGCGCGCGCCGCGTCTACCGCCTGCTTCACCAGCGGGGGAGCCGCGCGGCCGGTCAGGAACGCCGCGTCGGCCGCCTCCAGGCACGCGCGGTAGCGGAACCCCGCGAACCCGAACGGAAACGCCAGCGTCTGGTCGATCAACGTCTCGGCTTCGGCGCGGTCGTCCAGCGCCAGGGCATGGACCTCGGCCAGCGACGCCAGCCGCCGCAGGTGGTGCGCCCACGGGTCGCCCCCGCGCCCGGGGTCGATCTGCTGCGCTTCGGCGCGGGCCTCGCCGGTCCGCCGCTGCAGACCGTCCAGGCTCGCGGCGTCCCCCGCCCGGGCGCGCGCGGCCACCACCGCCAGCGGGAGCGCCTCGCGAAAGGCGGTGCGGTCGCCCGGGCTCAGCGCCGCGACGAGCACCTCTTGCACCATGTCCCGCGCCCACGCCGGGTCGGGGTGCCGCAGCACCGGCTCCAGCAGCGCCCACAGCGAGCGGTTGCGGTAGTAGGCGTACGCGTTCGCCGCGTGGATCGACAGGTAGCGCCGGAACGCCGCGTTGCCCTCGGCGGGAGATGCAACGGCGTAGGCCACCAGCGGCGGCCCGTCCATCTCGGCCAGGTACGCCGGCGCCTCGTCGCCACTGATCCCGCTCTCGACGCTGAGCGGCTCGACCCCCGTGATCGGATTGCCGCCGCCGACCCGCTCCAGGATCGCCTGCGCCTCCCACGGATCCGGCGGCACCGGGAGCGGCGCGGCGGCCCAGGGCGCGCCGTCCAGGTCGGCCTGGATGCGGGCGTGCAGCACGTGGAGGGGGGCGGGGAGCGGGCCGGCCTTCGCCTGGTCCAGCCGCGCCCGCGCTTCGTCCGGGGCGGCGCGCGCGGCGGTCCAGGCCAGCGCCAGGTTGGCCGCGGCTCGCCACGCCGCGTCGGCGCGCAGCGAGCCCAGGCGGCGCTCGGCGGCCTCCAGCTTCCCGGCGCGAGCGAGGACGAAGAGCGGCTCCGGCCGCAGGTGCGTCTCGGCGAAGCGCTGCACGCCCAGCGCGGCGCCGAGCACCAGGGCGGCGCCGGCGGGCGGTGCCGCCGTGGACGCCACCGACACGGCGCGCTCCAGCTCCGTCTCCAGCCCCGCGGGGTCGTCGAACCGGCCCACGTACGCCTGCTGGAAGCCGGGGTCCAGCACCAGGTCCACCAGCGCCGCGGGGTCGTTGTGCCCCGGGCGCGGCCGCTCGGCGGCGCCGGCCAGGTGCGCGGGGGCGTGGCGCAGGGCGTAGCCGTCCCACGCGTCCCAGTCGCCCGTGCGGGCCAGGAGGGCGTCGGCCACCGCGGCGTGCGCCTCGGCCGCCACCACGTAGAACGGGTTCAGCGTGCGCGCGGGGCCCACCTTCGGCGCCTGCAGGAAGTCCACGACCGACTGGTGGTAGAGGCGGTACGCGGACGCGCCGTCGCCGCCGCTCTCCTCCACGAACTGCTGCAGGTCGCGGATGGCGTCCCACATCTCGCTTTCCTTCAGCCCCGAGAAGGCGGCCAGCTGCTCGTCGCCCAGCGGCTCGCGCGCGACGGAGAGGATGCCCAGCACCGGCCGGTACAGGGTCGCCCATCCGTCCTTGCCCACCACGCGCGACAGCGACTCGAGGTACAAGGCGTCGAGCCCGGCGGGGAGCCCGTCCATCGCGGCGGCGGACCGTTTGCCGGCCGCCACCTCGGCCAGCAGGAAGACGGCGTACTGGAAGTTGCCGTCCGCGCTCACCGCCACGCGCCGGGCGAAGTTTTTCGGGTCCGCGCCGTTGCCCAGCGCCTGGCGCAGCGCGGGCTCGCCGTCCACGCGGACGGCCGCGTAGCGCTCCACGTCGCCCAGGTTCTGCGCGGCGTTCCCGGGCGCGGAAAGGAAGAGCCCTTCCGCCACCCCCAGCTCGTTCAGGACGCGGGGCTCGCGGCGCGCGGTGGCCACGAAGCGCACCTGCGCCGGGAGCCCCGCGCTGCGCGCCAGCAGCCGCACGATGGTGACGCCGTCCGCCGCCAGCGCCTCGTCCAATCCGTCCACCAGGATGGTGGCCGGCGTGGCGAGCCCGGCGGCGTACGCGGCCTGCAGCGGCTCGGCCACCAGGCGGTTGAAGGTCTGCTGCGGGTCGGCGCCGGCCAGCTCCACCTGCACGCCGACCACGGAGCCGGCCTCGCCGACGTTCTGGACCACGGAGATGTTGATGGTGCGGTCGGCCGCGGCCGCGTTCTGCAGCGCCTGCGCGTACGCGGGGATGGCGGCGGCGAGCTGGCGGGCCAGGGAGTGCGAGAAGGCGCGCCCGTCGATGCTCACCCCGTCGCGCGCCGAGCAGAAGTGCGCCGCGGCGAAGGATCCGGGGCCGAGGGCTGCGTGGGCGGGCGCCGCGCCGGCCGAGATCGCCGCCAGCTGCCGGGCGATGGCGCTTTTTCCGCTCCCCGGCTCGCCGGTGAGCAGGAAGTGGCGCCCCTCGCCGCCGGCCAGCCACAGCGCCACGGCGTCCAGCACCCACTCGCGTCCGGTGAACTCAGGAGGGGTGGACATGATTCCTCATTCGCCGAAGATCTTGCCCTTGAAGCCGACGATCTTCTCGCCCTTGTCCATCTCCTGGTGCACCTGGATCAATCCCTTCTTCACTTCGTCGAACTCGGCGCCGGTGACCTCCTTCCCCTCCTTGATCCGCTGGACCACGCTCAGCACGGGGCCGAAGCGGTTCACGTCGGCCTCCACTTCCGCGCGGAAGGCGGGGTCGGCCTCCAACTCGCGCGCCAGGGTGGCCTGGGCCGCGCCCTCGTTGGCCGCCGGATCGGCCGCGTACTGGTCCAGCACCTCGGCCTTGGCGGGCTCGCGGCGGAAGCGCGCGCGGATGCGCTCCACCAGCCCCTTCACCTGCGCGCCGATCTCCTCGCCCAGCGCCTCGGCCACCTTTTCGCCGCCCTTGGCCAGGTACGGCGCCACCAGCTGCAGCGCCTTGCCCGCCAGCGTCATCAGCACCGGATCCATTCACGCCTCCCTGGGTTCGGGGTCACCCTCGCGGAAGGATACGGTGGCCGGTCGGCGGGCGGCGAGCAAGAGTTTCGGCGGATCGGGTCCTTCGCGCTGCCACCGGGGGGAGCGCGAACTTTGCGCGGGTGCGGCGGCCGTCGATCGACCAGCCCACCGGAGAGGCGGAGAGCGCGGATGAGCAAGGCGGAGCAGGAGCCGCCGGTGGACACGATGCGCTGCCGCGTTCGCCCGCCCGGGCCGCCACGGCCGGTGGACGGCGCCGGGCGGCCGGTGGCGTACGATCCGCGCTTCGCCCGGGTGCTGATGCCGGGCGCGGTGCTGCTCTCGCTGTACGACCAGGGGCTGTTCACCGAGGGGCCGGTCTGGTGGCCGGCGGGCGGGATGCTGGTGTGGAGCGACATCGAGGGGCGCCGCGTGTTCGGATGGCACCCGGACGGCGCGGTGGAGGTGGTGATCGACACCACCGCGTTCATCAACGGCAACGCGCTGGACGGCGGGGGAAGGCTGATCCACTGCGAGCACGGCCGCCGCTGCATCAGCCGCACGGACGGGCGCGGCCGGACGGTGCCGCTGGTCACGCACTACCAGGGGAAGCGGCTGAACTCGCCCAACGACCTGGTGCTGGGGCCGGACGGCGCGATCTGGTTCACCGACCCTACCTACGGGCTGCTGAACCCGCGCCAGGGCTGCCCCGCCGCGCCGGAGCTGGGCCACCGCAGCGTCTACCGCTTCGTCGAATCCACCGGCACGCTCACCCGCATGGCCGACCTGGAGATGCCGAACGGCCTGGCCTTTTCGCCCGACGGCCGCACGCTCTACGTGAGCGACACCGACGAGGCGCGCCACCACATCGTCGCCTTTACCGTAGGCGCGGACGGGGCGCTGGGTGATCGCCGGATCTTTCGCGTGATCGAGCCGGGGCTGCCGGACGGCTTCAGGGTGGACGCGCGCGGTTGGGTGTGGACCAGCTCCGGCTCGGGCGTGCAGGTGTTCTCGGGTGATGGCGAGCCGCTGGGCCTGATCCCCACGCCGCACCCCTGCACCAACTGCGCGTTCGGCGGCGACGGCGGCCGGCGCCTGTTCATCACCGGCGGCGACAGCCTGTGGGCGACCGACCTGGCGGGGTAACCCTCGCCCCGGCTCGTGGAGGATGCGACCGGAGAAGTCGCGGCACGAAGTCCGCCTTCGCGGACTACCGGCCATTCGCCCGTGGGTGAATGCGGCCGAGGTATCCACTTCTCCGATGGCCGAGACTCGATCGGGATGGCCCCCCGCCTTGCGGCGTGTATACAATCCACGCATGATGCAGGGGTTCCCAACGAACGTGGCCGAACCCGCAGACGCTCGATCAACCGGGAGAGCGAGCCGTATGAAGTCCGTGCAGGTCCTGTCCGCCGCCGCCCTGCTCCTGGCCGCCACCGCCGCGTGCGGCGGCGCCGCCGCGCAGACGCAGACGCCGCCGCCCTCCGCGCCGTCCGCGGGCACCGGCGGGCAGCCGCGGCAGACGCGGGCGGACGTCGCCTTCATGCAGGGGATGATCGCGCACCACGGGCAGGCGCTGGAGATGACGCGGCTGGTGCCCACGCACACCGAGAACACGCAGATCCGGCTGCTGGCGCGGCGCATCGACGTGTCGCAGCAGGACGAGATGGCCACCATGCGCCGCTGGCTGCAGGACCGCGGCGAGGCCGTCCCCGCGGCGAACGCGGGCCACGCCGGGCACGACATGGCGGGGATGCAGCACGATCCGTCCGCGATGCGGCACGAGATGATGCCGGGGATGCTGACGCCGCAGGAGATGGCGCAGCTGGCGGCCGCCAGCGGGGCGGAGTTCGACCGGCTCTTCCTGACCTGCATGATCAAGCACCACGAGGGCGCGCTGACCATGGTCTCGCGGCTGCTGGCCAGCCCCGGCGCCGCGCAGCAGTCCGACACCTTCGCCTTCGCCAACGACGTGGACGCCGACCAGCGCGCCGAGATCGCCCGGATGCAGCGGCTGCTGGCCATGCTCACCCCCACGCCGCCGGCGCCACCCCCGGCTCCCACGCAGCCGTAGCGGCACCGCAGTTTCCCTGGACGCGCCCCCGCCCGGGCCGCCCGGTTCACCGTCCGTACCCTCAGCCACGACCCGTGATGAGACCCGAATCGATCCTCCACCGTCCCCGCCGCGCGGCCGCCCTGCTGCTCGCGGCCGGCGTCGCCGCCGCCGGCACGGCCGCCGCGCAGGGCCCCTCCACCGACCCCCGCGTGGGGCTGAAGACCGGGTGGAACGACGCCGGCGTCGCCGCCAGCAACCTGCAGCTGGTGGGGCACTCCGACCGCCCGCAGGGCTGGTTCGACCCGCAGAACGCCGGCTCGTTCGCCTTTGCCGACGCCGACCTGGCCTTCG
>Ga0070662_100000382_pt1 | contig 26313 bp, 29 predicted proteins | sample KBSC53metaG_FD_65648 | JGI IMG/M metagenome (GOLD analysis project Ga0070662, IMG submission 65648) | Corn rhizosphere microbial communities from Kellogg Biological Station, Michigan, USA - KBS C5-3 metaG | ecosystem: Host-associated > Plants > Roots > Rhizosphere > Soil ...
CGCGCGGCCAGCGGGATCTGGATCGGCGCCGAGGAGCTGGCCGACGGGTGGGAGCTGGTGGGCGATGCGGCCGGCGCCGAACAGGAGTTCGCGGCGTATCGGGCCACGGCACTGGAGACCGACGTTCTGGCCTACCGCTGGATGGACGACGGGCGCATCGCGCTGCAGCTGCGCGAGAACCCGTTCTACGCCGAGAGCGGCGGCCAGATCAGCGACACCGGCCACGTGCACGGCGACGGCTGGACGATGCGCGTGAACGAGGTGCGCAAGGTGGGCGGCCGCGTCGCCGTGATCGGCCCCGTGGAGGGTGACTTCAGCGCCACGCCCGTGCGGGCCGAGGTGGAGGAGCCCACGCGCCGCGACACCGAGCGCAACCACACCGCCACGCACCTGCTGCAAGCGGCGTTGCGCACGGTGCTGGGCGAGCACGTGCACCAGCGCGGCTCGCTGGTGGCGCCCGACCGGCTGCGCTTCGACTTCACCCACAACGCGCCGATGAGCGGGGACGAGATCGCGCGGGTCGAAGAGATCGTGAACCGCGAGATCTGGCGCAACGAGCCGGTGCGCACCCAGGAGATGGCGCTGGACGAGGCGAAGGGGAAGGGCGCCATGGCGCTGTTCGGCGAGAAGTACGGCGACCGCGTGCGCGTGGTGGAGATCCCCGGCTTCAGCCTGGAGCTGTGCGGCGGCACGCACGTGCGCACCACGGGGCAGATCGGCCTCTTCCGCATTCTCAATGAGAGCGGCGTGGCGGGCGGGGTGCGGCGCATCGAGGCGGTGACCGGCCCCGGCGCCTACCAGAAGTCGCTGGACGACGAGCGCACGATCCGCGAGGCCGCGGCGGCGCTCAAGACGCGCGACGAGAACCTCCTTCCCCGTCTGCACCAGGTGCTGGAGCAGAACCGCGAGCTGCAGAAGCAGCTGGAGCGCGCGCGCACCCAGGGCGGCGGCGACGTGGTGGGGCGGCTGATGGATGGGGCAGAGAACGTGGACGGAACGAAGGTGATCGCGTCCAACGTCGATGCGGAAGGCGCCGACGACCTGCGCCAGCTCGGCGACCGGCTGCGCGAGCGGCTGGGGAGCGGGATCGCGGTGATCGCCGCCGGCGGCGAGCGGCCGATGCTGCTGGCCGTGGTCACCGACGACATGATCACCCGCGGCATCCGCGCGGACGCGGTGATCCGCGAGGTGGCGGCGCTGGCCGGCGGCCGCGGCGGCGGCAAGCCCCACATGGCCCAGGCCGGCGTCGGCGAGCCCGAGCGAGTCCCCGAGGCGCTGGGAAAGGTCGTCGAGATCGTGCGGCCGATGCTGGCGAAGTAGACGCGGTACGAGGTACGAGGTACGAGGTACGGGGTACGAAGTACGAAGTACGGGAGTGGCGGGTGGCGGGTGGCGGCGCTCCCGGGCGATGTGAATCCGAAGTGAAAGGCTGTTCGTGAGTTTTGACGAGACCGGCGCGGCGGCGTGGCTGCGCGGCCGCGCCGCGGATGCGCCGCCGGAACTGATGCGGGCGATGCTCGCCGCGCTCCCCGCCGAGGGCGCCGATTCGGTGGCCGACGCGCTGGCCGAGGGGGCGCTCAGCATCTACCGAGGCCTGCTGCACACCGCGGGGGGACGCGAGGACGCCCTGCCGCTGCTGGCGGCCGACGCGCTGATGACGCACGCCCTGCACGCGCAGGCCGAGGCCGACCCGGACGGGCTCGACGCCTTCGGACGGCGGTGGGGCGCGGGCGGCGCGCTGGCGCTGCTCACGCCCGACTCCGGCGCCTGACGTGGCTCGCGACGCAAACCCATGCGCCCGCGCCGGATCGTTTCGGCGCGGGCGTTCGCTTTCTGGTGAGGGGATGAGGCGCACGATCCCGATCGTCCGCGGCGCCCGGAGTGGCCGATGAGTGCGCCCACGGGGTTCCGCGCGCTGGCGGCGGACGTGCGCGGGCTGCCGCGTGCGGCGTGGGTGATCTACGCGGGCACCTTCATCAACCGCTTCGGGTCGTTCGTCCTCACCTTCCTGGTGCTGGTGCTGACCCGGCGCGGCTTCTCGCCGGCGCAGGCGGGGCTGGCGGCGGCCGCGTACGGCGTCGGCAGCCTGGGGGCGGGGATCGTGGGCGGGCAGCTGGCGGACCGCATCGGCCGGCGGGGCACCATCGTGCTGTCGATGTTCTCGTCCGCGGCGGTGCTCGCGGGGCTGTGGCAGGCGCGGGGGCTGGCGCTCACCGTCGTCCTCGCCGCGCTGGCCGGGGTGACGGCGGAGATGTATCGCCCCGCCTCGGCCGCGCTGCTGGCCGACCTCACGCCGCGGGGCCGGCGCGTGTCGACGTTCGCGATGTACCGCATGTCCATCAACCTGGGCTATGCGATGGGCCCCGCGGCGGCCGGCTTCTTCGCCGCCAGGTACCCCGGCGTGGTGTTCCTGGGCGACGCGGCCACCTCTGTCCTCTTCGGCATCCTCGTCGTGGTCGCGGTGCCGAAGAGCGCGGACCACGCCGCCCGGCGCGCGCGGGCCGCATCCGTGGAGACGACCGGCGCCAGGCTCCTTCCGCGTATCCTCGCCGATCATCCGTTCCTGGTCCTGCTCACCGTGTCGCTGATGGCGCACGCGGTCTACCACCAGGACACCGCCTCGCTCCCGCTGGAGGTGCAGGCGCGCGGCTTCCCGGCCGAGTTCTACGGGATGATGATGTCGCTGAACGGGCTCACCTGCCTGCTGCTGGAGCTTCCCGTCGCGTCCGTCACCTCGCGCCTCCCGCCGTGGCTGCCGATGTCCACCGGGGTGGCGCTGATGGGCGTGGGTCTGGCGATGACGGCGGTGGCGCCGGGGTTCGCCGGGCTGCTGGTGACGGTGGTGGTGTGGACGCTGGGCGAGATCGTGTGGTCGCCCGTGGCCGCCGCGTACGTGGCCGACCTGGCGCCGCGCGAGGTACAGGGCCGCTACCAAGCCGTCTTCGGCCTCGCCAGCGCGGCCGGGCTGGCGATCGCGCCCGGGTTCGGCCCCGCGCTGTACGCCTGGAGCCCGGGCACGCTGTGGACCAGCTGCGCCGTGCTGGGCCTGTGCGCCGCCGCGCTCTGCACCACTCTCCGCCGCCCGCGCGCGTACGTGGAGGTGGTGTCGGCGTGACGAGGCGGCGTGCGAAGCACTCGCCGCCGTGGCCCAGTACGAAAACGCCCGCGCCGGAATCCGGCGCAGGCGCATCGTTCAAAGCGGGGCGACTACGACGCGCGCCGCAGTTCCTCTTCCACTGCCGCGGGAATCTCCAGTTCCCGTAGGAGATTTCGCGGATACAGGTAGTCCTCTCCGCTCTCGTCGATCACGCGGACGTGACCCAGTTCTTCCACCTCGCTGTCGGGAAGGACCTGATACAGCTTCCCCGCCTCCAGCGACGCAGGATAGCCCTCGTTGCTGACGCAGAGCGCGAAGCGAGTACCGGGTTTCGAACTCATGCTCAACTCAGGATTCGCTTGATCTTGAACTCTCGCTTGCCGATTCCCGTCGCCCTCATACCAGTGGAGTTCGGCGAGCCGGATTTCACCTTGCGATCACTCAACTGTAGCAGTGCCCTTCCGCTTGCGCCGGCGTCCGTCTCCATACTGCTGGCGCAGTCACGCGCGAACGCGGATGCCTGGACCGGCCGCGATTGTCTCCGGGTTCCGGATTTCACCGACGATCCTGAATTGCATTGGTGCCGTCTCTGGAGCATTTTCATGCGGCATTCTCCTGCAAGCGCTAGAAGTGTACAAAGGAACTACAGAAAAGGCAACGTGCCGGACGACCTGATCACCGCGCTCCAGCGGGCCCGCGTGGCCGAGAAGGAGCACGCGCTGTTCTACCGCGCGCTCGCCGCCGCGGCCGAGGCGCGCGGCGACGCGGCGCTCGGCGAGCGCTTCAACGAGCTGCACGCCGACGAGCAGCACCACCTGTCGCGCCTCACCGCCCGCCTGCTGGAGCTGGGCGCCACGCCTGACGACCTGCTGCCGTCGCTGGAAGCGCCCTCGCTGGACGGATGGGAAGACGACGCCCGCGAGCGCGAGGACGGCGAGGTGGCGCGGTACCAGGCGCTGCTGGGCGAAGGCGCGGCGGACGAGCGTACGGCCGGGCTGCTGCGCGAGATCCTGGACACGGAGCGGCACCACGCCGCGGAGCTGGGGGGCAAGTGGACAGCGGCCTGAACCTGGGGCTCGCCGGCAAGCACGCCGTGGTGAGCGGCGCCAGCCGCGGCGTGGGCCGCGCCACCGCGCTGATGCTGGCCCGCGCCGGGTGCGACGTGGGCGTGGGGTACCTGAGCCGCGAGGCCGACGCCAACGCCGTGGCCGAGGAGATCCGCCGCATGGGCCGCCGGGCCTACGCGCAGTCGGGCGACATCTCCACCCCCTGGGGCGCCGAGCTCCTCTTCGAGCGCGCGCTGGTGGAGTTCGGCGGCGTGGACATCTTCGTGGGCAACGCCGGCGTCTGGGTGCCCGACGACGTGTCGATCGCCGACATGACCGACGAGCAGTGGGCGCAGACCATTCGCGCCAACCTCGAGTCGGTCTTCTACACCGTGCGGCTGGCCGCCCGCTTCGTGGCCCCCAACGGCCGCATCGTGCTGGTCTCGTCCACGGCGGGGCAGCGCGGCGAGGCGTTCCACGCCGACTATGCGGCCAGCAAGGGGGCGATGATCTCGCTCACCAAGGGCGTGGCGATCGAGCTGGCGCCGCGCGGGATCACGGTGAACTGCGTGGCGCCGGGGTGGGTCGACACCGAGATGGTGGAGAAGCCGATGTCGGCCGGCCGCGCGCGCATCGAGGCCGGCATCCCGCTGGGCCGCATCGCCACCGCCGACGACGTGGCCGGGCCGATCGTCTTCCTCTGCTCGCAGCTGGGGCGCCACGTGACGGGCGAGATCCTGAACGTGAACGGCGGGAGCGTGCTCTGTGGCTGACGTCCTCCCGCGCGTGCTGCTGCTGGCCACCGGCGGCACCATCTCCATGCGCCGCGACGCCGAGGCCGGCGGCGCCGTCCCCCGGCTCACCGGCCAGGAGATCCTGGAGGCGGTGCCGGGGATCGACCAGGTGGCCGAGCTGGAGGTGCGCGAGTTCGGGCGCTACCCCGGCCCCCACATGACCATCGAGCGGATGTGGGAGCTGCGCGCCGCCGTCCTCGACGCGCTCTCGCACGGAGTGGACGGGATCGTGGTGACCCACGGCACCGACACGGTGGAGGAGACGGCGTACCTGCTCGACCGCTCGCTCCCCGCCGAGACCCCGGTGGTGATCACGGGGGCGATGCGCAACGCGTCGGAGCTGAGCTGGGACGGGCCGGCGAACCTGATGAGCGCGGTGGAGGTCGCCGCGTCACCGGAAGCGCGCGGGCGCGGGACGATGGTGGTGATGGACGAGGAGATCGTGCAGGGCGGCGAGGTGGTGAAGACCCACACCGAGCAGGCCGGCACCTTCCGCTCGCCCAACTGGGGGCCGCTGGGGATCACCGACAAGGGGCGCGCGCTCTTCTACCGCGAAAGCCGCCGCAAGCCCACGCTGGCCCCGCGCCGGCCGGTGACTCCGGTGGACCTGATCAAGATCGTGGCGGGGGCCGACTCGCGGCTGGTGGAGGCCAGCCTGGACACCGGCGCGCACGGCGTGGTGATCGAGGCGATGGGGCGGGGGAACGTGCCGCCCGCCGTGCTCCCCGGCGTGCGGAGGTGGATCGACGCGGGGAAGCCGGTGATCGTGGCCACGCGCTCGTCGCGCGGACGCGTGCTGGACACCTACGCCTACGAGGGCGGCGGCCACCAGCTGCGCGAGATGGGGTGCATCTTCGCCGACCACCTGACCGGGCAGCAGGCGCGCATCGAGCTGATCCTGGCGCTGGGCGTGTACGGCAACGACGTTCCCCGCGTGCGCGAAACGGTGGAGGCGGGGCGCTACGAAGCGTGAGGTGAGCGATGGCGAAGATCCAGATCGACGAGGGCGAGCTGCAGATGGCGCTCGGCAGCGGCGACGGGCTGGAGAACTGGTTCCTGGACCGCCAGACGGGAGACGTCATCTTCGTCAGCGACGACGTGATTTCGTCCTCCGGGCTGGACGACGCGGACGAAGACGAGGAGGATGCGGACGACGCCGAGCCCGGGGATCCCCAGCAGATGTGGCGGGCGATCGAGCGCCACCCCGAGCGCTACCTGGAGGTTCCGTCCATGCCGTCGCACGACGGCTTCCGGAGGATGGAGCGCTTCACCGGATCGCTGGAGCCCGGCGCGGCACGGAACGCCCTGGCCGAAGCGCTGCGGCGCCGCCGCCCCTTCCGGTCGTTCAAGGACGCCCTGTCCGGCTTCCCCGACGTCCGCGAGGCGTGGTTCAAGTTCGAGGAACGGGAACTCCACCAGGAGGCGGTGGACTGGCTGGAATCCGAGGGGATCGACTTTGAGCTGGTGCCGTTCATCGACCGTTCGCAACGCGGCACGCCGCAGGAGTGAGAGGACGACCTTCGCTCGTGACCGTCGCATCGAGGAAAAACGAATCAGGCCCGGGCGTCGCCGCCCGGGCCTGATTCGTCGATTGCGGTCGAACCGTCAGTCCACGTAGTACAGGAAGCGGCCGCAGTTCTCGCAGCTGCGGATCTCGGCGTTGCGCTCGGAGTCGCTGGCGCTGGCGGTGGGCACGGCCACGAAGCAGCCGTAGCAGGTGCCGTTGATCACCGGCGCCACCACCCGCGGCAGCCGCGCCGACACCCGCTTGTACCGCGCGCGGATCTGCGGCGCCAGCGATTCTTCCATCTCGGTGATCTTGGTGTCGAGCTCGCGCACGGCGTCGTCCACCGAGAGCCCGAACACCTGCTCCTGGACCTCGCGCTCCCCCGCCTCGGCCAGATCGCGGCGCTGCGCCTTCAGGTCCTGGATCTCCAGGAGCGTTTCGAGGTTCTGGTTCATCATCTCGTCTCCTCGCTCATACGCCCTTTTCCTCGAGCAGCGCGAGGAATGCGCGGGGAGTCTCGAGCGCGGACAGCCGCTCGGGGACGTCGGCCTCCTTGGCGAACTGGGCGATGCGCCCCAGCACCGGCAGGTACTGGTTGCTCACCTCCAGCGGAGGCGCCACGATCAGGAAGAAGTAGTTCACCGTCTGGTCGTCGATGGCCTTGTAGTCCACGCCGCCCTTCTTGCGCCCGAAGGCCAGGCGCAGGCGGTTGACCACGAGGGAGCGGCAGTGCGGGATGGCGATCCCCCGGCCGATGCCGGTGGAGCCGAGGTTTTCGCGCCGTTTGAGCATCTTGAACAGGATGCCCTGGCTCTTCTCGTCCACCCCCAGCAGCCCGATGAGCTCCTTGAGGATCTCGTCCTTGCTCTCCCCCTTCAGGTCGAGCTGGATCGCGTCCTCGGCCAAGAACTCGCGAAGTTCCATATCTTCAAGCAGGGTTCGAATTTATGTAAAACCGTGTTCCCGGGTGCCGGAAAACGGACGCGCCAATGTAACCGCCACCCCCCGCACTGTCAAAACACGGTGGATACTGGGGATACGCCGCGGCGCCCGATCGCCCGCGGCGGTGGCGGCGAGCCCGCCGCGCGCCCCTTGTCCCGGTCCGCGCGCCGCGCGCGTTCTCCCCCCGGCGCCCCGCTTCGGAAACGCGAGTTTACATCCCTCCGCCACCCCGGGAAACCCCTTCTCATGCGAATCCGGGTCCTTTCCGCCGCCGCGCTGCTCTCCCTGTCCGCCTGCACCAGCTGGCACGCGCAGACCGGTCCCGCGCTCCAGGTGGTCGCGCGGCACGAGCGCGGGCCGGTGCGCGTGGTGCGCAACGACGGGAGCGTGCTGGTGCTGCGGACACCCTCGGTGGTGGGCGACAGCCTGGTGGGCGTGGGCGGAAGCCCGCCGCGCCGCACCAGCGTGGCGCTGGCCGACGTGAAGCGGGTGGATGCGCGCGAGCTCGACCCGTTGAAAACAGGCGGCGCGACGGTGGGCGCGCTGCTCGCGGCCGGGGTGGTGGGGCTGATCGTCGCGTTCGGCGTGCTGCACGCGGGGCTGGATTAGCGGCGCCGGAGACGCAGGACCGCGGCGTGCATCGCGGCCCAGGAGGCTGAAGCCACGGCTGTGGCTCTCCCTTTCTTGCGAACGTCGCGCGGGATAGCTTGCGGATCTCGCCGACGCCGGACCCCTCCCCTTCACCCGGAGCCACACGATGCGCAACACTCGCCTCCCCGCGCGGTCCCTTCCCATGCTCTGTCTTCCGCTGCTCGCGGGCGCGTGCCACAGCTGGCGCCCGCAGACCACCCCCGCGCCGCAGGTGGTGCAGCAGATGAACGGACGCGGCACGGTGCGCATCCTTCGCCGCGACGGGAGCGTGATGGTGCTGTCCATCCCGCAGGTGGTGGGCGACAGCATCATCGGCACGACGGGAAATCCGCCGCAGCGCGCGACCGTGGCCGTGGCCGACGTGCAGCGCATCGACACCCGCCGGGTGAGCGCCACCAGGACGGGCGGGCTCGCGATCGGGACCATCGTGCTGGTGTCGGCGGTCGCGATCGCCGCGGCGGTGGCGGCGTTGCTGGCGAGCTGGAACTGAGTGCCGTCGGTTCCGATCGTTCCCACGCTGAAGCGTGTCGGAACCCTTCTCACCCCTTCGATCGCCTGATGCGCACACCCGCCGCCACCGCCGCGCTGATCTGCCTCCTGCCCCTGTCTTCCGCCGCCGCGCAGGCGGGCGGCATCACGGAGGTGCGCGCCACCTACTCCGCGCGGGCCGAGCTGCCGGGCGGCGGATCGCAGGACCTGGGCACGCGCCAGGTCACCGTCACCGGCACCACCGTGGACGGCGCGCCGGCGTGGCTGGTGGTGAACGCGATGAAGATCGAGGGGGAGAGCGCGGTGGATTCGGTGCTGATGGGCGCGGCGGACCTGCGGCCGATCTCGCGCCGCGCGGTGTTCGGCCAGGCGAAACTCACCATCGACGTGCAGGGCAGCGTGCTGGCGGGGTCGCTCAAGTCGCCCGGCGGCACGGGCGACATCTCCATCCCCATGGCCGAGCGCGCCTTCCTGAACTACTACGCGCTGCACACGGCCGCGCGCACCTGGCCGCTGGCGCTGGGATGGCGCGGCACGGCGCGCGTGCTGGAGCTGAACGGCCGCTCGGAGCTCACCCCGGTGGAGCTGGTGGTGGAGGGTGACGAGCGGGTGCGCGTCGCGGCGGGCGAGTTCGACTGCTGGCGGGTGCACGTCACCGGCTCGGGCGGGATCGACGAGCGCTGGTGGGTGAGCAAGGCCGGCGGCCGCGTGGTGCGCACCCGCGAGCCGATCGGCGGCCAGGGCGCCATCCTGCAGCTGGACCTCGTGGCGATGGATCCCGCGCCGTGAGGACCGGCCCGGGTTGAACCGGCGCCCGCGCTTCGGTACCTTTGCGGCATGGTTGCGAATGCATTCGAGATGCTGCGCAGCGGCCGCGTGCCGCTGTACCTGGCGCCGCAGGCCGGCGTCAGCGAGTCGCCCTTCCGCCGCCTGTGCCGCGGCTTCGGCGCCGACGTGGTGGTGAGCGAGTTCGTGTCGGCCGAGGGGATCCGCCGCCACGATCGCCGCACCCACTCGTACCTGCGCTTCCATGACGACGAGCGCCCGATCGGGATCCAGATCTTCGGCGCCGACGCGCAGGCCATGGCCGAGGCCGCCGCGCTGGTGGAAGAGGTCTACGCCCCCGACTACCTGGACATCAACTTCGGCTGCCCGGTCAAGAAGGTCGCCTCCCGCAACGGCGGCTCGGGGTGCCTCAAGGACCTCGACCTCGTCGAAAAGATCATCCGCGCGGTGAAGGGCGCCCTCTCCATCCCCACCACCGTGAAGATCCGCAGCGGGTGGAGCGAGGAGATGCGCGACCCCGTTTCCATCGCGCTCCGCTGCCAGGACGCCGGCGCCGAGGTGCTCACGCTGCACGCCCGGACGCGGACGCAGATGTACAGCGGCCACGCCGACTGGGACGAGATCGCCGCCGTGGTGGACGCGCTCGACATCCCCGTGATCGGAAACGGCGACGTCTGGGTGGGGGTCGACGCGAAGCGGATGCACGACCACACCGGGTGCGCCGGGATCATGATCGCCCGCGGCAGCCACGGGCAGCCGTGGATCTTCGGGCAGGCGCGCGCCGCGCTCGACGGGACGCCGATCCCCGACGACCCGGGCGTGGAGGAGCGCTTCCGCATCATCCTCCACCACGCCCGGCTGGCCATCTCCTGGGAGAAGGACGAGGAGAAGGCGATGATCGAGTTCCGCAAGCACCTGGGGTGGTACACCAAGGGGCTGCCGAACGGGCGCATCCTCCGCCAGGAACTGTTCGAGGTGACCAGTCTCCAGGAGGCCGAGGAGAAGCTGGAGCGGTACCTGGAGGAGTACCAGGGGGCGGCGGTTTGACCCCCGAGCGGCTGCGGGCGCTGCTGGCCGAGGTGGCCGCCGGCGCGGTGCCGGTGGACGAGGCCGAGCGGCGCCTGGCCTGGAACCCGGTGGAGGAGCTCCCCTTCGCCTCGGTGGACCACCACCGCGCGCTGCGGCAGGGCTTTCCCGAGGTCGTCTTCGGCCAGGGGAAGACGCCCGGCCAGGTGGTGGCCATCGCCCAGCGCATCGCCGCGCGTGGGGACGGGTTTCTGGCCACGCGGCTCGCGCCCGAGACGGCGGACGCGCTGGCCGCCGCGCTGCCGGGGATCGAGCTGAACCGCCTCGGCCGGACGGCGTGGCTCGCGCCGGCGGAGCCGCTCCGGCGGCAGGCGCGCGGCTCCGTCCTCATCGTCACCGCCGGCACCAGCGACCTCCCCGTGGCCGAAGAGGCTGCCGTCACCGCGTCCGCCTACGGAAACCCGGTGGAGCGGCTGACGGACGTGGGCGTCGCGGGGATCCACCGGCTGCTGTCGCGAACGGACGCGCTGCGTTCGGCCTCGGTGGTCATCGTCGTCGCCGGGATGGAGGGCGCGCTCCCCTCGGTGGTGGGCGGGCTCGTCTCCGTCCCCGTGATCGCGGTGCCCACCAGCGTGGGCTACGGCGCCTCGTTCGGCGGCGTGGCGGCGCTGCTGGGGATGCTGAACTCGTGCGCCAGCGGCGTGACCGTGGTGAACATCGACAACGGCTTCGGCGCCGCCGTGGCCGCATCGCGCATCAACCTGCTCCCCCAAGCCTGACCATCCCCGGCTCCCCGCGGGCCCGCGCCACCCCCCGGCTGGCCGCCGAGGGCATCGCCTACCTGGGCGTGCTGGCGGCGCTCCCCCGTCTCCCCTGGTGGGGGCTGACGGCGGCGATCGCCGCGCTGGTGCTGGCCGCCGTCTGGGTGCACCGCGCCGGCGCGGGACGCTTTGCGGTGGCGTTTGCCGCATGGCCCCCGCTGCACGTGCTCCTCTTCGCCACCGGGTCGGTGGATTCGCCGCTGATCGCGCTGGCGGCGGCGTGGCTGGTGGCGGTGGGCCGGTCGCGCGGCGCCGCGCTGGCCGTCGGATGGCTGGCCGCCGCGGTGGCCGTCCCCGCCGCGCAGTGGCTGCACCTCGCCTCGCCGGGGGTGATTCCGCTCGCCCGCTACGAGCTGCTGCTGGGCGTTGCCGTGGCGCTCGCCGCGCTCCGCCGCGCCCGTCCGTCCACCGCCGCTTCGCTCGACGACGAGCCGCTGGAGGCGCCGCGCAGGCCCGAGAGCGAGGCGGACGACGCCGCGCTCCGGAGCGCGATGGAGGTGGTGCGCCGCGCCACCGACGCGCACGAGGCCACCCTCTGGCGCGCGGACGGCGAGTGGCGCTCCGCGTCGCTCGTGGCGCGCGTGGCCGCGCCAGGCGTGCCGCTGCCGGACGCGGTGGTGCCGCTGGAGGGCTCGCCGTACCGCTGGGCGATCGAGGAAGGGCTCCCCCAGCACGTGCGCCGCGGAAAACGCGACCTGCCGGCGCCCTGGGCCGAGGAGATGCTCGTCCTTCCCGTCGACCTGCCCGAGGGCGTGCTCGCGCTGGCGTACCCCGGCCTGGTGCCGCCGGGGGCCGACGCCGCCGCGCTGGAGGCCGCGCGGCATCTCGGGACGGTGGACGCGCTGCTCAAGCTGCGCGGCGAGCAGGCGCGCGAGGACGCACGCGTGCGCGCCATCGCCGAGGCCGCGCGCTCGCTTCCGGGCGAGATCGAGGTGGACGCCTTCGCGCGGCGGCTGGCCGCCATCATCCGCCAGGGTACCGGCGCGGCGGGCGCCGCCGTGGCGGTGGCCGAGGAGGGCGGACGCGGGCGGGTGCTGCACGTGGACGACACCGGCCCGTCTCCCCAGCTCCCCGGCGGCTTCGGCGAGGACGAGTCGCGGCTGGGGCTGGCGCTGAAGCACGCCGTGGACCTGACCTGGGACGACCTGCGCCGCGAGCGCGAAAAGCTGCCGCTGCTGGCGCCGGGAGAGCAGTGGCGGTCCGCCCCCCGCTCCGCCGCCATCTTCCCGCTGGTGGCCGACGGACGGGCGCTGGGCGCGGTGGTGGCGTGGCACCCCGAGCCGGGAAAGTTCGGCGAGAAGGAGAAGGAGCTGATGCGGCTGCTGGGGTCCATCGCCCCGCTCCCGCTGCGCAGCGCCCGCCGCTACGAGGAGCTGGACCACCGCGCCCACACCGACGCGCTCACGGGGCTGCCCAACCGCGCGGCGTTCGAGGAGCGGCTGGCCACCCTGAGCCACGTGTTCGACCGCTACGCGCGGCCCTTTTCGCTGCTGGTGCTGGACGTGGACTTCTTCAAGAAGTTCAACGACACGCACGGCCACGAGGCGGGCGACCGGGTGCTGCAGCACGTGGCGGCGGTGGTCCGCGCCACGGTGCGCGACGTGGACACCCCCGCGCGGCTAGGCGGCGAGGAGTTCGTGGTGCTGATGCCCGAAACCACGCTGCGGCAGAGCCACGACGCGGCCGAGCGAGTCCGCCGCAGCATCGAGGCGCGCACGGTGAGCTGGAACGGGCGCCCCCTCTCCGTCACCGTCTCGGTCGGCGCGGCGGCGTGCCCGGAGTGCACGCCCACCGCGGGCGAGGTGCTGAAGCTGGCCGACGAGGCGCTCTACCGCGCCAAGGCCGACGGGCGCAACCGCGTGGCCAGCGCGCCCAGGGTGACCCGAACGCCGGGCGTGGTGTGATGCGGCGCCGCGGGCGCAGGCAGCTCGCCTCCGGGCAGCCCGAGGTCACCGGCCAGGAGCAGCGGCTGATCGACACCTGGTTCCAGGACGCGGCCGGCTCGTGCCGCCCGCGGTGGCGGCACGCCTGGTCGAGCTCACCCGGGGCGGCCTGAAGATCTTCAGCGGGACAACCCACCCACCTGTCACAGGATCTGGATGATGAACGGCGATACGCAGGGGATCGGCCGGCGGGCCTTCATGGACCGGGTGATGGCGCTGGGCGCCGCGATGGGCCTGGGCAGCCTGGCGCGTCCGGGCGATACGCACGCCTCCACCGTCCAGCCGCCGGACGAGAGCTGGATCCGGCGGCTGAACGGCCGGCACAAGCAGCTCTTCGACGCGCCGCAGGTGGACGGCGGCCGCGCGCTGATGCACATCCGCAACTACCTGAACGCCTACCGCGACGCCTACGGCCTGCGCGACCAGGAGGTGAGCGCGCTGCTGATCCTCTACTCGCAGACGGTGCCGCTGGCGTTCACCGACGCGGCCTGGGCGGAGTATGGCCTGGGGAGGATGGCCGGCATCAGCGACGGCGCCGAGCCCTCGCGCCGCAACCTGTTCCGCACCCCCGACGCCGGCTTCATGATCCCGCGCGACGCGGGGATCGATGCGCTGATGCAGCGCGGCCTGGTGGTGGTGCTCTGCAACAACTCGTTCGGCAAGTGGGTGCGCGACATCTCCGCCGCCGGCCACGGCAGCGCCGACGAGGTGCGCGCGAAGATGCTCGGCTGGCTGATCCCCGGCATCACCCTGGTTCCCGCCGCCGTGCTGGCCGTGAACCGCGCGCAGGAGGCGGGCTGCACCTACTTCTACTCCGGCTGACGGGTCATCCTCCGACCGCGGTCTCACACGGAGGAAACGAAGGGAGCGGAGAACTACGCGAAGTTCTCCGCTCCCTCCGTTTTCACTCGACATCTCGAGTCCGCGGGATCGGACGGTTAACCCTTCGCCGCCGCCGCTGCCGGCCGTTTCGGATAGTAGACGGCGTCCGGCGGAATGGCGGACGACGGGTAGTCCTCGGCCTTGTGGGCGAAGGCGGGGCGCGGCTGGGCGTTGATGTAGGCGGCCACCTCCTGCGCCTCGCGGTCGGTGAGCGAACCGGGCGCGCTGAGCGGCATCGCGTGGCGGATGAAGCCCGCGGCGGTGTACACGCGCGCCATCCCCGCGCCGTCGTTCCACGAGCGCGGCCCCCACAGCGGGCCCGGCCGCACCGTGCCCATGTCCACGCCCTGTCCGTCCGTGCCGTGGCAGCCCACGCAGACGCGGTTGTAGACGCCGCGGCCGGCCGCCGTGTCGAGCTGCGCCACCGGCACCTGCGCGGTCTTCGGGATGACGTTGCGGCCGCGCCACTCCGGCGAGCGCCCCACCGCCTGCCCGTCCGACAGCCAGGCGACGTACGCCGCCACCGCCAGCAACTGGGGGCTGTCGTACGGGGGCGCGGTGCCGTTCATGCTGCGCTCGAAGCAGTCCCGGATGCGGTCTTCCAGCGAGATCAGCCGGCCCGAGCGCGCCCGGTACTCGGGGAAGACGGCCGCCACCCCCACCAGCGGCATCCCCCGGTCGCGCTGGCCGGCGTTCAGGTGGCAGTTGCCGCAGGTGAGCCCGTTGCCCACGTACCGGGCCGCGTACCGCCCCGTCTGGCGGAAGATGCGGTAGCCCTGGACCACGCGCGCGGCCACCATGCTGTCCGCGGGCAGCCCGCCGCGCTCGGGGTCGCGCACCACGGTGCCCACGTCGTTCAGCGTGGCCGTGGCGGGCACCAGCGGCACCGATGCCGCGCTGTCCGCACGCGTGGCGCGCTGCTCAGGGGCGCGCGGCCTGGAGCTCGAGCACGCCGCGAGCGCCAGCAGCCAGCCGGCGGCGAGGAAGGCGGGGGAGCGGGGCATGGTGAGCAGGGCCGGGAGAGAGAGCGGAACGCGTCGCGTGGGGAAGATACGCGTTCCGGCGCCGCCGCGGCAGAGCGGTGCCGCAGCCGGGCTCGCCCGCGCCGCGGTCCTCAAGCCGATCTCGAGGCGTAGCGGCTGGGCGTGACCCCGAAGTGCCGGACGAAGCAGCGGGTCATGTGGCTCTGGTCGCAGAAGCCCGCCACGAGCGACGTCTCGGCCAGGCACCGCCCCGCGCGGATCAGCCGGCGCGCCAGCGCCAGCCGCTGCTGCACGATGTAAGCGTGCGGCGTGAGCCCCAGCTCGCGGGCGAACCCGCGCAGCAGCTGGAAGCGGCTGACCCCGGCCTCGCCCGCGAGATCCGCCAGCGTCAGCTGCGCCGCCGGGTCTTGGTCGATCCGGTGCTTCGCCCGGCGCACGCAGGGGCTCGGGGCGGCGCGGCAGGGGGGCGGGTGGTGCAGTGCGCCTGCAGCCGCGCGACCAGCGCCAGCAGCGCCGTCTCGCAGCTCATCGCGTCGCGGCACCCGGCCTCCGCGGCATGGCCGAAGATGGTTCCCAACCGCCGGCGCACCTCGGGATCCGCGAACACCGGCGCTTCGAACGTGAACGACCCCCGCTCGCCGTCGCGGACCTCGGCGCTCGCGGTTTCCATCACCTCCGGGTCCAGGTAGAGCATCCTCCAGCTCCGGCCTTTCCCGCCCACGCCGCTGCCGTCCGTCACCTCGCCGGGATTCAGGCAGATGAGGCTTCCGGGGCCGGCCTCGACCTGCCCTCGATCGCTCCACGAGGTGTGCCCTCCCGCCTCGATCACGCCGATCCCGAACTGATCGTGCGTATGCCGCGGAAACACGCGATCCGTGCACGCGCTCATTCCGTCGATCCCGCCGAGCGGGAACCCGTAAAAGCGGATGCTCTCGCCCATTCCAGGCTCTCCTGCGAATCGGGTGAACGGCGGCGAAACCCCGACGGACCCGTGGGACGCGGCCCCCCAGCCGTCCCGGACCTGGAGACCACCGCCGGCCCAGAACAGGACGAGACCCGGGGCGCATCGGTTTCGCCGCCGCCTCCCCACCCGACGCGCACTCTCCCGGCCGGCGCGCGACAGCGGCGCGGACTCCTCGAAGTTCGGTTCTTCGCCGATTTCGTTGCAGCCTACCCGGCGTGTGTTTGAACGATTGCGTTCGCGCCGGGCCTGCCGGCGAGTGGCTGCAGGCTTCGAAGGCGCTGAGTATCGAAATTTTTTGCAGCACCCCTCTTCGCGCGTCCACCCCGTCTTCCGCGCCTCAAGGCTTCGACAACCGCGTCATCAGGGGAGCCCGAACCCTGCCCAGCCTCCGTGCGTCGCCTCAGCCTTCGTGGACAGGGTGCACGTCGTCCTCCACCCCCTCGATGCGGACGAAGTGCGCGGCGACCTGGCTCGCCTCGTGACCCCCTGATCGATCGGTCAAGACTGCCAGGCCTTCCGAGATGGCCGCAGGGACGCGATAATGAGGTGATCTCTCGAAAAAATTTCGATACTCAGCGCGGACGCCGCCTGCAGCCACTCGTCGGCGGGATCGGGGCGCGAGCAAGAGACCCGCTGCGACTGAATCTGCGATCGACCTGAAATTCTGTACAAGACCGTGGGCCCGGAAGCCGTTACCTTCCGAGAAGCGTCGGGGCGCGGTCGGGTGGGAGGGCACCCTTCCCGGCCCGGATGACTGCGCCATGAAGACGGCCGGCGAGCTCACCTATTGGGCGGCCCGTACTCCGCGGGTTCGCGCTCCACCCCCACCCCTGGGGAGGTTCCCATGCGAAAGAAACTGAAGCTGAACACCGATAGCCTGCGGGTAGACTCGTTCGAAGTGGACGGCGTGGCTCAGGCCGGCAAGGGGACGGTTCGCGGGGCGATGGACATCCAGACGGTGACCACCTGCGAGCAGCCCAGCTGGGATGTGTGCCAGAGCGGCCCGGGAGACGATTTCACGGCGCAGGACTTCTGCACCTTCTTCGCCTGCCCGTACTCCTGGAACTGCCCGTTGACCACGCCCCTGCGCCTCTGCCACTGAGCCGGCCGCATGAACACCGCCGCCCGGATCCCGCCGTCGAGGTGGGGGTGGTGGCCGCTCGGGAGTGGGAACGGCGCGAGCCCGCCTGGAGCAGTCCGGGCGGGCTCTCCCGGCGGGAGAAGGTCGGGAGAGAGGGCGAGGCGACAGGATCGCCTAAGTTGTTGCAGGAGCGATAGATTGACACATCGTCCGGGAAGGCTTAGATTAGGTGCGTGTTTGACAACACGGGTCATGGGGATGACAGGTTTCGACGCGTACGGTGAAGCCGTGGCGGCGTGCCGAGGTGCTCGGAGCACTCGTTAAACCTCCGGGAAAACAGTAACCGCGAACGATAACTTCGCTCTGGCTGCGTAAGTAGACGCCCCTCGGGGCTGTCCTTACCTCCCATCTTGCGGTCAGCCCTGCCTGAGGCGGGCCGCCGGGTGTCGCTAAATTCAGGCTGGCCTGCGATCGGCGCCGTGACGGCGCAGGCGAGACTTCCACGGCTGGTTCGCGAGGGGCCTTCAGCCGGCCGATGAGCGAGCGAGGAGAACAGAACGGTTGAATACGCACGTAGATGTCGCGGGGGATCGGTAGGCGGACCCGGGTTCGAATCCCGGCATCTCCACTCAAGACGAAAGCCGGACTCAGCCATGCGCTGGGTCCGGCTTTCGTCGTTTCGGCAAATAAGACTCTTTCCTTTCGGGACGTGCCCGATTAACCTGGAGCAACCAAGTGCACTAAGTGAACACAACTGGACAAGTAGGGCAGACTGGACACTGCCGGGGGAGGGTGGGTGCACTTGCGCCAGTACGACGATTGACGTACTATTCACCAGGGGAGGGGCGGATGCGGCTGAACGACGTGCGGGGCCTCCTGATCGATGCGCTGGAGAGCGGGCGTGTGCAGCACGAGTACCGGGCCGACATGGAAAGCAAGAACCTGCTCGCCACCGGCGAAGTCACGCCCGAGTTCGTGGTGCAGCTGCTCCAGCGGTGCAACGGGCGCCAGTACAAGGCGACCCCGTACCACTACGATCCCCGCATCGTGTGCCACACCTTCACGCCCACGTTCCAGGGCAAGCGGTGGTACGTGAAGAGCTACTTCCTTTCGTCCGACGCCGTGTTCATCAGCGTGCACCCGCAGCAGGAGGAGGGCTGAACCATGCACCTGTACCGAGAGGGCGATCGCTCCGAGGCGATCTGCCACGCGTGCGAAAAGCGCGTGACCACGCACTTCGCGGTGCGCACGCTGCGTCTGCCCGAAAGCGCCATCGACGTTCCCGACGTGCTGGCGGCGGTGTGCAACGAGTGTGGCGGGGTGGCGGCCATCCCCGCCCAGAGCTCGCCCAAGCTGCGCGAGGCGCGCGAGCGGCGGAAGGCCGAGGAGCTGGAGGCGCGCATCCCCAGCCACCTGGACGACGTGGTGCACCTGCTGTCGGACCACTACGCCGCGCCGGTGGCCAGCTTCCGCCCTTCGCTGCTGCGCTTCTACCTGCGCGAGGTGGCCAGCGACGCCGAGCTGGCCGATCGCGTGAAGGCGCTGGCGGGCAGCGAGCTGGCGCAGGGCCGGGCGCGGGCGCGGGTCTCGCTGCGCGCGCCCGAGGGGCTGCTGCGCGACGTGCGCGGCCGTGCGCGCGAGGTGGGGATCGCCTCCGACGCCGACCTGATCCGCGGGATCCTGCTGGCCGCCAAGGAAGACGTGCTCGAGGGCGCCGCCCCCGAGCGCCGCCTGCGGCTGGGCGGCGCCGCGCAGGCCGAAGGGGCGCCGCGGCTGGTCGCGGCCTGAGCGGGAGGTGCGGGGGTGCGGAGGAGGAGAACTCGAGAGGGCGCGGGGGAGATCCAGGTCCCCTGCGCCCTCTACGTGTCGTCGCCCTGGAGGAGGGGAAGTCAGATCTTCAGCGCCAGGGAGGTGACGACAGCGGTGTTGGTCTTCGACAGGCCGCCGTCGCTGCCGCGGTCGGGGAATACCGCGTCGGGCGAGCCGAAGAAGGTGCGCAGCTCGGTGCGCCAGAGCGCCGGGCCGCGCGCCACGTCCACGCCGACCGACGCGCCGTTGGTGCGCAGCGGCACGATCACCCCCTCGCGGTCGTCGAAGCGCTCCACGCGGGCGTTGATGCCCACCGCGGGCGTCACCCACCAGCGGCCCAGGAGCGAGGCCGTGTACCAGGTGTCTCCCTCCTGCGCCCCCACGTCCACCGTGGCCACCACGGTGCCGGGGCCGCTGCTCCACCGCGCGCTCACGTCGTTCAGCACGCGCAGCCCCTGGTCGCCGTCCACGGCGTGGCGCTCGCGGCCCACGAAGTTGCTGTACGACAGCGTGAGCGCGGGCGTGGCCGTCCAGTCCAGCCGCACGCCGGCGGCCTTGGAGCCGTTGTTCTCGGAGAGGTTCTGCCAGCCGTTCAGCAGGCTGAGCTGCGCGGTGAGCGCTGGTGTGGCCTGCCAGGTGGCGCGCACGCCCGCCTCGTAGTACGGCGCCAGTTCGCTGGGCAGCGACCGCGTGTAGGTGGGGTTGTCGGCCGAGATCCAGCTCTCGCTGCCGATGTGCGACAGGAAGATCCCCGCGTCCACCCAGAGCTGGGGCGTTACCGCCACGCCGGCCCACGCCTCCTGCAGGTGCGGGAGAAAGTTCGCGGTCCCGCCGATCGAATCGGGCTCGGCCGCGTAGTTCACCTGCACGGCGGTGCCGGCCTGCAGCGCCAGCCGCCCCCGCGCGCGCGGCGACTGGTAGCGCGCCTCCACGTGGGCCAGGTTGATGGCGAACTCGTCGTGCCGCGCCGCCTGGGTCACCAGCACGCGCTGGTGGCCGTCGGGCCGGCCGAAATCCCACGCGTAGTAGCTGTCCACGAACGCGCCGAAGGTCAGGTGCGCGGCGGTGTCGGGCGCCTGCGCGCGGGCACGGCCAGCGATGAGCGCCAGCGCGCAGCCGGCGAACAGGATGTGTCTGGTCATTCAGGCCAGGATGGAAGGGGTTGTCCCGACTCTGTCACACCGGACGGGATGCGAAAGGGTTGACGGAGGCCGGCTGGCGAGCGCGTATTCCGGGCGTGCGGTCCGATACGGGAGCCTGGACGCGGAGGTGGCCGGTGAAGCGTGGGTCGCTCTCGGTTCTGCTGGCGCTGGGGCTGGCGGTGGTGGTCCACGCGGACTGGCACCTGGCCCGCCCGGCGCACGGCCACCACCGGCTGAGCTTCGGCTTGCCGTACCACTGGGTGGTGGCGATCCCCGCGTTCGCGCTGGCGGCGTGGGCGGTGGCGCGGCTGTGGCCGGGGCGCTTTGCCGCAGCGAGTTGCTGGATCGTGGGTACGGCGCTCGTCGGTGCGCAGCTGCTGGAGCCGCTCGGCGAGCAGATAGTCTATGCGCACCGCCTGGGAATGCAAATCGAGCCGGCGCGATGGACGGCCTTCTGGGGCTGCGCCGCCGCCGGACTGGCGGCCTACGTGGCGACGGGGTTCCTGCTGCGAGGGCGCCGGACGCGCGTGCCGGCGGGCGCCGCCGCGGGAGGCTGAAGGGCGGCTCTCCGTCTGAGAATCGCCCAGGGACGCAATGCGAAAGACCCGGCGAGGAGCGTGTCCTCGCCGGGTCTTCGTGCTCGGGATAGGGGAGGGGATTACGCGGCGCCGCCCTTGACCCAGGGGTCGTTATTCTTCCAGTTGCGGTCCAGGGGCGAGAAGAGGAACACCAGGCCGCCGTTGCTGATGCGGGGGATCAGCGTGCGGGCGCGGTCCTGCTCCATCGCGGGGCACCCCTCGCTGCGCCCGGCCTTGCCGGCGGTCACGTACGGGGCGCCGTGCACCACCACGCCGCGGGCACGGGCCGCGCCGTTGAACTTGCCCGACAGGCCGGTGAGCCGCAGCCCCACCGAGCGGTACGCCTGGCCGGCCGTGTGGCCCACGAAGGCGTAGGTCTCCTGCGCCAGGAACAGGCCCAGCGACGAGGTGGCGCTCCCCTGGCCGTTGCCGAAGCGCGTGGGCACGCCCTGCCCGTTGGCCGCCGAGCCGCGCCCGTGCGCCACGGTGAAGGGGCCGTCCACCACCTTCAACTCCTTCATGTCGAACACGTAGCCGCGCGGGGTGGTGCTCGACAGGCCGTAGTCCACGAAGTACAGGTACGGCTTGCGCACCTTCTCGGGGTGGGCCGCCTGGTAGTTGTAGTACGCCTTGAAGGCCAGTTCCAGCGCCTTGGGGTCGCTCTGCTTCTTCACCTTGGCGCCCAGCACCGCCAGCGCGCGGCCCACCCGCGACGCCTCGGCGGCGTTCTCGATCCCCGCGGTGGCCAGCACGCCGCGGGCGGCGGTCAGCACCGGGTGCGCGTAGGCGGGGGCCGGGGCAACGACGGGGGCGGTCTGCACCAGCGGCGCGGCCGCCGCATGGTGCGCGGACTCGCTCAGCAGGGCGCCGCCGGCGCCCCCCATGGCGGCCAGCGCGGCGAGAATCAGCAGGTCTCGGCGCATCGTCCTCATTCGTCTCCGTGAAAAGGCCCGGGCGGCGGGTTGCCGCCCCGGGCCTCGTGTTTCGGTCCCGTTCGTCCGATCGCCATCCCGAACCGTGTTCGGGATCGCGGTCGTTCGCATCGCAGTGGCCCGGGGGCGCTTCGTCGCCCAGACCATGCAGTGCCTGTCAATGCCCTTTGTTGGTGTGCCTCCAATATAGCGTATGTGTAAGTCTCTGTCAATTAATGAGATATGAAACATGCGAGGGTTCTCCTCGCATCTGCCCGACCGGCGGTGTCTCCAACTACCCCGTTCAGCGATACAGCTCGCCAGGAAGTCGGCACAGGGCGGGGCACGGTGCAATTATCGATCTTTATCCGCCGCAACATTGAAGGAGTACCGTTCCGAGACGCCACCGCATGTGCACTTGTTGGAAGTGTTGGACGAGGTGTCAAGGGTGAAAAATCGAATGTTTTCACGTCCGCTCGTCTCCCGCCACGGCAGGAACATCTACGGAGAGGGGCACTTAGCTGACCCAGCGCTGGCGCGGGATTGTGGAAAAGCGAGGCAAGTGCACACCGTGCGCAAGTTTACGCTACACACCCCACCCTTGCTTCGGGAATTCTTCGGATGTATACTTCACCGTAGAAAAGCCGTAACGCTGCGCCAGCCACTGACCGCTTGGAAGGAGCCAACATGGACCAGCCGAACGCCGATCCCCAGCAGCAGCACCGTGGGGCCACCGTGCAGCACCTGCGCGAGATGGCGGCCGCACGCGTGGAGAACACCTCGCTGCGGGGCGTGGCGCGGGAGATCGGAATGAGCCCCACCGGGCTCAAGAAGTTCCTGATGGGCACCTCGCCCTACTCGCCCACCCTGCGCCGCCTGCGCAAGTGGTACCTGCAGCACGCCGCGCTCCCCACGGGCGAGGTGAGCTACCACGACGCCTCGGCCGCCCTGGTGGTGCTCACCCACGACCTGCAGCCCGAGCCGCGCCGCGAGGCCGCCGACTGCCTGCTGGAGTGCCTGGAGCGCGGCTACGACCTGAGCGGCCGCTCCCGCCCGCGCTGGGTCACCGAGCTGCGCGCCGAGTTCGGCCAGCGCCGGGCGAGCTGAGCCCGCGGGCGTCGGTGTGACCCTCTCGGCGTCGCCTTCGCGGCGTGCATGCGCGGACCCGCGCGGAACGCAAACCCCCTCTCGCCCACGGTTCGGGCGAGAGGGGGTTCGTGCCGACGATCATCCGAGCTACTCCGGCGGGGGAAACTCCAACTCGGGGTCATCACCGGGAGACGCCTCGCGCGGGGTGGGCGCGGGGGAAGCATCTTCCTGCCACGCGGGCTCGCTTCCGGGCAACGGTGGCGGCCCGGGCCCCGATTCGGCCGCGCGCAGCGGGGGAGCGGCGACGGCAGGCTGATCGACCCCCGCGCGCGCCTCCGCGGACGGCGGGGCGGGGGAGGGCGGCAGCGGCGGAGGCGTCGCCGGGGGCGCCGCTCTCGTCGCGGACTGCGGTGCGTTCGCCGCGTCCGTGGTCCACGAGGCGGACGGCGGGGCGGCGGCGGGGCGGCGGATGGGGCGCTGCTCGGCCGCGGCGGCCACGGCGGTCTCGAGCTGGCCGGCCAGGATGCCGGTGCGGTACCCGGCATCCTCGCGCAGCCGGCGGATCTCCTCGCGCGCGCGGAACAGCTCGTCGGTGATGGAGAGCGCGGCCAGGGTCGCGGCGCGGAACGGCTCCAGCGTCTGGAAGCCGGGAAGCGCGCGGATGGTCGCGTCGACGTGGGCGGCCACGGCGCGGGTGTACTCGGGCGGCACGTCGCTGCGCAGCACGTGCTTTTCGCCCGCGATCTCCACCGCCACGGTGTGGCGGGGCGGGGCGGGGCGGCGGGGGGGGCGGCTCACCGGCGCGGCTCCAGCACCGAGAGCCGCGCCAGCAGCCCCGTGATGCGCTTGCGCGCCTCGTCGGTGCGGCTCACCAGCACGGCGTTCTCGGCGCGCAGGCGCCGCAACTCGTCACCGGCCTCGGCGCTGGGGAGCGGGCCCAGGGTGGTGAGCTCCTCCAGCTCCTGGCGCAGGCGGGCCACCTCGGCCTCGGCGGCCTGCGCGCGGCGGCGCCACTCCTCCAGCGCGCCCGCGGCGGCGCTGGCGGCGCGCTCCAAGCGCTCCCACCCGGCGGCGGGGTCGGGCCCCTCGTCGTCAGCGGCGCCGAACACCGTGTCGGTCCTCCAGCGTCGTCAGCACCGCGTCCACGGCCGCATCCACCTCCCCATCGGTCAGCGTGCGCTCGGGCGCTCGGAAGCGCAGGCGCCACGCCAGGCTCCGCGCTCCCTCGGGCAGCCCCTTCCCCTCGTACAGGTCGAAGGGGAACACCTCCTCCAGCAGCGGCCCCGCCGCGCCGCGGATCGCCGCTTCCAGCTCCGCCGAGGTCACCGCGAACGGCACCAGCAGCGCCAGGTCGCGCTCGCTCCCCGGATGGGTGGGGAGCGGCGCGTACCTGCGCGCGCCGCTCTTCACCGCGGTGCGCGGAAACACGGCCTCGATCATCAGGACGGGAGAGGCCCACGCCGGCGCGTCCACCGCCCCGTCCGGGGCCTGCCATCCTCCGCCAACGACGGTGTCGCCGGACGAGAGGACGTAGCCCTCCACGCCATTCACGCCGCCCACCTCCACGCGGCCGTCCGGATATTCCGCGGCCAGTTCCTCCAGCAGCGCCCGCAGGTCGTGCACGTCCCAGACGCCCGGGGCGCCGCTCCAGTGCAGGGGCGCCCGCGCGCCGCTGAACGCCGCCGCCACGCGCCGCTCTTCGCTCGCCGCGCCCTTCGCCGCGGCGCGGAAGACGGTGCCGATCTCGAAGAGCCGCACGTCGCGCACGCCGTGGGCGAAGTTGTGCTCCACCCGCCGCGCCAGCGTGGAGACCAGCGTGGTCCGGAGGTACGCATCCTCCTGGCTCAGGGGATTGAGCACCCGCGCGGCCGTCTCGGTCTCGCCGGTGAACGGGAGCGTCACCGCCTCCAGGAATCCCCAGCGCACGAACAGCTCGCGCAGGCGCTTCTGCACGGCGATGCGCGGATCTTCGGGGACGGCGGAGGGGCGGAAGGGCAGCAGCGCGTCGGCGAACGAGCCGTAGCCGCGCCGCCGGGCGATCTCCTCGATCACGTCGATCTCGGTCCGCACGTCATAGCGGTAGCCGGGCACCGTCACGCGCACGGGCTGGCTCTTCTTCACCTCGAAGCCCAGCGGGTCCAGCAGCCGGTCGATCTCGGCGCCATTGATGGCCACGCCCAGCACGCGCGCCACCCGCTCGGGGCGGACGGCGATCACCGGCCGCTCGAACGGCTTGGGGTCCACGTCGATGGCGGCCGCGACCTGCCCGCCGGCGACCGCGACGATCAGCTCGATCACCCGCTGCAGCGCCTCGGGCTGCCCCTCGGGATCCACGCCGCGCTCGAAGCGGTAGCTGGCGTCCGTAGAAAGCCCGAGTCTGCGGGCCGTCTTGCGGACCACGCGCTGGTCGAAGAGCGCGCACTCCAGGAAGACGTCGGTGGTGGCGCCGCCCACCTCGCTGTTCTCGCCGCCCATCACGCCGCCCAGCGCCACGGCGCGCTCCGCGTCGGCGATCACGAGGTCGGTGTCCACCAGCGCGCGCTCCACGCCGTCGAGCGTGGTGAGCGTTTCGCCCGCGCGGGCGCGGCGGATCACCAGCTCGCCGCCGCGCAGCCTGGCCAGGTCGAAGGCGTGCAGGGGCTGGCCCAGCTCCTGGAGCACGTAGTTGGTCGCATCGACCACGTTGTTGATCGGCCGCTGGCCCACGGCGCGCAGCCGCGTGGCCAGCCACTCGGGGCTCGGGCCGACTTGGACGCCGCGCAGGATGGCGCCCATGTAGCGCGGGCAGGCGTCCGCGTCTTCGATCTCCACGTGGAGCGCCCCGCAGTCGCCCTCGCGCCGCGCGGAGCGGCAGGGGAGCCTGATCTTCGCCTGGCCGGGGAACTTCGGCAGGTCGATGTCGTCCACCCCGCCGGGCGCCAGCTCGCGCGCGATCCCCACGTGCGACAGCAGCTCGCCGCGGTTGGGGGTGACGTCCACCACCAGACGGGCATCGTCCAGCCCCAGCGACTCGCGGAAGCGCTCGCCGGGGCGGTGCTGGTCGCCCAGCGTCATCAGCCCCGAATGGTCGCGCCCCAACCCCAGCTCGCGGGCCGAGCAGAGCATCCCCTCGCTCGCCTCGCCGCGCAGCTTCGCCGTCTTGATCTCGATGCCGCCGGGGAGCGTCGCGCCGACGGGGGCGAACGGGTAGAAGCGCCCCGCCTCCACGTTGGGCGCGCCGCAGACCACCTGCAGCGCCTGGCCCGACCCGGCGTCCACGGTGCAGATGCGCAGCTTGTCGGCGTTGGGGTGCGGGCGGACGGCGGTGACGCGCGCCACCACCACGTCGCCGATCTCGTGGCCCAGGTCGATGATCTCGTCCACGGGCGCGCCCAGCATGGCCAGCCGCTCCGCGATCTCGCGCGGGGTGCCGGTGATGGTGGGCGCGAGCGCCTTCAGCCAGCGATACGAAACGTCCATTTCAAACGGCAGGGTACAGGGGACGGGGAACAGGGGACGGCAAGCTCAACGGCGCGCGTGCCGCCCTTCACCCTCCTCCCTCGCTGTTGTTGTCGATCCGATCCGCACCACTCGGTCCGGGAGCAGGCGCCGGGACGCCGTTTGCCGGCTGTCCCCTGTCCCCTGTTCCCTGTCCCCTCATCTCTCGTCAGGCGAACTGGCCGAGAAACCGCATGTCTCCCTCGTACAGCAGCCGGATGTCGGTGACGCCGTAGCGCTGCATCGCGATGCGGCCGGGGCCCATGCCGAAGGCGTAGCCGGTGTAGCGCTCGGG
>Ga0070662_100000383_pt1 | contig 26286 bp, 26 predicted proteins | sample KBSC53metaG_FD_65648 | JGI IMG/M metagenome (GOLD analysis project Ga0070662, IMG submission 65648) | Corn rhizosphere microbial communities from Kellogg Biological Station, Michigan, USA - KBS C5-3 metaG | ecosystem: Host-associated > Plants > Roots > Rhizosphere > Soil ...
CCAACGGCAGCGGCAAGAGCTCGCTGCTGCGCATCATGGCCGGGGTGGACAAGGACTTCAACGGAGAGGCGTGGCCGATGGAGGGGATCCGCGTGGGCTATCTCCCGCAGGAGCCCGAGCTGGACCCCGCCCTGGACGTGCGCGGCAACGTGGAGGAAGCCGTGCGCCACCAGCGCGAGGTGCTGCGGCGCTACGACGAGGTGAACAACTCTTTCGCCGACCCCGACGCCGACATGGACGCGCTGATCGAGGAGCAGGCGAAGCTGCAGGACCAGATCGACGCCGGCAACCTGTGGGAGCTGGACCGCAAGATCGAAGTCGCGATGGACGCGCTGCGCCTGCCGCCCTCCGACTGGCGGGTGGAGAACCTGTCCGGCGGAGAGAAGCGCCGCGTGGCGCTGTGCCGCGTGCTGCTGGAAGAGCCCGACATGCTCCTGCTGGACGAGCCCACCAACCACCTGGACGCGGAGAGCGTCGCCTGGCTGGAGCAGCACCTGAAGGAGTTCCCGGGGACGATCGTGGCCATCACCCACGACCGCTACTTCCTGGACAACGTGGCCGAGTGGATCCTGGAGCTGGACCGCGGCGAGGGGCACCCCTTCAAGGGGAACTACACCAGCTGGCTGGAGCAGAAGCAGGAGCGGATGCGGGTGGAGGAGAAGAGCGAATCGGCCCGGCAGCGCACCCTGGCCCGCGAGCTGGAGTGGGTGCGGATGGCCCCGCGCGCACGCCACGCCAAGGCGCAGGCCCGCGTGAGCGCCTACGAGCAACTGCTCGCCGAGGACCCGCGCGAAAAGCTCTCCCGTGCCGAGATCGTGATCCCCAACGGCCCGCGCCTGGGCGACGAGGTGGTGACCGCCGAGAAGCTCCAGAAGGGGTACGGCGACAAGCTGCTGATCGACAACCTGGACTTCCGCCTGCCGCGCGGCGGGATCGTCGGCGTGATCGGCCCCAACGGCGCCGGCAAGACCACGCTCTTCCGCATGATCACCGGCGGCGAGACTCCCGACGCGGGCGAGCTGCGCGTCGGGTCGACGGTGCAGCTGGCGTACGTGGACCAGAGCCGCGACACCCTGGACGGCGACAAGACGGTGTACCAGGAGATCAGCGGCGGGCAGGACAGCATCAAGCTGGGCCGCGGCGAGGTGAACGCGCGCGCCTACTGCAGCTGGTTCGGCTTCAAGGGGAGCGACCAGCAGAAGCCGGTGAAGGTGCTCAGCGGCGGCGAGCGCAACCGGGTGCACATGGCCAAGGTGCTGCAGAAGGGCGGCAACCTGATCCTGCTCGACGAGCCGTCCAACGACCTGGACGTGGACACGCTGCGCGCGCTGGAGGACGCGCTCCTCGAGTTCGCCGGGTGCGCGGTGGTGATCAGCCACGACCGCTGGTTCCTGGACCGCATCGCCACGCACATCCTGGCCTTCGAGGGTGACAGCCGGGTGGTGTGGTTCGAGGGCAACTACCAGGAGTACGAGGCCGACCGCCACCGCCGCCTTGGCGCCGAGGCCGACCAGCCCCACCGCATCAAGTACCGCCCGCTGGTGCGGGCGTAGCCCGGCGCGCTCCCACGGAGGTCACGGCAGGTGCGCGTGACCTCTCGCTCCTGCCCCGTCTGCGAGCCCTCGTGCCTGACTCGCGAATGAGCACCGTCCGTCCGACCTGCCTCTACGTCCTGTTCGTCGCCGCCAGCCTGGCCACCGTGCCGCGGCTCGGGGCGCAGCACGCCGGCGCGCCCGCGCCCGACTCCACCGCCGTGCCCGCGGACGCGCGCGCGACGATCGACTCGGTGAACGCGGCGTGGCTCCCCGAGCTGCAGCGCAAGGACGCGGCGTCGATCGCGGAGCCGTACGCGGACGATGGCGTGCTGGTGACGGCCACGGGCGAGACCTTCCGCGGACGCGCGGCGGTGGAGCAGGCGATGCGGGCGTCACTCGCAGGGATCGGCGCCGCGCAGGTCGGCGGCCGGCTGGTGCAGGACGGGATCACCCGCGTCGGGAACCTGATCTACGAGTGGGGCCACGCGGAGTTGGAGATCACGCGGCCCGGCGCCCAGCCCGCGCACGTGACGGGAAGGTATCTCACGGTCTGGCGGCAGGACGCCACGGGGCGGTGGAGAATCCTCCGCAACCTCTCCCTTCCGTGACCGCGGCGCGGGGGCCTGCTCACTCCCCCGCGCAGCCGCCCAGGTCCGGCCGCACGGCCTCTCGGGCACGCTCCGCCCACGAACGCGCCGGCTGCCGCAATCTGAGCGGAGCGGCGCAAATCGCCTGAATCGAAACCTTCGGCCAACGGCCGGCGTCAGGGCTCCCGCCGCCGTTTTCGCCGCACCGCCTGCGCTTTCGGGAGTTCACCAACGTATGCGAACGCGGTGGCCGGACGTGTGCACTACATGGGCCTCGTAGAGCCGCGGCGCCAGGTAAGGATGCCGCGGCAAGCATTTGACCATCGCAGGACCAGAAGGATGAAGTCGACCACTCTCCGAATCGCCGCCGCGCTTGCCGTGATCGCGGCCGCGCCCGCCGCTGCCCGGGCGCAGACCGACCCCACCGCGAACCCGGCGGATCCGCCGGCCGCCACCAGCACGCGCCCGCTGGCCGTGGGCGACGAGCTTCGGCTGACCGGCGCCGACCAGCAGTTCACCGGAACCCTCAAGCGCATCACGGCCGACTCGCTGGTACTGGTGGCGCCCTATCGCATCTACAGGCTCCCGCGCGCCGGCATGACGGCCGGGGAGCGCGCGGTGTTCGCGGAGTCTCGCGGGCACGCGATCTTCCGCGGCGCCCGGGTGGGTATCCTTGGAGGTGCGGCGCTGGGGCTGCTGGGTTCGGCGCTCGTGACCAAGGCCGCCGAAGGGCGCGCGTTCATCACCGCCGACGGCGTGGCACTCGGCGCGCTCCTGGGCGGCGCGCTGGGCGCACGGTCCCGCCGCTCGCACTGGGAGCGCGTGGACCCGTCGCTGCTCGCCCAGTCCCCGGAGCTTCCCGCACCCGCGCCGCCGCCGGGGGGAACGCGGCGCTGATCCGTCCCGGTGCGGGCGGCAGCCTGGCCGGCACACAGCCTTCATGACGACAGATGGATCGGGTTCGGAACGCGAGACGGCGTGAGGAGCATCGAGCTCCCCACGCCGTCGTCACGTTCGCGCTTGAGCGCACTCACGCACTAGCGCACCTGTTCGCAGTCCCCGCGCTACTCCGCCTGGTAGCTCACGAAGCCGGTGCGCTTGACGACGTCCGCGCGGTGGTAGCGGCAGATGTCCAGCCGCATGCTGAATTCGGCGTACCGGTCCGACGTGCACCGCCGCCCGCTGGGGCGATAGAAGGTGAACGTCGACGTCTGCACCGAGGCGACGGGAAGCGTGGTCTCCGCGCGGTACGTCCGGCCGCCGTCCGTCAGCTCCACCAGGAACGAGTAGTCGGGGCCGATGGTGATCTGAGGCTGGCCGCTGCCGTCGGTGGTGGTCTGCCCGAACGAATACGTGTAGGCGTCGCCGGGCACGTCCGGATACCAGAACGAGGTGTGGGTGACGCCGTAGTAGGTGACGGCCTTGCCGGTGCGAAGGTACTGGAAGCTGGTGAAGCCGTTCACCGGCGTGCCGGTGGTGCACAGGTAGAAGAGCGCGCCGTCCGTCCACCGCGACATGCACCCCAGCTCGCCCGACACGGGGCCGTATTCGTGCCCCAGCGCGTTGGCCCAGCTCCCCGAGTGCACCACCACGCCGCCGGTGGCTTGCGAGACCCGGATCTGCGTGGCCGCCAGCGAGATGCCGTGCGGCGTGGACCCGTTGATCTGCCCGGTCTGGATGCCCGTGGTGGTGGTCAGGCGCTGCTCGTTCAGGGTGCGCCGACCGTCGTCGTAGATCGTCCAGGCCGAATCGAGCTGGGCCGACACTTCGCGGTAGTCCTCGGCGGACGCGTAGTAGCTGAGGGGGACGGCGCGCCGGGCGGCCACGTGGATGGTGCCGTCGGCGGAGTTGTTCGACGGGTCGAAGTCCGCCGGGGTCACGCCTTCGGCCGCGACGCGCAGGAGGTGGTCGCCCACCGCCGCGAAGGTGTGCAGGAACGCGCACGACACCGCGTCGCCCGCGTCCACCCACACGCCGCGCGCCCGGTCGGCCTCGGCGCCGTCCACGTACAGCACGCAGTCGGTGCGCGCGCCCACGTCGCCGTTCCCCTCGCTCACCGTGGCCAGCAGGGTGACGGGAACGTCCACCGTCGCCCCGGCCGGCGCCTCGAGGCGGATGCGCAGGTCCGGCCGCAGGTGCACCGTCTCGGTCACCGTCACCACGGCGGTGCGCTTCGCCTCGGCCACGTTGGCCTGCACCTGCAGCGCGCGGCCGCGCGGCAAGCCGGGGTAGCTGAACGTGGCCGTGCCGCCGCCGGACAGGTTGTTGTAGTTGAGGGTGCGCAGCACGCCGCCACCGGCATCCAGCTGCTTCACCTGCACCTTCGTGAGCGGCGGCGAGGTGGCCGGACCCGCGTCGAACGAGCCGGTGGTCAGCTCCAGTTGGGTGACGCCGTCGATGCCCAGCAGCGCGCGGGCGGCCAGCGAGGACGAGCCGCTGCGGCCCGTGGCGGGCCTGGCGCCGGCATCGCGATACTTGACCGCGTTGGAGATGAACCGCGGCTGGTCGGTGGACGATACGACGGCGCCGCGCGCATCACCGCTGGGCGCCCGCGTGGGCTCGGTCAGGTCGTGGGAGCACGCCGAGATCAGCAGTGCGAGGGCGGCGGGGGCGATTCCCCGGCGCCACGGAGGAGAGGCAGGGCGCATGCGCGCGGCTCCGTGTTCTGGTGAGAGGTGCTGCACATTGACGAGTTCCGCATGATCGCGGCGCCGGTCCGGCACTCATGATCCGCACCGTTGGGGCAAACACAGTCTCCTGGTGGCGTAACCCCATGAATAGTTACAGGATAGGTGTGTTGGACACTTTATATGGGTTCGGAATGGATTGTCCGAGACGGGGCGGAATTGACCCAATGTTGATGCACCGCTGCCACAGAACGTTACATCCGCGGGCTCACTCCCCGCCGAATCCTCGGCGCGCCCGCGAGGCGCCCGCAGTCTCCCGCCGGCCGAGCGTGCGTCTTACCTTGTTGCACCGCCGGGCGGCGACGGACGCATCGCGTTCGGCGTCATCTCTCGCTGCCCCGACCATCATCTCCCTTGCACCGAACCGCGATGACCCAGCGACGCACCGGCGAAGCATTCGAAGACACCGTCCGGCTCACCGTGATCGGCCAGAAGCTGGAGCCCGGCCAGCAGGCGCCGGCGTTCGAGCTGGACTGCCTGACGCCGGGGGACGCGTTCCCGCACGCGGTGTCGCTCACGGACTCAGCCGGGCAGGTGCGGCTGCTGAACGTGATCAACTCGATCGACACGCCGGTGTGCCACGTGGAGACGCGGCGGTGGGACGAGACGATCCCGCGCGGCGTGAAGACGTACACCATCAGCATGGACCTGCCGTTCGCGCTCAGCCGCTGGCAGACGGAGCAGAACGCGCGGCACGAGTTCCTGTCCGGCCATCGCAGCGAGCGCTTTGGCCAGGATTACGGGGTGCTGCTGGAGGAGTGGAGGCTGCTGCAGCGCGCGGTGTTCGTGATCGGCGGCGACGGCCGCGTCGCGCACGCCGAGTACGTGGCCGACCAGATGCGGGAGCCCGACTACGCCGCCGCCCTGGCCGCCATCGAGCGGCTGGCCGCGCCGGCCGCGGCGTCTTGAGCGAGCCGTCCCGGTCCCCGGAACTGAACGCCACGCCGGCCGCGGGAGACGGCGTGGCGTTCGCGTGCCCATTCGAGGTGCGCTGGGCGGACCTGGACGGCAACCGGCACGTGCGCAACACCGCGTTCAGCGAGTACGCCACGCACACGCGTTTCCGCCTGCTGGCGGCGCACGGCTTCGATGCCGCGCGGCTGCGACCAGGTGACGGTCACCGTGCGCTGCTCGGGCCTGTCGGCCGACGCGTCGCACTGGCGGGTGCGGCAGGAGGTGCTGCGCGCGGACGGGAAGGAGGCCGCCGTGCTCACCATCACCGGCGGCTGGATACACCTGGACGAGCGCAGGCTCATGGTGCCGCCCGCGGAGCTCGCCGCCATCCTCCTCGCCCTTCCCCGCACGCGCGACTTCGAAGAGCTGCCCACGCTGATCCGCAGCCGCGGCGGGTGAGCTCCGCGGTGTGCGGCTCGCCCGCGGCGGGGCGGCGTGTAGATTGATCCTCCGCGTTCCGTACCGCTTCCATCATCTTCCCGCTGGCGTCCCATGGCTGATCCGTACACGGGCACGCGCGTCGTCGTGGGCCTCACCTTCGAGGACTTCGCCGACCGGTTGATCGGGCACGCCCAGTTCCACTGCCGCATCGTGCGCATCGACCCGCGCGAGGGGATCGTGCTGGAGCGGCTGGACGGCGGGCCCACCTTCAACCTCCCGCCGATCCGCGAGATGCTGCAGCCGGCCACGCTGGACGAGTACCGCTTCACCAGCACGGGCGAGGTGGTGTACGAGCCTGACTTCGAGCTGACCATGCGGCTGGCGGTGCCGCCCGCGGTGGCGGAAGGGATGCGGGCGGGGACTCGGCCGCTGGAGCCCGAGTACATGACCCGTGGCTTCTCGAACGTCCCGCCGCCCGCGCCGGGCGCGCCGAACTGACCGCCCAACCACCGAGGCACGATGAGCACACGAATCGTAACGCAGTTCGACGTCACCGGGTGGGAGCCGTCGGAGATCTCGTCCGCCGAGGGCGGGCCGAAGCTGGGCCGCGCGCATATCAGGAAGACGTTCCGCGGCGAGCTGGAAGGCACCAGCGAGACCGAGATGCTCTCGTGCAAGGGCGAGGGTGGCGGCGCTGGCTACATCGCGCAGGAGGTGGTGACGGGTACGCTGGCCGGGCGCGCCGGAACGTTCGTGATGCAGCACGGCGGCATCGCCACGGCCGGCGGGCAGCGCGCGTTCGGCAGCATCGTCCCCGGCTCGGGCACCGGCGAACTGCGCGGCCTGCGCGGCGACGTCGAGTACCGCCACGACGAGTCCGGCGCCACCGTCACCATCCACTACGAGTTCGAAGACTCCTGAGCAAGGACACCTTTGCCGCGCTCCGGAATCTCACAGCGACTCGATTTCTGGATGCGCGAGGTTCCGACGCACTGCTGACGTCAGCGCGGGGACTATGGTACCCAATCGGGCTCCGGGCGCGTTGCTCAGGGCCCGTTTTCGCGCGGGGTGACGACGGGGGGCGGGGTCTCGCGCTCGCGCGGGCGGCGGGCGGCGGCGCGGCCGAAGCGGAGGTACAGGCGCAGGCCGTCGTCCTGCACGCCGTAGCGCTTCTCCAGCACGGCCTCGAAAGTCGTCAGGTCCACGTTCCAGGCGTCGCCGAACGTGCGCAGGCCCAGGCCGGCGGAGAGCGCAGGCGCGCCGCCCCAGCGGTTCCGGTCGTCGCGGAAGTCGCCGGCGGCGTACAGGGCGGCGCTGGCCAGCAGGTACGGCTCGCCGCGCGAGCGCCGGCCCAGCCCCATGAACTGCGCCGGGAACGCGCGCGCCAGGCTCAGCCGCGGCCCCGCCGCCACGCCCTCGATGAACTCGTGGGTGCCGGGGCTGATGCCGGCGCCCAGCTCCAGCGACGGCATCCAGGCGCCGCGCGGGCCCACAGTGGCCATCCGCCCCCACGCCAGCATCAGCTCGCGGCCGCGGTCGAAGTCGCCGGTGAGCTGGATGGCGGCGTTGAAGGTGGAATAGCCGCGGGCGGGGTCGTACTCCTGCACCGGCTGCTGCGCGCGGGCAGGCGCCGCCAGGGCGAGCGTCAACAGCGGGATGACGGCACGTCGAGACAGCATCGGGTTCTTACGGCAGATTCGGGTTGATGTGATCCGGCCGGCTCGAGCGGCCCGCGAATCGCCGGGTCACTCATCAACGTCCCACCAGCGCTGCAGCTGACACGGCTGCTCGCCGCCCATCTCCTCTTCCGCGGCCGGCGGCGGCTCCACGCGGACGGGCGGCTTCGCGGGCACGTCCTCGTGCCCCACACCGTCTGGCGAGCGGCCCGGCGTTGCGGGACCGGCGGACGGATCATTCTCGCGCGGTTCCATCTCGCATCTCTCCCAGCAGCCAGCGGCGCACGCGGTCCAGCGCGCTCATCGCCGTGAGCCCCTTGATGAAGTCGCGGCCGCGGTCGCCCAGGTCGTAGCGGCGCGACCAGACGCCGCCCTCCCATGCCAGGCCGATGCACACGGTGCCGACGGGCTTGCCGGGCGATCCGCCGCCCGGCCCGGCGATCCCGGTGGTGGAGAGGCCCAGGTCCGCGCCGGCGCGGCGGCGGACGCCCTCGGCCATCTCCTCGGCGGTCTGCGTGCTCACGGCGCCGTGTGTGGCCAGCGTCTGCGGGCTGACGCCGATCACCTGCTCCTTGGCTGCGTTGGAGTAGGTGGCCACCCCCAGCAGGAAGTACTCCGAGCTGCCGGGCACGTTGGTGATCCAGTCGCCGATGCGGCCGCCGGTGCAGCTTTCCGCGACGGCGAGCGTGAGCCCCCGTTCGCGCAGCAGCGCGCCGACCACTTCCTCCAGCCCCTGGTCGCCCGTGGAGTAGAGGTGGTGGCCCAGCCGCTCGCGCACGCGCCGCTCCATCCCGTCCAGCCGCGCCTCCAGGTCGTCATCCGCTCCGCCGCTCACGGTCAGGCGCGCCTGGATGCGCGGGAACGCCGCCCGGAACGCCAGCCGCGCCTCGTCCGCCGATACGACGCCCGCCAGCAGCTCGTCCAGCCGGCTCTCGCTGAGGCCGAAGGTGCTGAAGGTGCGGCTGGCGAAGCGCGTGCCCGGGTTGAGCCCCGCCACCCACGGCACCAGCCAGTCACGCGCCATCGCCCGCGTCTCGCGCGGCACGCCGGGGAAGCACGCCACCCAGCGCCGGCCCCCGTCCCGCTCGATGGGCACCACGAACCCCGGCGCGGTGCCGTTCGGGTTGGGGATGACGGTGGCCGATGCGGGGAACAGCGCCTGCTTGCGGTTGTTCTCCGTCATCTCGATCCCGCGCTGGCGGAACCGCTCGCGGATCGCCTCCAGCGACGCCTCGGCCAGCCGCAGCTCCTGTCCCGCGACGCGTGCGACGACGGCGGTGGTGAGGTCGTCCGCCGTAGGCCCCAGCCCGCCGGTACATACGATGATATCGGCCTCCTTCATCGCCCGCTCCAGCGCGCGGGCGATGAGCTCTTCGTCGTCGGGCACGGAGAACCCGGCTACCGGCTCGACGCCCACGTCGCGCAGCAGCCCGGCGATGAACCCCGAGTTCGTATCCGTCGTCATCCCCCCGACGATCTCGTCGCCGATGGCCAGGAATGCGGCTTTCATTCGATCAGGTCAGAGACGTTCAGGCGGCGGGTTCGTCGGCCAGGTTGGAATGCGGCAGGTTGAAACCTGCCGCTGGAACGTCGGGAAGTCCGCCTTCGCGGACCGCGGACGCCGTCACCGTGCACAAACCCGGGTTCCGCGCCGACGAAGCCTCGCGGGGTTTACGAGGCTTTTCGTAGTTGCTGCGGCGGCTTCAGCCGCCGGTTCGCGGGGCGTGGGATTCACTTCCCCCGCATCGCCCGGAGCGCGCCCTTCACCGCTTCGCGGGGGAGACGGGTAAGGCCGTTGAACTCGCCGCCGCTGCCGATCCACTCGCCGCCGTCGATGGTGACCACCTCGCCGTTGATGAAGGCGCTGCCGTCGCTCACCAGGAAGGCGGCCAGGTTCGCCAGCTCCTCGTGCTCGCCGAAACGCCCCAGCGGGATGCGCGCCTTCGCCTCGGCCTCGAGCTCGGGCGTGGGCATCAGCGCGTTCCAGGCGCCCTCGGTGGGGAACGGGCCGGGGGCGATGGCGTTGCTGCGGATGCCGTAGGTGGCCCACTCCACGGCGAGGGAGCGCGTCATCGCCAGCACGCCCGCCTTGGCCGCGGCGCTGGGGATCACGAACGCCGACCCCGTCCACGCATAGGTGGTGACGATGTTCAGGATCGAGCCGCCCCGCTTCCGCTCGATCATCCCCCGTCCGACCGCCAGGGTGACATGGAAGGTGCCGTAGAGCACCGTCTGCACCACCGCGTTGAAGCCGTTGGGCGACAGGTCTTCGGTGGTCGCCAGGAAGTTGCCGGCGGCGTTGTTCACCAGCACGTCCGTGCCGCCGAAGCGCTCGTTCACCTGCGCCACCATCGCCTCCACGTGGGCGAAGTCGCGCACGTCGCAGGGGATGGTGGCCACCCGCTCGCCGGAGGAGTCGATCTCGCCCGCGGCCGCCTCGAGCCGCTCGGCGCTGCGGCCGGTGATGGCCACGTTCGCCCCCAGCGCCGCGAACTTCTTCGACATCGAGAGGCCCAGCCCCGAGCCGCCCCCCGTCACCAGCACCGTTTTCCCCGCCAGCAGATCGTCCCGGAACACCGGCCGCTCCCGCGTGTCATGCATCGTGGACGAGTGAACCACACCCCGGCGGATGAGACTACGCCGCGCGGCGGGGGCGCGAAAGCCCGCCCGTGGCGCCCGCCGCACCGGCACGGTTAGCTTCAGCGGTTCCGTCGACCCTCCTTTCGAGAATCCGTCGCGACCGGGCTAGCAGGCGGTCGGGATCGCTGTGGGGGCAGGGCGATTGAAATCGCAGCATCGCAGCAACGACTACACGAAGTCCGCCTGCGCGGACTGCCGGTATCCGCGTGGAATAGATGGCGGCGCGCGGAGCGGGCTTCGTGGGGACCGAACGAAATCCTCATCATCTGAACCGATGAAGTTGTCGAATATTTTGCGCCGCGCGGCCGTTGCGCTGTCCGCAGCCGCCGTTCTGGGCGTGGCGCCGCTGGCGGCACAGCCGTTCGCGCAGGCCGCGGCGGCGGATACGTCGCTCCGCATCGTGCTGCTCACCATGGGACCGGGCGACGAGGTGTGGGAGAAGTTCGGCCACAACGCCATCTGGGTGCACGACCCCGCCGCGGGGACCGAGAAGGCGTACAACTACGGGATGTTCGATTTCCGGCAGGAGAACTTCGTCCTGAACTTCGCCCGCGGGCGGATGAACTACTGGATGGAGGGCTTCGACGCCTATCTCACGCTGGACCACTACCGGATGCTCAACCGCAGCGTCTGGGCGCAGGAGCTGAACCTGACGCCGGCGCAGGCCGCCGAGGTCAAGCGCCTGCTGGAGTGGAACGAGCGCCCCGAGAACCGCTTCTACCGCTACGACTACTACCGCGACAACTGCTCCACCCGCGTGCGCGACATCCTGGACCGGGTGCTGGGCGGCGCGCTGAGCCGGGCGACGTCGAGCCAGCCGTCGGGCACCACCTACCGCTGGCACACGCGCCGGCTGGTGGGGCAGGGCGCCGGCAACGTGCCGATCTTCACCGCCATCGACTTCGGCCTGGGCCCCGCGGCCGACCGGCCGATCAGCAGGTGGGAGGAGATGTTCCTGCCCATGAAGCTGCGAGACGAGGTGGCCGCGCTGAAGGTGCCGGACGCGACGGGGAAGATGATCCCCCTGGTCGCCCGCCAGCAGACGATCTTCACCGCCACGCGCCCGCCCGAGCCGTCCGCGCCGCCGCGCTGGCTGATCGGCTACCTGCTGGCCGGGGTGCTGGCGGCCGCGGCGATCGGCGGACTCACGCTGGCGGCGCGGAAGAGCGCGGCGGGGCGCTTCGGGTTCTCGCTGGTCACGTCGGTCTGGCTGCTGTTCGCGGGGACGGGCGGGCTGATCCTGCTGGGGCTGTGGACGGTGACCGACCACGCCATCGCCTACCGCAACGAGAACCTGTTGCAGCTGTCGCCCCTGGCGCTGCCGCTGGTGCTGCTGGTGCCCGCGCTGGGCTACGGCGCGCGCTGGGCGCGGCGGTGGGCTTCGCGCCTGGCGATCGCGGTGGCGGCGCTCTCGCTGCTGGGCTTCGTGCTGCAGGTGCTGCCGTGGTTCAACCAGGGGAACGGCTATGCCATCGCGCTGGCGCTGCCGATCAACGTGGCGATTGCGTGGGCGGCGTGGTACCTGGCCGGCCTCTTCCCCGCGCGGGTGGCGGCGGCGCGCAAGGAGCCCGTGGAGCGGAAGCGCGTGGCGGCGTAGCCCTCACCCTGCCGTTCAGGCGCGACTGCGTCGCGTCCTGAACGGCTGTCCCTCTCCCGAACTGCAGGAGAGGGACCCGGGGGCGCTTCGCGCGGCTACTTCGGGCGACGATCGACGAGCTTCGGCACACACGGGGAGCGAGACGGAACGAGGCATGGAATTCCAGGTATTCGGCACCAAGAGCTGCAACGAGACGAAGAAGGCGCTCCGGTTCTTCAAGGAGCGCCGCATGAAGGTGCACTTCGTGGACTTGAAGGAGCGCGCGGCCAGCAAGGGCGAGCTGCAGCGCTTCGCGCAGAAGTTCGGGTGGGAGAAGCTGCTGGACCGCGACGGCAAGCACTTCCGCGACCGCGGGCTGCACGTGGCGCACGTCTCCGAGGGGCGCATCCCCGCGCTGCTGGAGGACGACCCGATGCTGCTGGTGACGCCGCTGGTGCGGCAGGGGAACGCGATCGACGTGGGGTGGGACGAGGCGAAGTGGCGCGAGCACCTCAAGCAGGCGGGTTGAGGTGAGGATCGTCGCCGGGAAGTGGGCCGGGCGCCACCTGACCTCGCCGCCCGACCGTCGCGTGCGCCCCACCGCCGAGCACGTGCGCGACGAGTGGCTCAAGCTGCTGGAGCGCGAGCTCGGCGGCGCGCGCGTGGTGGACCTGTTCGCCGGCACGGGGGCGCTCGGGCTGGAGGCGCTGTCGCGCGGCGCCAGACACGCCGACTTCGTGGAGACGCGCCCCGCCAGCCTCCACGCGCTGAAGGCGAACGTGGCCGCCCTGCACGTGCGCGAAAAGACGCGCATCTTCAAGAAGGACGCGCTCCCCTTCGCCGCCGCGCTGGAGGCGGGCGCCTACGACGTGGCCTTCGCCGACCCGCCCTACGGCTCGGGGATGCTGGACCGGCTGATCGAAACCTGGAGCCGCACCCCCTTCGCCCTCATCCTCACCGTCGAGCACGCCGCCGACCACGCCCTCCCCGTCCGCGGCGAGACGTGGGACTTCGACGAGACCACGGCGGTGACGATCTACCGGGCGGGGTAAGGGGCGGGATTGCGCTCGGTGATGGGCTGTCCGGGCGGTTGAAACCGCGGCAACGACGGCCCGAAGTCCGCCTTCGCGGACTCCCACGCGGGCATCCGTGCAACGAGCCGAAATTCGCTCCAGCACTGAATTCTTCCCCTCCCCAGGGTAGTTTTGCGGGGAGGGCGCCGGCGGGGTAGAGGGCCATCCCCGCCGCGTCCGCGCCAACGCCCCTCCCGCCTCCGCTGTATCTCCAGACGCAGTCCCGATCGACCGATTCACGCATCCGTGAGGTCATACATCCCATGATTCACATCACCCCAACCGCCGCCGTCGCGGCGCTGGCCCTCGCGTTCGTGCCCGCGCGGGCCGCGGCGCAGATGCACGAGCACACGCACGACGCGCACGCCACGCACGCCGCCGCGGCGATGTCCGCGCGCGACTCGGCGGCGCTGGCGGAGCAGGTAGCGGCGGTGCGCGCGGCCACGGCGCGGTACCGCGACCACGCGAACGCGGTGAAGGACGGGTACCGCCGCTTCGGGCAGGAGGGGCCGCTGATGGGCGAGCACTGGTACCGGCGCGACCTGGTGGGGCGGCCGCTGGACCTGGCGCACCCGTCCACGCTGCAGTACGTGAACATCGGAGGGCGGAAGGTGCTGGCGGGCGTCGCCTATACCGTCTACCGCCGCCCGGGCGACCCGGTGCCCGCGGGCTTCGCCGGCAGCGCCGACGCGTGGCACACGCACGACGTGGCGCACCTGGCCGACGTCGCGACGGAAGACCGGCCGCTGCTGCACGGCCTCGTGCAGCGGCGCATCCGGCGGGGAAAGGTGGGTCCGGACGGGCGCACCCTGCTCACCATGGTCCACGCCTGGGTGTGGCTCCCCAACCCCGACGGCCTGTTCGCGCAGGAGCACCGCGCGCTCCCCTACCTGCGCGCCAGCCTCCCCGCCGCGTGGGCCACGGGCGCGAGCGTGGATGCCGCGCAGGGCGTCGCCCTCCTCGCCACCGGCGCCTGCGCGGCCGAGGTGAAGCGCACCGCACGGCTCGCCGGCACGGACGACCGGCAGGAGCGGCTGATCGCCGCCGCGTGCCAGCAGCAGGCGGCGCAGGTCCGAGCCTCGCTCGCCCGCCGCGACGGAACCGCGGTGAACGCCGCGGCCGCCCGGGCCTGGACGGCGTACGAGGTCTCGCGCGACCGCATCCTCGGCGCCGATCAGCTCGCCCGCATGCAGCGCATCATGGGCGCGGCGATGGTGCACGAGATGGTGGGGATGTGACGTAACCCCTTCCATCGCAAGCGACAACGTCCGATCCCGTGGCACGGGGCTGGCGCTGGTGGGTCCTCCCCGGCCGGCGCGCGGCCGGGCATCTCCCGATCCGCCTGAGCCGTTGACGCAGCCCAGCCTTACGCCGCAGCCCACCGAATCCGCCGCGAATGCACCCGCGGCGGATTCGTCGCGTCCGGCGGACGGCGAGCTGGCGCACGAGGCGCGGGAGCTGGCCCACGCGGCCGCGCGCCCGCGCCGCTTTCCGTGGCTGCGCTGGGCGCTGATGCTGGCGGTGCTGGCGCTGGCCGTCCGCCTGGTGGTGCCGCAGCTGGGGCCGCTGCAGAACTCGGTGGACACGCTGCGCAACATGGTCCCCGGCTACCTGCTGGCGGCGGCGCTGGCGCAAATCGGCAGCTACGCGTGCAGCGGCCTGATGCTGCGCCACATCGTGACGCTCACCGGCGACCGGCTGCCCACGGGGCGGGCGACGGCGATCTCGGTGGCGTCGGGGAGCGTGGGGCTGGTGGCCGGCGGCGCGCTGGGGCAGGCGGGGTCGACCTTCCGCTGGCTGCGCGACGCGGGGGTGAGCCCCGAGGGCGCGCTGCTGGCCAGCTGGCTCCCCACGGTGCTGAACGCGGCGGTGATGGTGGTGCTGGGGGTGACGGGCGTGGTGGAGCTGGTGGCGGCGCACGGGCTCAGCGGCGCGGAGTGGGCGGCGGTGGGCGTCGCGCTGGCCATCACCCTGGGCACCGGCGCGTTCCTGTGGTGGGCGGCCGGCCACCCCGCGCCCGCCGAGCGGCTGGCGGTGTCGCTCTCGCGCCGCTGGGCCCGCCTGCGCCGCAAGCCCGTGCGTGAGGCCGGGGTGCGCGAGCGGGTAGAGGCGACCTACGCGGCGCTGGCGCTGCTGAAGGCGCGCGGCTGGGTGCGCCCGGCGGTCCTTTCGGCGCTGATGATCCTGCTGGACGCGGCCACGCTCTGGCTGGTGTTCGTGGCCATGCTCGACGTGGTGAGCCCGCACGTCTTCTTCGCGGGGTACGCCATTCCCCTGATGGTGTCCAAGGTGGGCGTGGTGCCGGGCGGCGTGGGGCTGGTGGAGGGGATGATGGTGGGGATCTTCCACCACGTGGGCGAGCCGCCAGCCACGACGGCACTGGCCGTGGTGGGCTACCGGCTGCTCGCCTTCTGGCTGCCGAACCTGGTGGGCTTCGGCGTGATTCCCTTCCTGCAGACCCGGCGGCGAAAGGACCCCGCCGCCGCCCGCCCGTAAGCCGTCACCGCCCCGGCGTGCCGCGCAGGGTGCACTCGCGCAGCACCGGCACGTGCTGCAGGTGCGCCACGTTGCGGTTGTGCCGGAAGGCGCGGCGCACGTCCGACGGCAGCTCGCCCTGCAGGTAGCCGTCGTACAGGCGGATCGACCGCTCCTCGGCCGCCAGCGCCGACGCGCACGCCTGCGGCAGCGGCCGGCGAGAGGGGACCGCGTCGGCGCTCCAGCGGCTGGGCGGCGCGGTCTTGCCGCGGTCGTGGTACAGCCAGCCGATCAGCTCGGCGTGGGCGCGCTCGGTGTCGGCCCAGCCGGCGTACGGCTGCGCGCCGGCGTGGTCGCGGGCGATGCGCTCGTACTGCGCGGCGGTGTGGTATTCCTCCTGGATCATGGCATCCATCGCGTCGAGCACGGGATCCCGTGGCGGCGCCATCCTCCACGCCCCCAGCGCCGCGGCGCCGCATGCGATCATCGCCAGGCCGATCGTCGTCCGTCTCCTCATCCTCACCTCCCGCATCCGGCGTGTGTCATCCACGGACCTCACCGGGCCCTTTCTACGCGGCAGGATAGTGTTTCGATTCACGGCGGGGGACGGGAGTAGGCGGGTGTCGATGGAAGGATGCCGCTGGAACGTGCGTAAGCCGTATCCCTTCAGGCGAGCCGGGGGCGGGGGCCGGATACGACGATCCGGCGCGGATCATCGCTCTCCGCGCCGGACCTCTCGGGGTGCCGCGGTGTCCCAGACGGGCCGCGGCGGACGTTGGAGGTGGGTCAGCCGGTGACCAGCACCACGGCGGCCAGCAGCGCGCCGGCCAGGCAGAGCATCACCGCGCGGCCCACCCAGCGGAACTTGGTGGTGCAGATGCCGCTCACCACGTACAGCTGGATGGCCAGGTGATCGAGCAGCTCCTGGCGGCTGCGCAGGTTCAGGTTGCGCACGAAGGCCGCGGGCGAGCCGTGGGCCAGGATGCTCTCCCAGAACACGTAGCCCATGGGCACGCTCTTCACCATCCGCGGGCGCATGGTCCACGCCGCCGCCATCACCGCGCCGCCCAGCAGGAGGTAGGTGAGCAGCGCGGCCACCGTGCGCAGGCTCCACTCCGCGACCGGCACCGCGGCGAAGGTGCGGTGCATCCCGCCGCCGTACAGCATGCTGAGCAGCGCGCCGGCCAGCACGATCACCGAGCCGGCCTTGGTGTCGCTGAAGCGCACATGTTCGTTCAGGTACTGGTTCACGTGCCAGAGGTACTCCTCCATGAACTCGTCCTCCTCCACGCTGGCCGTGCGGAGGAGCGGCTGCATCAGCTCTTCGCTGAACTCGATGGTGTCGGGTGCCTCTTGGGCGGGCGGGGCGGGGATGGCGGTGATGTCCATGCTGGGGCCCTGCGGAAAGCGGTGGAGGGAACAGGCGCGGCGGGCGCGAACCGCCGCGATCGGCTAATCTAGTGCATCCGATGCGTTTGCGGCAGCACCGCGTACAACTTTCCGGGCGATGAACGGATGAAGTGGAGCACACGGGCGGCGCTCGCCGCCCTCGCGGCGGGGATGGCGGCGGGGTGCGACCTGGCCGAGGTGGCCACCGAGCCGGGGGAGGACCTGGTGGTGGTGGAATCGGTCCTGCGCAGCGACGAGCCGCTGCAGCAGGTGCTCCTCCACCGCGCGCTGCAGGGCCGCTTCAGCGGAGGCGTCCCCGGCGCGCGCGTGACCGTGACCGGCGACGACGGCCGCGTGCACACCCTGCTCGAGTCCACCGGCTGCTACCGCATCGACAAGGCGTACCAGGAGTCCGACTCGCTGCAGTTCCAGGGTTCGTGCTACGTCTCGCCCAACACCGACGCGGGGTGGGTGCTGCCGGGGTCCACCTACGACCTGCTGGTGGAGACCGCGGACGGGCGGACGATCCGGGGGCGGACGCACGTGCCGGGGCCGCTGGTGGTGCCGTCCATCAACGGCAACCTGGGGAACGGGCTGCGCGGGTGCTCGCTGGCGCCGGGCACCGGGTTCACGCTGCTGTGGCGGCAGGCGGACGGCGCGGCCAGCTACGTGGCCGACCTCAGCATCAACGGGCTTCCGCACGCGCTGGGCGTGCCCGCGCCCGACCCGTTCGAGCTGCGCGGGCTGGCGGTGTCCGAGAGCGACACCACCATCCTGCTGCCCAAGGAGTTCGGCGTGTTCGAGCGCTTCAACTACGACGTGGACCTGCTGAAGGCGATCGAGAACGGCTTTCCCGAGGGCGTCACCATGCTCCTGGTGGTGGCCGCGGCGGACCGCAACTGGGTGAACAGCGTGCGCGGCGGCAACTTCAATCCCTCGGGGCTGATCCGCATCTCGACGGTGGTGGGCGACGGCGTGGGGGTGTTCGGGTCGCTGGTGGTGCGGCGCTTCACCATCAACGTCAACGCGCACACCACCATCCGCCGCTGCGGGACGTGACGACGAGACAAAGAAAGATCGAGGGAGATGACGCCCGGGCGCGAATCACGGGCCTCTCTGCGTATGTCGAGATCGCTTTTGGGTCTCACAGAGGAACGGAGAAACGGAAACTGCGGAAAACCGCTCTCCGCCCCGCTGCTCCTCCGTTGTTTCCGTTCCTCCGTTCCTCCGTGAGAGCATTGCAGTTTTTCCTTCGATGAATGAGCGGGACTGGTTGCCACGAGCGGCGCGGGACTGCACTATCCCATCATCCCGACGAGACGCGACTCACCGCCTGACCGCGACCGCACCGATGCTCCTTCGCCGCGCGCTGCTCCCGCTGATTCCGCTCCTGCTGGCGGCCGGAACGCCCCGCTCCGCCGGCACGCGCGCCGCCGCCGCGCCGCCCGACACCACGGTGCGCTTTCCCGCGCAGTGGGAGATGCAGCGCGGCACCATCACCCCCACCGTCGCCGCGCGCGGGATGGTGGTGACCACCGACCGCGTGGCCAGCGAGGTGGGGAGCGAGATCCTGCGCCGCAACGGCAACGCGGTGGATGCGGCGGTCGCCGTGCACTTCGCGCTGGCGGTGGTGAACCCCGAGGCGGGCAACATCGGCGGCGGCGGCTTCCTCGTCGTGCGGATGGCGGACGGGACTACCGCCGCGCTCGACTTCCGCGAGGCCGCGCCGCTCAAGGCCACGCGCGACATGTACCTGACGCCGACGGGCGCGGTGAGCGACACTGCGTCGCTCTTCGGCCACCTGGCGTCCGGCGTCCCCGGCTCGGTCGCTGGGATGTGGGAGGCGCACCGGCGCTTCGGCAAGCTGCCGTGGGCCGAGCTGGTGCAGCCGGCCATCAACCTGGCCGAGGGGATCGTGATCGGAGAACGGCTGGCCGGGTCGCTGCGCCGCAACAAGGACATCCTCAACCGCTACCCCGAAACGCAGCGCATCTTCGCCCCCGGCGGGCGGATGCTCCTCGTCGGCGACCGCCTGGCGCAGCCGGAGCTGGCCGAAACGCTGCGCCGCATCCAGCAGCAGGGCGCCGACGGCTTCTACCGCGGCCGCACCGCCGAGCTGGTCGAGCAGGAGATGCAGCGCGGCGGCGGGATCATGACGCGCGAAGACCTGGCCCGCTACCGCGCGGTCTGGCGCGACCCGCTCCGCTTCAGCTACCGCGGCAACACGGTCATCTCCATGCCGCCCCCGTCGTCCGGCGGGGCGACGATGGCGGAGATGCTGAAGATCCTGGAGGGGTACGACCTGAGGTCCGCGGGATTCCTCTCCCCGCGCTACGTGCACCTGTTCACCGAGGCCGCGCGGCGCGCCTACGCGGACCGCAACACCTACCTGGCCGACCCCGACTTCGTGCAACAGCCCACCGCGCGGATGATCTCGGACCCGTACGTGGCCTCTCGCCGCGCCACCATCCGCCTGGACCGCGCCACGCCCTCCGCGGACGTGGCGCCCGGCCTGGGCCCCGCGCCGGCCGAGGGGCAGAACACCACGCACTACTCCATCGTGGACCAGCTGGGGAACGCGGTGGCGGTCACCACCACGCTCAACTCGCTCTACGGCAGCGGGGTGACGGTGCAGGGCGCCGGGTTCCTGCTGAACAACGAGATGGACGACTTCACCAGCAAGCCGGGCGTTCCCAACCAGTTCGGCCTGGTGCAGGGCGCCGCCAACGCCATCGCCCCCGGCAAGCGCATGCTCAGCGCGATGGCGCCGACGATCATCCTGGACCGCAGCGGCCGGCTGCGCGCGGTGACGGGCACGCCGGGCGGCTCCACGATCATCACCTCGATCGCGCAGATGGTGAGCAACATCGTGGACTTCGACATGGACGTGGCCACGGCCGAGCTCGCGCCGCGCCTGCACCACCAGCACCTTCCCGACACCCTGCGCTACGAGCGCCACGGCCTGGACGACAGCACCGTCGCGCGCCTGCGGCAGATGGGCCACGCCATGGCCGAGCGCGAAGGCTACCAGGGCGACGTGCAGACCATCATCGTGCTCCCCAGCGGCTACGTCACCGGCGCCAGCGACCCCCGCCGCGGCGGCGCGGCCGTTGGGCTGGGCGAGGTGCGGCGGGTGGTGCAGTGAGAAGTTGCGTACATGTCCGCGACCACGAACCTCGACGCCCGCGTGGACCCCTATAAGAACTTCGCCTTCGTGGTGAGCTGGGCTGGGCAGCCGGTGGCGGGCGTGAGCTCCGTGAGCGGGCTCGAGCGCGCTACGGAGCCGATCCGATTCCGTGAGGGGGACCCTATCGTCACCCCCGTCTCACCCCGAAATTCGGAGACGTCTTCGGTCAGGATGGCGCGCGGGGTAACGCACGACCAAGCGTTCGCAGCGTGGGCGAACAGAGTGTGGAACGGAGCCGCTGGAACGGCATCCCCGCAGGCGCACATCGTTCGCAAGGACCTGTACATCGCGCTGCAGAACAAAGCGGGGCAGAAGGTTGCCGGCTACAACCTCTACGGCTGCTGGCCCTCGGCGTTCGAGGCGATCGGTGAGCTCGACGCAAGCGGCAGCGCGGTGGTGATCCAGCAGCTGGTGCTGCAGTTGGAGGGATGGGAACGTGATACCACCGTCATCGAGCCCACCCCGGCCTACTCGCAACCAGTGAGCTGACGCGGCGCCGCGCCGAGGCGGCTTGCGCGGTGATCATCACAGCACCTCCAGCGCCTCCGCCGTCCACGAGGGCAACTGCCGCCCGATGCGCGCGTACTCGGCGCGGGTGACGTTCGCGACCGCCGCGCGCACATCCCGCACGTGCTTGCCGGGCGCCCAGCGCGCGAGTACGCCGAGCGCGACCGTCTCCGGCACGATCTGCGGGATCGGCTTCCCTTCGCACCAGAGCGAGACGCGGTCCCACTCGTCGTTCGTCAGGTCGGCGCCGGCCAGGAAGCTACGCAGGCGCCGCGGCGACATCTTCAACTCGGCGGCGACCGTGGAGCGGGGCGTGTCCGCCATCGCCGAGTAGTCGCGGATGATCTGGCGCATCTCGGCTAGGCGAAGCTGTTCGAGCAGGATGTGCCCTGCCCAGGTCTCGCTCAGCTCCAACTCGGCTTCGCGGCGCTCTTCATCCATCTTCGCCCGCTCTTGCACGCGTCCGCTCCACGATCTACAGTATCCAGTGTAACCAACTCAATTATATCCAATTTATCCACAGGGGGACAAGTCCCCGCGGGTGGTGCCCGTGAGCGGCGCACCTCCTGATGACGTGCTGCGCGCCGCATTGAGCGATGCGGTCGCGAGGAGCTCGTTGCGCACGGTTGCCGAGCAGGTGGGGCTCACGCATCGCGGGCTTCGACTCTACATCACGGGTGAGAGCCAGCCTCGCCAAGCCACTGTCCGCAAGTTGCGCGATTGGTACGTCCGCGAGGCGAGCGCACGGGCTGGAGCGGACGAGACGACGGTGCGGGCGGCGATCGGCGTTCTGCTGGGCGGGTTGCCGGAGGGGCAGAAGGGCAGGGCGGCGGCGCAGCTGATCGCGGTCGTGCGGCAGGCGTTCAGCGAGGCGAAGATGGAGCCGCCGGATTGGATCGGGAGATCAGGGACGTGACGAAGACGGGTGCCATCCTTCTCTCGTGCGCACTGCTCGCCATCGTGGCGCCCCGCGTTGCGGCGCAGTGCGACATGCCGCGCGCGGTGTCGGCTCGCGACTCGTCGGAGGCGACCGGGTACGCGGCAGGCACGGCGTGGTTCAAGAACAACGAGCCGATCACCGTCTACGGGCTCAGGCTGGTGAAGTACGGCCTGCCGCGGAAGCTCCACGCGAGCCAGCTGTGGTGGATCGGCGAGTTCCGTGGGGTGCCGGTGTATGTCGAGGCGGGGGCCCGGCTGATCTACGTCATCTACGCGCCCGTGAATCCCGGGTGCGAGTTCCAGCCCTACATGGGCCAGCTTGCGCTCCCCCTGGTGCACACGGACTCGGCACCCGCGCCCGGCAGCCGGCCCGCGGAGCTATTGATCAGCGGCTGCCCCAAGGGTGCGCACCTGTACATCCTCCCGGCGGCGCAGGTCGCGGCGGACACCGCGTGGAGGTCCAGGCTCGTACCCGGAGGGCCGGGGTACATCGGCATCGCCTGGTTCTATCGCGCGCTGGTGTTCACGCCCACACCCCAGCCGTACGAGGTGGCGCTGGCCTGGCGCGGCCGAAGGTGGCGCTTTCGCATCGATGCCGTCCCCGGTCGCACGACCCGGGTCGACGCCCGCCCGCCGGACCTCCGCAAGTGCGAAGTGCCGGATTACCCCGTGATGTGACTGGCCGATCGAACGTTACGCGCGAGCAGGCGATCGCATTCCTCGGGCAGGACGGGACTGCACGCCAGTGAGGTGATCGGTCAGATTTCGAGTGCGGGACTCGCCCGTCCAACAGGGGACGGAGATCAGGCCCTGCTTGCCGCACCCCGTCAGGTGAACTGACGGGGTGCGTTTTTGTTTCAGCGGTCGATTCGGGGAGTTAGGAGAGAAGCGGGTAAGGTCATTTCAGGCGGTGTATGTGGACAAATGTTGACAACCCTGCACAAATTCGGTGAACGTAGTTGATGTCCGAAGCGGGCACATGACTTTCACCCACCACACAGGGGAGCAACAGATGCTGAAGGACTCGCACTTCTCACCTTCGTCACCGGCTTGGCCGCAGCCTGCACGCGCGACGCTACGGGCGTGACGAAGACGCCCCGTGCTCCGTCGCACGACGAAACGGTGGTAGACACGACCGCACGCCGCGGCCCTGGCTACATGGGAAGCGGGGTGTAAGCTTCGGGACACCAGTTCAAAAGCGGAGCGCCCCGCCCGACAGTGGTCGAGCGGGGCGTTGTGTCATCGGCTTGCGAGAAGCCTTGCTGTTTCTCTTGCAAGATTCTCGTTCGAGGCGATCGCGTGAACCTCGACTTCGCGATTCAACTGCCTCCCGACGTCGCGGAGTAGTGCTTCGGCCGAAAATACCACGTCGTGCTGGCCCGTGCGTCTCGCTGCCGCCATCGACTCGGTGAGACACTGTTTTGCGAGGGTCCAATCACTGAGCTGGACGGCCCCGCGCGCGACGTGGAAGAGTGCGGGCGCCAACTGCGGCCACTCGACAGGAGCGGTCCACCGCAAATCCTCGAATCGAGCCACGAGCGCGTCGAAGATCGGGTTCATTTGTTTTCGTCGAGCACGCGTTCGGTAGTGGAAGTCGTGGATCGTACCCATAACTCGGTTCGGGATCAGTCCACCCGCCGCCGCACGCTGACGGGGCTGTCGAGGCGGATGGTAGCCGTCGCGCCGGGGTCCACGACGGTGTCGACGTCGGCCGTCGCGCCGGCGGTCGCCGCGCCGGCGGCGGCGCCGATCACGGCACCGATCACGGCGCCGCGGCGGCTGTGGCCCACCACGCGGCCGATCACCGCGCCGGCGGCGGCGGGGGCGGCCACCTTCGCCACGCGCTCACCCGTGCCGTCCAGGTTCACGCGGCGCGTCACCGGGTTGGTCACCACGCTGGCGTCGATCGCGTAGTGGTTGCCGCCGTACGAGATCGAGGTGAAGACGAGGGAGATCCGGCCGCGCTCGCTGTTCTCCACCCGCCCCGTCACCGTGGCGCCCGACGGGATCACCGTGCGGCCCAGGTCGTCCACCAGCGCCTCCGTCAGCGTGGCGGTGAAGGTGGAGCCGACGTCGTTCCTGGCGCTCACCTGCCGGTCGAAGCTCACGCTGAAGGTCTGCCCGGCCACGGCGGTGCGGGTATTGTACTCGGGCGCGCGCGGCGCCTGCTCGATCGGCGCCTGCTCGGGCTCGGGGCTCGGCTCCACGGGCGCGGGGCGGGGACGCTGCACCGGCGGCTTGCGCTCCTTCACGGCCGGCGGCGGCGTCTCGCGCTCCGGCTCGGCGGGCGGCGGCGGGGTGACGGTGGGCTGCTCGGGCTCGGCGGTGCCGGCGGGCGCGGGGACGTCCGTCAGCGTCAGCGGCGGCTTCGCGGGCTGGCTGTCCGGGCGCAGCGCCAGGTCCAGGTCGCGCTCCAGGGCGCGCTGCTCGATGGCCTGCCGGGACGAAGTGTCCTCGCCCCGACGGTCGCAGGCGACCAGAAGAGTGGACACCGGGACCGCCAGCAGGGCGGCCGCGGCGAGGGCGCGGGTGGTCATGAGGAACTCCTGATTCGGCGTGACGCCTTGAACTTGCGGGGGGCGCGGGGCTAATGTGCGGACTCTCGCGCCCACCCCGCCAGATGGATGGAGGGGCAACGCCCGTGCCGGGTACATCGTGAAACAACTGAAAGCCCTTCTCCCCTACCTGCGCCGCTACCGCGGGCTGATCGCGTGGGGGATCGTCTGCGTGATCGTGGCCAACGCCGCGGCGGTCGGCTCGCTGGAGTACATCCGCCTGGCGGTGGACGGGCTGAGCGCGCCCGGCATCACGCGCGGCATCATCTTCCGCTACGCGCTCTACCTGACGCTGCTGTCGCTCGTCAGCGGCGTGGCCCGCTTCGGGATGCGGCAGATCCTGAACGGCGTGAGCCGCAAGGTGGAGAACGACCTGCGCGACGACTTCTTCGCCCACCTGCTGCGGCTGGACGCCAGCTTCTACGCCACGCATTCCACCGGCGAGATCATGAGCCGGGCCACCAACGACATCCCCGCCGTGCGGATGGTGGCCGGGCCCGCGTACATGTACCTGGCCGACACCTTCATCCTGGGGATCTTCGCCATCACCCGCATGGCGCTGGTGGACGGGTGGATGACGGTATGGTCGCTGGCGCCGCTCCTGCTGCTGCCGCCGGTCACCATCTTCTTCGGGAAGATCATCCACGACCGCTTCGAGAAGATCCAGGAGCAGTTCGGCGTCCTTTCCACCATGGCGCAGGAGAACCTGGCCGGGCAGCGCATCGTCAAGGCGTACCGCCAGGAGGATGACCAGACGCGGCGATTCGGCGCGCTGAGCCGCGACCTGATGGACCGCAACGTGGGGCTGGCGCGCGTCAGCGGCCTCTTCTTCCCGCTGCTGACCATGCTGGGCGGCGGCGCGCTGGCCGTGGCGCTCTGGATCGGCGGGCGGGGGATCGTGGCGGGGCGGCTGACGGACGGCGACCTCGTCCTTTTCCTGATGTACCTGGGCCGCCTGATCTGGCCGATGATCGCGCTGGGATGGGTGGTGAGCCTCTTCCAGCGCGGCGCCGCGAGCATGGGCCGCGTCAGCCGCGTGCTGGAGGCCCAGCCGAAGATCGTGCAGCCGGGTGACGCGGTGGCACCCGAGGTCGTCCGGGGCGAGATCGAGTTCAGCGAGGTCGGCTTCCGCTACCCGGGGACGGAGCGCTGGGTGCTGCGGGGCGTCAGCTTCCGCGTCCGCGCGGGAGACACCGTCGCCGTCGTCGGCCCGACCGGGAGTGGGAAGTCCACCGTCGCCGCGCTGCTGGTGCGGCTGTACGATCCCGGCGAGGGCCAGGTGCGGCTGGACGGCATCCCGCTGGACCGCTGGGACATCGGCCGCCTGCGCGCGGCGGTGGCGATGGTGCCGCAGGACACCTTCCTCTTCTCCACCACCATCGAGCAGAACCTGGCGCTGGGGTTCGGCGAGGACGACCCCGCGGCGCGGCTGGCGCGTATCCGGGCCGCGGCGCGGGTGGCGCGGCTGGACGAGACGGTGGAGGAGTTCCCGGACCGCTACCAGACGCTCCTCGGCGAGCGCGGGATCAACCTTTCCGGCGGGCAGAAGCAGCGCGCGGCGCTGGCCCGCGCCGTCGCCCGGGACGCGCGGATCCTGGTGCTGGACGACGCGCTGAGCGCGGTGGACACGCACACCGAGCACGAGATCCTGGACCAGATGAGATCGGTGCTGGCCGGGCGCACCAGCGTGATCGTGAGCCACCGCGTGACCGCGGTGATGCACGCGGACCTGATCCTGGTGCTGGACGACGGCCGCATCGTGGAGCAGGGAACGCACGACGAGCTGCTGAAGGCCGGCGGTACCTATGCCGCCCTGCAGCGCCGCCAGCTGCTGGCCGAGGAGGTGGCGGGCGAAGACCTTCTTGCAGCCGCTGGCGACTAGGTCTACATTGGTGCTTCCGCCTGTTCCCGCTTAGCGTTACGCATGACCGACCTTCGTCTTACCATCCACGGCGGCCACGAAGTGGAGGCCCGCATCCGCGAGGTGCTGGCCCGCGAGGGCTTCCGCATCGTGGAGCCGCCGCGCGACGAGGCCGGCAGCGGGCCCGCCCTGGTGGTGGAGCCGCACCACCCGCACGCCCATCCCCACCTTCCGCGCGAATACGCCCGACGCATCGAGGAGCTG
>Ga0070662_100000385_pt1 | contig 26267 bp, 19 predicted proteins | sample KBSC53metaG_FD_65648 | JGI IMG/M metagenome (GOLD analysis project Ga0070662, IMG submission 65648) | Corn rhizosphere microbial communities from Kellogg Biological Station, Michigan, USA - KBS C5-3 metaG | ecosystem: Host-associated > Plants > Roots > Rhizosphere > Soil ...
GCACGTGGTAGCCGTGCTCGCGCGCCACGTCGATCCACTCCAGCGGGTGTTTGACCCCCGAGAAGTTGGACTGCGCGGGAAAGGCGAACAGGTTGGGCCTGGTACAGTCCGGACAGGTCAGGTGCTCGCGCAGGTCGCTCACCCTCAACTCATGGTTCAGCGGCACGTAGCGCACCTCGGCCCCGCGGCACGACGCGTACTCGCGCATCCCGTTCACCGAGTTGTGGTTGTCGGCGGTGAGCAGGAACTGCACGCCGGGCTCCCACGGATACGCCTCGGCCACCAGCTTGAGCGCGCCGCTGGCGTTCAGCGTGAACACCACGTCGTAGTGCGCGGGGTCGGCGTGGAAGTACTCCAGCACCTTCAGCCGCGCCTCTTCCACCTTTTGCGTGGCGGCCTGCGAGGTGGGGTTGCGCGAGTGCGGGTTGCCCAGGACCGTGTGGCACAGGTACTCGGCATGGTCGCGCACCTGGCTTTCGGCGTACAGCCCGGCGCCGGTGTAGTCCAGGTAGACGTGCCCCAGGCCGTCCAGCCGGCTGAACTCGCGGCGGCGCAGCTCGGCGAAGGTGTCGTTCATCGCAGGCGATGGGTTGGCGCGAGAAAACGTAAGGCGCTGCGTGGCAAACGCTTCGGAAAGGTATCCCCGGAGCGCGCCTGAATCAACCGCGAGGGCCGGCCAGGCGCTGGAGCCCGGCCGCGAACACCTCCGCCAGATCCCAGCGGAATTCCTCGAGCTCTCTGATCGGAATCCGCGGTCCGTCTGGGCGGCCTGGGTGACCAGTGACCGCCATTCGGTCCTGGGAATCGTCCATCGTCCACAAAGAAGTTTCGTATCAATAGCGGTTTCTTGATCAAGAAAATCCTGATTCAACGAAAAACTCCAGAAGCTACATCGAGCCTGCCGAGTGCACCTCCGCACCTCCCTCCGCACCTCCGCACCTCCGCACCTCCGCACCAAGGGTATTCTCCGTACGCATTTCGTGATGATCCGCACACCTCTCGTTGACGAAAGGCGTTTGCACGCCTAATGTCGGCCTGTCGGAATTTTCCCCGCCCACGGAGACGACAAGGTGCCCGGCAAGATCCAGCGGGAGATCCAGCAGAACAAGCCGATTCCCTCGCTCGAGGAGGAGGCGTACCTGAACGTGCAGCGCACCGCCAACGTGCTGCTGCAGGGGCTCACCGAAGTGCTCCGCCGCCACGACCTTACGCCCACGCAGTACAACGTGCTGCGCATCCTGCGCGGCGCGGGCGACAAGGGGCTCACCGCGGGCGAGGTGGGCGACCGCATGATCACCCGCGACCCCGACGTGACCCGCCTGCTGGACCGCCTGGAGAAGCGCGGGCTGGCCGAGCGCTGGCGGTGCACGCAGGACCGCCGCGTGGTGTGGACCCGCATCACCGGCCCCGGCCTGGCCGCGATCGCCCCGCTGGACGCCGAGATCGCCGAGCTGCACCTGCGCCAGCTGGCGCACCTGGGCGAGGAGCGCCTCACCTCCTTCATCGCGCTGCTGGAAACGGTCCGCGAGCCCTCCTGAAGCCGCACCACCACCCGCAGGATCGCGATCATTCCGGATCCGGCGTCACCATCGCGATCACTCCGCCGTTCACGGATCGAGATGGGTGATTCCCAGGCCCAGGTGTGCGTTCTTCCATGTGCGCAGCTTGCGGACGGTGCGCACGTACGGCTCGGCGCCGTTGACGAAGTTGGACAGTCCCGTGGGGCTCATTCCCACCTCGCGCGACGCCTGACGCAGGCTGACACGATCCATGTACAGGCGCAGCGTCTCGCGGATCGATTCGATCTCGGCCGCGAAGGCCTCGGGGTCGCGCTCGCGCAGCGTGTGCAGGCTGGTTCCAGTCTCCGGCATCATCATCTCGCCCGGTTGCATTTCCTATGTTTACTTCGCGAAATGAGTATGCGCCGCCGCCCCAGCATTGTCAATATCGTCCATTCTGAAGGGGTATAATCATGTAAGTCATTACATTGCAACATAGTATGGAACTGGACCGCACATCGACGTACTGAAATGATTGGGGTGGAGTACGGGCTCCGCTTCCGCGTCGGCGGGCAGCATCCAGTCGCAGGGGCTTGCGAGGCGGGCGGCGGAGCCGCAGCATCCGCGCTTCGCGATCTACCCATGGGAGCCCACGCGCATGGCCGTACCCGACTTCCCTGCCCATCACCCGCTCCCGCCGCGCCAGCCGAAGAACGTGCGCACGGCCGTGCTGCTGGCGCTGTTCCTGGGGCCGCTGGGGCTGCTCTACACATCGATCGGCGGCGGCTTCTTCTGCCTGTTCCTGCTGATCGTGCTGGGGCTGTTCACCGTGGGGATGGGCGTGATTCCCGTGTGGGGGCTCAGCGTGCTGTGGGCGTACCTGGCCGCCAGCCACTCGCACGCGGTGGCGAACGGGGCGGGGGAGGATGGATCGGCGGGAGGACTACACGCCGCGCGGGCGGATGAACCCCGTGGTGACGGTACGAGATTGGACGCGTGAGAGCTTGCGAGTGAAGCGAACTCGCGGCCTCGCGGCTACAACGGCGCGCACTCCGCCTGCGCGCCGCCTGCGCGGACTTCAACGTCGTCCGCAGAAGCGCCCCGCCGGGATGCCGGCGGGGCGCTTCCGATCCGGGAGGGCCGGCCAGGTGCGGCTACTCGGCGCGGAGGGCGTCGAGCGGGTCCAGGCGGGCGGCGCGGCGGGCGGGGAACCAGCTCGCGGCCACCGCCGAGGCGCCCAGGACGGCGGCGACCAGGAAGTACGTCGCGGGGTCGATCACGGGAACGCCGCGGAAGAAATGCGCGACGGTCTGCCCCGTGCCGATGGCGAGCATCGCGCCGAAGATGGCGCCGGCGCGGGCCAGCCGGACGCCGCCGCCCAGCACGTGACACACCACCTGACCCTCGCGCGCGCCCAGCGCCATCCGCACGCCGATCTCGCGCGTGCGGCGGGCCACGCCGTACGCCACCACGCTGTACACGGCGCCCACGCACAGCAGCAGCGCCGCCGCGGCCACCGCGCACAGCACCACGCCGAACCACCCCAGCGGCGCCCGGTAGCGCGCCAGCGCCGTCTCCATCGTCACCACGTCCGCGACCCGCGCGCCGGGGATGGCGGCGCGGAGCGCGGCGGCGACGGCGGGGGCCAGGCGCATCGGGTCGCCGCGGGTGCGCACGGCCACGGCGGCCGCGGTGGGCGGGTGCATCTGGGTGGAGAGGTAGAGCGCCGCCGCGCGGGCCTGCGGGGTGCCGGGGCCGCTGGGCGCCACGTCGTCCACCACGCCCACCACCTGGTACGTTTCGCCGAAGAAGCCGGTGGGTGCCAGCATCTTGCCGATCGGCTCGCCGCGCGGGTACAGCACGCCGGCGAACGCCTGGTTGATCACCGCCACGCGCCGGCCGCGGTCCGCCGCGGTGAGCTCGCGCCCCTTGATCACGCGGACGCCGAGGGTGCCGAACCAGCCCGGGCTCACGGCCAGGTTGCGCGCGGGACCCACCAGGATCGGCGTCCACACGTTGGCCAGGCTGCACTCGCGGCAGAAGGTGGTGACCCTGTCCTGCGCGCCCAGCCCCAGCCACGCGCCGGGCGAGCCCAGCGCCGCCGCGCGCACGCCGGGCACGGCGCGCACCCGGTCCAGCGCCGCTTGCAGCGCCGCCGCCCGCCGCGCCGGGTCCGCCGCCAGCGTGGCGGGGGTGTCGAGCCGCAGGGTGAGCGTGTCGCGCGGATCGAAGCCGGGCGACACGGCCGCGGTGCCGGGAAGGGAGCCGCGGATCAGCAGGCCGGCGCCCACCAGCAGCCCCATCGACGCGGCGAGCTGGGCGACGGTGATGGTGCGGCGCAGCCATCCTTCGTGGCGGTCGGGGGTGGCGCGGCTGCCGGTGGTGAGCTGCGCGTGCAGGTTGCCTCGCCCCGCCCCCAGCGCCGGTGCCACGCCGAAGAGGAGTACCGCGCCCGCGGGCACCGCCAGTGCCAGCAGCGGCGGCAGCGCCCCCGCGCCGCCCGCGATCTGCCCGCCGGCGGCGGGCCACGAGGCGCGCAGCAGCGACAGCAAGCCGGAGCCGGTCAGCGCCGCCCCCAGCGCGCCGGCCAGCGCGAGCGCGCCGTTCTCGGCCAGCGACTGGATCAGCAGGCGCCCGGGCGAGGCGCCCAGCGCGGCGCGCATGGCCCGCTCGTGCCGGCGGGCGCTGGCGCGGATCACCACGTGCGCGGCGGCGTTGACGGCGGTCACCAGCGCCACCGCGACGGCGGCGGCGAGGAGAACCACGAAGATGGCGCGGTAGCCGTCGCGCTGCAGCTCGGCGGCGGTGCGGATCTCGTCCGTCCACCCGCCGGGGCCGCCGCCGGGCGCGCGGCCGAAGAGCGGCGGGTCTGCCGGGGCCCGCCAGCCGAGCCCGGCCCACGCCGCGCTCGCCATGGCCAGCGCCACGCCCCCGCCGAACGCCAGCGTGAGCACCGTCCCCACGGAGTGGCGCCGCGCCCGCCAGAGCGGGCGGAGCGCGTGCGCGGCATCGACCAGGATCGGCGTGAAGTCGGGCATCGGCGGCGTGCGGCGAGGGGTGGAGATCGGCCGGGCGCGGACGCGGATGGGGCACCACGGCGTCCGCGGACGCGTTCGGGCGAGATAAAACGTGCGCCCGGGCAGAAGATGACAGCCGATGTGACCCACTTGCAAGCGAAATCGTTGCCGGCGCGGGGTCGCACCGGCGGCGGCGAAGTGTAGATTGGCGCGGCGCGCGAGGGGACGGACGCGGGTTCGGTGCAGGAAGGCCAGCGTCTGCGCGGGAGGAGGAGTTTGTTCGGCTCGTTTCCGTTGCTGCAGTGAGGTCCGTTGCAGTTGCCGTTCTCCCCTCCCCCCGCGGAGCGGGGGCGGCGCACGCGGGAGTCGCGGAAACGCACATTGCGTGAGGGATGCGCGCCCGGAGGGCCGGGACGGCGGCGGCGCGCTCGCGCTGAAGCTTCGTCGCGGAGGACGCCGGGCGCGCCGCCGCTGGCCCGGCTGCGTTGGGCACGGTCGTATCGTGCCCTACGCAGCGCGCAGCCCGGCCCGGAGCGCAGCGGAGGGACACGCCCGAAGCCCCATGCGGTCCAGTCGGTCCGGTATTCCCGCTGACTCGCTGACGGACCGGCGGCACGGGCTTCGCAGGCGGACGCGGGGTTCCGCGACGAACGAGAAGGTCACTCTGACGCTGTATCATCGCGCGGCCGCCGAACCGGCCGCGCCCCGATCCGGAACGTGATGGCCCTGGCGACTCTCCTGACCGACGTCCAGCAGGTGGTGCACGGCGAGCACCGCGACGTGTTCCGCGTGCTGGGCATGCACCGCGTTTCCATCGGCGGCGAGCTGCGCCTCGTCGTCCGCGCCTTCCACCCCGGCGCCGAATCGGTGGCCGTGGTGGACGCCGAGACCGGCGACGCCGCCGAGATGGAGCGCGCGCACGCCGACGGCTTCTTCGAGCTGGTGCTCCCCCCCGGCTCGCACCCCTTCGCCTACCGCCTGCGCGTGCGCACTCCCGAGGGCGAGACGGCCGAGGAGGCCGACGCGTACGCCTTTCCCAGCACCGTCAGCGACTTCGACCTGTACCTGATCGGCGAGGGGACGCACCTGCGGCTGTGGGAGACGCTGGGCGCGCACCCCGACCAGATCGAGGGCGTGGCGGGAACGCGCTTCGCCGTGTGGGCGCCGGGGGCGCAGCGGGTCAGTGTCGTGGGCCCCTTCAACGGCTGGGACGGGCGGCGCCACGTGATGCGCTTCCACCCCGGCGCCGGCGTGTGGGAGATGTTCATCCCCGGCGTGGGCGAGGGCGCCATCTACAAGTACGAGATCCACGGCGCGCCCGGCGGAGTGTTCCTGAAGGCCGACCCCGTGGCCTTCGGCAGCGAGAACCGCCCCGACACCGCCTCGGTGGTGCGCGAGCTGCGCGGCTTCGAGTGGACCGACGGGGAGTGGATGGAGGAGCGGCGCACCGGCGACTGCTACACCCGCCCGATGGCCACCTACGAGGTGCACGCCCCCAGCTGGCGCCGCGTGCCCGACGACGGCGACCGGCCACTGAACTGGCGCGAGCTGGGCGAGCAGCTGGGCGACTACGTCACGGACATGGGCTTCACGCACGTGGAGCTGCTCCCCGTGGCCGAGCACCCGTACGACCCCAGCTGGGGGTACCAGGTGACCGGCTACTTCGCCCCCACCGCGCGGCTGGGGACGGCCGACGACTTCCGCTGGTTCGTGGACCACCTGCACGGGCTCGGGATCGGCGTGATCCTGGACTGGGTGCCCGCGCACTTTCCCAAGGACGCGCACGGCCTGCGCCGCTTCGACGGCACCGCGCTGTACGAGCACGAGGACCCGCGCCAGGGCGAGCACCCCGACTGGGGGACGCTGATCTTCAACTTCGCCCGCAACGAGGTGCGCAACTTCCTGGTCGCCAACGCGCTGTACTGGCTAGAAGAGTTCCACGTGGACGGGCTGCGGGTCGACGCCGTCGCGTCCATGCTCTACCTGGACTACAGCCGCCAGCCGGGAGAGTGGATCCCCAACGCGTTCGGCGGGCGCGAGAACCTGGACGCCATCCGCTTCCTGCAGCAGGTCAACTCCGTCGTCCGCGACCGGCACCGCGGCGCGCTGATGATCGCCGAGGAGAGTACGGCGTGGCCGGGGGTCACGCAGGCGCCGCACCTGGGCGGGCTGGGCTTCCACCTCAAGTGGAACATGGGGTGGATGAACGACTTCCTGAAGTTCGTGGAGGAAGACCCGGTCTACCGGAAGTACCACTTCAACCTGATCACCTTTTCGCTGATGTACGCCTTCAGCGAGCACTTCGTCCTTCCGCTCAGCCACGACGAGGTGGTGCACCTGAAGGGCTCGCTGATCGGGAAGATGCCGGGCGACGCCTGGCGGAAGTTCGCCAACCTGCGCTGCACCCTGGGGTTCATGTGGGGCCACCCGGGAAAGAAGCTGCTCTTCATGGGCGGCGAGTTCGGCCAGTGGAGCGAGTGGAGCGAAGGGCGCTCGCTGGACTGGCACCTGCTGGACGACCCCGCGCACGCCGGGGTGCAGCGGTTCATGCGCGACCTGAACGCGCTGTACCGCCGCGAGCGTGCCCTGTGGGAGACCGACTTCAGCTACGAGGGGTTCAGCTGGATCGACTTTCGCGACGTGGAGCAGAGCGTGCTGAGCTTCCTCCGCCGCGGGGTGGAGAGCGGCGAGCTGCTGCTGCTGGCGTTCAACTTCACCCCGATCCCGCGGCACCAGTACCGGCTGGGCGTGCCCCGCGAGGGCGGGTGGACCGAGGTGCTGAACAGCGACGCCGAGCCGTACGGCGGGAGCAACCTGGGGAACCTGGGGCGGGTGGAGACCGAGCCGGTGCCCGCGCACGGCCATCCCCAGTCGCTGCGCCTGACCCTGCCGCCGCTGGGGATGGTGGTGATGAAGCCCGAGCGGCCCTGACTTTCGAACCAGACCGAGCCATCCGAAGGAGAACGATATGCCCAGGACCACGGCGGGCCCCGCGAACGCGGTCCGCGCCAGCACCAGCCAGCCGCCCGGCGTGGCGCCCGACGCCCGCACCGCCGCCCCCGCCCCGGCCGACCCGCCCGAGGTGAAGGCGCAGAGCCTCTCGCCGCGCGCGCGGAAGGCGGCAGCGGAGAAGGCGGCCGCGAAGAAGCCGGCCCGGGGTGCCGCGCCCAAGGGACGCGGCGCGAAGAAGGAGACCGGCCGCTTCGTGCACAAGCCCGGGGGCCCCGACCTGCGCGAGGACCTGCGCGCCTTCGTGCAGGCGCGGCCCGGCGGGTGGGGGCACGAGGACTGGCTGGCGTTCCTGGACCACCTGCGCGAGCGCGGCCACGACACCTCGGACCCCGACGCGGTGGGGCTGCAGCTGGAGCGCGAGCGGCTGTGGGCGGTGCTGGGGCGCGTGCAGGGGATGGGCCCGCGCCGCGTCCAGACCGTGGTCGACCGCTACGACACCATCTGGAGCGCCCACCAGGCGAACGTGGACGAGCTCGCCACGCTGCCGGGGATGAACCGCTCCCTCGCCGAGAAGGTGCGGCAGGCGCTGCAGGGGTGATCGAAAGGTCGGCCTGACCGCACCCTCCGCCCCGGTGGCGCGGAAATCTCGTCCACGCCGGCGTGGCGGGCGGCCGGTGGAGGGCGCCCCTGCGGTGGGCAGCCCCTTCACCCCTACGTTTGCCCGCGCCCGGCCCGGGCGCCGGCGCCGGCCGTACCGCCAGCCTGACCTGGAGTCATGGGCGCCCATACATCAGGCTGGCGGCGCCGTGAGACCCACCGGGCGCGCCCGGTCCCCATCCTTGGAGATGGACGATGGAACAGACGATCCTCCTGGTGGAGGACAACGAGGACAACCGCGCGATCTACCGCACCATCCTCACCTACGGAGGGTTCCGGGTGATCGAGGCGGTGGATGGCGAGGAGGGGATCGAGAGCGCGCGGCGCGACCAGCCGGCGCTGATCCTGATGGACATCTCGATCCCCAAGATCGACGGATGGGAGGCCACCCGCCGGCTCAAGCTCGACGCCTCCACCATGCACATCCCCATCGTGGCGCTCACGGCCCACGCCCTGGCCGACGACCGGGCGCACGCGCTGGAGGTGGGGTGCGCCGGCTACCTGGCCAAGCCGGTGGAGCCCCGCCGCGTGCTGGAGGAGGTTCGCCGGCTGCTGGAGCCGCGCGCCTCCGGTGGAGCGGGCGAATGAAGGACGCGAGACCATCCCTCACCCCTCCTGGCAGGTGACCGATGTCCGCATGGCAGGGTGACGAGAACTTCCGCATCCACGGGGTGGAGAGCGACGAGGCCGCGCGCGAGGCCGCGCTGTTCGCGGGGCGCGCGCAGGAGCACGCCGTGGTGCCGGGCGCGAAAGACACGGGGTCGGAGAGCTCCGGCCTCTACCAGCTGCTGGTGGAGAGCGTGCAGGACTACGCCATCTTCGCGCTGGACCCGGCCGGCAACGTGCTGAGCTGGAACGCGGGCGCCCGGCGGCTCAAGGGGTACACGCGCGAGGAGATCGTGGGCCGCAACTTCTCCACCTTCTACCCGCCCGAAGACCTGGCCGCGGGGAAGCCGGCGTGGGAGCTGGAGGTGGCGGCGCGCGACGGCCGCGTGGAGGACGAGGGGTGGCGCGTGCGCAAGGACGGCACGCGCTTCTGGGCCAACGTGGTGATCACCGCGCTCCGCGACGCCTCGGGCCGGCTGGTGGGCTTCGCCAAGGTCACCCGCGACCTCACCGACCGCCGCGCGGCCGAGCAGGCGCTGCGCCGGAGCGAGGAACGCCTCCGGCTGCTGGTGACCAGCGTGAAGGACTACGCCATCTTCATGCTGGACCCGGACGGCTACGTCACCAGCTGGAACGAGGGGGCGCAGCGGATCAAGCAGTACACCGAGCAGGAGATCGTGGGCCGCCACTTCTCCCTCTTCTACCCCCCCGAAGGCCAGGCCAAGCCGGCCCGGCTGCTAGAGGCCGCCCGCCGCGACGGGCGGGTGGAAGACGAGGGGTGGCGGGTGCGCAAGGACGGCACGCGCTTCTGGGCCGACGTGGTGATCACCGCGCTGTGGGACGAGCGCGGCGAGCTGGTGGGCTTCGCCAAGGTCACGCGCGACCTCACCGACCGCCGCGAGGCCGAGCTGCGGTCGATCGAGGCCGCCCGCCGCGCGGCCGAGGCCGAGGCCGCCAACGTGGCCAAGAGCGAGTTCCTGGCGGCCATGAGCCACGAGCTGCGCACCCCGCTCAACGCCATCGGCGGGTACGTGGACCTGCTGGAGATGGGGATCGGCGGGCCGGTGACCGAGGCGCAGCGCGAGTACCTCTCCAAGATCCAGCGCAGCCAGCGGCACCTGCTGGGCATCATCAGCGACCTGCTCAACTTCAGCCGCATCGAGGCAGGGCAGATCGAATACCAGCGCGTGCCCGTGCCGCTGCGGCAGAGCATCGACGCCATCGTGTCGATGCTCGAGCAGCAGGCCGGCGAAAAGGGGATCGCCCTGTCGCTGGGCGACTGCCCCCAGGGGCTGGCCGCGCTGGGAGACGCGGCCAGGATCGACCAGATCATCCTGAACCTGTGCTCCAACGCGCTCAAGTTCACCCCCGCCGGCGGGCGCGTGGAGGTCACCTGCCAGGATCGCGGCGAGCAGGTGGCGGTGCGCGTGACCGACACCGGCGTGGGGATCGCGCCGGAGCAGACGGAGCGGATCTTCGAGCCGTTCGTGCAGCTGGGCCGCGACCTGACCAGCGCGCAGGAGGGCACCGGCCTGGGGCTGGCCATCAGCCGCGACCTGGCCCGCGGGATGGGCGGCAACCTGGGGGTGGAGAGCACGCTCGGGGTGGGCAGCACCTTCACCCTCACCCTCCCTTCGGCGCCGGCCGGCCACGACCCCGCGGCCAGTGGTTGAACCCCCCTCCGATCGAACCAGGCCCGCCTGATACGGGATCCGACTGAACTGCTTTCACAGCAGACCCTGTTGCAGCAGGGAATCAAGCGGATCTGGTATGAATCGGCCACAAACAGACCGGCGATGGGCTCACCCTGTTTTGCTTTTCGGGTTCATCGCGGATTTGGTTGCAGCAGGTCTCCTGCTCGCTCGCACCGATCCCGTCGACGAGTGGCTGCAGGTGGCGCTCGCGCTGAGTATCGAAATTTTTTGCAGAGACCCCCTCGACCCCGCGGCCATCAGGGAAGGCCCGGCTTTCTCAACGGATCGATCAGGGGATCACGAGGCGAGTCCGGCCGTTCGTGCACGTCCTGCGCATCGATGGCTGGATGGCGATCATTCGCCGTTTCCACGAAGGCTGCAGAGACGCACGGAGGACAGGGAGGGCTCGATTCCCCCTGATGACGCAGTGAACGAAGCCTTCAGGCGCAGACGACGGGGTGAACGACGGAAGCGGGTGTTCCCGAAAAAAATTTCGATACTCAGCGCATTCCGAGCCTGCAGCCACTCGTCGGCGAGCTCCGGTGCGATCAGGTTGCAACCCAATCGACGAAGAATCGCTTTTCGGCGGGTGATCGAGCGGATCTGGTAGCAGTGGCGGGATTCGAAACGAACTCCTTGACACGCGGGGTCCACCTGCTGATAATTCAGCACGTGCAGATTTTTCCGCACGTTTCCCCCCGCCGCCCTCCCACGGGTCGCCCGCCGATGCCGGATTCCACGCTGACAGGGATGAGCCGCCGCGAGCGGCAGATCATGGAGATCATCTACCGGCGCGGGAAGGCCACCGCCGCCGAGGTGCTGGACGAGCTCCCCGATCCGCCGACCTATTCCGCCGTGCGCGCCGCGCTGCGCCTGCTGGAGGAAAAGGGCACGCTGCGCCACGGGCTGGACGGCAAGCGCTACGTGTACGCCCCCGTCACCCCGCGCAGCCGCGCCCGCAGCACCGCGCTGCGCGACGTGGTGCGCAACTTCTTCGGCGGCAGCCCCGAGCAGGTGGTGAACGCGCTGCTCGAGGAGCACCGCCCCTCCGCCGCCGAGCTGGACCGGCTGGCCGAGCTGATCGACCGGGCGCGGCGCGAGGAGGCCGAATGAGCGCCGCGCTCCTCCCCGTGCTCTTCGCCGCGCTGATGGACGCGGCGGTGAAGGGAACCGTGATCCTGCTCGCCGCCCTCCTCGCCACCCGGCAGATGCGGCGCCGCCCGGCCGCGTCGCGCCACCTGGTGTGGATGGTGGCGCTGGCGTCGCTGCTGGCGCTGCCGCTGGCGTCGCGCCTTCTTCCCGCCTGGCGCGTGGTGCCGGTGCCCGGGCCGCTGCGCCCCGCCGCCAGCTTCGTGGCCGAGCCGTCCGCCTACGCCCCGGTAGACGCGCCCGCGCCCAGCGTGGCGGCTCCGTCCGGCGGCGTCGGCGGATCGGGCGCTCCGGTCTCCGCGGCGCCGAGCCGTGCGTCCTCCCCGTCGCGCGCGTCGGCCGGATCGCCCGCAACTCCCGAGACGGCGTTCGACTGGAAGACGGCGCTGCTGGTGGCGTGGGCGGTGGGCGGGGCGGCGCTGGCGCTGCGGCTGGGGTACGGGCTGGCGCGCGTGTGGTGGATGCAGCGCCGCGCCATCGAGATCGACGACGAGGAGTGGGTGCGCATCACCGACCGCCTGGCCCGCCGCCTTCGCGTGGGCAGACTGGTCACCCTGCTGCGCGAGAGCCACGCGGTGGTGCCGATGACCTGGGGGATCGTGCGGCCCGTCGTTCTCCTCCCGTCCGACGCGGAGGAGTGGGACACCGAGCGGCGCACCGTGGTCCTCGCGCACGAGCTGGCGCACGTGCGGCGGTGGGACACGCTCACCCAGTGGATCGCGCATCTGGCGCTGGCGCTCTTCTGGTTCCACCCGCTGGTGTGGGTGGCCGCGCGCCGGATGCGCGAGGAGCGCGAGCACGCCTGCGACGACGCGGTGCTCTCCATCGGCACGCGCCCGGTGGCGTATGCAGACCACCTGCTGAGCATCGTCCGCTCGCTGGGCCAGGCCGAGGGCCCCGCCGCGGCGCTGGCGATGGCGCGGCGCAGCCAGTTCGAGGGGCGGCTGCTGGCCATCCTCGATTCGGCCACGCAGCGCGGCGGGGTCACGCGCGGGCTGGGCTTCGCGGCGCTGGTGGTGGCGGCCGCGGCGGTGCTTCCGCTGGCCACGCTCGGCGCCGCGCGCACCGACATCCGCCCCGGCGCCACCCACGCCTCGCTCACCCCGCCCGCGCAGGCGTCCGACGTCGTCCAGGCGCTGCGCGGCCCCAAGCCGGCCGAGGCGAAGCCCGAGGCGGCCAAGGGCGTGCTGGGCCGGATCGCCGGGCAGCTGGGGGCGCTGGTGGACCGCGCGGGCGACGCGCTGCCGGGCGGGCAGATGCCGGCCCCCGCGCCGCGCGACACGGCTCCGCACGTCCCCGCGCCGCCCCCCGCCGCGCTTCCGGCGGCACCCGCGTCGGCCGCGTCCGCGGCGTCGGGGGCTGCGGGTGCCTCGCCTGCGCGGCCGGCGCCGGTGGTGGAGACGAAGGTGCAGAGCGCGGGGCCGCGGCTGTCGGACGCGGGCGAGGCGCTGCTCGGCCGGCTGCGGCAGGGCGGCGACTACGCCGACGTGATCCGCGCCGCGTCGAGCATCGCGGGCAACCCCGAGCGCGCGGCGGTGCTCACGGCGGTGCTGCGCCGCCCCGACCTGGGGCCCGACGACCTGGCGCTGGCGCTGCGGGTGACCGGCGCCATGACCGGCAACCCCGAGAAGCGCGACGTGCTCAAGCTGGCGGCGGAGCGCTACTCGCTGACTCCCATGGCGGTGCGCACGGCGTTCTTCGGCGCCGTGGCCACCTTCACCGGCGATCCCGAGCGCCGCGACGTGCTGCAGGCCGTGGTCGCGCGGCAGGGCGGATCGACCGAGGTGGCGCGCGCGGTGATCCTGTCCCTGCGCGCCATGCCCGGCGAGGCCGAGCGCCGCGACGTGCTGACCCACGTGCTCGAGCGCGCCGACGTGTCGGCGGCGTCGATGCTCGACGCGGTGAAGGCGACCAACGAGATCCCCGGCGTGGCCGTGCGCCGCGACGTGCTGCAGACGGTGCTGGCGCACCGCGGCCTCTCGGGCGAGGTGCTGGTGGCGGTGCTGCACGCGGTGGCCTCGATCCCCTCGTCGGCCGAGCAGCGCGACGTGCTGACCCGCGCCGCGGCCACGCAGCGCATCGAGGGTGCCGCGCGCGACGCGTACATCACCGCGGCCTACTCGATCGCCGGGAGCTCCGAGCGGGCCGACGCGCTCTCGGCGCTGGTGGGCGAAGGCGCCGCGGAGCGGACCTCGCGCGCGCCGGCCCGCGCGACCACGGCGCGCGCGCAGACGGGGGACGAGCGGAGCCCGCTGTGGAGCTCGGACGTGTCGCTGAGCCTGGACGACGGCCGCGTGCTCCACGTGGAGGCGCGCAAGGTGATCCGCGGGCGCGGGGCGGACGAGATCGAGGCGATCCGCCCCGGCGGCTCGCTGGTGGCGTCGGAGGTGTCGGACGGCCGGGTGCGGCGGGTGGAGATGCTCCCCTGCCGCGACTGCGCGGGCGGGATCTCGCGCCGCTACACCGTGGACGGCCGCACGCAGCCGTACGACGCCGCCGCGCAGCGCTGGCTGGCGGGCGTGCTGCACACCTTCCTGCCATAGGCGGAAGCGAAGGCGGGCGGCCCCGCGCCGTCCGCCTTCTCCCTGCGATGAAGTGCTGAGAAATCAGCAGATGGATCGCTCGTCCGAAGCCTCGCGAACGGCGCGAGGCTGGGGACGACGGTCTCGAGCACGATCCAGGGTTCCCGCGCGGATGCGTGCGTGGGCGTCCGCGAAGGCGGACTTCGGGCCGTTGCAGCCTCGGATTTCAATCCGGGGTGCGAGGCCCCGCACGGCGCCGCGATGCGCCACGTGCGCCACGATGGCGGGTTTTCAACGTCTCAAGTGCTGAAATTTCAGCAGATGCAGTACACCCTCCTACCCTCCAACAGGAGCGTTCCGATGCGGGTTCTGACCATTCTACCCCTGCTGCTGGCGCTGAACGCGGGCGCGGCGGCGGCGCAGGCGCGGTCGTCGTCGCACATGCACAGCGAGATCATCGACGACGGCACGCGGGTGACGATCGACGCGACGGGCCAGGTGCGCTTCAGCGACGACGACGCAGGCGTGGCGTGGATGGAGCCCGGCGCGCGGCTCTCGGTGGAAGAGCGTTCCCGGGGCGTGCCGGAGCGCCGCGTGGTCTGGCGCGAGGACGGCGGCCGCGTGCGCCGCACCTTCTACCGCGACGGCCGCGAGACCGCGCCCGACGGCGCGGACGAGGCGTGGATCCGCCGCGCGCTGCTGCAGCCGATCCGCGAGAGCGGCGCCTACGCCGAGCAGCGGGTCGCCCGCATCCACCGCCGCGGCGGGACGGACGCGGTGCTCGACGAGATCCGCCAGATCGCCAGCGACGGGGCCAGGCGCGCCTACTACACCGCCCTGCTGCGCCAGCCCGGCCTGCGGCCCGGCGATGCCGCGCGGGCGCTGCTGGACGCCGGGCGCCGCATCGCCAGCGACGGCGACAAGCGCTCGGTGCTGGTGGCGGGGGTCGACCGCTTCAGCGGCAGCGCGGAGGTGGCCGAGGCGGCGCTGCAGGCCGCGGCGCGCATCGCCAGCGACGGCGACAAGGCCGGCGTGCTGCGTGGCGCGGCCGACGGCGGCACGCTGCGCGACCCCCAGGTGCGCGAGGCGTACCTGCAGACCGCCGGGGGGATCGCCAGCGACGGCGACAAATCCTCCGTGCTGATCGCGGCGATGCGGGCGGAGGGGAGCGCGGCCACGGCGGCCGGGGCGCTGCGCGTGGCCCGCACCATCGCCAGCGACGGCGACAAGGCGCGGGTGCTCACCAGCACCCCGGTCCATACCCTGCGCGACACGCGCGTCCGCGCCGCCTTCGACGGCGCGCTGCGCACCATCGCCAGCGACGGCGACCGCTCGCGCGCGGCCACCTGGCTGGTCCGGAGCCTGCCGTGAGCCGCGCCACCCTCGCCACCGCCGCGGCGCTCCTCCTCGCGTCCACCGCGATCCATCCGCTCGCCGCGCAGCAGACGCCGGCCGCCGCATCCGCCGCCGCCCCGGCCGACAGCGCCGCGCGGGCCCGGCAGGCGTCCGGCGCCGCATCCTCCGTGAGTGCCACCCGGGTACGCCAGGCGTCCGCGGCGCGCGTCGCCGGCCGCGCGCCAGCGATCGACGGGCGGCTGGACGACGCGGCGTGGGCGGCAGCGCCCGTGCTCACCGGCTTCACCCAGAAGGAGCCGAAGGAGGGCGAGCCGGCCACCGAGCGCACCGAGGTCCGCATCGTGTACGACGACCACGCCCTGTACGTGGGCGCGCGGATGTACTCGTCCGACCCCGCGCGCATCCGCGCCCCCGTGAGCCGGCGCGACGTGTGGGACCAGGCCGAGACCTTCCTGGTGTCGCTGGACACCTATCACGACCGCCGCACCGCCTACACCTTCGCGGTCACCGCCGCCGGCACCCGGACGGAGCTGTATCACCCGCGCGACACGCAGGACGGCGACGCGCAGTTCGACCCGGTGTGGATCGCGAAGGCCGCGCGTGACTCGGCCGGGTGGACGGCCGAGATGCGCATCCCGCTCTCGCAGCTGCGCTTCAACCCCGGCCAGGCGCAGACCTGGGGGGTGAACGTGCGCCGCTGGATCCCGCAGAAGGAGGAGGACGACTACTGGATCCTGGTGCCCAAGAGCGCCAGCGGGTGGGCGTCGCGCTTCGGCGAGCTGGGCGGGATCACCGGCGTGCGCCCCGAGCGGCGGATCGAGCTGGCGCCGTACGCGTCCACCGGCGCCAGCTTCAGCCAGGGGGTGGACCCGGCGGACCCCTTCCACCAGCCGCGCGAGGCCACCGTGCGCGCCGGCGCCGACCTCAAGGTCGGCCTGGGCCCGAACCTGACGCTGGACGCGACGGTCAATCCCGATTTCGGCCAGGTGGAGGCCGATCCGGCGGAGGTGAACCTGAGCGCCTTCGAGACCTTCTTCAGCGAGAAGCGCCCGTTCTTCACCGAGGGAAGCAACCTGCTGAGCGGTGGCGGCGCGGGCTACTTCTACTCCCGCCGCATCGGCGCCGCGCCGCGCGGGGCGGCCGGTGGCGACTTCGTCGATCGTCCCGACAACACCACGATCCTGGGCGCGGCGAAGCTGACGGGGCGCCTGCCGAGCGGCCTCTCCGTCGGCGTCCTTGGCGCGCTGACGGCGCGGGAGCAGGCGCGCACCTTCGACGCATCCACCGGCGCCTTCGGCCGCGTGGACGTGGAGCCGGCCACGGCCTACGGCGTGGTGCGCATGCAGCAGGAGCTCGGGGGCGGCGGGAGCACCGCGGGGTTCATCGTCACCGGCGTCCATCGCGCGCTGGAGGATGGATCGCCGCTGGCCGCGCGGCTGGACCGCGACGCGCTGACCGGCGCGGTGGACTGGGACCTGCGCCTGGGCCGCGGCACGTACGAAGTGACCGGCGCGGTCGGCTTCAGCCACCAGGCGGGCGATTCGCTGTCGATCCTCCGTCTCCAGCGCTCGTCCGCGCGCTACCTGCAGCGGCCGGACGCGGACTACGTGACCTACGACCCGTCGCGCACCACCTTCTCGGGGTACACCGCCTCGCTCGGCGCGCAGAAGATCAGCGGCCGCCACTGGCTGTGGACGGTGGCGGGCGACATGCGCTCGCCCACCTTCGAGCTGAACGACGCCGGCTCGCAGTCCATCGCCGACTACCGCACGGTGTACGGCGAGCTGCGCTACCGCGAGACCCGGCCGCGCGGCCTGCTGCGCAAGTGGGCTGCCTACGTCACGCCCCAGCAGCAGTGGAACGGCGGCGGCGTGGTGACCGACCAGGAGCTCTGGCTGGACTGGGAGGCCACGCTCAAGAACTTCTGGCGCACCCACTTCACCGCGTTCCGCACCTTCCCCGCGCAGAACCCGACGCTCACCCGCGGCGGCCCGCTGGCGGCCGACGCGGGGTCGTGGGCGGTGATCGGGCTGTTGCAGAACAGCGCGGCGGCGCGCTTCCAGTGGAAGGGACGCGTCTACTACGGGATGGACGACGACCGCGAGGTGACCGAGCGGCTGAGCGGCGGGGTGTCGGTGCGGCCGGGCACGCGCTGGAAGCTCTCGGTGGAGCCCAACTTCCTGCGCTACGGCTCGCGGCAGTACGTGGCCACCTTCGCCGGCGGCCCGGTGTCCACCTTCGGGCAGACCTACGTGTTCGCCTCGGTGGACCGCACCGAGTTCTTCGCCGACGTGCGGCTCACCTACCTGTTCACCCCCGACCTGTCGCTGGAGGTGTACGCGCAGCCCTTCGCCAGCAGCGGGCGCTACCACGACTTCGGCGACCTCCCCGCCGCCCGCGCCCACGAGCTTACGCCGCTGGACGGCGACACCACCCGCGTGATCCGCCACGGCAACACCACGGAACTGCGCTTCGGCGGCCAGCGGCGCACGGTGGACGACTTCAACGTGCGCTCGTTCCGCAGCAACGCGGTGCTGCGCTGGGAGTGGCGCCCGGGGAGCACGCTCTACCTGGTGTGGCAGCAGGACCGCGCCGGCGACCGCGACCGCATCGCCCACGTGGGCCCCCGCTCGCTCTTCGAGACGCTCCAGACGCCCGGAGACAACTTCCTGGCGCTGAAGGTGACGTACTGGCTGCCGCTGCGGTGAGGGGTGCGGAGGTGCGGGGGTGCGAGGGTACGGACGGGCTCCGGCGGGGTGGCCGGGGCCCGTTCCGTCTGCCGTCATCGGGTCGTCGTCATCATCGACGTGTCCGCGCGGATCGGGCACGCCGGCTCGGTGTGGCCCGCCGGAGCCGCGGTGGTGGGGCCGGCGGCGGCGATGATCGCGTCCCGCAGCGTGTCGTCCATGGTGCCGGGGACCGGCGGGGTCGCGGTCCGTCCCAGGACCTTCCTGTACTTGTTGTCGAGACTGATCGCGGAGCCGACCGACACCGCCGTGTCCGCGCCGCCCCTGTATACGTTCGCGGCGCTCGTCCCGGTGGCGGGCACCGTCAGCCGGGCCGGCTGTCTGCCGCCCGCCACCTCGATCGCCTCCTTCAGCACGTTGGCCTGGAAGTAGTTCGCCTGGGCCACCAGGATCCCGTCGTTCCCCGACTCCATCCCGTTCTGCTGCTCGGCCGTGAGGGTGTCGGTCCCCCAGTCCAGCAGAACGTTGTTGAAGGCGTGCACCACCGTGCGGTGCGAGGTGCGCGGCGAGCGGCGGCGCACCTGGCAGAACATGTTCCGGCACACGGTGGCGTAGGCGTTGGTGTTCTGGTCGGGATCGATCGGCCTGTTCGTCGTCCTGTCCTTGTCGGAGCCGTGGATCCCGAGCGCCCCATGGCAGTCACTGGTCGGGCCGCTGGGGTCGAAGTCGTAGAAGCGGCACTCCGAGACGGTGATCAGGAGGGGCGGCGCGTTCCTCAGGTCCTTCGTGTTGGTGACCACGCACATGTCGGGGTACGCGCCGAACGAGCAGTGGTCGATCCAGAACCCCACGCCGTGGCGGCCCCTGAGGCCGTCGATCGTGATGCAGTCGCGCGGATCGCCGTCGTCCCCGGCGTGGGTGAAGCGAAGGTCGCGCAGGATGACGTTGTCCGCGCTCCGGCAGTCGAACACCAGGTGGTTGCCGTCGATCACGGCGCCACCCTCGGCCCGGATGGTCAGGTTCCGCGCGGTGACCGTCAGGACGGTCGTGTTGCTCGTGATCGCCGTCGTGCCCGCGGGAAGGCGGATCACGATTTCCTGGGGTGGATGGCGCTGAGACCGTGTGGTGTATGCGTTCGCGTCGGTGATCGCCTGCGCCAGGGTGCCGGCTCCGGTGTTGCCGGGACTGGTCACCACCAGGGTGTTGGCCGGCTGGTCGCCGCCGCCCGTCACGTTCTGCCCAAATCCGATCGCCGGCATGGCCGCCTCCATTCTCGGGGGATGATCGAAGAACCGCTCATTGAACATCTCCCACGATCAGGGAGGCCGATCTCCACTGTCAATGCAAATCTATTGGCCCATTCATAATGAAATCCCGTTGGCGGACAGGTTCCATGCAGGAAACGGAGGAACGGGGAAACCGCGCGCATGACGCAGTTCCTCCGTCCCTCCGTTCTTCCGTGCGACCCCGGCAGTGCCTGTCGCGGCCTCGGACTCTCCCGTCGCAGGAGGACGACTACTCCGCCGGGGCCAGCTTCAGCACGCGGCCGCTCGTCGTGGTCACGTACAACTCGCGCGACGCGTCCTCGCCGAAGGAGGTGACGCTGCCCAGGCCGCCCACGTCCCACTGCTTCGCGTCCGCGACCGCCGAGCCGGTCCAGCGGAAGGAGCGCAGCCAGCCGTTGCAGTAGTCCGAGTAGAAGTAGTGCCCCCGCAGCGACGGCAGCGCGCTGCCGCGGTAGACGAAGCCGCCGGTGATGGAGCAGCCGTCGGCGTGCGAGTACTCGAGCACGGGGAGCGTCAATCCCTGCTGCACGCAGCCGGTGCCGCCGTAGCAGTGCGTCCCCTCCATCAGGTTCCACCCCAGGTTCTGCCCGCCGGTGGAGGCGGGGAGCACGTCCACCTCTTCCCACTGGTTCTGCCCCACGTCGGCCACGTACAGCAGCCCCGCGTCGCGGTCGAAGGCGTAGCGCCACGGGTTGCGCACCCCGGTGATCCAGATCTCGCCGCGCTTCCCCGCCTGCCCCGCGAACGGGTTGTCGGACGGGATGGCGTACGGCTGCGCGGCGTCCACGTCCAGGCGCAGGATCTTGCCCAGCAGCACGGCCGGGTTCTGCCCGTTCCCCTGCGGGTCGCCGCCGCTGCCGCCGTCGCCCAGCCCCACGTACAGCTTGCCGTCCGCGCCGAACATCAGCAGCCCGCCGTTGTGGTTGGCGTACGGCTGCGCCACGGCCAGGACGAGCTGCCCGCTCGCCGCGTCGGCGGTGTTGGAGCCGGGCGCGGCGTGGTAGCGCTCCACCTTCGTGTCGCCGTTCAGGTCGGTGTAGTAGACGTAGAAGAGGCCGTTGGTGGCGTAGTGCGGGTGGAACGCCACGGAGAGCAGCCCCCGCTCGCCGCCGCTGGTGAGCTTGCCGCGCACGTCCAGGAAGGGCGTGGCGAGCACCGCCCCGTTCTGGATGATGCGGATGCGCCCCGTCTGCTCCACCACGAACAGCCGCGCGTCACCCGGCGGCGAGGCCACGTACAGCGGCTGGTCGAACCCGCTGGCCACCTCCACCAGCCGCACGCCGGCGGCCGTGGGCGGCGGGGCGGGGTCGGCCGAGCCGCCGCCGTTGCACGCCGCGGCCAGCAGCAGGAGCGGCAGTCGCTTCATGGAGCCTCCTCGCGGGGTGGGTCGTCGGGCTCGTCGTCGGGCTCCAGCCCCTCCAGCACGCGGCGGGCGTCGTCCTCGCGGTGCCAGGGCACCATCACCCGCGCGCCGTGCATCGACGGACCCTGGTAGCCGGCGCCGAACAGCCCCAGGTGCGCCCCGGTCACCCGCGCGGGGATCCCCGCCTCCTGCAGCGTGGCGCAGGCGAAGTCGGCCTCGAGCACGGCGCCGTACTCCGCCACCACCACCCAGGGCTGCGTGCGTTCCGCCAAGGTCGGTCCGGTTGGGGTGCGGGGGATGGGCGTGTGGAGGAATGCTAACGGCGGGCGCGCGGTGGCACAAACCCGCGGCCCCCTCCCGGATTTTCGCGGATGGTACTGCTGTCCGCGAAAATCCGACCTCCCCCAAAAACTGCCTGGGGGAGGTAGACTGCTCGCGATGGTGCGACTGACACGCATGCGGCGGAGGGCCTCCCTCAGACGGGGACCAGCGCCTGGGCCGGGGCGGGGACGAGGTGGGCGATGGAGTTGGCGTAATAGTCCAGCACCCGCATCTCGCGCGGGTTGGCGGCGAACAGGCCGTCGCGCTCGTGCACCAGGTGGCGCAGGGTGAGCGTGCGCAGCCCCACCGTCACCGCGTAGTCCAGGTCGCGGCGGGGAACGTAGACGTGCGCGCCCGCCGCCTCCAGCTCCGACAGCAGGTTGTGCACGCGGCCCTTGATCTCCAGCTCGTCCAGAGTGGCCGCGGGGTCGCGGGCGAAGACGGTGGCGACGAGGGGAACGGGGACCACGGGGATCACCTGGCCCACCGCGTCCATCAGCTCGCGGCCCAGCGCCTCCACGGCGGCGAAGCGCTCGTCCTTGCCCAGGCGCCGGAAGTCGACGCCGCGGCCGGCGCAGTAGGCGCGCATCGACACCGGCGTGCCGAAGTTGACGCAGGCGTAGCCGAAGCGGTGCCAGCGGCTGCGCGCCATCTGCCACAGGTTGCGGCCCATGAAGCGGAGGGTGCCGCCCAGCGCGGCCATCCTGCCGGGGCGGCGTACGGGCTCCAGCTCCAGCAGCAGGGTGCGGTCTTCGAGCGTGCGGTCGTAGTTGATGCCGACGGGGATGAACACCAGGTCGCGCTCGCCGTGCGGGTCGAAGGCGCGCAGGATGTAGTCGAGCAGGCCGAGCTTGGGCTGGCGCAGGCGGCCGTCGCGGGTCAGCCCGCCCTCGGGGTACACGGCCTGGGTCACGCCGGCGGCCGTGGCCATGGCCACGTAGCGCTCCAGCACACGGCGGTACAGCTCGTCGCCGCTGTTGCGGCGCACGAAGTAGGCGCCCATCGAGCGGATCAGCGCCTGCAGCGGCCACACGCGCGCCCACTCGCCCACCGCGTAGCTCAGCGCGGCGCGGGTGCTGGCCAGGTAGCCGACCAGCACGTAGTCCATGTTGCTGCGGTGGTTCATCACGAACACCACCGTGCTCCCCTTCGCGATCCCGCTCAGCCCCGCCTCGTCGCTGTAGCCCAGCCGCACGCGGTAGAGGAGGCGCGCCACCCGCCGGGCGATCCAGATCCCCAGCCGGAAATACAGGTAGGCGTTGAACGCCGGGACGATCTCGCGGGCGTAGCGGCCCACGCGGTCCATGGCCACCTCGCGCGGGGTGCCGTGCTCGCGCGCCCAGGTGTCGGCCGCCTCCAGCACGCGCGCGTCGTACGTGAGCCGGTCGACCAGCACCTGCCGGCGGGTGAGGTTGAAGTGCGGGATCTCGATGGGGAGCCGGGTGTTGACCTCGCTGATCACGCGGTTGGTGCGCTGGCGCACGAGCCAGCGCACGCTGGGCACCATCAGCCGGTCGAGCGCCGCCCACGCGGCGAACACGGCCAGGAGCACGAAGAGCCAGACCGGAACGCTGACGGTGTTGCCCATTCGGGTGGTTCCTCGGGGGGGATGAGGGTCTGGCGGCGGCAAGGAGACACGGGGCGTGCGATCGGCGGCGTCCGCGCGCACGGCGGGTTGAAACCCGCCGCTGAAGCCTCGGGAAGTCCGCCTTCGCGGACTCGTACGCGGCCATCCTGCCGGTTCAACCGCTTCCCTGCACGATAAACGGTTGCCGGGCCAGAGCAAGAAATCCGCGTCGCGGGGAGTGCGCCCGTTTGCACCCATCCGTGCGTGCAGTCCGCGAAGGCGGACTTGCGAAGTCCCAGCGGCGGGTTTCAACCCGCCGCGAAGGCGGACGATTCCGGCGGGGAGATGGAGGCGCGCACTCCCATCCCCATCGCCCATCCGCATCTCCCCCACGCTCATCGCGGCGGAATCCCCACGCCGAAGCACCCGAAGAGACGATTAGAATGTGCGGCGGTCCCGTGGCCGTATCAGCTTTGGTAGCAGTGAGTTGCGGCATTAAGGCGGCGCGGGCGCGCACCGAAGGATTTGACGCGGGGGGTGGGGCGGCCTAGAATGCGCCCCGCTCAAGCAGCACAACGTGCTACACCGCATCGGCGCGCCGCGGCCACGGCTCCTTGCAGGGGAGCCGCGCCACCCGGACCTGTTTTCCCGCGCCGAGCGGTCTCGTGAACCTCCAAGCCCATCGCGCCTTGACTCACCACCGCGGAAACGCACTGCGCGTGCTCGCCTGCGCCGGGATGCTGATGCTTCCCGCCACGCTGCACGCACAGGACGCCCGGCGGGCCGAGAGCCCCAGGCCGTCCGTCACCCCCGCCGCCGTGAACGCCTCGCCCACGCAGGCGCGCCGCGACTCGGCCGTGTCGCTGGCCCGGCGGCTGCTGGGCCGCCGCTACGTGTTCGGCGGCACCACCCCCGAGGGCTTCGACTGCAGCGGCTTCACCCGGTACCTGATGCGCGCCCTGGGCTACGAGCTGCCGCGCACCGCCGCGCAGCAGGCCCAGGTGGGGCGCGAGGTGCCGCGCGACCCGCGGCTGCTGCGCCCGGGCGACCTGCTCACCTTTGGCCGCGGCGGCCGGGTCACGCACATCGGGATGTACATCGGCAACGGGCGGTTCGTGCACGCCAGCACCGGCGCCGGCCGCATCGTGGAGGCCGACCTGGACCGCACGCCCAGCCACCTGGTGCGCGCCTGGTACGGCGTGCGCCGCCTGCTGGCCGACGACGACAGCGCCACCGCCGTCGCCGCCCGCACCGGCCCCGCCCCGTCTCCGTCGCAGCGGTAGAGGGATCGGCAGATCGGCCGCACCACACGAGCAAAGCCCGCGCTCCGGAGCATCCGGGGCGCGGGCTTCTGCTTTGATCCGCCGATATCGATTCGTCGATTGCCGGTCGTGCACCTACCGTTCGGGCTGGCGGTACGAGGCGTAGAGGAACACGCTGATGGCGACCGCCAGCCAGAGCCAGGTGGAGAGCAGCCAGACGGACGCGTTGGCGTGGTGCGCCCAGCGGTTGCCGTCGACGGGGCTGTAGCCGGTCGCCACCGTGCCTATGCCGTACCGGCCCCACAGCACGCCATCCACCAGCTCGGCAAGCGGGCGCGTGCCGTCGGCCATGCGCAGGGCGTTCAGGAACAGATAGGCCACCATCCCGCCGCCCATCCATCGCCACGGGTACGCCGTCACCAGCGTGAGCGCGCTCCCCAGCAGGTAGGTCACCGCCACGCCCGCGAACGGCGTGAGCCACAGCCACCACGCCTCGTGGTCCACATGGCCGCCCGTGAGCGCCGACGCCACGCCGAACCAGGCGAAGTACGCCAGCGTGGCCCCCAGCGTCCACACCAGCCCGCTCAGGGCGCGCATCACCGCGTGGGCGCCGTGGTTCACCGGCATGGCGCGGTGGTAGCCGCGGCGCGCCGGGTCTTCGCCCTTCCACACCGCCATCGGCACCAGCAGCGCCAGGATCACCGCCGGCACGCCCGCCTCGGGGCTGAACGGGACTTTCGCGTCGGAGAACCCGTAGGTGTTCAGGTACACGATCCACACGCTGAGCAGCCCGAAGAAGCCGGCCGCCACCAGCGCCTCGCGGCGCAGCGCCACGCCCACGGAGCGGAACTGCTCGCGCGCCACGGCCGTCCAGGCGGGCGCCGGGTTCAACAGGACGGATTCCATGCTTCAGTCCTTTCGGCTCAGGAGGGCCACGGCCGCGTCTTCGAGGGTGAGCGGCGCGGCGTCGCGCACGGTGGCTCCGCTGTCGGCGAGCAGGCGCGCCACCTCGCGCTCGTCGCCCCACACGCTCCACTGGATCTCGCGGCCCACGCCGCCGCGCTTCACCACCGTCCCGTTCAGCAGCGGCGCGCCGTTCCAGTCCGCGGGCACGTCGGCGCGGTAGCGGCGCAGGTTGCGGTGCAGCACCTCGCGCGGCAGCTGCGCGGTCAGCCGGCCGCCCTGCATCACGCCCAGGTGGTCGGCCAGGCGGTCCACCTCGTGCACCAGGTGCGTGCTGATCAGCACGGTGCACCCGGTGTCGGCCACGTGCTCGGCCAGCAGCCCCAGCGTCTCGTCGCGCATCACCGGGTCCAGCCCGTCGGTGGGCTCGTCCAGCAGCAGCAGCGGCGGGCGGTGCGCCATCGCCAGGATCAGGTGCACGCGCCGGGTCACGCCCTTGGAGAGCCTGCCGACCCTGCGCTCCATCCCCACGTCGAAGGCCTGGGCCAGCCGCGTGGCGTACTGCCAGTCCCACCGCGGAAAGTAGGCCGCGTGGTGCTCCAGCAGGCGGCCCACGGTCATGTAGCCGTACCCCCAGTCGCCGCGCTCGGGCACGTAGCCCACCTGCGCGCGCACCAGCGGGCCCTGCGCGCGCGGGTCCATGTCCAGCACGCGCACGCTCCCGGCGTCGGGGGCGTACAGCCCCAGCAGCAGCTTGAGCGTCGTCGTCTTCCCCGCGCCGTTGGGGCCCACCAGGACGTAGACGGCGCCCTCGGGCACCTGCAGCTCCACGCCCAGCAGCGCGAAGTCGCGCCCGAAGCGCTTGGCCAGCCCCTGGGTGGTGGCGGCGAAGGGACCTGCGGAGATGCGGACGGGGAGCGCGGAGGTCATCGGTGATCGGCCCCGGGGTGAGGGGTTCCAGCCGTTCGGAGGTGTTCGGACGCCGCTTCCGAACGTTCGGAGGCGCGTTCGGACGCGGCCGCCAGCCGCAGCGCCTCGGCCAGCTCGCGCGGGGACACGCCGTGGCGCCGTGCCTCGCGGAGTGCCCGTTCCGCCACGCGTCTGGCCAGCGCGGCCCGGTCTTCCGAGGCGCCGGCGGGGCGGGCGACGACGGGGCCGCGCCCCCAGCGCATCTCCACCACGCCCTGCTCCTGGAGCACCTGGTATGCCCGCGCCACCGCGCCCGGGTTCACCCGCAGCTCGGCCGCCAGCGTGCGCACGGCGGGGAGCGGCGTTCCCGGCTCCACCGCCCCCAGCGCCAGCGCGCGGCGCACCTCGTCCACGATCTGGGTCTCGATCGGCCGCGGGTCGGCGGTGTCGATGGCGAGCTGCACGGGACTGCCAGGGGACAGGGGACAGGGGACAGGGGACAGGGGACAGGGGACAG
>Ga0070662_100000387_pt1 | contig 26257 bp, 26 predicted proteins | sample KBSC53metaG_FD_65648 | JGI IMG/M metagenome (GOLD analysis project Ga0070662, IMG submission 65648) | Corn rhizosphere microbial communities from Kellogg Biological Station, Michigan, USA - KBS C5-3 metaG | ecosystem: Host-associated > Plants > Roots > Rhizosphere > Soil ...
CCGCGCCCGTGGCCCCTTCATCTTCGTCTGCTACGACAAGCTGCTGGCCTGACCAGACTCCGGCCCGCACTCAAGCACCCCCGCACCCCCGCACCCCCGCACCTCCGCACCCGATGCCCCCGACCCTGCCCGTGACGATGGTGCGCTGGTGGCCACAGGGCGGGCTGTGGCGGCACCCGGACTTCCTGCGGCTGTGGGGGGCGCAGGTGGGGAGCGCGTTCGGCAGCCGCATCACGCGCACGGCGCTGCCGATCATCGCCGTCCTGATCCACGCCACGGCGGCCGAGGTGGCCGTCCTCGCCGCGCTGGGCGTGGCGCCCGGCGTGCTCGTGGGCCTGTTCGCGGGCGGGTACGTGGACCGCGCGCGCCGCCTTCCGCTGCTGGTGGGCGCCGACCTGGTCCGCGCGCTGCTGATCCTCACCATCCCCGCGGCGGCGTACGCGGGGTGGCTCTCGATGCCGCAGCTGTACCTGGTGGCCGCGCTGGTCGCCGCCGCCACCACGCTCTTCCAGATCGCCGACTCCAGCTTCCTGCCCACGCTCGTCGGCCGCGAGCTGCTGGTGGAGGGGAACGCGCGGCTGGGCGCCACCGACTCCGTCGCCGAGACGGCGGGTCCGGGGATCGCCGGCATCCTGATCCAGCTCCTCACCGGCCCCGTGGCGGTGATCGTGGACGCGCTGAGCTACCTCTGGTCGGCGCTCCTGCTCAGCCGCATCCGCACGCCCGAGGCGCGGAGCGCGGCCACGGCGCGCGAGGGGTCGATGTGGGACGACGCGCGCGCCGGCTTCCGCGCCTGCCTGGCCGACCGGCTGGTGCGCCCGCTGCTGCTGGCCGACGCGGTGGCGATGTTCTTCGGCGGCTTCTTCATGGCGCTGTACATCGTGCTGTACATGGAGACGCTGCGCCTGCCGCCCGCCGCGGTGGGGCTGGTGATCAGCGTGGGCGGCGTGGGCGCGTTCGCCGGGGCGCTGCTGGCGGGGCCGCTGGGCCGCGTGCGCCGCACCGGCGCGGCGATGATCGCCTCGCTCGCGCTGGGCCAGGCGGCGATGCTCTTCCTGCCGCTGGCGGCGTACGCGGGCCGCTTCGCGATCGTCTGCCTGGTGGCGCAGCAGCTGGTGGGCGACGGGTTCCTGGCCGCGTACCGCATCCACGCCATCAGCCTGCGCCAGCGCGTGCTCCCCGACGCCACCATGGGCCGCGCCAACGCCACCTTCCACGTGGTGATCGGCATCGCGCTTCCGGCCGGCGCGCTGGTGGCCGGCCCGCTGGCCGGGGTGATCGGCGTGGTCCCCGCGCTGTGGATCGGTACCACGGGCGGGCTGCTGGCCGTGCCGGTGCTGCTCGCGTCTCCCCTCCCGCGCCTGCGGCCGGACCTGAGCCATGGCTGACCAGATCGAATTCCGCGTGAACGCGCCGCTGGCGGACGGGGAGCTGAACCCGCTGTACGCCGCCGCGTGGCCCAATCACCGGGACGCGGCGTTCGCGAACGTGCTGGAGCGCAGCCTGGCGTGGGTGGCGGCGTACGCGGACGGCGAGCTGGTGGGGTTCGTCTACGTGGCGTGGGACGGGTGGCAGCACGCCTTCCTTCTCGACACCACCGTGCACCCGGGCTGGCAGCGCCGCGGCATCGGCACCGAGCTGGTGCGCCGCGCCACCGCCGCCGCGCGCGAGGCCGGCTGCGAGTGGCTGCACGTGGACTACGGCCCGCACCTGGACACCTTCTACCGCGGCTGCGGCTTCCGGCACACCCTCGCCGGCCTCATCCACCTCCCGGCCACATGAACGTTCGTCCCGGCGAACCCATCCCGACGCGCTGAAATCCGTCCGCGTCCCCCCTTCTCCTGCAGATCGGGAGAAGGGGCCGGGGGATGAGGTTCGTCGTCCCCGATCCACCACCTGACCCGAGACCCTGAGCCCGATGACCGACCTGCACACCATCCCCGGCTTTCTCGACCCCGCCACCCGCGACGCGGTGGATGCGGAGCTGCGCGCCTCGGCCGGCGCGGCGTCCACCGTCCTTTCCGCGCGGATGGCGGGGGGCATGGTGCACGACCGCGTGCGGCGCAGCACGCGCGTGGCCGTGAGCCCCGAAACGCGCGAGCGGGTGAAACGGATGCTGATGGAGCGGAAGGGCGAGCTGGAGGAGCGCTTCGGCGTGAGCCTGACCGAGTGCGAGGACCCGCAGTTCCTGCGCTACCGCGAGGGCGACTTCTTCGTGCCGCACCAGGACGGCAACACGCCGATGGTGTTCGACGACTCGCGCTTCCGCCGCGTGTCCGCCGTGGTCTTCGTCACCCCGAAGTCCGAACAGCCGGCGGAAGGCACCTACGGCGGGGGCGAGCTGGTGTTCCACGGCGCGTACAACCGGCCCAGCGAGCCGGTGAGCGCCCAGGCGGACCCCGGCACCCTGGTGGCCTTCCGCTCCGAGATCACGCACGAGGTCACCCCCGTCACCCACGGCGAGCGCTACACCATCGTCAGCTGGTTCCGCTGAGCGACCGCCGTGGCACGCCTCCCGCAAGGCGGACGGTGACGCCCGAGCCGTTCGCCGTCCACACCGTTCCGCGGGAGATCCATTGCCAGCCAGGACCGTGCTGATCGTGGAAGACGACCCCGCCAGCGTGGACATCTTCACGACCATCCTGAAACACGGCGGATACCAGGTGCTGGCCGCGCACACGGCGGCGGATGGCGCCCGCGTGGCCCGCGAGCACCTGCCCGACCTGGTGGTGGTGGACATCGGCCTCCCCGACACGCTGGGCTTCGAGCTGCTCGACGAGCTGACCGACGACCCCGCCACCGCGCACATCCCGCTGATCGTGTGCACGGTGCACGTCTTCGAGAACGACCAGAAGCGCGCCCGCCGCGCCGGCAGCGACGTGTTCCTGTGCAAGCCCGTGGACCCGCGCGTGCTGCTGCGCCACGTGGACCAGCTTCTCGAGAACCCGCCCGCGGCTACACCGGCCTGAGCGTCCGGCCTCGGCGCGGGGCGCGGGCAGTCGCGCATGCCGCGGCCGCGCCGATGCCCGTCGCCTCGCACCGAATCCCGCCCACCGTGGCGTCCCGCCGCCCGCCGCCGTATCGTGCCTTCAGAACACCATCGCCATCTCCCCACCCCGATCGCCCGAAGCCGATGCCGAAGCAGCCGCACCGCTACGTCGCCTTCATGCGCGCCCTGAACGTGGGCGGGCGCATCGTGAAGATGGACCTCCTGCGCAAGCTGTTCGAGGAGCTGGGGTTCACGGACGTATCGACCTACATCGCCAGTGGCAACGTCATCTTCCGCTCGCCCGAGACCGACACGGGCAAGCTGGAGCGCACCATCAACGCGCACCTGGAAAAGTCGCTGGGCTACGCGGTGGGCACCTACGTCCGCACCCCCGCCGAGCTGGCCCGGATCGCCGCCTACCGGCCGTTCCCCGACGACGAGCTGGATGCGCCCGGCCACATGCTGTACATCAACTTCCTGCCCGAAGAACCGTCCGCCCAGGCGGTGGAGAAGCTGATGGAGCTGCGCACGCCCGCCGACGACTTCGCGGTGCACGGCCGCGAGATGTACTGGCTGCTGCGCACGAAGATGAGCGAAACCAGCATCACCGGCCCGCGGCTGGCCAAGGCGCTGGGGATGCCGATGACCAACCGCAACCTGAACACCGTCCGCAAGCTGGCCGAGAAGTATGCCGAGTGACGCGGCTGCCACCTCCGCCACGCGGCCGGCCGGCGCGCTGTACGACACCATCGGCCGCGGATACGCGGCGCGCCGGCGGCCGGACCCGCGGGTGGCGGCGCGCATCCACGCCGCGCTGGGCGATGCGGCCAGCGTGGTGAACGTGGGCGCCGGCGCCGGATCGTACGAGCCGGCCGGCCGCCGCGTCGTGGCCGTCGAACCGAGTGAGGTGATGGTGCGGCAGCGCGCGCCGGGCACCGCCCCCGCCGTCCGCGCCACGGCGGGCGCGCTCCCCTTCCGCGGCCCCTCGTTCGACGCCGCGCTCGCCAGCCTCACCCTGCATCACTGGCCAGACTGGCGCCGCGGCGTGGCCGAGATGCGGCGCGTCGCTCGCCGCCGCGTGGTGATCTTCACCTGGGACCCGGACCATCCGGGCTTCTGGCTGACGACCGACTACTTCCCCACCATCGTCCCCGCCGACCGCGCCACCTTCCCGTCCATCGGCGGGCTGGCGGACGCGCTCGGCGGCGCGGAGGTGGTGCCCGTGCCGATCCCGGCGGATTGCAGCGACGGCTTCCTGGGCGCGTACTGGCGCCGCCCCGCCGCGTACCTGGACCCCGGTGTCCGCGCCGCCATCAGCGCCTTCGCCCGCATCCCCGATCCGGCGCCCGCGCTCGCCCGGCTGGCGGCGGAGCTGGCGGACGGCGGCTGGGAGCGCCGCCACGGGCAGCATCTGCCGGCGGACGAGCTGGACCTGGGCTACCGCCTGGTCATCGCCGAGCTCTCGTGATCCGCGAGCAATCCATGGGCACTCCATCCCCCAAAGGCCGCGGCGTCACCTTCGCCCAGCTCCGCGACTACGTCCTCACGCTCCCCGGCGTGGAAGAGGGCACGTCGTACGGCACGCCCGCGTTCCGGGTGAAAGGGAAGTTCTTCCTGCGGCTGCGCGAAGACGGCGAGACGCTGGTGCTGAAGACCGATTTCTACGAGCGCGACCACCTGATGGAGAGCGAGCCGGAGGCCTTCTTCACCACCGACCACTACGCCGGCTACCCCTCGGTGCTGGTGCGCCTCCCCTCCGTCCGCCCCCAACACCTGCGCGCGCTGCTGCTGGACAGCTGGCGGCGCCACGCGCCCGCCCGGCTGGTGAAGGCGTACGACGAAACCGGTTGAGTTCGTGGACCGTTGGTGAAAGAGGCTCCGCTCACCGGCGGCTGAAGCCGCAGCAACCACTACGGGAAGCCTCGCAAACTGCGCGAGGCTGCTGGTCAGCTTCGTGCCGCGCGGCCGGCGCTGTGCCGTACGCGGCCTGAGACATTTCCGGCACCGCTACCGGGCGGCTGAAGCCGCGGTCTACAACTACAGTGAAGCCTCGCGAACTGCGCGAGGCTCGAACCGCTCGGTGCTCGTGTACACCACGTTCATCGCCCGTGGTCACGCGCGGCGCGGTGGTGGAGTCCGGATGACGCCGGGTTGGTGGCGCGAGGGTTGGAGCGTCGAACCTCGGGATGCAGGAAAACGATGGGGGGATTTCCCCGCGTGACCACGGAGCCGCGGTTTTGTAGATTGGCAGGCGATGCACGGCAGACCCCACGGAGAGCACGTTTGACCCAGCCGATCCCCGAACCGACACCGCCCGGCCCACGGCACGCACCCCTGGCCGTGGCGCCCAAGCCCGACGGGGCGCCCTACGGCTACGTGCACGGAGGCGCGCACCCGTCCACGCGCGAGCAGCTGGAGGAGCGGCTGCGCGAGGGCCGTCCCACGCCGCTGGTGTGGACACCCGAGACCGACGCCATCGTGCCGCCCTGGACGGTGCCCTACCTGTTCGTGGCGTACCGCGACCACGGGCTGCGCCACTCGCGCAAGGTGGCGCTCACCTGGCTGGCGGTGAGCCTGGCGCTGCTGGGGTGGGCCGCCACCTTCGGGCACTTCGTGTTCGTGAACGGGTTCGTGATCGTGGGCTTTTTGGCCGCGTCGCTCGCCTTCTACTCGTTCATGGAGTGGGTGCGCTTCCGCCGGCTCACGCCGGGCAAGCTCACCGTGGAGATGCACGAGCGGCGCACGCGGCTCCCCGCCCGCAAGGGTCCCGCGCGCAACACGCAGATGCTGGCCGCCGCGATCGCGCTGGTGGTGCTGGTGCAGGCGATCGCCGTGGTGGCGGTGGGGCACAGCAGCCCGGTGCTGATGGGGAGCAAGGCCAACCTCGCCAGCATCGACGCCGCCGGGATCGTGATGGAGGCGGTGAAGAAGGGGCACCAGTACTGGCGGCTGCTGAGCGGCGCCTACCTGCACGACGGGCTGCTGCACTTCGCCTTCAACATCCTGGGGATCCTGGCGCTGGGGCGTTTCCTGGAGGCGTTCACGCACCGCGCCTACGTGCCGCTGGTGTTCCTGCTCACGGCCGTGGCCGCCAGCACCTCCAGCGTCCTCGCGTCGAACTGGACCGGCGCGGAAGCGTCCGTCGGGGCCTCCGGGGGGCTGATGGGGCTGTTCGGCTTCCTGGCGGTGCTGTCGCGCATCCGGCGCGACCACCTCCCCCCCGGCTTCGGCCGCGCCATCATCACCGACATCGCGGTGATCGCCACCATGGGCATCCTGGGCGCCGGCTACGTGGACAACGCCGCGCACGGCGGCGGCTTCCTGGCCGGCGCGGCGCTGGGGTGGCTGATGATCCCCCGCGGCGGCCGCACCCCGTACTGGGAGCCCTCGCCCGCCATCCGCGCGCTGGGCACCGTTTCGCTCGTGATCCTCCTGCTGGGCGCCCTGGCCACCGCCGCCTGGCTGGTCGCCGCGCTCTTCTTCCGCCTCGGCCCCGCCTACGCCCCCTTCGCCGCCGGCTGACCCGCGTCCGGAAGCCCCGCACACGGGTGTGGGGCGTGACCGGTTCGTTCACCCGATCGTCCCTCCGGGCGGGAACATCAGTCTGGCGTGACCCGGCGCGGACACATAGTTTGGTCCCACCGGCCCGCCCCGGGCCCCGCGAAGCGCCCGCTCCCCCGCCCGCGCCCGCCCGCGTACCGTACGCCCACACGCCCACCCGTACCGCCTTACACCCGTGCGTAAACTGACCCTCGCCGCGGCGCTGCTGGCGCTGGCGGCCGCGCCCGCACTCCACGCGCAGCGCGTGCGCGTGCACGACGTTCCCCGCCGCCCGGCACTGTGGGCCGGCGCCGACACCAACAGCGCCAACGTGTACTACATTTGGGCCATGCAGCGGGTGGAGACCGACCCCGCCCAGGCCGCCGCGGCGTTCTACTGGGCCGAGCGGCTGAACCCCGGCTGGCCCGACGCGCTGTACGGCCGCCGCATGGCGCTGCTGATGTCGAACCCGCAGCGGCTGGTGGACTACGTGGAGGGGAAGGGGTACACGCTGCGCGACCCCGAGCTGGTGGCCATCGACTCGCTGGTGCTGCGCGCCAATCAGCGCTCGCCCTTCCTCTACACGGCGCTGGAGAAGCCGTTCTGGATGCTGTTCTTCCGCAACGCCTTCCGCGAGATGATCCGCCGCGAGACCGGCGTGGACAACGGCGCCGACGCCGAGTACCTGATGCAGACCGCGCTGCACGACCTGGATCCCGGGCTGCAGGCGTGGCACGAGTACTCGTCGGGCCACTTTCCCGCCGCCGCCCAGCTGTACGAGCGCGCGCTGAGGCAGGACCCGCGCTCGTACCGGCTGCGCCTGGAGATGGGGCACGCACGCTTCATGGCGGGTGACTTCAAGGGCGCCGCCGACGCGATCGCCGAGGGGATCGCCCGGCGCCGCGAGGACGACCGCCGCCAGATCGTGCGGCTGTACGAGAGCAAGGCCGTGCTCGAGTTCAGCCGCGCCGTGGCGCTGGAGCAGGCCGGCGACACCGCCGCCGCCCGCGACGCGTTCGCCCGGGCGCTGGAAGAAGACCTCGCCTTCTGGCCGGTGCACCGCCACCTGTCCGACCGGGCGCTGGAGCACGGCGACACCGCCACCGCCGAGGCCGAGATGGCGCTGGCCGTGGAGCTGGCCCCGCAGGAGGCCGACCTGCGCTACGACCACGGCGTGCTGCTGCTGCAAACCCGCAAGGCGCTGGAAGGGGTGGCCGAGCTGGGCAAGGCGATCGAGCTGGACCCGTACTTCGCCGAGCCGCACTACCTGCTGGCGCTGCTGAACGACCGCGCCGAGGTGACCGTGGACGCCGCCGACCACTACCGCCACTTCCTGGACCGCGCCGCCCGCGACGACGCCCGCCGCGCCGCCGCGCAGGAGCGCCTCACCGCGCTGGCGCCCGCCGCGACGGCACCCTGACCCCGCACTCAGCACCCAGCACTCCGCACCGAGTTCCGGCATGAGATACCGCCCCGCCGCCCTGGCCGCCCTGGCGCTCGCCGCCGCCCCGCTCGCGGCGCAGCAGACGCCCAGCGGCGCGCTGCGTCCGCGCACGACGTACGAGGACCTGCAGATGTTCAGCCAGGTGCTCAACCAGATCCGCGTCAATCACCCCGACAGCGTGGACACGCACGAGCTGTTCATGGCCGCCGTGCAGGCCATGGTGCACGCGGCCGACCCGCACTCGTACGTGATCGAGGCGGCGCGGCTATCCCCCGAGCGGCAGCGCGCGTACCGCGAGGGGCGGCTGTACCCGGTCCCCGTCGCCTTCCGCTACGTGGGCGACCAGGCGGTGGTGGAAAGCGTGAGCCCCGGGTCGCAGGCCGCCCGGCAGGACATCCTTCCCGGCGACCTGCTGGTGGCGGTGGACCGGCAGCCCGTGCTGGCCCGCAGCGCCTTCGAGCTGGACGCGTGGATGGCGGGGGAGAAGAACAGCACGGTCCGGCTCCGCTTCGAGCGCGAGCGGGTGGACGGGAGCACGGTGGAGCTGGAGCGCACCGTCCGCCGCGAGCGGGTGGAAGAGGCCACCGCCGTCCCCGCCGCCTTCATGCTCGACGGCGAGACCGGCTACCTGCGCGTGACCACCTTCGCCAACCAGAAGGCGGCCGACGACCTGCACGACGCGCTGGGGAACCTGGAGAAGCAGGGGATGAAGCGGCTCGTCCTCGACCTGCGCGACAACGGCGGCGGGATGGTGGACGAGGCGGCGCGCGTGGCCAGCGAGTTCCTCCCCTCGGGCGCGCTGATCTACACCAGCGCGGGGCGGAAGCCGGAAGTCAGCAAGACGCAGCGGGTGACGCACTCGTTCCTGAGCCCCGGGGGACGGGCGTATCCGCTCGTGCTGATGGTCAACGGCGGCACCGCCAGCGCCAGCGAGATCGTGGCCGGCGCGCTGCAGGACCACGACCGCGCCCTGGTGGTCGGCCGGCCCACCTTCGGCAAGAGCCTGCTGATGCAGGGGTTCCCGATGACCGACGGGAGCGTGATCGAGCTGGTGATCGGCCACGTGAGCACGCCGTGCGGGCGGGTGATCCAGCGCCAGTACCGCGGCATCGGGCGCGGCGAGTACTACCGCCTGGCCCACGCCGCGCGCGACACCGCCGGCCGCCCGAGCTGCAGGACGGACCACGGCCGCACCGTCTACGGCGGCGGCGGCATCTACCCCGACGTGGTGTTCGAGCAGGGCGAGGGCGCGCCGCTCTGGCTGGCGCGGGTGATGGAGGAAGACGTGGTCACGCGCTGGACCAACGCCTGGGTGGCGGCCCACGGCGCCACGCTCACGACCGTCGAGGCGCTCTCGGCCAGCCCCACGCTCACCGCCGACGCGCTGGCCGACTTCCGCGCCTTCGCCGGCCGCCAGGGCCACGCCGTCCCCGCCGGCGCCGACGTGGACGCGCGGCTCACCCGCACGCTGCTCCCGGCGATCGCGTGGACCAGGTGGGGCGACCCCGGCTTCTACCGCATGCTCGCCGTGCTCGACCCGCAGGTGCGCCAGGCCGTCGGCGCCTTCGACCGCGCCGCGCAGATCCTGCAGGGGCAGTAGAGCTTCGCGCGAGGACCGGTCCCGCGCCCGCCGTCGTCCAACGCTCTCGAGGTCGAGCCTGTCTCCGCCACTCCGCCGCACCGGGGTGGGACATCCCCGGTGCGGCGGACGGTCCCCATGGTCCAGCGGGACCGTTTGCCACGCCCCCCATCACCCTCGCCAAACTCAGGCGCCGCGCGGTGGAAATCGCGGTGTCTGCCTGACCGCGAATTGGGCATATTCATTGCGGCGACGTTTTCGGGCAGTTTCTTGATGTGGCCGGATGTCATGATAAGCGACGAAGATCCCGCCCCACCCCGCGACGGTGCTCCGGACCCAGCCGCTCCCGGCATACAGGAGTCGCTGTGGGTGAAGCTCGGTGCGCAGCTCCGCAAGCTTGACCAGCGGCTGCGTACCCTCACCGTGCTGGGGATCCTCGACCAGCTCCAGAAGCTTAGCGTCGTGGTGGTGGTCATCTTCTGGTTCTCGGGGTGCCAAGAGCGAAAGGTCCAGGCGCACTTCCAGGCGTGGCAGGTCGTCAACTCCGCGCACGGGGGCGGCGGTGACGGCGGCCGCCTGGACGCGCTGCAAAAGCTGAACGGCGACCACGTCTCGCTGGCGCGCGTGCGACTGGACTCGGCGTACCTCTCCTACGTGAACCTGGCCGGCGCGCGGCTGGACCAAGCGTCGCTGGCCGGGGCCTTTCTCGACTCGGCCCGGCTGGCCGGCGCGCGGCTGCGCGGCGCCTCCGCGCGCGGCGCCAACTTCAACTCGAGCGACCTGACCGACGCCGACCTGACGGGAGCGCGGCTCGACTCGGCCAAGATCGTTGGCGCCACCCTCTCCGGCGCCGTGGCCGTGGGCGCGGACTTCACCGGTGCCATCCTGCGCCGCACGGTTCTGCGCGGCACGGCGCTCACCGGAGCGACTCTGGCCGGCGCAGACCTCTCGGACGCCGATCTGCAAGACGCGGCATTGTCGGGTGCGGACCTGAGGGGCGCGCAGCTCTCCAACGTACGGAACTGGAGCCGGATCCAGTCGATGAGCGGCGCCCGCCTCGGTGGGGTGCGGAACGCTCCACCGGGTTTCGTGGAGTTCGCGCGCCGGCAGGGCGCCATCGAAGGGTGAGGAGGGCCGGTCGTTCGGATCGCCGTTTACGATTTGCGGTCGCGGAGTCTCGGAATGAGGAGGGGATCATGCGAACCTGTGCCGTTCTTCTGATCCTGGGCTACGCCGTCGGGCCGCTGGCGCTTCGGGGCCAATCCACACCACCTACTCCCGCGCCACCGCCCCAACCCAATTTGCCGGTGACGCAGCAGGGCATCAGTGGGTGGACGCTCAACAACATCCCCGGGCAACTGATGCCGATGATGGGAGCGGAGGCCTCCGCGGCGGCCGTGGCGCGGGAGTGGGCGACCAGCAATGCCATGCTCCGGCAGATGTTGGCGGAGTACGGCTACCGGCCGGTGGAACCGCCGTTCCACAGCCGCCTGGGGAATGGCGAAAGCCAGATGCTCCGGATCACCATCCGCACCGATCGCCTGTTGCGTTTCCAGGGGCTCTGCGACGTGCGATGCCTGGACCTGGACCTCGAGGTGGTGAACAGTGCCGGCCGGGTGGTGGCGGCCGACAACCAGACCGACCGGATGCCGGCGGTGGAATGGCAGGGGCGCAATCCCAGCGAGGTGCTGGTGCGCGTGCTGATGAACGGGTGCGCCGCCGCCAAGTGCGACTACCAGATGCTCACCTTCCTGCGCCGCCCCTGATCACGCCCGTTGCGCCCGGGTGTCCCCGCGGACGCGCAGGCACGCTAGATTGAGAGCGCCCCGCGGCCTGGTGCCGCGGGGCGCGCTCTCGTGGATTCAACCGGATGATGCCGCCGCCGATGCCGCTCCCGATCGCGATCCCGTTCGCCGTGATGCTGATCCTGTCGTCCTCCCTCGTCGCCGAGGCGGCCAACCAGCCCGTGATCCCGGCGCTCGTGGTGATCGGCACCTCGCTGTGGGTCTATTTCGACGCGAAGAAGCTGGACCTGGGCCGCTACCGTACCGGGCTGGTGAACCCCGAGGTGGTCACCATCGGCTGCTTCATGATGTGGATCATCGCCTTCCCCTGGTACCTCTCCACCCGCCACCGGATCACCCGCGGCGAGATGCCGCTGAAGAACCCGCCGCCCGGAAACGACGCGGCCTAGCGCCGGTGTCCGCCGGCCCGCCAACCCATTGCGCCGCCCGCATCTCCGGCGTTATCTGTTTCCAGCCACGGCGCGTTCGGGGCGGCGCGCGCCGGCCGTGCGTCTCCCGCCCCATCCCCGGTGCCCTTCCCTTTCCCGGAGGCCTTCGCAGTGCCCGGATCGCCCTGTCTCCGCGACCCATCTCCCGCGACGTCCGCAACGCCCCGCACGCCGAGGCGCGGATGATCGCGCGCGCCGTGGGGAGCAGCGCGCCGCGCAAGGACTCGGCGGCGAAGGTGACGGGCGCCGCGAAGTACGTGGACGACCTCCACCTTCCGGGAATGCTGTACGGGCGGACGATCCGGTCGACCATCCCCTGCGGCGCCATCAAGTCGATCCGCTTCGGCTTCGGGGCGGACGACGGCTTCACCGTGGTGGATCACCGCGACGTGCCGGGCGTGAACGCGGTGGCGATGATCCTGGACGACCAGCCCTTCCTGGCCGAGGGCCGCGTGCGCCACCTGGCCGAGCCGATCCTGCTGCTGGCGCACGAGGACCGCGAGAAGCTCCTGGCGGCCCGGGTGGAGATCGAATACGAGGCCGAGGCGCCCAACTTCGATCCGCTCCATTCCACCGAGACCTTCAAGCACATCCGCATCGAGAAGGGTGACGTGGAGGCGGCGCTGGCCGGGGCCGACCGGGTGATCGAGGGCGAGTACCGGACCGGCGCGCAGGAGCACGTCTACATCGAGCCCAACGGGGTGATCGCCGTCCCCGAGGCGGACGGGGGGATCACGCTGCACGGCTCGCTGCAGTGCCCGTACTACGTGCACAAGGCGCTCAAGGTGCTGCTCACGCTCACGGACGAGAAGGTGCGCGTGGTGCAGAGCGAGACCGGCGGCGGCTTCGGCGGCAAGGAGGAGTACCCGTCGCTGATCGCCGGGCACGCGGCGCTGCTGGCGCGCAAGAGCGGCCGCCCCGTCAAGATCGTCTACGACCGCACCGAGGACATGGTGGCGACGACCAAGCGCCACCCCTCCATCGTCAGGCACCGCACCGGGGTGATGAACGACGGGCGGATCGTGGCGATGGACATCGACGTGCTGATGGACGGCGGCGCGTACTGCACCCTGTCGCCCGTCGTCCTCTCGCGCGGCTGCATCCACGCCGCGGGGCCGTACCGCTGCGACGCCGTGCGCATCGACGGCCGCGCGGTGATGACCAACGCGCCCCCCAACGGCGCCTTCCGCGGCTTCGGCGCCCCGCAGACGCAGTTCGCCACCGAAGTGCACGTGGAGCGCGTTGCCGAGGCGCTGGGGATGGACCCCGTGCGCCTGCGCGAGATCAACGCCATCCGCCCCGGCGACACCACCGCCACGGGCCAGGTGATCGAGGAAGACTGCTCCGCTCTCCAGACGCTGCGCGAGGCGGTGGAACGGTCGGACTTCCACCGCAGGCGCCGGGAGTACGCGGGAACGAACCGCGGGATCGGGCTCTCGCTCTTCTTTCACGGCAGCGGCTTCACCGGCAGCGGCGAGGTGATGCTCAAGAGCCGCGCGGCGCTGGAGACGACGGAGAGCGGCGTGCGCGTCCTGGTCGCCAGCACCGAGATCGGGCAGGGGACGCGGACCATGCACGCGCAGATCGTGGCCGACGCGCTGGGCATCCCGTTCGACGACGTGGCGCCCGCGCAGCCCGACACCGCCGTGGTGCCCGACAGCGGGCCGACCGTCGCCAGCCGCACCTGCATGATCGTGGGCGGCATCCTGCAGCGTGCCGCGTACGAACTGCGCGAAAAGCTGGGCGACCTCCATCCCGCCGAGCACTTCCGCCGGCACGGCCGCACGATGGTGGTGAACGAGTACGAGAAGCCGGCAGACGTGAACTGGGACGACGCCACCTACCGCGGCGACGCCTATGCCACGTACGGCTGGGGGTGCGACGTGGTGGAGGTGGAGCTCGACCCCGACACGCTGGAGGTGCGGGCGACGGACGTGTGGGCGGTGCAGGACGTGGGGCGGGCGATCAACCCGATGCTGGTGGTGAACCAGATCGAGGGCGGCACCGCGCAGGCCGTGGGGTGGGCGCTCAACGAGCGCGTGGTGACCCGCGACGGCGCGATGCTGAACGCCACGCTCACCAACTACACCATCCCCACCACGCTCGACACGCCGCGGATGTGGGTGGAGGTGGTGGAGAACCCGTCGCGCCACGGTCCGTTCGGCGCCAAGGGCGTGGGCGAGATGCCGATGGACGGCCCGGCCGCCGCCGTGGTGAACGCCATCCGCCACCTGGGCCTGGACGTGCGCGAGATCCCCGCCGTCCCCGAGCTCCTGCTGGCCACGCCGCGGATCGACGCGGCGGAGCCGGTTCCCGCCTGAGCCCTCGCACCGGCGGCTGAAGCCGCGGCAAAAACCACGAAAAGCCTCGCAAACCGCGCGAGGCTTCACACCTTCGGCATCGTGCCCCGTTCCGAATCCCATGCCCCACCTCCAGACAAGTCATCCTGAGGGAGCCGCCGCGCCGAACCATCGTGCGCGCCGAACCCTGGCGGCGGCCGAAGGATCTATCGCCCGCGTGGCACATCGCTCGGCTACCGCTCGGATTATCGGCGCGTCCGGCTCCGGCAACGCGCCCCGCCAAGTGGTTGCGGCAGGCCCAGGACTGATGGGTGGCGGCAACGCACCACGCGAGATGGCGCTGGCGGGAACTGGATGGGCTGGCTCGGGGAACGCGCCTGGAGGAGCCGCCTGATGCGCTTCACCCTGAACGGCGCGCAGGCCGACGTCCAGTCGCACCCGATGGCGCGGCTGCTGGACGTGCTGCGCGAGGAGTGCGGCCTTACCGGCACCAAGGAAGGGTGCGGCGAGGGCGAGTGTGGCGCCTGCACCGTTCTCGTCGACGGCGAGGCGGTCTGCTCGTGCCTGGTCCCCCTCGCGCAGGTGGAGGGCACGGAGGTGACGACGATCGAGGGGCTGGGTGGCGACCACCCGCTGCAGCGCGCGTTCTGCGACCTGGGCGGCGCCCAGTGCGGCATCTGCACGCCGGGGATGATCATGACCGCGATCACCCTCGGCCCCGAGCCCACCATCGACGAGGTGCGCACGCGGCTGGCCGGCAACCTGTGCCGCTGCACCGGCTACGAGGCCATCTACCGCGCCGTCTTCCAGGCCACCCACCTGGAGGCCTCGTGAGAACCGCCGTCTCCGCGCTGGACCTGCGCAAGGCGTCGTCCGTGGACGAGGCGCTGGCGATCCTCCGCGACGACGCGCCGCGCACCCCGCTGGCCGGCTGCACCGACGTGTACGTGTCGCTGAACTTCGGCACCCTCTCCGGCGCGCGCTTCCTGGACATCTGGGGGCTGGACGAGCTGCGCGGGATCACGGCCGTGGACGGCGGGATGCGGGTCGGCGCGCTCACCACGCACACCGAGCTGGCCCGCTCGCCGATCGTCGCCGAGCGCCTGCCGATCCTGGCCGCCGCCTGCCGCGAGGTGGGTGGCGTGCAGATCCAGAACCGCGGCACCCTGGCCGGCAACGTGGCCAACGGCAGTCCCGCGGGCGACACCCTCCCGGTGCTCGCCATCGCGGATGCCGTGATCCTGCTCCGCAGCGCGGAGGGCGAGCGGCGCGTGCCGTTCAACGGCTTCTACACGGGCTATCGGGCGACGGTGATGCGCCCCGACGAGCTGATCGTGGCGATCGAGATCCCCCCCGTCCCCGCCGGCCAGTGGTTCCGCAAGGTGGGCACGCGCGCCGCGCAGGCCATCAGCAAGGTGGTGGTAGCCGCGGTGAAGGATCGCCAGCCGCGCATCTCCTTCGGCAGCGTCGCGGCCACCGTCGTGCGCCTCCCCCGCACCGAGGCCGCGCTCGCCGGCGGCGCGCCGATCGAAGAAGCGCAGCGCGTGCTGATGGACGAGATCACCCCGATCGACGACATCCGCTCCACCGCCGACTACCGCCGCCGCGTCTGCGCGAACCTGCTGGCGCGCTGGTGGAACGGCGCGAGCGACGGAACCGAGGTCAGCCGGTAGCCGCCCCCAACCCGGGAGATCGATCATGCGCCGCCTGGTTCCAGCCATCCGCGATTGGTGGAGCCGCCACCCGATGCTGCATCCGCTGGTGGCCGGCGCGCTGGTGCTGGCCGCCCAGCCCGCCCGGTACGGTGGCGAGACACACTTCGCCGATCTCGCCCCCGGTGAGCACGTGGTGGTGCGCTTCGCCTCCCAAGGCTGCTTCGCCAGCACGCGCGCGCGGATCACGCTGACCGGAACGGCCACCGGCGTGCGCTTCTCCGCCACCGAGCGGGGGCGGGGCTTCCGCAGCCGCACGCGCTCCGGCGAGCTCTCGTACCGCGACGCGGCGCGGCTGGACGTGGCGATGGACCGGTTCCGCACGCCGCCCGCGGGCGAGTTCTGCACCACCCGGCAGCGCGTGGAGGTGTCGCGCACCGTCCTGGGCATCCCCGTCAGCCGCGAGCAGTACACGAGCCGCTCGTGCACGAGGAACCCAGCCGCGATGAGCTTCTGGGAGCTGCTCCCCGATCCGCGCTGATCCGGACGGCCCGGGTCAGAAACCCGCCGCCCGTCGTACGCCTTCCCCCACCGGGACACCGCTCGACGGGCGGTACGTCGATCAGCGGCATCGACGACATCCACTCCACCGCCGCCGGGTCTGCGCCTGACGCGGAGGTGGAACGCCACGGCTGCAAGCTGAACGAACCGCAGAACCACCAACCCTGACGAGACCGCCGATCCGCGCTGACCGCCCTCGCGGCCTCCGCGAGCGGCCCGTCCAGTCGCCCTCCGCACGCGCGCGCCGTGGACCCGAACTCGCCTTTCGAAGATTTCGCGCGCTTCCTGGAGCGGTACGCCGAGGCGGGCGCCGGCAGGACGCTCGGCACCTTCCATCCATTCACACTGGCCATCGAGCTGGCCGATCATCCCGGCCATGCACACGCCCGCATGGACCGCGTGGACGAGGTGGAGCGGGAGTACAGCGGCCGCCTGGCCCAGGCTATCAAGTCGATGGGTGAGCAGGGCATGGCGGAGCTCGGCGCCGGCGCTGTGGAGTACCTCGAGCGTGCGGCTCCCGCGGTGGTCCAGTCGCTCTACAAGGCGTTCGGCGGCGACGAAACAGCGACAGAAGCCGAGTTCAAGGAGTTGGCGAGGGAGCTCGCGACCCTTCTGCACTACCGAGGGTGTGAAGCGCGCGATCCAGGGCTGAAGCCGCTCAAGCGGGAGGTGCTCCACGAACTGGTGCAGGCATTCACGGTGATCCACGAACAGGCGCACCTGCAGCTGTCCTGCGCGTCGCCGGTGCAGGCGTTCTGCAACGCGATTCACCTGGCGCAGGTCTGGTGCGTGCAGCGCTGCGTGGCACTCCGCCGCCAGGACGGGATTCCGCTGCGGGCCCCCCTCCTTGCCGGGATCGCGCCCGGCGTGCAGCCCGACCACGCCGATTACCCCCTGCGCCTCTGGGCCAATGCCGAGCAGGCGCTGGACGTGCTGGCGGGGCGCGTGCAGGGCCCGGTGGTGCCTGCCGCTGCGTGCGTGGGGGTCGCGGACCGGCTGGTGGTCACCACTCTGCCCCCATTCGCCCGGCTCCCCCACCGCGGCGAATGGCAGATCGACGCCGCGCTGCCAGGCCACGCCTGCCCGCTGGATCCGTGGGGGCGGCCGTACGGCATGGACGCGATCCAGGAAGGGTACGCCACGCTCACGGCCGACACCCGCACCGCATACACGTACTTCGACCTGCTGGAAGGGTCGGAGAACACGATGTACCACGGGATCTACTTCGCGCTTCCGTACCATGCCGCGCAGAAGCTGGGCGCCACGCACCCCACCGCGTTCAGGCACACCTTCCTGACGCTGTGCGACCTGGCCATGACCAGTCACCTGCACCCCCTCTTCAACCCGCTGCAGGGCGAGTTCACCGCGCGCTGGCACGACCTGCACCCCGGCTGGCGCTTCGAGCGCGCGCTGGACCTGGTGGCCCGGCGCGGCGACCTGCTGGTGATCGATTGCGAGCGGGACTATCCGCGGGTGGTCAACGACATCTGCCAGGAGTTTCACTGGCCGCCCCCCGCACGGCTGATCCCGTCGTGGCTGCGCCTCAACCGTGCGGTGCGCGCCGATTTTCCGCTCGCGCCGGTGTTCGAGAAGGAAAATGCGATCGGCGAGCTGCGCCTGGAGATGCCCCACCTGTTGTGCACCCCACATGGCATGGGCAAGCTGCAGCCTTCACTCACGCGCGTGGGCGACGAGGGGTTCACGGAGAAGCCTTCCCCCGAGGTCTACCGCATCGCTGCGATGTGGACCGCGGTCAGCCTGTCGCAGCAGGCGGTGACCGGCCACCGCTTCCACCCTCCCCGCCTTCCCTTCCGGGAGGAATCCAGCGTGCGCCAGCTGATCGAATCGGCTGAATCGTTCCTTGGATTCTCACGGGCGGAACTCTGGCCCGACGCACACGCCCGGACGTGAGCAGCCGCCGGAACGGAAACCGAAGCGCGCGGGGGGTCAGAAACCCGCCGCCTGTTTCGTTCCCCCACATCCCGCCACGACCCGCCGGCCCGTGAACGCGGCCGGCACCTCCACCCACGGAACACCGAGGACGCATCCCCATGTCGACCGTTGCCGTTCCGCTTCCCTCGCGCGAGCACGTGCCCGTGCGCCGCATCGCGGCCGCGGGCGCCGTGATGGCGTTCCTGGACATCCTCTACGCGTGGCTGAACTGGGTGGTGGTGCAGAAGGTGATCACCACCGAGCAGCTCTTCCACTCGGTCGCGGCGGGGCTGATCGGCCCGCAGGCGGCGCGCGCGGGGGGAACGCAGACGGCGGTGCTGGGCGCCTTCCTGCACGTGGTGGTCGCCTTCCTGTGGACGATCGGCTTCTACGTGGCGGTGCGCGTGTCGCCGGCGCTGCGGCGGTGGGTATCGACCACGCGCGGCGCGGTGATCGTGGGGCTGCTGTACGGCGTGGTGGTGTACCTGGGGATGAACTACGTGGTGCTCCCCCTCAGCGCCGCGGGGCGGGGATTCCCGCACATCAACGTGAAGTTCTTCATCAACCTGGTGCAGCACATGCTGATGGTGGGCCTCCCCGTGGTCCTCGTCATCCGCGACGGCCGCGAGCGCTGATCACGGATCGGTCGACCGATGCGAACGGCGGCCCGCGCAGGCCGCCGTTCGTGCTTTCGGCGCCCGAGCGTTGACCGGCGGCGCCCGGAGCTCGCTGTTTCCCCGTTCCCACCCTGAGCATCCGCGGCCCCGTCGTGGCGCGCCACCCGTCTCATATCGGGCCCCCAGGAACTTTCCATTCGGCGGCACACGAAGAAGCCTCGCGCGGTTTGCGAGGCTTTCCGTAGTTGTTGCCGCGGCGCCGCGGCTTCAGCCGCCGGTGCGCGGGCTCGGCCACCCGCCCCGGATTTCGCCGGCTCCACCACTCGCGGGGGTTTGACCTGGCCGGCGGATGCAGCTTACACGTGCTCGGCGATCTCGCGCTTCAACTCGGCGATGCGCTCCTCGTTGCGCCTGTAGAAGGTCCACTGCTTGATGCGCTTGGCGCGCACCAGGCCGGCGGTGGTCAGCACGCGCATGTGCTCGCTGAGCGTGGGCTGGCTCACCCCCAGCTTCTCGGCGATCCACACCGCGCACACCCCGTCCTCCACCAGGTCGCCGTCCACCTGGGGCGGAAAGTTGGCCACCGGGTCCTTCAGCCACTCCAGGATCTGCAGCCTGCGCTCGTTGGCGAGCGCCCGCATCGCCGTTGCGATAGACATATTGCCAATTAGCTAATTGACGAGTATCCTTCCGTGAAGATGATGGATCACGCGCCGCGGGACAAGGGCGGCGGCCGGCGGACACGCTCGCACGGGGGATGACGATGGAGCTGGGGCTGCGGGGGAAGGTGGCGCTGGTGACCGGCGCCTCGAGCGGGCTGGGCCTGGCGATCGCGCGCGAACTGGCCGCCGAGGGCGCGCGGGTGGCGATGGCCGCGCGCCGCGAAGACGTGCTGCGCCGCGAAGCGGAGACGATCGCGGCGGAGACCGGCACGCCGCCGCACGTGATCGTGGGCGACGTCACCGTCCCGGGCGATGCGGAGCGCTTCGTCCGCGAGGCCGAGGCGGCGCTGGGGCCGGTGGACATCCTGGTCGCCAATGCGGGCGGGCCGCCGTCCACCACGTTCGAGACCACGAGCGAGGAGCAGTACCGCGCCGCGCTGGAGATGAACCTGCTGGGCAGCATCCGCCTGGCGCAGGCGGCGGTGCCGGGGATGCGGGCGCGCCGCTGGGGGCGAGTGATCTTCCTCACCTCGATGAGCGCCAAGCAGCCGATCCTGGGGCTGATCCTCTCCAACACCGCGCGCGCGGGGATGCTGGGCTTCGCCAAGACGCTGGCCACCGAGGCGGCGCCCGACCACGTGCTGGTGAACAGCGTGCTGCCGGGCCACTTCGACACCGCCCGCGCGGCCGAGCTGGCCCGCATGCGCGCCGCCCGCGAGGGAAAAGACGTGGACGAGCTGCTGGCCAACCGCGCCGCCGGCATCCCCCTGGGCCGCAGCGGCGACCCGCGCGAGATGGCCGCCGTGGTCGCCTTCCTGGCCAGCGAGCGCGCCAGCTTCCTCACCGGCACCGCCATCCAGGTGGACGGCGGCCAGCTGCAGGGGTTGTTCTGACGCGCGTCGGCCGGTTTCGCACGGGCCCAAGCCCGCCCCGCGCGCAGATGCATCCCGCGCGCAGATTCCGGTGGTCCGCGAAGGCGGACTTCGTGTAGCCGTTGCAGCGATTTCAATCGCCCTGGAACTCCCGGGTCGATGCATATCCACCCACCTCGCACCGAGGATATCACCATGCCCCGCGATGCCATCACCAGCGACAGATTTCCGCCGTCTCCCGGCCCGTTCTCGCCCGGCGTCCGTGCGGGGGAGCTGATCTTCCTGAGCGGGCAGATCGGCACCGACCCGGCCACGGACCAGCTGGTGCACGGGGTGGCCGCGCAGACCGAGCAGGCCTTCCACAACCTGGCCGCCGTGCTCCAGGCCGCCGGCCGCACCCTGGACGACGTGGTGCGCGTGGGCGTGTACCTTACCGACATGGGCGACTTCGGCGCGATGAACGAGACGTACGCGCACCACTTCTCCAAGCCGTACCCCGCGCGCACCACCATCGGCGTGGCGGCGCTGCCGCTGGGCGCGCTGGTGGAGATCGACCTGGTCGCGCGCTGATCCGCATCCCCCTTGGCCTCCATACTCAACCCGACGGGAGCCCCCGATGCCGCACCGCTTCATCATCGCCGACGTGTTCACCGAGCAGGCGTTCGGCGGCAACCAGCTGGCCGTGATCCCCGACGCGCGCGGGCTGTCCGACCGCGCCATGCAGACGGTGGCGCGCGAGTTCAACTTCTCCGAGACCACCTTCGTCTTCCCCGCGAGCGATCCCGCGCACGCCTTCCGCGTCCGGATCTTCACGCCCGCGAACGAGCTCCCCTTCGCCGGGCACCCCACCGTCGGCACGGCGGCGGTGCTGGCGCGCGAGGGGCTGATCCCGCGCACCGGCACGGTCGTCTTCGAAGAGGGCGTGGGCCCGGTATCCGTGGACGTGGACGTGAGCGGCACGCGGGCGTTCGCGCGGCTGAAGCTGGAGACGGAGGTGAAGAGCCCGTACGAGCGCCCCTCGCGCCAGACCGCCGCCGCGGCGCTGTCGCTGGACGTCGATGCGGTGCGCGAGGCGTGGTTCGCCAGCGTGGGCGTGCCCTTCGCCTTCATCCACCTGGCGGACCGGGAGGCCGTGGACCGCGCCACCCTCGACATCCCCGCCTGGAACGCCGGCTTCTCGCACGAGTTCGGGCGCAGCCTGTACCTGTTCGCGGGCGAGCTGGCGGCAGGCGGCCCGCTCTACGCCCGCATGTTCGCGCAGGACATGGGGATCGCCGAGGACCCGGCCACCGGCTCCGCCGCGGCCACCCTGGCCGGCTCGCTGGCCGGGCGCCTGCCCGACGACGAGGGCACCTTCGGCTGGAGCATCGAACAGGGGGTGAAGATGGGCCGCCCCAGCCGCATCGAGGCCAGCGCCCTCAAGCTCGGCGGCCGCATCGTGCAGGTGATGGCCGGCGGCTCGTCGGTCCTCGTCGCGGAGGGGTCGATCACGGTGCCGGGCGGGCCCTGAGCGGCCGCCCCGCCGTATCTGCGGCCCCGCCAAGCACTTGCGCAAAACCCTCAGCGCTGATAGATTGCTTGCAGCGTTACGGGCCGCCTGTGCTCGATGCACCAGGCGGACGTGCGGAGCCGCAAGGCTCCGGTGTCCACGCCCGATGTCCAACCCGAAAAAAGGAGGTGATCCCTTGTCCATTACGACTCCTGCTCGCAACCTGGCACGGGCAAGCGATCGCCGCGTCGGCTAACGCCGAGGCAACAAGGCGAACCTCTCCGCGCGAGCGGCGGGATGCTTTAGCGGCATCGCGCCGGGAAGCGGCAGAACCAAAAGCACCACCGGTCCAAGCGGCCGGTGGTGCTTTTTTCGTGTGGAATCCGCCGCGCCGGGCGTTTACATTGAATCACTGCCCACCCGCGCACGGAGCCAACCGCATGACCCTCCTCCACACCCTCTCCGCACTCCTCGCGCTCGTCCTGGCCGCCTGCGCCGAGCCGGTTGCCAGCCGCACCGCCGACATCGCGCCGCCCGGCCGTCCCTCTCGCTCGCGTGAGGCGGTGCGGTACGATGCGCCCGCGGTCGCCATGGGGCTGCGTCCGCTGCGCGACGTGACCCTCCAGCGAGGCGAGCGGGAGATCCGCCTCTGGTCGTCCGGCCTGGGAATCCCCTACCGGCTCATCCGCGTGGCCGACCGGAACGGTGTGGCCACCGCCGACCTGTACGCCTACTGGATCGACGGTCCGATCCACCAGGATCCGGCGTTCGATTTCGAAGATCGCATGCGCAGCCAGTGGCGTTGCGGACCGATCCAGCACCGGGACGGATACGGCTTCTGCCTGCTCGCCTCCGCGACGCCCCGGAAGGCGCGCGAGGTGGTCCGGTACCTGGGTTCGTTCGGCGGATGGGAGGCGGCGGAGAACGATCCCGCCGCCGGTGAGACCCAGCAGTGGATCCAGATCGACGGTTCGAGCATGATTGTCGAAACGCGGCGCGGCACGCGGTATGATGCCAGCCACTACTGGGGGCGCCACCTCGTGCCGGGCTCCACCGGCCGGCGGCTCCTCGACCTTTCCTCGCGATTCTGACCGGTCGCCGCCTTCGCGTGGACTACGTCATCATCGACCAACCGGACCGCACGGCCTTCTACGTCGCCGCCATCGCGATCTGCGCCTCGGCTGCGATCGTGGCGACCGCGCGCGGGCGGCGGCGCGGCGTGTACGTGCTCAAGCCGCTCACTACGCTGCTGATCCTCTTGCTGGCGTGGTACCATTCGCCCCTGCTGCCGGTCCCGGTGACGCTGGTGATTGCGGGGCTCGTGTTCTCGCTCGCCGGCGACGTGTTCCTGATGCTGCCGAATGATCGCTTCGTGGCCGGGCTGGTCGCGTTCCTGATTGCGCACCTGCTGTACATCGGCGCGTTCACGGATGGGTGGGCGGTGCCGCGGGCGACGGGGTGGGTGATCGTGCCCTTTCTGGTGTACGCGGCGGTGCTTCTCTGGATCCTGCTGCCGCACGTGCCGCGCGCGCTGAAGGCAGCGGTGATCGTCTACGCCGCGGCGCTGCTGGTGATGGCGTGGCAGGCGGCCGAGCGCGGCGCGGCGGGTCTCTCCAGCGGCGTGCTCGCGGCGCTCGGCGGCGTCCTGTTCGTGATCAGCGACTCGGCGCTCGCGCTCGACCGATTCCGCCGCCCCTTCCCCGGTGCCCAGCCGCTGGTGCTCGCCACCTACTGGGCTGCGCAGACGCTGATCGCGCTCTCGATCGGGGGCGGGATCACGTACCGGCGGCTGTGAACCAGGTGTTTGGAACCGGCCCTGAAGACGGCGGGTTGAAACCCGCCGCTGGAACTGCGGGAAGTCCGCCTTCGCGGACTGCACGCCAGGATTTGCGCGGATAGGCGAGCTCAACTCACGGCACGCGCACGCCGATGAAAACGGTAGGGCGCGGGGTTCAACCCTGCCCCTGGATTTGTGTCCGCCCAACCGCACGATGCACATTCGGCGTCCGTGATGATGCCTGCCTTGGGCGCGGATCTCGACGCCGGAGTCCGCGAAGGCGGACTTTTCGAGGTTTCAGCGGCGGGTTTCAACCCGCCGGCCCGCGAACGAGCCTCCTCAGCTCACCACGCCGCGGCATCTCCTACCGCCGCAGAACCGGCTCCGTCGCCTCCAGCCGCCCGTCGATCCCCGTTGCGGGCCGCAGTCCCAGCAGGTGGGCGATGAAGGGATAGACGTTCACGTTCTCGATCCGTCCCAGGCTCGAGCCCGGCCGCACGCCCCAGCCGGCGGCGAAGAAGATCCCGTGCATGTCGGTCAGCATCGGATCGTAGCCGTGGTTGCCGCGCGACGGGCGCCAGCCGGCGGGGCGGCCGCGGCGGGTGCGGTCGATGGTCCACGGCGGGTCCATCAGCACGAACACGTCGCCCGCGCGCGGGTTGCCGCGCAGGTGGTAGCGCTCGGGGATGTCGCCGTTGCGCCACACGTGCGCGTGCGGCAGCCGCTGCAGCGCCGTCCACGCGCGGTCGGTCTTCGCCGCGTCCCCGTCGAAGAAGAGCTGCGCGTAGGTGACCGCCGTCACCACCGCGGTCGTGTCGCCCAGCGACGCGTACTCGTCCAGGAACGCGGCGCTGTCGGTGGCCGTCAGGCCGTGGTCCGACACCACGATCACCGTCACGCTGTCGCCGTACGGCAGGCGGGCGATGCCGTCGCGCAGGCGGCCCAGCATCCGGTCCACGGTCTCGGCTGCGGCGCGCGACTCGGGCGACTCGGGGCCGGTGCGGTGCGCGGCGTCGTCCACGTCGCTGAAGTAGCCCAGCACCAGGTGCGGCCGCCGGGCGGGCGGGAGACGGAGCCACGCCAGCAGCGTGTCCACCCGCGCGGTATCGGGCATCGACTCGTCGTACTCCTTCCAGTAGCTGGGCCGCACCCCGCCCACCGCCGCGTTCGACACCGGCCAGAACAACGACGCGGACCTCACCCCCTGCCGCTCGGCCGTCACCCAGACCGGCTCGCCGCCGTACCAGCTCGAATCGCCGGTGAGCTCGGCGCGCCCGGTCTGGTAGCGCCGCCGCCGCGCCGGGTCCCACATCTCGTTCCCCACCACCCCGTGCCGCCCGGCGTACATCCCGGTGACGATGGCGTAGTGGTTGGGAAAGGTCTTGCTGGGGAACGTCGGCACCAGCCCGCGCGCCCGCACCCCGTCGCGCTCCATCCGCGCCAGCGCGGGCAGCGTCCACCGGTCCGGGTAGTCGTGCCGGAACCCGTCGAACGACACCATCACCACGTACGGCCGGCCGGGCTCCGCGCCCGCGGCGGTCCGGGCGCGCGGGGCGCTCGCGCACGCCGCGGCGACGGCGAGACTCGCCAGGATCGCGGCGGCGCGGGCGAAGTGGACGGGTGCGCCCGTGCGTGCGTGCGCGAGTGCGTTCCCACCGCGCGCGGTTCGGCAGCGTGTGCGGATCATCAGCCTCTGGTCGTGGGATCGTGGTCGGTGAGCCGCCAATCCTCGCCCGCCGATCCTTCCGCGGCAAGAGCCTCCGGCCGCGCGGCAGTGAACAGGGCCGGTGGACCGCCGCGTCCGCACCACCGCCCGTCGCCCCGCCACGATCCCGCCCCGGGAGTCCGCGAAGGCGGACTTTGGGCCGTTGTTGCCTCGGATTTCAATCCGGGGCGAACGCCAGGGTCCCGGCATCCTCGCCGAGCCTCTCCGGCTGCATCGATGCCGGCGTGCAGTCCGCGAAGGCGGACTTCCCGGGGTTCCAGCGGCGGGTTTCAACCCGCCGACGAAGCCGCGTGAACGTCGGCGCCGCACCGCAGGGCGATCCGTGCGTGGGAGTCCGCGAAGGCGGACTTTGGGCCGTCGTTGCCTCGGATTTCAATCCGGGGGGACGCCACGGCAAGAGCCTCCGGCCGCGCAGCAGGGAACAGAGCCGGAGGACGCCACGGCAAGAGCCTCCGCCCGCATCCTCGCCGCGCCTCTCCGGCTGCTTCGATGCCGGTGTGCGGTCCGCGAAGGCGGACCTGGTACCGTTGTTGCCGCGGATTCATCCGCCCGGGGCCAGGAGCGCCGAACCGTCCCACCGGCGGCGGTTCCGGAGCGGTGCCTTGCCATCCCCCGCCCCACACGGCAGTTTCGCGGGCCTGGCGCGCAGGTCGCGCCGCGCAGCGAACCCCGTCCGCACTCGCCGTGAGCGACACGCCCGCCCAGCTCGTCCTCCGCTCCGCGCACGTGGTGACGCCCGACGGCACCCGCGACGCCGCCGTGTGGGTGCGCGACGGCGTGATCGCCGCCGTGCGGCCGTTCGCCGACGTGCCGGCGGGGGTCCACGTGGTGGAGTGCGGCGACGAGTGGATCCTCCCCGGCCTGGTGGACACGCACGTGCATGT
>Ga0070662_100000405_pt1 | contig 25630 bp, 24 predicted proteins | sample KBSC53metaG_FD_65648 | JGI IMG/M metagenome (GOLD analysis project Ga0070662, IMG submission 65648) | Corn rhizosphere microbial communities from Kellogg Biological Station, Michigan, USA - KBS C5-3 metaG | ecosystem: Host-associated > Plants > Roots > Rhizosphere > Soil ...
GACCCGCAAGTGGAGCGACCAGTCGGGCCAGGAGAAATATTCGACCGAGGTCGTCCTGCAGAGGTTCAACGGCGAACTTGTGCTTCTCGACAGCCGCGACTCGGGCGGCGGCGGACGCGGTGGCGACTATGCAGACGACGACTTAAGCTCGGCGCCCAGGCAGCAGCGGCCGCAGCCCGCGACGTTCGACAATGATCTCGACGACGACGTTCCCTTCTAGGAAGCGTCGCTTTTCCTGAGCTTCGCAAGGGCCGCGAACGGTCCGGCTTCGGCTTCGCTCAACACCCCCGCCTCCTTCAGCGCCATGTCCGCTTCCGCGCTTCGCGGATACGGTTCGATGCTGAGCGCAAGCGTGTCAGCGATCGCCGTCCCAAGGTCGATGGAAGCTCCGTCGTAGAAAACGACATCGCAATCCACTGCGGCCAGTTCGACCTCCTCGTCGTGACGCCCGTCCAGGGGAGCCGGGAGGAAGACCAGCTCGAACGGCTCGTCGACATGCTCGGCGACAGGCGCGCCGGTCGCAGCGCAGCTTTGCTCCAGTGTCGCGCGGACCCGTCCGCGCGCGCGAACGCCCTTGCCTTCGCGAATGAGGGTCGCGTGCGCATCGAGCCGGCCGAGCGAGAGAAGGCCGAGCCGCGCCGCGATCTGCGTCCGCTCCGCCTCGTCGGCGGTCAGGTCGACACGCTCGCCGTCCCCGATTCGCTTGACGTCCAGCCGATGGCCGAATTCGTCGCGGATCACAGCTGGCCTTCGAGCAGGCGCGAGTCGGCTGCGTCCAACAGCCCTGACCACAGGTCGCCAAGGGCGACCGAGCTATGCTTCAGCGCCGAGTCGCGCGGCGGTTCGCCGCGATAGAGGCTCGATACGACCGTCTCTTCCCAGCCGGTCTCTTCATGGATGGCGTCGCGCCAATCGTCGACTCGCCGTTCGAGCGACCCGACGAGCTTCCTCACCCGCCGGCCAAGCCCCGGATCGTTGAGGCCAAGCTCCCGATGCTCCGAATCCATTGCCTCGATGAAGCGCTCAGTCAGGTCCGCCGAACCGGCCTCTCCGGATTCGCCTCCCTCTTCGAGCCGAACGATGAACAGCGCGCAAATCGTGGCGAGGGCCGCGAACCGTCCGTCGATGGAATCCATGACCTCGCCTTCGACGTACCAATGCTCGCGCCGGGCTTCGGCGACGACGGCATCGAATAGCGCCTGTCCGCGCCTTGGACCGTCCGTTAATCTGCCGAACAGGAATCGAAGCATAAGCCCCCACATATCACGACGCAGGGTTGCGCGCTCCCTCTTCGAGCGCATATTGGCGACAGGCCGCTGCAGGGCAATCAAGCGGCCTCCGGGAGAAGATCGAGAATGAAGTCAGCGATGGTGAGGAACGTGACGGCGCTTGGAGGAGCGATTCTCCTGGCGGGCTGCGTCGGGATACACGAGCATCGCGGCCAGGTGATCGACACCGAGCTCGTTTCCGCCGTCCAGCCGGGAATCGACAATAAGGATTCGGTCGAGAGAGTTCTCGGCCGGCCGACCTTTACCGGAGAGTTCGGAGACAGCGACTGGTATTATGTGTCGCGCGACACGAAGGCCATCGCCTTCCGCAATCCCCGAGTGAAGAAGCAGACGGTCTTGCACGTTCGTTTCGACCAGGCCGGAAACGTTGCCTGGATACAGCAAACGGGCAAGGAACTCGTCGCCAATATCGACCCGAACGACGACAAGACTCCGACGCTCGGCCGCAAGCGCGGGCTGTTCGAAGATCTGTTCGGCAACATCGGCACGGTGAATTCGCCGGCAGTCCCGAGCGGCGGCGGCTACTAAAGCGAGTTCAGCTTTCGCCGCGAGTCGGATTACCGTAAGCGGCGGCCCCATGACAGCGACCCCGGCCGGCATGAGCTATGCCGATTATCTCAGGCTAGACGATCTCCTCGGCGCGCAACAGCCTCTGTCGGACCTGCACGATGAGATGCTGTTCATCATCATCCACCAGACCAAGGAGCTGTGGATGAAGGAGCTGCTCCACGAGCTTCGCTTCGCCATTCGCCTGGTCGGAGAGGATCGCTTTGCCGAGGCGTACAAGGCCATGGCCCGGATCGGCCGTATCCAGGCCGTAATGACGCTTTCGTGGGACGTGCTCTCGACACTGACGCCCGTGGACTATCTGAAATTCCGGGACGTTCTCGGCACGAGCTCCGGCTTCCAGTCCGAACAGTTTCGAGAGATCGAGTTCCGGCTCGGCCTCAAGGACCCTGCGTTTCTCGAGCAGCATGCGCAAGGCAGTGCGGGCCGCGAGCGTCTCGAAGCGGCGCTTCGCGAACCGAGCCTTCGCGAGGCGGCGACCGACGCACTCGAGCGCGCCGGGTTCGATGCCGGGGACCGCTCGGACGAGGCGCTCGCCGCAGCCTGGCTACAGGTCTACCGCGACGAAGAGCGCTGGTTCGAGCTTTATGAGCTAGCGGAGAAACTTGTCGACATCGACGACGCGCTGGCAAGCTGGCGGCACAAGCACGTGCTGACGGTCGAGCGGATCATCGGCAACAAGCGCGGGACCGGGGGCTCGGCCGGTGCCCCATACCTCCGTTCGACCCTCGACAAGCGCGTCTTCCCTGAATTGTGGGCGCTCAGGACCGGCCTTTGAGCTTCAAGCCGCTGTTCACCCGGAGCCTTGGAGCCGATCCCGAGCGACTGCACTTTGCGGCGCACAGCCATCACCTGTGGCCGGACGCCAGCTTCGAAGGCCAGGCTGAATGCTGGAACGACGCGTCCCGCCTCGCCGACCGCAAGTGGGACAGGATAATGGGCGAGGTCTGGCCCGATGCCCAGCGCAACGTCGCTACAGAGCTGGGCACGGGAACGCCCGAAGCGATCGTCTTCGCCCCCAATACGCACGAGTTGCTCGTCCGACTCTTCGCGGCCATTTCCCAGAAGTGGCCGGTCCGCGTCCTCACCAGCGATGGCGAGTTCCACAGCGCGCGGCGGCAGTTCGCTCGATGGGAAGAGGCTGGAGCGGCCACGGTCGAGCGAGTCCCGACTGAGCCGTTCGACAGCTTCACGGGCCGCTTCCTTGAGCGAGCGCGGTCCGGCGATCACGATTTCATCTTCGTCAGCCAGGTGCTTTTCGGAAGCGGCCGCATTTTCGATCGGGTCGACGAACTGGCCCAGCTTGGCAGACCGGACGGGCCCTGGGTGGTGATCGACGGCTATCACGCCTTCATGGCCCTCAATGCGCCATTCCGCGGCGCCGCGGCGCAGTCGGCATTCTACCTCGGCGGCGGCTACAAATATGCGATGGCCGGGGAGGGCTGCGCGTTCCTTCATGCTCCCGCCGGATTCGGGCCGCGGCCACGGATCACCGGCTGGTACGCGGAATTTGAGGATCTGACGCTCCCGCCCGGCCAGGTGGGCTACCGGAAGGACGCGATGCGGTTCATGGGCGCTACGTTCGACGCGTCCGGGCTCTACCGGTTCAACGCGGTCCAGCGAGCGCTTCGAGAGAACGGGCTGACGACGCAGCGCATCTCGAGTCACGTCGCAGGGCTTCAGCAACGGCTGATCGAGCGCCTTGAGTCGACCGCATTCGCATCGGCCGAGCTGCTCAACCCGCTGGGCAATTCGCCCCACGCGCGCTTCCTGGCCTTCCGGAACCCGAACGCGCAGCGCTGGTGCACGGCGCTCGCCGAACAAAACTGCGTCGTCGATGTCCGCGGCGACGTGCTGCGGGTGGGCCTCGGACTCTACCACGACGAAAGCGAGGTCGACCGCTTCGCCCAGCTGGCCCGCAACCTGTAAGCTTTCCGGCGCCCTTGCTTCTGAGCACCTTCACCAATGCCGAGGTCGACACGAACGCGTCTGCAACCGTTGCTCACCCAGGCGGCGGCGGGGGCGCGATTGACGAATTCCTCAAGACCGTGCCTTGAGAGCCGCGATGACAGCCGCAGCCCGAACTTCCTCGCCTCGCCTCCTCCTGTCGCTTCTCCTTCTCGCCTACATTTTCAACTTTCTCGACCGGCAGATCCTAGGAATCCTGGCCGGGCCGATCATTGCCGATTTGCACCTAACCGACGTGCAATTCGGAGCGATCGCCGGCCTTGCCTTCGCACTCCTTTATTCCGTTCTGGGAGTGCCGCTCGCGCTGCTCGCCGACCGGACGAGCCGGAGCCGGGTCATCGCCGCATCGCTCGCTGTGTGGAGCGCATTCACGGCACTGTGCGGCACGACGGTCAGCTTCGGTCAGCTTTTCCTTTTCCGCCTCGGAGTGGGCGTTGGTGAAGCCGGTGGGGTCGCGCCATCCTACGCGCTCATCGCCGATTATTTTCCGCCCGAAAGACGCGCGCGGGCGCTCGCCATTTTCTCGCTCGGGATACCGATCGGGCTTGCCGGCGGAACGCTGATCGGCGCTTATCTCGCCGCTCTCGTGAGTTGGCGTGCCGCATTCCTGGCTATGGGACTCGCCGGAATCGCGCTCGTTCCAATCATTCTGATCTGCGTTCGCGACCTTCCCAGGAAGAATGCTGAACGCCCGAACCTTTCCACGCTGGTCCGGACTTTTCCCATTGTCGCCTCCAAGCCGACCTTCTGGTTGATGGCGCTGGCCTCCTCGTCGAGTTCTCTTGCCGGTTACGGCCTCGCGCTGTGGACGCCTTCCGTGCTCGAGCGGAGCTTCGGCCTCGCTCTGGTCGAACGCGGCCAGTTCCTCGCGTCGCTGTTCCTCATCGGCGGCACAGCGGGAGTCTTCGCCGGCGGCTGGTTCGCCGACCGTCTCGGACAGGGCGATCGCTCCTGGTATGGAAAACTTCCGGCAATCGCCTGGGTGATCACCGCACCGCTGTTCGCTGCCGGTCTCCTCGCTACCAATCTCTGGGCGGCGTGGTTCCTGCTGCTCATTCCCAATGCCCTGAACATCCTGTGGCTCGGCCCGGTGACGACCGCAGTCCAACACCTCGTTCCGCGCACGATGCGATCGACCGCCTCGGCGAGCTTCCTGCTGATCAACAACCTGATCGGACTTGGAATCGGCCCGACCTTGATCGGCGCCCTCTCCGACCTTTTTAAGGCGCGGTTCGGGACTGAAGCACTTCGCTATGCCGCTGTCAGCGTGGTGGGCTTCTATCTGATTGCCGCACTCCTGATGTCGCTAGCGGCCGGACGGCTTCGCAACGAGTGGGTCGAAGACTGCACAGAAGCCTGAACGGAGCGGAAATCCGCCATTCATTCTACTGCGCTAAGATGCGTTTCATCGCGGATGAAGTGAACTTGGCCGCAGGAACGCGCCATCCCACATCTTCGTTGAAAGACTGAAACGAAGGGAGTTTTTTGTCATGACCAGGTTTCTCCTGGCCGCAGGTGTAGCCGCTTTGGCGATTACTGCCCCGGCGGCGTCGGCCCCGCATGGTGGCGGCCACGACCAACACAAGCGGGCTAAGACCCAGGGCGACAAGGGAGGCCATTCCGCTCGCGCCCAGCAAAAGGGTGGCCACAGTGGCAACCAGCATGCGCAGCGCGCCCAGGCGAGCGGCCGTGGTGGGGGTGCTCAGCACACTCAGCGCGCCCAGCAGCATGGCGGCGGCAAGCAGGTGAAGCAGGCCAGCCGCGGACACGAGCAGAAGTCGCGCCAGGCCCAGGCCCGGCCGAAGCACGAGCGGACGCAGCATGTGCGCCAGGCGCAGGCCCGGCCACAGAACGGTCACGCCGTCCGGACCGCTGACGCGCATCGTGGCAACAATGACGTTCGAATTGCGGTGAAGGACCGCAAGCACGACCGCCGTGACGTCCAGCGCGAGCTGGTTCGCCGCAACGAGGCGTTTGGCCGCAACAATTCGCCGGTTCTGACCCTGCAGGACGTTCGCCACGGCGATCGCGACGTTGAGCGTGTGCGCGTTGCGGAGCGGAATCTCCGCTGGAACCGCGACTGGGATCGCGATTGGGACAACCGCGACTTCCGCCGCGTGGCCGCTTACGGCTGCCCTCCGGGGCTGGCGAGAAAGCCGGTCGCCTGCATGCCTCCGGGCCAGGCGCGGGAGCTCCTTGGACGCCCCCTCAGCGTAGTTCGTGAGCGTGTCGTCTTTCGCGAGCTGCCGAACCGGCTCCGCTACGTCTATGCCGACACTCCGGATTATTATTACCGGTACGGCAACGGCTACATGTATCGGGTCAACCGCGAAAGCCAGTTGGTCAGCGCGCTGATGCCGCTGTTCGGCCTCGGCTACACGGCCGGCCAGCCATTCCCGGCAGCCTATTCGAACTATTACCTGCCGGCGGCGTACCAGCCGTTCTATCCGACGACGCCTTATTCGAATTACCGTTACGCCAATGGCTACGTCTATCAGGTCGACCCGTACACCGGCCTGATTTCGGACGTCGACCCGTTGCTCGGCTATGGTTACGGCTACGGGCAGATGATGCCGATGTCCTATTCGGTCTATAACGTGCCCTATCAGTATCGGCCGCTCTACTATGACACGTCCGATTATTATTACCGGTACGCTCCGGGGGCGATCTACCAGGTCGACCCGACGACAAGCCTGATCACGGCGGTCGCCGCGCTCCTCAGCCCGGGCCTGACGGTCGGACAGCCGCTTCCGATGGGTTATAGTGCGTACAACGTGCCGTACGGCTATCGGACGAGCTACTACGACACTCCGGACTCCTGGTACCGTTACGCCAACGGCAACATCTACCGGGTCGATCCGACCACCCAGCTGGTCACGGCCCTGGTCGCCGCGGCACTCACCTGATCCGCAATGGATCGCAATCGGCCCCGCAAGCGTTGCGGGGCCGTATTGTTTTTATCCAGCCAGGAGATTTGCGCATGTTGAAGTCGCTTCCCCTTTGTCTGTCCGCCGCCGCGATTGCGCTCGGCGCGTGCAGTCAATCGGGCTCCAACAATACGGCTCCGGCACAGTCGAGCGAGGCCAAGGACGCTGCCGGCGACAAGACGATCGGCGCGTCGCTGGACCAGAACGGCAAGTTCTTCCAGGCGGCAAAGGCAGTCGGGCTCGACGCGACGCTCGCCGGCGCCGGCCCGTACACGGTGCTCGTTCCGAGCGACCAGGCCTTCAGTGCGGCGGAGGGTGATGCCATTAAGGACTCAGCCAATCCCCAGAACCGCGCCGAGATCACGCGAATCCTGACCTATCACATCCTTCCGGGAGTCATCCTTGCCGACGACATCGGCACGGCGATCGACAATGGGAAAGGCAAGGCCGTGCTGGCGACAATGGGTGGAGAGACCCTCACCGCGACCAAGGACGGCGGCAAGATCCTCCTGACGAGCGGCGACGGCGCCAAGGCAACCGTCACGCAGGCCGACGAGAAGCATTCGAACGGCGTCGTCCATCATATCGATGCCGTGCTGGTTCCGCCCAAGCCCGGCGACGGTGCCGGCAGCGCGCAGCAGGGCAAGTAATAAGCCGCCGCCGCTTTTGCGCAACGATGCCTCTGGCAAGGCGCTGAAGGGTCGCTATAACGGTGCGTTCCAGACGCATTGACGGGGGCAGAACGCGCAATGAAAGCGACGATTGAGCGGGCGACACTCTTGAAGAGCCTCGGCCACGTCCAATCGGTCGTGGAGCGGCGAAACACGATTCCGATCCTGTCCAACGTCCTCATCGAGGCTCGCGACGACAACAGCATCCGGCTGATGGCGACCGATCTCGACCTGCAGGTGGACGAGAGCGTTCCCGCCAACGTCGACCAGCCCGGCGCGACCACCGTTCCCGCCCACACCCTGTTCGATATCGTCCGCAAGCTCCCTGAAGGCAGCCAGGTTGAACTCGACGTCGCGGAGGGCAAGATGCACCTCAGCGCCGGCCGTTCCCGCTTCCACTTGTCGACGCTCCCGCGCGACGACTTCCCGGTGATTTCCGAAGGCGAGCTTCCGACCAGGTTCGAGCTTCCGGCGGCCACCCTCCGCCAGATCATCGACAAGACGCGCTTCGCCATCTCCAGCGAAGAGACCCGTTATTATTTGATGGGCATATTCCTTCATGTTTCCGACGATCAGCTCAAGGCCGCGGCGACCGACGGACACCGGCTTGCCCGCGTCGTCATTGGCAAGCCTGACGGCGCCGACGGGATGCCGGACGTCATCATCCCGAGGAAGTGCGTGGCCGAGCTGCGAAAGCTTCTTGAGGAGGTCGAGGGCACGGTCGAAGTGTCGTTGTCGCCGACGAAGATCCGCTTCGGCCTTGGAAGTGCAGTGCTGACCAGCAAGCTGATCGACGGCACATTCCCGGACTACAACCGGGTGATCCCGACGGCCAACGACAAGCTGCTGAAGCTCGATCCCAAGACCTTCGCTTCCGGCGTCGACCGCGTGTCGACAATCGCCAGCGAGAAGACCCGTGCGGTCAAGATGAGCGTCGACCGTGACAAGGTCACCCTGTCAGTCACCTCGCCGGAGAGCGGAACCGCAACCGAGGAAGTTCCCGCCGATTATGGCTCGGACACGCTCGAGATCGGCTTCAACGCGCGCTACCTGCTCGACATCCTCGGCGAGATCGAGGGCGACACCGTCGAGGTACACCTCGCCGACGCGGCGGCCCCCACGTTGCTGCGCGAGAACGACAAGTCCAACGCCTTGTACGTTCTCATGCCGATGCGGGTTTAACCGCGGCGTCCAAGTGCTAGTCCCGCGCGGATGCCCTCCGTCTCGCGCCTCGCCCTTACGGAATTCCGCTCCTACGCCGACGCGCTGATCGAGCCCGGCCCCGGCTACGTTCTCCTCTATGGCGATAACGGGGCGGGCAAGACGAACCTGCTCGAGGCGGTTTCGCTGCTGTCGCCCGGCCGTGGTATCCGCGGAGCCGCCCTTTCGGAGATGGCGCGAAGAGAGGGCGGCGGCGGGTTCGGCGTGTCCTCCCATTTGGCTGGAATCGACATCGGCACCGGCGTGCTCGCCACCGCGCCGGAACGGCGCCAAGTGCGGATCAATGGAGCGCCGGCCTCGGCCAACTCGCTCGGCGAATGGCTGTCCGTACTCTGGCTCACCCCGGCGATGGACCGGCTGTTCACAGGCCCGGCCGGCGACCGGCGGCGTTTCCTCGATCGGCTCGTGCTGGCGCTGGAACCGAGCCATGCCCGCGAAGCCGCTCGCTACGAAGCCGCGATGCGCTCGCGAAACAAGCTCCTGTCGGAGTCCGACCGCGCCGATCCCACCTGGCTGGACGCACTCGAAGGCCAGATGGCCGATCACGGCCGAGCCGTCGCCGACGCGAGATTGCGAACGGTCGCCGCATTGGCGGAGGTGGACGCAGCACTACCGGACGACCAATTCGCGCGAGCTTCGATCGCGCTCGAGGGCTGGAGTGGCGGTGATCTCGCCTCCGAACTTCGCGGCGCGCGCGCACGCGATGCTGCAGCCGGCCGCACGCTTGTCGGGCCTCATCGGCAGGATCTGGCGGTCACACACCGCGCAAAGTCCATGCCAGCGGCGCAATCGTCGACCGGCGAGCAGAAAGCCATCCTCCTCGGCCTTGTCCTCGCTCACGCGGACCTCGTCATGGAAAAACGCGGACAGGCGCCGATCCTGCTTCTCGACGAGGTCGCCGCCCACCTCGATTCCCAGCGCCGAGCGGCGCTGTTCGGCCGGCTGGAAAGCCGCGGGCAGGTGTGGATGACCGCGACGGAGGCGTCTTTGTTCGAGGGGATCGGGAAGGCATCGCGTTTCCACGTCAGGCCGGGAGAAATCGTCGCGAAGTAAGCGAAGGTGGACTTCTTAACGCTTTCCCCTATATTGCACTGCAACACGAGGCGCTTTTCCAAGCGGCGTGATCGGCTCAACGCTTCGGCGGCAACCGGCCCGCGTCTCGATTTCCTGCTCTCCTATTCACGCGGGGCGCTTTTTTGACCCGCTCGCGGTGCGCCTATCTGCGCGCCGCCCGCACATGTTGGAATTTAATCAATGTCATTCATGAACCTCGGGCTCTCGAAGCCGCTGCTCGATGCGCTCGCCGCCAAGGATTATTCGCAGGCGACGCCAATCCAGGCCAAGGCAATACCCACGGTCCTGACCGGCCGCGACCTTTTGGGCATCGCCCAGACCGGCACCGGCAAGACCGCGGCCTTCATGCTGCCTTCGCTTCAGCGCCTCGCTTCGAACCGGCCGCAGTTCCTCAAACCTGGCCAGATCCGGATGCTGGTGCTTGCTCCGACGCGCGAATTGGCGTCGCAGATCGCGGCCAGCGCGCAAGCGTACGGCCGCTTCGAGAAGCTGTCCGTTGGAGTGATCTTCGGCGGCGTGCCAAACGGCAAGAGCGTGCGCACGGTCTCTCGCGGCCTCGATGTCCTGGTCGCCACTCCCGGACGCCTGCTGGACCTTATCGACCAGCGCGCGCTCAGCTTGCGCGAGCTCGAAATCCTCGTGCTCGACGAGGCGGACCAGATGCTCGACCTCGGCTTCATCCACGCGCTTAAGCGGATCGTCGCCCTGGTGCCGCGCAAGCGGCAGACTCTGTTCTTCTCGGCGACGATGCCGAAGGCGATCAAGCAGCTCGCCGACCAATATCTCACCAACCCTGCCGAGGTTTCGGTCACGCCTGTCGCGTCGACTGTCGAGCGCGTCGAGCAGCGCCTCTCCTTCGTCAACCAGGCGGAAAAGACCGCGCTGCTGGTCCACCTGCTCCGCACGAACCGGATCGAGCGGGCGCTGGTCTTCAGCCGGACCAAGCATGGCGCCGACAAGATCGTCCGGCTTCTGGAAGCCGCCGGCCTTCCGGCCAACGCCATTCACGGCAACAAGAGCCAGGCGCAGCGCGAACGTGCGCTTGGCCTGTTCCGCTCTGGCGAGGTCAATATCCTCGTCGCGACCGACATCGCGGCGCGCGGGATTGATATCCCGGGCGTCAGCCATGTCTTCAACTTCGACCTGCCGGACGTTCCCGAGCAATATGTCCACCGAATCGGCCGCACGGCTCGTGCCGGCGCCGATGGCGTTGCGATCGCCTTTTGCTCGCCCGACGAACGCGGCAATTTGCGCGATATAGAGAGGCTGACGAAGCAGAAGCCGGCGGTCCAACCCCTGCCTCAGGACTTCGCAGCGCTTGTCGAGAAGGCGAAGGCCCTCCGCCCGGCAACGCCGCAGCGTGGCAGACCAGAGCGAGGACCCCGCGACCATCACCCCAACCGACACCCCGCCCACCGCCCGATGGGCGCGCGCCCAAGCGGACGCCACCGCCGCGGGGGACAGCGTCGCCGCTTTGCCGGCGAGTGACGGTTCGGTAGCCAGGTTGTGAGTGCATGGAGGCCCGCCCCGGCGTTCAGGGGCGTCAGGAGCGGGCCTCCGGCTTTGAAGGGACCGCATTACGCTGCCCCGTTCGGCTACCCTTACCGAAAGTTAGTGCAAAAACAACCGTAGAGTGTTTCACCGGGAGTTCTCGCTCACGCGTGCGCGCGTACGCGCACGCGCGTGACTTCCCGCCGCAAATCCCTATATCCAGCCCATGGCAACAGATCCCAACCAGAGCAGTTACGGCGCCGAATCGATCAAGGTGCTGAAGGGCCTCGACGCGGTCCGCAAGCGGCCCGGAATGTACATCGGCGATACTGATGACGGTTCAGGCCTTCACCACATGGTGTTCGAGGTCAGCGACAATGCGATCGACGAGGCGCTGGCCGGTCATTGCGACAGGGTGATGATCACGCTGAACGCTGACGGCTCGGTCTCGGTGGAGGACAATGGCCGCGGAATCCCGACCGGGATTCACGCCGAAGAGGGAGTCTCGGCGGCGGAGGTCATCATGACCCAGCTCCACGCCGGCGGGAAGTTCGACAACACGTCGGACGAAAATGCCTACAAGGTGTCCGGCGGCCTTCACGGCGTCGGCGTAAGCGTGGTGAACGCGTTGTCCGAATGGCTGGAGCTGACGATCTGGCGCGACGGCGAGGAGCATTTCATGCGCTTCCGCAACGGAGATGCGGAGAAGCCATTGAAGGTCGTAGGGAAGACCGAAAAGCGCGGTACCCAAGTTACGTTTCTGCCGAGTCCGGAAACCTTCAAGATCACGGATTTCGATTTCGAACGGCTCGAGCATCGCTTGCGCGAGCTGGCCTTCCTCAATTCGGGCGTCCGGCTCGTCCTGACCGACGCGCGCCACGACGAGCTGAAAAGCGTCGAGATGCATTATGAAGGCGGTATCGGCGCGTTCGTCCAATATCTGGACCGGGCCAAGACTCCGCTAATCCCCGATCCGATCGCGATCCACGGACAGCGCGACGAGATCGGGATCGACGTCGCTCTCGAATGGAACGACAGCTATTACGAGAACGTCCTTTGCTTCACGAATAACATCCCGCAGCGCGATGGCGGCACGCATCTCGCGGCTTTCCGGGCCGCGCTGACCCGCACCCTCAACAATTATTCCGACCGTTCCGGGGCCCTCAAGCGCGAAAAGATCTCGCTCGCGGGCGAGGACATGCGCGAAGGCCTGACGGCGATCGTCTCGGTCAAGCTTCCCGACCCCAAGTTCAGCAGCCAGACCAAGGACAAGCTGGTCAGCTCCGAGGTCCGCCAGCCGCTGGAGAGCCTGATGGCCGACAAGCTCGCCGAATGGCTCGAGGAAAATCCGGCGCACGCGCGCACGATCGTCCAGAAGATCATCGATGCGGCAGCGGCGCGCGAGGCCGCTCGAAAGGCGCGCGAGGCCAGCCGCAAATCGGTGATGGGCGTGGCGTCGCTTCCGGGCAAGCTCCACGATTGCTCTGAGCGGGACCCGGCCAAGTCGGAGATGTTCCTTGTGGAGGGCGACAGCGCCGGCGGCTCGGCCAAGCAGGGACGCGACAGCAAGTTCCAGGCGATCCTTCCGCTGCGAGGCAAGATCCTCAACGTGGAGCGGGCGAGATTCGACCGGATGCTGTCGAGCCGCGAAATCGGGACGATCATCCAGGCGCTGGGCACGGGCATCGGCCGCGAGGAGTTCAACCTGGAGAAGCTTCGCTACCACAAGATCGTGATCATGACGGACGCCGACGTCGATGGCGCCCACATCCGGACCTTGCTGCTCACCTTCTTCTACCGGCAGATGCCGGAGCTGATCGAGGCGGGGCACCTCTTCATCGCCCAGCCACCGCTTTACAAGGTGAGCCGCGGACGCTCCGAAGTCTATTTGAAGGACGATCCGGCGCTTGACGAATATCTGGTCGAAGCGGGGCTGGACGGCCTCGTCCTCGAAACCTCGGACGGACCCCGTTCCGGCGCTGACCTCCGGAGCCTTGTCGACCACGCCCGCCGGATGCGCACCCTGATGCGCTATGCGCCGCGCAAATATGATCCGGCGATCATCGAGGCGCTCGCCGTCAACGGGGCGCTGAAGCCGAACCTCAACGCGCACGGCCGCGAGCAGGCCATCGCGAAGGTGGCGGAATGGCTTGCCGCAGCAGACGAGGAAGCGAGCTGGTCGGGCGAGCCCTCCGAGGAGGGCGGCTACCTGCTGCGGCGCCTATGGCGCGGCGTGACCGACGCCTACGTCATCGAGAAGGCGTTCCTTGCGTCCGCCGAAGCGCGCAAGCTGCACGGCCTCGTCGCCGAACAGGCCGCCGTCTATCAGAAGCCGGCCACGCTGCGCACGGTGAAGAAAGGCGCGGCCGTCACCGAGGAGCAGAAGCCGGAGCCCATCGAAGGCGCCGATCCGGAAGACCAGCCCGCCGAAACGGAAACGGACAAGAAATCCATCGCCGTCAGCCGACCGTCCGAGCTTCTTGAAGCCGTGCTTGCTGCCGGCCGGAAGGGCCTCTCAATCTCGCGTTACAAAGGCCTTGGCGAAATGAACGCGGAGCAGCTTTGGGAGACGACGCTCGACCCTTCGAATCGCTCACTACTGAGGGTAGAAGTCGCCCAGGCTGACGTTGCCGACGAAATCTTCACTCGCCTGATGGGTGACGTCGTCGAGCCGAGACGCGAATTCATCCAGGAGAATGCGCTGAACGTCGCCAATCTTGACGTGTAAGGAACTGCGCGAGCGGCGCGAGGGTTGGCTGTGGCTGTGAGTGGGCACTCGATCACCGTCGCCAGCTATAACATGCGAAAGGCCATCGGCACGGACCGGCGCCGCAACCCTCAGCGAATCCTGCAGGTCCTCAAAGAGGTGCACGCCGACGTGGTGGCATTGCAGGAGGCCGACAAGCGCTTCGGCGGGCGCGCCTCGGCGGTGCCGCACGAACTCATCGATTCCCACGGCCTGTACAAGCCGGTGCCGCTCGGCGTGAGGCACAAGCGTCCGCTCGAAAAAGCGCGGATGCATGCGGAGAGGCTGCTCAACGTCGACACCCGCAACATTGGTTGGCACGGCAATGCGCTGCTCGTGAAGCGCGAAATCGGTATCCTCGATTGCCAAACGCTGAAGCTGCCGACGCTGGAGCCGCGCGGGGCGGTGATGGCCGAGCTTCTCCTTCCCGGCGACCGGGCGGTCCGCGTTGTTGGAATGCACCTGGATTTGTCGGGCCTCTGGCGTCGGCGCCAGATGCTGGCAATCTTCGAGGCCATCGCCCGGCGGCCGCAGAAGATGCCGACCATCCTGATGGGCGACACCAACGAATGGCGGATCGCCGGGGGCTGTTTAAAGGAGCTTCCCTCGGGCTTCAGGATCGCGCCAACCGGCCCTAGTTTCCATTCGCGCCATCCGATGGCCGCGCTCGACAGGATCATCGTCGACGGAGTACGGATCGACGCAGCGGGCGTGCATGTCAGCGCCGCCGCCCGCAGGGCCTCGGACCATCTCCCGATCTGGGCGCGGCTTTCGTTCTAGCCGAGTCCGGCGATCTTTCGCTGGCGGCGCCGCTGGACCGACGAGCCGATCCCCATCGATTCGCGATATTTGACGACCGTGCGGCGGGCGCAATCGAACCCGCGCTGCTTGAGCAAGGCGGCGATCGCATCGTCGCTGAGGATTTCGGCTTCGCGTTCGACGATGTCGCGGATCGCGGTCTTCACGGCTTCCGCCGAGGCTCCGTCCCCTTCGCCGCCAGTGGATCCAACTCCGGAACTGAAGAAATATTTGAGCTCGAGGAGCCCTCGGTCGCAGAGCAGATATTTGTTCGAGGTGACCCGGCTGACCGTGGATTCGTGCATCTCGATCGCTTCGGCGATTTGCTTCAGCGTCAAGGGTTTGAGCGCTTCGGCCCCTCGCTCGAAAAAGCCCTGCTGGGTCTTCACGATCTCGGAGACGACCTTGACGATGGTTCGCGCCCGCTGATCGAGCGCCCGGACGAGCCAGTTGGCGCTGGCCAGGCATTCGCTGAGCCAGGCTTTCGAGCTCCTGTCCTGAGGCCCGGTCCTGAGCTCCTGATAATAGCGCCGGTTGACCAGCAGACGGGGTAGCGCCGCGGTATTGAGCTCGACAGAATAGCCCGCCGCTGTCCGGCGCACGAAGACGTCTGGAGTGGCCTGCTCCGCTCCTTCGCTCCCGAAGCGGCTGCCCGGCTTCGGATCATAGGCCCGAAGCTCCGAGATCATGTCTGCCAGGTCTTCCTCGTCGACGCTGCAGATCCGTTTCAGGTCGTTCATCCGGCCCTTCGCCAGCAGGTCGAGATTGTCGATCAGCCGCGCCATCGCCGGGTCGTAGCGGTCGGCTGCCTTGGCCTGCAGCGCGAGGCATTCGGACAGGCTTCGCGCGGCGACCCCGGGCGGATCGAGGTCTTGGACGATTCGAAGCGCCTCTTCCGCTCCGGCCATCGTCGCTCCGGCGTCGGACGCAATGTCGGAGAGCGGAGTCGTCAGATATCCGTTGGGGTCAAGCTGCTGGACGATGATCTCCGCCAGCAGGGCCGAAGGTCCCGACGAGCCGTGGAGCTGCGCCAGCAAATGCTCGGCTAGCGATGTCTCGGTTGCCTCGATCCGCTCGAAGTCGAATTCGCCGCCGCCCGGCGACGTGACGGCGACGTCGCTGACGCTGTCGGTTTCCAGCGCCTGCTCGTTGAAGTCGTAATCGAGCGGCCGTTCGTCCTCCCCGCCGCCACCGGGGATCAACTCGTCGCTGAGCGACAGCGCCGGCGCGTCATCGCCAGCCTCGACTGGCGCAGAATCGCTGTCCTCGCTCGCCCCAACCTCCAGAAGCGGATTCTTCGCCACCTCCTCGGCGATCACCGCCTCGACCTCGAGATTGCTCAACGTCAGCAGCTTGATCGCCTGCGTCAGTTGCGGCGTCATCACCAGTTGCTGCGATTGTCGAAGCTGGATTTGCGGGCCGAGACCCACCGTCGGCACTCCTACAGGGCGAAACTCTCGCCAAGGTATAGTCGCCGAACCTCGCTGTCCGCCACCAGCGCTTCGGGGGTGCCCTGGAACAGCACCTGCCCGTCATAAATGATGCAGGCGCGGTCGACGATATCGAGCGTCTCCCGGACGTTATGGTCGGTGATGAGGACGCCGATATCCCTCTGTTTCAGCTCGCGGACGAGCTCGCGGATGTCGGAGATCGAAATGGGATCGATCCCCGCGAAAGGTTCGTCGAGAAGCATGATCGACGGTTCGGCGGCAAGCGCCCGCGCGATTTCGCAGCGGCGCCGCTCGCCTCCGGAAAGCGCCATCGCGGCGCTGTCGCGAAGGGCGGACAGGCCGAACTCGTCGAGAAGCTGCTCAAGCCGTTCGCGGCGGACTTGTGTGTCCGGCTCGCTCACTTCAAGCACCGACAGGATATTCTGCTCGACGGTAAGCCCGCGGAAGATCGAGGTTTCCTGCGGAAGGTAGCCGAGGCCGAGAATCGCCCGCCGGTACATCGGAAGGTCGGTGATCTCCTGTCCATCGAGGAAGATCCGCCCCGCGTCCGGCTTCACCAGGCCCATCACGGAGTAGAAGCACGTCGTCTTTCCCGCACCATTAGGCCCGAGCAGCCCGACGACCTCTCCGCGATGGACGTCGAGCGAGACGTCGTGAAGGACCGCGCGCCGGTCATAGGCCTTCGCGATCGACCGGACTTCGAGGCCGATATCCTTTTGGCCGGCCTGGTCGCCGGGCCGGACAAGTATCGGGGCTTCGTTCACCGGATCAGTTGCCGCGCTTCGGCACGGTGAAGTGCCCGCGAACGCGGCCTCCGCTTTGGGCGACGCCGGCCGGTCCGCCGTCGATGACGGCCCGTCCCGAATTCAGATCAATGAGGAGCCGCGAGCCGATGATTTGCGAGCCTCCCCGATTGAGCCGAACGTCGCCGACCAGGGTGATAAGCTTACGGTCGAGGTCATAGACTCCGAAGTCGCCACTCGCGGTCTCCGACGGGCTTTTGACCGTGACTCCCCCGCTGGCGTCGAGCCGCTGAATCTGGATCGATCCGGCGCTCGAATAAGCGACGGTCAGCCGCGCCGTATCCAGTGCCAGTTCCGCCTGGGTGACATGGACATTGCCGACGAAGATCGCCCTGTCGGCCCGGTCCTGGACCTCGATCCGGTCGGCGGCAACGTCGATCGGAGCGTCGCTGTCGTGGCCTTTCAGCGCCGAAACCGGCTCCTGCGCTTGCGCGACCGCGCCAGCACAGGAACAGGCGGCGGCGACGGCGAGGAGGGATTTGAAACGCATGGCGCTCATCTGACCGCCCCCTGCACGATTTTCAAGCGAGCGCCCTGGTCGAGCGTGACGGTCCGGTCGGCAAGATCGGCCCGCATCCGCCCGGCCTGGAAGCTTCCGAGCTTCATCTGTCCCTGGACTCCGCCGCTGCCGGTCACCGCTCTCTCCTTCAAGTCGACGGTGACGTCGCTCGTCTGGAGCCGATAGCCGTCCGGGCCGGCGACGCGGATCGGGCCGGCTACGCGCACGACCTGCTCGTCGAGATTGTAGCGCGCGAAATTGGCGAGGAGGGTCACAGGGCCCTGCGGAAGGGCCAGCTGCGCCATCATTCCGCGGATGTCGACGATCGGCAGATCCGAGCTCTGTTGGAGAGCCGAGCGGGCGACGATCTCGAACGGCCGGCCTTCGTTGTCTTTGCCGGTATAACGGGCGACATCGACGCGCATCCGCTCCGGCGCGTTCGCGACCTTGTTCTTATCAAGGACGAAGCTGACGTCGCTGTTCTTGTCGAGCGGGGCAAGGAAGAGGAAGGCGATGAGCACTCCCACGCCGGCCGGAAGCGCGACCTTCGCGAATCGGATGACCCTGTCGTGTTGGCTTCCAGGCTCGGCCCAGCGCTGCTTGACGTCGCGCTCGCGCGCTGCAGCTTCAGACATCGGATGATCCCGGCCTATCCGTCATGGGCGAAAATGTCCTGCTCGGCCCAGCCGGCAATGTCGAGCAGCGCCCGATTGGGCAGGAAATCGAAGCAGCCCTGCGCGAGCGCGACTCGGTTTTCGCGCTCGAGACGCTCGTCGAGCTTTTCTTTCAGTGCATGGAGGTAGCGGACGTCGCTGGCGGCATATTCGCGCTGCGAATCATTAATCTCCCGTGCTCCCCAGTCGCTGGTCTGCTGCTGCTTCGAGAGCTCCTGTCCCAGCATCTCCTTCACCAGGTCCTTGAGGCCGTGGCGGTCGGTATATGTCCGTACCAGCCGCGAGGCCGTCCTGGTGCAATAGACGGGCGCGGCAATGATCCCGAGATACTTGCTGATGATGCCGAGATCGAAGCGGGCGAAATGGTAGAGCTTCAGCCTGCCGGGATCGCTCAGCAGCGCCTTGAGGCGTGGTGCCGAATAGTCGCTCCCTGTGGAAAAGCGCACGAGGTGCTCGTCGCCGCGGCCATCCGAAAGCTGGACGAGGCAGAGGCGGTCGCGGCCGGGAATCAGGCCCATGGCCTCGGTATCGACGGCGACCGGTCCGGCGGCGAATCCAACGCCCTCGGGCAAATCTTCCTCGTGGAAATAGATGCTCATGCCTTCACCTCGATATGCCCTTTTCGCAGTGCACTACAGGAAAACCCGGCGTGTGCGAGGCCTTAGCAGCGACGCCATAATCGAATCACTAGAGGCCGCAGCTTTTTTCATGTAAGGCTGTGGACAGTGTGTGGAAAAAACACACTGAAGACCGGTTGCGCCGTTGATGCCCAGCGCGTTGGTTGTAGTCGATTGGGGCACAAGGAAAATTGAAGGGCATGGGTTTCGATAGAGGGCGTAGGGGCGACCGCGGCGGCCGCGGAAGAGACAAGCGCGACGGGTTCTTCGGAGAAGACAGTTTCAGCGATCGCGGCGGATTCGAAGACCGCAGCAGTTTCGGTGCGAATCGCGGATTCGGTGACCGCGGCGGCTTCGGCGGCGGCGGCGATCGCAGTGGCGGAGGCGGAGCCGGAGGCTTCCGCAGCGGCGGAGGCGGAGGCGGAGGCGGCGGAATGCCGCCGCAAGTCGTTGGCGAGGGCAAGGGTGTTGTGAAGTTCTTCAATCCGCAAAAGGGATTTGGCTTCATCGTCCGTGACGACGGCGGCGAAGATGTGTTCGTTCACATCTCGGCGGTCGAGCAGGCGGGGCTGACCGACCTTGCGGATGGCCAGCCTCTCGAGTTCACCCTGGTGGACCGCGGCGGCCGGGTTTCGGCGACCAACCTCCGGATCGACGGCGAGCCGATGGCGGTGGAGCGCGCGGAGCGCGGTCCGCAACGCCAGCTCACCGGCGAAAAGGCGGAAGGGACCGTGAAGTTCTTCAACGCCATGAAAGGTTTCGGATTCATCCAGCGCGACGATGGTCAGCCGGATGCGTTCGTTCACATCTCCGCAGTTGAGCGCGCTGGCCTGCCGACCCTCAATGAGGGCGACCGTCTTGCGTTCGAGCTCGAAGTTGATCGGCGCGGCAAGCACGCAGCCGTAAATCTCCAGCCTATCGGTTGATCCCACCCACCGCACCGATAGGTAAGAAGCGCCCGTCCGGATAACCTCCGGGCGGGCGTTTTCGAATCAGCTGCTGCTCAGAGCGCGCTGTTGTAGAAATCGACGAAGTCGGCCTTCAGTTGCTGAGCCGAAGCCGGGTCCGTGTACATCATGTGGCCCGCCGGATAGTAAGTGTACCGGATATTGCCGTGCAGCTGCGGTTCGAGCGCCAGGTGCTGGAATTCATATTCCGCCCCGTGGAACGGCGTCGCCAGGTCGTAATAACCGTTCACGGACAGGACCTTCATCCGCGGGTTCTGGCGCATCGCGTTGGCCAAATCGACGCTAGTGTCGGCAATCTGCTGGTCTCCGTCGGGTCCCTTGTGGGTAAATTCCCAGCCGTTCTCGCCGCCGTAGATCGCGGCGTAATTGTTCGGGCGATAGACGAGCGGCGAAGTGTAGCCGAGGTCGCGGAAGAGATAATCGTTCAGCGCTCCGACGAAGGCGCCTGTGATGGCGCTTCCCTGCGGATCGTAATCGGTGCCGGCCCCGACATTGTCGGGCTCGGTGCCGGTGTAGCGCGAATCGATTCGGCCGATGATCTGGTGCCGGTCGCGAAGCAGCTCGCGGCGGAAGCGGTCGGGGTCGACCCGCAGATGTGAGCGCAGGATATAGTCGGCCGAGAGACCCGTCAGCTGGGCCATCTGCTGGGCGACCGACTGAGCCTCGGAATCGGCGATCAAATTCCCCTTCTGAAGCGCCAGCGTATACGCGCCTGCGGCGAAATCGCGCGCCTGCTGTATGAATTGGTCGAGCGGCGGCTTGCCGGGGATCTTGTCATGGTACCAGGCGTCAGCCGCGTAGGTCGGGAGGAAGTTCACCAGCGACTGGTCGCCCTGGAAGTCCGCGAAGTTGAACACGGTCGAAACGAAAGCGATCCCGTTCAGCTGAACGCCCTGGTCGAGGAGCATATCGGATAATCCCGCGGCGCGCGTGGTGCCGTAGCTTTCGCCGATGATGAACTTCGGGCTGTTCCACCTTTGGTACTTGGTCAGGTAGCGCTGGATCGTCCGGCTGAACGCGTCGAGGTCCTTGTCGACGCCGAAGAAGTCCTTGGGCTCGGCCTTTCCGAGCGGCCTCGAGAGGCCGGTGGTCGGAGCATCGATGAAGACGAGATCGGTGACGTCGAGCAAGGTGTCGGGGTTGGGGCCGTAATGGAACGGCGGGCCGGGGATTGTCTCCGGCATCGACGCATCCACCTTCATCGGCCCGAACGAGCCCATGTGAAGCCACATGGTCGAGGAGCCGGGGCCGCCGTTGAACAGGAAGGTCACCGGCCGCGGCGTGCGCGACGGGACCGTATAGGCGACGTAGAACATGCTCGCCGTCGGTTCGCCCTTGTCGTTGCGGATCGTCAGGTGGCCGGGCGTAGCGATGTAGGACAGGCCATGGCCCCGAACCGAGATCGAGCGCTTCACCGGCTGAGCGTCTTCCTCGACGCTGGCCTTGACCTGGTCGGGATTGGGCTTTGCGGCTTCTTCCTTGGCCTCCTTCGACGGCGTGTCGCCGGCAGGCGTTTCCTGGGCGACCGCGGGAACGCTGGTGAGCGCAAGCGCGATTGCGAGCGTGGACCTACGGATCATTCCATGCCTTTCATCGGAATTGGCCTGCCCTGGGCCATGACGTAATCGACGTGCTGGACCGCGGCGGGATCGGTCAGCGGGTCGCCATCGACCGCGATGAGGTCCGCCGACTTGCCGGGCTCGAGAGTGCCCGTTTCGCTGGAGAGGTCCATCAATGCTGGCCCGCCTTTGGTCGCCGCGATCAGCGCGTCGCGCGGGCTCATCCCGCCCTTCGTCACCATCAGCTCAAGCTCCTTGTTGGCGTCGCTATGCGGAGCGACAGCGGAATCGGTGCCCAGCGCGATATTAACGCCGGTGCGATAGGCCAGGTTGAGACCCTTGCCCCACACGGCAAACGTCTGTGCGGCCTTGGCCTCCGATGCCGGAGCAAGCTTGCCCGTGCCGAGCAAAGCCTTGACGCCGCTGAACGCCATCAGGGTGGCGACATAATAAGTGCCGTGCGCCTTCATGTCCTTGACGCCCTGCGCGTCGATGAAGGTGCCGTGCTCGATAGAGTCGACGCCGGCACGAACGGCGGCATCGATCCCTTTGGCGCCATGCGCGTGAGCTGCGACCTTGAGGCCCATGAAGTGCGCCATGTCGCAGATCGCCTTCATCTCTTCGTCGGTGAAATGCTGCTCGAGGCCGCGCGTGCCGGGATCGAGCACTCCACCTGTCGCCATGATCTTGATCACATCGACGCCGGCCGCAGCGAGATCCCTGACAACTTTCTGGCATTCGTCCGCCCCGGTGCACACGGACGAATTGAGATGCGATTCATTGATCGCGGCGGCCAGCTCCGGCGGTAGGCCCGTCGCGGCGTCGGCATGGCCACCGACCATCGACAGCGGCGCTCCGGAAACCTTGATCCGCGGTCCGGCGAAGCGCCCTTCCGCGACCGCGTCGCGGACGGCGATGACCGCGCTCGTGGGCCCTCCGAGATCGCGCACGGTGGTGAATCCGGCTCGCGCCATTTCCAGCGCATGGGTAAGGCCCAGGGTCGCCGCATATGGGTCGGAATATTTCTGCGTGAAGCCCATGTACCAGGGCGTCCCGGCAGTTTGCGTCAGGTGCACGTGTACGTCGGTCATTCCGGGAAGCACGGTCTTGCCGCGCTCGTCCACGACGATCGCGCCCGCCGGAGCGACGAACCCGTCTTGGATGCTTGAGATGCGGCCGTTTTCGACGATGACGGTCGACGCGCCGCGCTCGGGCTGCGCCGCATCGACGATCAGCCTGCCGGCCTGGATCGCATAGGTTTCGGCGGAAGCTGCGGTGCCGGCCAGAAGCGCAGCGGCGGCGATTAGTCTCTTCAGCATGGACTCCCCCTCCCGGCGCGCGACCGTAGCGCCGCCGGAACGGGTTTCAAGTGACCATGGCCTGGAGGCTCGCCACTCGGTCGGCCTCAGCCGCCGGTTTGTCGATCCGTATGCGGCTGATCCGCGGGAAGCGCATCGCGAGCTTCGATTTGTGACGGCTGCTCGAATGGATCGAGTCGAAGGCGACCTCAAGCACGAGACTTTTCTCCACCTCGCGCACGGGCCCGAAGCGTTCGGTCGTATGGTTGCGGACCCATCGGTCGAGCCATTTCAGCTCCTCGTCGGTGAATCCGAAATAGGCCTTTCCAACGGGGAGAAGCTCGCCCTCATCGCTCCAGCAGCCGAACGTATAGTCGGAATAATAGCTCGACCGCTTCCCCGACCCGCGTTGGGCGTACATGAGCACGCAGTCGGCGGTCAGCGGGTCGCGCTTCCACTTGTACCAGAGGCCGACCTTTCGCCCCGGCACATACGGACTGTCGCGGCGCTTCAGCATCACCCCTTCGATCGCTGCGTCGCGAGCGCCGGCGCGGATGGCGGAAAGCTCGTCGAAATCCTTGGCCTCGATCAGCTGCGACAGGTCGAACCGGTCGGGGTCAAGCGCGGGCACGAACGCCTCCAATCGCACGCGCCGATCGGCCCAGGGAAGGCCTCGCACGTCCTCTCCGCCGTCGATCAGCACGTCGTAAAGCCGGACGAACGCGGGAAATTGCTCCTGCATCTTCGCGCTGACAGTCTTCCGGCCGAGTCTTTGCTGCAGCGCGTTGAAGGATGCGGCGGCTCCGCCGTGGAGATCGGCGCTGCCCTGGTCGGAACCGCGAACGAGAAGCTCGCCGTCGAGGACCCCGTCTGTGTCGAAGGCGGCCGCGATCTCCGGGAAGCTTCCCGAGATTTCGTCGCCGGTCCGGCTGTAGAGCCGGGTCTCCCCCGCGATGCGGACGAGCTGGACGCGGATCCCGTCCCACTTCCACTCGGCCGCATAGTCGTCGAGCGACACCACGGCCTCATCGAGAGGATGCGCGAGCATGAACGGCCGGAAGACCGGCATGTCCTGGGGCATCGGCTGCGGGCCACGCCCTTCGGCCCAGGCGAACAGTTCGTCATAGGGCGGGACCAGCGCGTGCCACACCTCTTCGACCGCATCAACGTCCAGGCCGAACGCATTGGCGAGCGCCTGCTTCGCGAGCCTTGCCGAAACGCCGATGCGAAGATTGCCGGTCGCGAGCTTTAGAAGCGCGAACCGGCCGGAAGCGTCCAGATGGTCGAGCATTTCCGCGAGCACCTGGGGCGCGCTGACCCGGCCGGCGCCCCCAAGCCGCTCCACCGCGTCAGAGATTGAGATCGTGCCGTCGTCCAGATCCGGCTCGCCGCCCGGCGCCGACCAGAGCAGCGAGACCGTCTCGGCCATGTCGCCCACATAGTCGCGGCTCATGTAGAGGAGCACCGGATCGACCCGCTCTTCGGCGACCGCGCGAACCGCCGCGCCTTTGACCGTCGCGATGCTTAGCGAGCCGGTGAGGGCAGCGAGCGCGACTCCGCGGTCCGGGTCCGGCGTCTCCTTCAGATAATCGCCGATCAGCTTTAGCTTGGTGTTTCGCGACCGGGTGTAGGCGAGGTCGTCGAGGAGCTGCGAGAAGGCGCGCATGGCTTCCACTATCACGTCATTCCAGCGAAGGCTGGAATCTACCCTCGAGGAAACGCGCGACTTCGACGTTGCGGCTAATCCCACCGAGACCCCAGCCTTCGCTGGGGTGACAAAATTGGAATTTAGTTCAGGCGGAGCGCCAGAGCGGCGAGGATCGACGTTCGATCGGCGGCGGATTCGCTTTGCAGCGCCTCGTCGAAATGCTCGAGGCAGCACTGGGTCGCGACTCGGTGCCCCGGCAGAAGCGCAAGCTGCGCGGAGCGGTGCATCAGCCCCTCGAGCGTGGCCAATCCATTATCGACCGCCAGCTGACGGATGGCGTCGATCTTCGAATAAAGCTCCAGCGGGGAGAGGCGGGGCCCGGCGTCGCGGATTTCCGCGATACGAACACCTAGCTGCGAGCGAACCTTCGCGAGCGGATCAGCGTCCATTCCGAGCCTCCTTTGAACGCAGAATCTCCCAAGAAGGTTAAGCTGTCGTTACGAAGCGGTGTCGGTTAGGATTGTGCTCGCGACGCCGGTGTGTGGGGGCCCATGATTCTCCGTCGAATCCGCGAGCATGTCGGACATCACAACTGGTTCGCGGTCGCGATCGACTTCATCATCGTCGTAATTGGCGTCTTCGTCGGCATCCAGGCCAGCAACTGGAACCAGGCCCGAGTCGAGCGCCAGCAGGCGCGCGACTATCGGGCGATGTTGCGGAACGATCTCGACGAGAACCTCTCCAACCTCGCAACTCGGCGGCGCTATTACAGCTGGGTCAGGAGAGAGGCGCTGGCGACGCTCGCGGACCTCGAGCGACCGGCCGACAATCTCGACGACCAGTTCCTCGTCCACGCCTACCAGGCGACTCAAATCCTGCCGTGGGCGCTCAAGCGGAACACCTACGACGAGATCTTGTCGGTCGGAGCCATGGCGAGCCTTGGCGATCCGCTGCTGCGGGACAAGATTTCAAACTATTACGTCACGTCGGACGTGACCGGCCTCAATATCTCGGTCATTCCCCCCTATCGGGAGATAGCGCGGCGAGTCATGCCTTATGCCGCGCAGCAGGCGATCCGGGCGCGCTGCAACGAAAAGATCGTTCAGAACAGCCACGGCTCCAATGACACCATCCTGCCCGAAGGCCCGTGCGCGCTCGGCCTCGATTCGGCGACCGTTCGTAAAGCGGTGATCCAGGTGCACGATTGGCCGGGCCTCGCCCTTGACCTCAATCGCCAGCTGGTCGATCTCGACCAGAAGCTGTTCAGCGTCGACGCCATCACCCGGCGAGCGACGACGCTCAAGGCTGCGCTCAAGGACGCGGACAGCTAGCGTCAAACTTGACAAAAGCGCGCCTGCGCA